>Ga0315310_10000074_pt1 | contig 66936 bp, 57 predicted proteins | sample TDP5_MG_FD_203630 | JGI IMG/M metagenome (GOLD analysis project Ga0315310, IMG submission 203630) | Freshwater sediment microbial communities from Lake Towuti, South Sulawesi, Indonesia - TDP5 | ecosystem: Environmental > Aquatic > Freshwater > Lake > Sediment | place: Indonesia: South Sulawesi...
TATAATAATCTTATGAGAATCGTTGAAAAAAAATTTCGTGGCTCCCAGTTGTGTCGGGTTTTAAGTTACCCAATTACTTACGCCATTGTGCGATTGCTGTTAGAAAAGGGACCTATTGATTTAGACACCATTGTTAAAGAGGTCCAACGAAAAAAGTCAACGGTTTGCAGTCATCTGGCAAAGTTACGTTTGGCGAATATTGTTCGCTTTGAGAAAGAATGGCGAAAAACAATTTACTTTGTGAAGTACCCGGAAGAAATAAAGGAATTTGTGAAAGTTTGTGAAAAAGTGATTGAACGGATAACCCAACGTTTGAAAAAGGATATTTAGATTTTTTAAAAAAATGCATACCATACTGGATGAAAAATGGCAGTAAATAGTCGTATATGTATCACTGGGGGCAAAGGTTTTTTGGGCAGACATCTTGTAAACAAGTTTAAAGAGCATGGCTATAAAAATGTCTTTGTTGCTGATATTGACAAGTATGATTTGCGTGATATATATGATGTCAAAAGAATGTATAAAGAAATAAAACCGGATATTGTAGTTCACCTTGCGGCACGGGTTGGTGGTATTGGCGCGAATCGTGAACATCCAGGTGAATTTTTTTATGATAATCTCACCATGGGTGTGTTCTTGCTGGACCAAGCATATCGCAACAAAATAAAAAAGTTTGTGGCACTGGGCACTATCTGCTGTTATTCAAAGTTTACACCAGTTCCTTTTACAGAAGAAAATCTGTGGAATGGCTATCCAGAAGAGACCAATGCACCTTATGGGAGCAAACAGGGGACAGGCTGGTTTTTAAGGTTTTATTTTGGCACTAATAATACTTTTTGTTAAATATACTTGACAAATAGTGCCACTTTATGTAAAATATAGTCTATGTTTAAGCACCGATTAATAGTTGACCACATAAAACCGTATCTTTATTCACCGGAAGCCATAGTGATTACTGGTATGAGGCGAACAGGTAAGACTACTTTGTTAACTTATATTTATGACCAGATTGATACAAAAAATAAGGTTTACTTAGATTTAGAGAACCCATTAAATCGAAAATATTTTGAAGAAGAAAATTACGAGCGTATTAAGACAACATTTTCTGGGTTGGGAATTGATTTTACAAAAAAATCTTTTATTTTTCTAGATGAAATCCAATTGGTAAAGAATTTACCTTCAGTCGTAAAATATTTTATTGACCATTTGGATGTTAAATTCTTCTTAACCGGTTCAGCAATTTTTTATTTAAAAAATCTGTTCACCGAGACTTTATCAGGAAGGAAATATATTTTTGAACTTTTTCCATTGACTTTCACTGAATTCTTAAAATTTAAGGATAGTCAATTACAAATCCCTCAAGATTCTAAAGATATCACCAGAACTCTTTTTGAAACAATTTCGAGTTTGTACGATGAATATATTCAGTTCGGTGGATTCCCTGGCGTAGTTTTAAAAAGCAGTATCGAAGAAAAAAAGAAAGCATTGGATGAAATCTTTACATCTTTCTATCAACTCGAAGTAACCCAATTAGGTGATTTTAGAAAAAATGAATTAATTCGCGATCTGATGATACTTTTGATGCAAAGACTTGGTTCGAAACTGGATATACAGAAAATTTCAAAAGAATTGGGCATCTCTCGCCCCGGATTAAAAGAATATATTTCTTTTCTTGAAGGCACATATTTTATAAAATTGATAAAGCCGTATAGCAAAGGAAAAGACACAGAAATCAGAAAGATGCCGAAACTATATCTATGCGACTCAGGAATTGCCAATCATTTTGCCCGTTTAGATCTGGGAATACTTTTCGAAAATAATATCTTTCAGAATATTAGATTAAAGGGAGAACTAAATTATTATCAGCGTAAGAGCGGAACAGAAGTTGATTTTATTCTAAACAAGAACATTGCCTATGAGGCGAAATTGAGACCCGACAATAGTGATGCATTAAGGTTGAAAAAAATTGCTACAAAGTTAAATTTAGAAGAATATTCGCTCATATCAAAGAACTATGTAGAGATGGAACATGTTATCTATGGGTTTCAGGTTTAACAGCAACAAAAAGGGGGCAGGCCCCGTTGATTCTGGAGGCGCGGAGTCAAATCTTCTAAACATTATACAGTGCAGATTTACTTTGGAAAAAGCCGGTGGCACAAACCCGGCTTTATTTGAAACAATGGCATCGGCAAGGTGTCCTGTTGTCTTGAATGTTCCATATAACCTTGAAGCTATAGAAAATTGTGGTATAAGTTTTACAAAAAATAAAGACGACTTAAAATCAAAATTTGAAATACTTGAGAAAAACTATAATTTAGTGAATGAATTAGGCAATAAAGCATATAATAGAGTAAAACAACATTATACCTGATCATAAATGCACCTTCTCCATAAACCAATCCCTTCAGACAGGAGAAATTATTAAACTATGACACACCTTTTAAAATCTATATTAATCCCACTGTTTTACAATTGCACAATTTAACAATTCGACAATTGTCGAATAATGAAATATTGACATTGAAAGTCATTTTTGGAAACAAACAGGGGACAGGCTGGTAATAAGGAGATTTCATGCCGTTTCTGGCGATTAATTTATGGGAAGGCTGGATGTCTTTTTTGTAATCTGAATACTTGACCATTATCAAATATTTAATATAATATGATTGAAATTAGTTAAAGGATGATACTATGACATTAGATGAAATAAAAAATATCCTTGAAAGATATAAGAATGAGTTACACCTGAGATTTTTGGTCAAAGAAATCGGAATCTTTGGGTCTTATGTAAGGGAAGAGCAGAGACAGGCAAGCGATGTTGATATTTTGGTTGAATTTGAGCGTCCTGTCAGCCTTTTGAAGTTAGTCAGCTTAGAAAATTTTTTGAATGATTTGCTTGGCCTAAAAGTTGATGTTGTACCTGTGGAAGATGTGAGACCTGAATTAAGAGAAAAAATACTCAGCGAAACAGTGTACATATGAGAAAAGTATCCCTTTATATAAAGGACATATTAGAAAATATGGAAAAGGCCGAGGAATTTCTTGCAGAGATGGATTTAACAACTTTTAAAACTGATGACAAGACCAGCTACGCAATTATAAGGTGCATTGAGATTATTGGCGAGGCAACGAAGCAGGTGCCTGAAAAGATAAGACAGAATTACCCTGATGTGCCTTGGCGTGATATGGCAGGTATGAGAGATAAACTTATTCATTTCTATTTTGGCCTCAATACGGAAAAAATCTGGCTTGTCGTAAAAGAAGATATTCCAAGCATCAAACCATATTTACAAAAAATGCTGCTTGATTTGGAAAGAACAAATTCATAATAAAAAGCCAAGGCAGGTGGCACGAATCCTGCATTGCTTGAAGCAATGGCGTCAGTAAAATGCGGGGTTGTTTTAAATGTTCCATATAATCTTGAAGTTATTGAAGACTGTGATATAAGTTTTTCAAAAAATAAGGACGACTTAAAATCAAAATTTGAAATACTTGAGAAAAACTATGAGCAAAATTTTAGAGCCTTTATTAAATAATTTATTTACCCTTTCCACTTCGTAAGTGGGAATTGGAAATTCCCTTTTGTTGCTTCGTAAGTGGGATTAAGATGTCGCGGAAAAATATATTGTCTTATATATAAGACAAAAATGAATAAGTTCTTGACTTTTACATAAGACCAGATATAATGCCATTATGGAAAATAAGAAGGAGATATTCAAAATTTTAATCAAGGAATTTCACGAATCACAATTGCCCATGGTTCTTAATAGAGACCTCCAGATACCCGTGAAGTCAAATAAAATAATTACGATTGCTGGACCGCGGCGTGCTGGCAAGACTTTTTATTTTTATCAACTGATAACCAAACTCAAAGATAAAGTCCCCTTTGACCGTATTCTCTATATCAATTTTGAGGATGACAGAATTTTGCCGCTGTCGTCCAAAGATTTGAATGCCTTCATTGAAGCATATTTTGAACTTTATCCTCAGAACAAGGACAAGAATGTTTTCCTTTTCCTTGACGAAATTCAAAACATTGCAGGATGGGAGACTTTTGTTCGCCGGATATATGACAAAGAGAATGCAAATATTTACATTACGGGTTCGTCTTCAAAACTATTAAGTCGTGAGATCGCTACTGCATTACGCGGGCGAACATTGTGTTATAAGATTTGCCCATTAAGTTTCAATGAATTTTTAAGCTTCAAAGGCGTGGAGGTTAAGTCTGATTATGCGTATTCAAAGGTCAGATTCACAATCAAGCATCTATTGGGTGAGTACATTATCTACGGTGGTTTTCCAGAGGTTGTACTTGCTGATAGGGAACTGAAATTGCCAATTCTTAAAAATTATTATGACCTCATTGTATATCGCGACCTGGTGGAGAGATTTGCAATACGGAATATTCATCTTTTGAAGGAGATAATTAAGTTTGCAATTACGAATATCAGCACTCCTTTTTCAATAAATGCTTATTACCGCAGTCTCTTGCCGCAATATCATATCTCCCGGGACACAATCCTGGAATATCTTTCTTATCTGGAAGAGATCGAGTTAATACACCTTGTGCCTATTTTCTCATATTCATTAAAGGTTCAACAGGTTAATCCCAAGAAAATATATGTAATTGATAACGGTTTGAGAAATGCGGTTTCCTTCAAGTTCTCTCAGGATGAGGGTAGACTGGTTGAAAATCTGGTTTGTCAACATTTATTGCGGCAGCAGCTTAGTGTCTATTACTGGAAAGGAAAGAAGGAGGTGGACTTTGTAATTAAGGAAAATGGCAGGTTGACAGCAATGAATGTTTCTTACACACATATATTGAATATGCGGGAAATAAGTGGATTATTAGATTTCAAAATGCAGTTCAGGAAATCCGTAAAAGATTTAATAGTGGTCACAAGTGATTTGGAAAAGGTTGAGAATCGTATTAGATATGTCTCTTTGTGGAAATGGTTAATTGCTGCCCATCCCTCTATTTCCACTTCGTAGTGGGGAAAAATTGGGACTTCTGGATGCCATTTGCCCCATCTATTCTTGAGGAAAAGGCAAATGACTATCTTATAAATCCTAAAAACTTCTTCGCACCCTATATGATTATGGCTTTTCCCACAAAGTTAAGGGCACATACGGATTTAATCGCCGCCTTGCATCCGTATGATTTATCCTGTCGTCCCCAGGTTGTGCGGAAAGATTGGAATCCTGGATATTACCGATTACTGAAAAGGTTTGAAGAGATTACTGGTGTGGGAAACAAACAGGGGACAGGCCGTAATACACTGGATACTATTTCTCACTTTCGTGCGAAAGTGAGAAATAACAGATTTTTTTGGTTTCTAAATTTCATAATCTTGAAATCATAAAATCGACTACTACCCTAGATACTGACAATAACTACTTGCGATATTACTTTCACACTTTTATCTTGAGAATGGATCATACAAAGTGAGGGTAGAAATAATTATTTAAAGTCTTGATTTTTCTTTATTTATAAATAAAATATATTATGAAAGGAGGCAAACATATGCTCACAAGTAAACGAAAATCTGAAGTAGTTACTTTCCCAGTTAGTGTGTTTGAGACCGCCGAAACCAAAGAGGACCTTGAGGACTGGTTATTGTCACAGAGTCCTGAATTTATAAAACGGATGCGTAAGGCACGAAAAGACGACCTCAGCGGAAAAGGGAAAGATTGGTTCGCTCTAAAACGGGAGCTATGTTTAAAGTAACGCTTCTGCCCGATGCAGAAGCGTCTTTTAGAAAATTGGATAAGTTCATTCAAAAGCGAATTGCCCTCAAGATTGACTGGCTTGCAAAGAATGCCAAAAAGATAATCCACCATCCATTGGCATCATTGCCAGATGATTTACGTGGTCTATGTCGCTTACGTGTTGGTGATTATAGAATTGTATATTGGATTTATTTTGATATAAAACATATCAAAATTTATGAAATTGAACACAGAAGTAGAGATTATCGTTCAGTAAAAAATTAATGCATCCAAACAATTCGCGTGTCAAAAATGCCAAATTAAAGCCTTTCTCACTTTCGTGCGAAAGTGAGAAAGATATTAATTCATAATGTCTTGAAGTATACAGATATGATTGATAGTCGCCTCAACTATTTTCGCCGAATATTTGTGTCGTATTTAACACGACAAAAGAGTCAGTTGACTTTTTGGTATAAAAATCCGGAACCTAATGCGAATATTAATACAGAAAAAATTGGTGATTACTATATGCCGTTTTTTGCACTCGCCAAAGAAATGGATTTGCAAAAACTTTTTTTAAGAGTCCATAGGAGTGACACCACTTGCCCTTTGTGGAATAAAACTTGAATATTCCACAGGGCTTGCGGTGTTAAAAAGGATTGAGTTAATGTCAAATCGTAGTAAATTCTTATATTATTGAAAGAATGACAAAAAAAGTGGCGAGGGCTCAGGCTTTCGCCCCATTGACATTCATACTATGATAGTTATAATAGCATTATGAAGCGGATTCACTTTTCACTGAAAAATCCCAAAAAAATGAATTCACTAAAAGTGATAAAAGTTCTCAAGGAAAAGAAATTACTATATTTTACGCCGCAGGACCTTCATCGAATATTTGGGGCTTCTAATTATGCAGTTAGTGATTTCATCAACCGACATGTTAAGTCTGGTTTATTTACTAAAATCAAAAACAGTTTATATATTCTCACTGAAACAGTTCCTCCAAAACTGGTATTAGCTAATTGGATTTATCGACCATCTTATATTTCATTTGAAACGGCACTTTCGTACTATCACATCATTCCCGAGACGATATACACCGTGTTTTCTGCTGCGCCAAAGGCATCACGAGAATATATTTCCCTTGACACAACTTTTATCTATCACCGAATAAAAAAGGAACTATTCTTTGGTTATACTGTGCAAAAAGTTAATGGATTCAGCTTTTTAATAGCTGAACCAGAAAAAGCAATAGCTGATTATTTGTATTTTGTTCATCTGCGAAAAAAAGAACTATCTGAGCGTATTGATCTGAAGAAAGTAAAGAGAAAAAGAACCTTGGATTATGTCAAAAAGTTCAGCAACAAAAATATTTTTGAATTAGTTGAACGGATTTATAATCAGCAAACAACTCATTGAAACACTTGCTAAGAAATATCAAACAATTGAATTCAATGTGGCACGAGAATATTGTCAATATCTTTTTCTCTCTAATCTCTATTTGGAAAAGCAAGCAGAAAGTATTCTGTTTAAAGTTGGGACTGCTCTGCGTATTGTATATGGTAGTCCCAGATTCTCTGAGGATTTGGATTTTAGCTGCTTCGGCCTCTTGATGAACAAACTTGAAGCAACCATGCTTAATGCTATGACTGAAATCGAAAAAATTGGTGTGAAATCAGAGATTGAAGAGAGCAAAGCCACCACCGGTGGATATCTTGGTGTATTCCGATTTAAGTTTCTTGATTATAATGAATCCATAAAGGTAGAATGTTCTTTTAGAACAAAACAGCGTCTTAAACCAGATATCAATCTGGTCAACAGTGACTACATGCCACCTTTTAATATATTGTGTCTTCCTATGCAGCGATTAGCCGAGGAAAAAGCGATAGCATTACTTACCAGGACAAAACCGAGAGATTTTTATGACGTTTACTTTATATTAAGGTCGCATTTGTTTGAAGAAAAAATAAATTGGAATTAGATAAAGTTCACCAAATATTGACTACGACAAAGATTGACTTCAAACGGGAATTGAAAAAACTCCTTCCCAAAAAGCATCAAGCAATTCTGCGTGATTTTAAGGGTATTTTGATAAAAGAGATTAAAAGGCAAGGGTTCTGACTCAATCATCTAACTAAATTGAAGTTAGCAAACATCGTGCGCTACGAAAAAACGCAGCGTAAAACAATTTACTGGGTAAAATATCTTAAAGAGGTAGCTGAATTTATGAGGGTTTGTGAAAGACTGGTTGAGCGGACTACTCAGCAGTTAGATGCCCTTGCATTATTGAGAATTCAAATATTAAACCTATGTTTTTTTCAGTATCTCTCAATTTGTTAATTTCTTAATTTTACAATTTTGACCCCGTTAGAGTAATCATGCCTTATTGATAGCACTTTATCAAAAAGAAACTGGAATAATACATTGAAAACGGCAGCCCTTTATGGAAATCGATTTTGTAGTTCTCTAACGGGTGAAATCGTCGAATTGATTACTACAAAGGTGTGATAGTGAAAAAAATTTTATTGGTAGCTGGTGCGCGACCGAACTTTATGAAGATAGCGCCCCTTTATCATGAATTGAAGAAGTATAAGAGGTTCAAGCCAATTATTGTGCATACTGGTCAGCATTATGATAAGGAAATGTCTGATTTCTTTTTCCACGATTTGGAACTTCCTGAACCAGATATTTATCTTGGTGTTGGTTCTGGTTCTCATTCTGAACAGACTGCAAAAACAATGACCGGTTTTGAAAAGGTTTTGATAGAAGAAAACGCCGATGCGGTTGTGGTTGTTGGTGATGTTAATTCAACCATTGCCTGCGCACTGACTTCAGCAAAATATCGCTGTACAAAAAGTCTACGTTCTCACAGAACGAATCTGCCTTTAATCGTGCATGTTGAGGCAGGACTGCGTAGTTTTGACCGGAGTATGCCTGAGGAGATAAATCGCTTACTGACTGACCAGATTGCTGATATCCTCTTTACCACCTGTCAGGATGCTAACGTCAATATACTCAAAGAGGGGATTAACAAAAATAAGATATTCTTTGTCGGTAACGTAATGATTGATTCTTTAAAAAATGTTAAGAAGAAGATAACCGATAAAATTATCAAAGAGCTTAAACTGGAAAAGAGGAAATATGCAGTCCTAACACTACATCGGCCGTCAAATGTTGATGTAAAAAAAATCCTGACTGGTATCCTACAAGCATTAAATAGAATAAGCAGGGAAGTTCCTATTATCTTTCCCTGCCATCCCAGGACGCAAAAACAGATTAGGAGCTTATCTACTTATAAAAATTACAATCTAAAAGGTATAAAGGATATTGGGAAAAATAAGAATGGGATATTTCTTATTCCACCACTCGGTTATTTGGATTTTATGAGTTTAATGGCTAATGCCGCATTAATGCTTACCGATTCCGGTGGTATTCAAGAAGAAACCACAATTTTTGGAGTTCCTTGTCTTACTATTCGGGAGAATACTGAAAGACCGGTTACAGTTACTCAAGGCACAAATCGGCTTGTTGGAACAAATCCGAAACGGATTGTGCGTGAGGCGTTGAAGATATTATCGTCGTGTAAACAAAAAGGCAATAACAGGAGAATACGGCGTCCAAAATACTGGGATGGTAGAACAGCAGGGAGAATTGTGCATATTTTACTCAAAAAATTGTCCGACTGAAAACACAAAAAAGAGAGAGGTTGGTTTTTAATTCGTTGCTTGGCACGAATCCCGCATTGCTTGAAGCAATGGCATCGGGTTGGATTAAATGTCCCATATAATCTTGAAGTTATTGGAGATTGTGGTTTTGGTTTTGAGAAAAATAGGGGAGACCTGGCTGGGAGACTAAACAATCTGGACAAAGATGAGAATGTTGTTAAATCTATGGGCGAGAGGGCAAAGGAGAGGGTAAAAATGCACTATACTTGGGAAAAGGTAATATCAGCTTATGAAGGAATTTTCAAACAGATAAATGGGTGAAAAAATCAATTTTATTTCACAATTTTGAAATCGTGAAATTGATTACTACATTTATATTGTTGACAATGGCTGATTATTTTATAGAATATAGAATAACAGAATGAAGATAATCGAAAAGAAATTTCTGGGTTCACAACTATGTTGTGTTTTAAGTCCTATTGCCTATGCAATCGAAAAGATACTATTGGAAAAAGGACCGATGAGATTGTTAAAGAAGTGCAACGGACAAAACCAACGGTGTGCAACCATCTGGCAAAGCGGTTGGTTGTCCAAGAGACGGCGTTCAAATAATATTGCATGAGGAACCAAAAGAGAAAGGGGCGCAAGGCGTGATTTCTCATTGGCAGGAATATAAAGAACAAGGATGAAATGGATAAAAATAAGCGCATTTGCATAACGGGCGGACTTGGTTTTCTGGGATCGCACCTGGTAAAGAAGTTTAAAACTAAAGGTTATAAAAAGATATTTGTTGCGGATATTGATAAATATGATTTCCGGGATTTGAATAGTGTTAAGAAGATGTATAAAGATATCAAACCCGATATCGTTGTGCATCTAGCAGCCAGGGTAGGAGGAATTGGTGCTAATAGAGAACATCCAGGTGAATTTTTCTATGATAATTTAACTATGAGTGTATTTCTATTAGACCAAGCATATCGTAATAAAATAGATAAATTTGTGGCACTTGGAACAATTTGCTGTTATCCCAAATTTACGCCCGTGCCGTTCAAAGAAGAGGAATTATGGAATGGCTATCCAGAAGAGACGAACGCACCTTATGGTTTGGCAAAAAAGATGTTATTGGTGCAATCAACTGCTTATCGCCAGCAATATGGATTTAATTCAATCTTTTTAATGCCTGTTAATCTCTATGGTCCGGGCGATAATTTTGACCCATCATCCTCGCATGTAATCCCAGCTTTAATTAAGAAATTTGTTGATGCGATCGGTGGTAAGGCTGCTGCTAATCAGCGTCTTAACTCCGATTCTCCGAGTCACCTTGTCTCCGATTCTCCAGTTTTTGTCTGGGGTACTGGTAAGGCAACAAGGGAGTTTTTATATGTTGAGGACTGTGCTGAGGCGATTGTGCTCGCAACTGAAAGGTATAACAAGCCTGACCCTGTAAATATTGGTGCAGGATTTGAAATTTCAATAAAAGACCTGGTAGGACTTATTGGCAAGTTTTTGAAATATAAGGGCGAAATAAAATGGGATGAGACCAAACCCGATGGTCAGCCCAGAAGGATGCTGGATACATCAAAGGCGTATAAAGAGTTTGGATTTAAAGCTAAAACCGATTTTGAGATTGGCCTAAAGAAAACAATTAGATGGTATTTGGAGAACTAAATAAAAAATAAATGAAATGGGTTTTTCTAAAGAACAGAGGACTCAGCACTGTGGCAATTGGCTTGAATTGACAAATAGGTTATTCTATATATAATAGAAAAAAAGAGAATAGACAATATGCGGATTACATTTTAGGGACAGAATACCAAAATTTTTGAAACTGACGACTCTAATCGAATTATGATTATAATTTATCTAAAGTTTTAATGTTTATATTGGAATGATAAAAGGATTAATATGAAACAGATTGTGCAATCAATAAAAAATGGGCGGGTTTTAGTAATTGATTCACCACCGCCTGATCTGCAGCCAGGATTTGTTCTGGTTCAGAATGCGGCATCATTAGTTTCTGCTGGCACAGAGCGGATGACCGTTGAGTTTTCGAAAAAAAATTTGCTCGAGAAAGCAAAAGCCCGTCCTGATTTGGTAAAACAATTTATGGATAAAGCTAAACGAGATGGAATTATATCTGCTTTTGATGCAATAAAGACCCGACTCGACCAACCTTTGCCCTTGGGATATGCCAGTGCCGGTGTTGTATTAGATGTGGGTGAAGGCGTTAAAGAGTTACGGGTATGGGACAAGGTCGCTTGTGCGGGTGCTGGCTATGCCAATCATGCAGAAATAGTTTGTGTGCCGAAAAATTTAGTGGCGAAAATCCCCGGTGATGTTGATTTTGAATCTGCAGCGTTTAGTACCCTTGGCGCTGTCGCCTTACAAGGTATACGTCTTTCAGAGGTCAAAATTGGTGAGGCGGTTGCTGTCGTTGGTCTTGGATTGCTTGGCCAACTGACTGTTCAGATTCTTAAAGCTGCTGGTTGTGTAGTTTTGGGAATGGATATTAATGAAGGTCGTGCAACACTTGCCAAAGAATCAGGTGCAGATTGGGTTTCCATTACTACCGATGACTTTATAAATATCTGCAATTATTTTACTTCTAACAAAGGAGTGGATTCGGTGTTGATCACAGCTGCCACTCAAAGCAATGAACCCATTGAGCTTGCTGGTACTATCTGTCGTGACCGGGGGATTGTAGTTGCTGTGGGTACGGTGAATCTTGAAATACCAAGGCGATTATATTATGAAAAAGAATTAGATTTCAGGGTTTCTCGTTCGTATGGACCCGGGCGTTATGACCCGAATTATGAAGAAAAAGGACAGGATTATCCCATCGGGTATGTTAGATGGACTGAACAGCGTAATATGCAGGCATTTTTACAATTAGTATCAGAAGGCAAAGTCAATGTTAAAAAGATTATTAGTCATCGTTTTAGTATTGACGATGCTGTCAAGGCGTATGATTTGATTACTGAGAAGGCTGATGAATCCTATCTTGGTATCGTAATTCAATACGGTATTGATAAACTTCATGAATCCAAGGTAGTCATAAAAGAGCCAAGAACAAAGATCCAGGCGTCAGGTATTCACTCACCAATGCCTGTATCAATTGGACTGTTGGGTTGTGGCAATTTCCCAAGCACAATTCTATTACCAGCAATCAAATCTATTAAAAATATCGAATTTATCGGCGCCTATGACCCGGTTAGCAATAATGCTAAACATGTTGCTCAGAAGTTTGGTTTCAAGTATTGTTCAGGTAAAATTAGTGATGTCATTGATGATTCAGACATAAATACTGTGGTTATTGCAACACGTCACAACTTCCATTGTAAACAGGTAATCGCAAGTTTAAAGACTGGTAAGAATGTCTTTTGTGAAAAACCTTTGTGTTTAAATGAAACCGAACTTAAAGAAATCATCAAAACTTACAATTCCATTACTCAATCGCCGATTACCAATTACCAATTACCAATCTTGATGGTTGGATATAATCGCCGTTTTTCACCAATGGCGCAAAAAATGAAAAAGTTTATATCTCAAATTACAGAGCCATTTGTTATAAATTATCGCATAAATGCCGGATTTATTCCATTGACAAACTGGATCCAGGATTCAGAACAAGGCGGAGGTAGAATTATCGGCGAAATTTGTCATTTTATTGATTATATGATATTTCTTACCAGTTCTTTACCAGCTAATGTTTATGCTAAGTCTTTACCCAATAATGGTCGTTATAATAATGATAACATTATAATTACTTTAGAATTTGTAAATGGCTCGCTTGGTTCAATCAGTTATTTAGCCGACGGTGATAAATCATTTTCTAAAGAACGAATTGAAGTATTTGGCAATGAAAGTGTCGTTGTATTGGATAATTTCCGCCGTTTAGAACTTATAAAAAGCAGTCGGAAAAAAGTTCATAGATCTATTTTTAGACAGGATAAAGGACATAGGGGAGAGTGGGAACAATTTGTAGATGCCCTGCAAAATGGCAAACCATTGCCGATTTCCTATGCCGAAATTATCGCAACTTCTTTAACGACCTTTTGTATTCTTAATTCGTTACGAGAATCCAAACCCATTGCCATAAATCTAAATCAATATCTCACTTAACAACTGCTAATATAATGTAACATACAATCTATGAGGTGAGCTTAAAGAATCTATTTGCCATTTGTTTCTGTAACATTTATTAATGCCCGTATGTTAACGGGCATTTTTTGTTTTGAGAGATATGATAAAAAGTTGGAAGAGTCAGTCCATACACTACTTGACTTTGTGATAAATTTAATATAATATGTATATGAGTCATAAATGGCATGGCCCTACAAGAATCACTTAGATAATTTAGAAGAAATTCTATTAAGGTTGCATTGGTTAGTTCAACCTGATACGATACTGACCGAACTGCCTTATGACCTTGAGTTTATTAGCAAAACCGATATTGAACGGTTTGCAGATTGGTGCCGCAGTGCCGTTGCCAAGCATGAGTTGGAAGAGGGTAAGTATTCTATAAACAGGTTACTTATAAAATTCTTTGTTGAAAAGTCCTATCCAGATTTAAGTCCTGATCAACAAAAAGAAAAGGGCGATTTAATATACCTGCAACTATATGAATTACTAAAGCTTCCAAGGTACGAGACGATTGTTTTGAATGAAACCAATGTTGGTAAAATCATCGACATCTTGAACAGCACCCCAGGTGAAAGCCACTTTGATAAGACGGTCAAGAAGATAAAAGTTGCCGTAGCACTGAAATGGTTGCAAAATAGCGAATTGTCTAAGAATCTATCAAAAGATACAACAGCATTTATTTCCCGGATTGGTGATTTTTACGGCAGGGCAAAGAAGGGTGAGCATGTCTATGTGAAAGACATCGGGGCATACTTACCTCCGGAAGAAGATAAGAAGAATATTATTGGAGATTTTGAGAAAAAGGTTGAAATTGCACTCATGGAGGCATCCCAAGATATTAAAAAGGCAAAGACTGAACCCGAGACAAACAGTGTTTATGGCCAATTTAGTAACATAATTAAAGGGATAAAAAAATTGGAAGATTATTTAGCAGGCAAGTATGACAACAGTTTTGATGAAATTGAACATTTTAAAGTTACAATTTTTATTGTAATTCTGCTCAATTATATCCAGGACCCTTATATCAAAAGAACTCCGGAAGCCTCGAATCTTTTAAAAGTTATTCTACCTGTTTATACCAAGTATAAAGAGCTAAAAAATCTTTGAGGGTGGTTGTAGCTTTACCGCCAGGAAGCCAGATATGGCACAAACTTCGCCAAAAGTTAGCCGCCCTTCAGCGCCTTCAGTCTTGCCTCAGTTCGTTTTTTGTAATCTTTTGCACCTTTGTGATTTGGGTCAAGTGCCAGAACCTGATTGAATACCTTCAATGCATCATCATATTTTTCGGCAGTAAATAGCGAAACGCCTTTCTTATAGAGTGCATCAATCTCTTCAGCAGTTGCCTTCTTTTCTGGTGGCTTAGGTGGTGGTGTCGTGGGTGGTCTCTTTATAGCCGCAATCTGTTTTTGCAGGTCAGCAATTGATGTCTTTGCCTCAGCACTTGTTGGGTCAAGCGCCAGAACCTTCTTCCAGAATTCAATTGCCTTTGTAAAGTCCTTTGCACCGGCACGTGTCCTTGCCTCGGTCGAATATGCGGAAATCAGCTCCTGGCGCCTCGCTTCGAGTTTCGTCAAATAATCCTTTGCCTCGACATTATCGGGGTCAAGGGAAACAACTATTTCGAACGCAGATTTTGCCTCATTCAGATTTCCTTCAGAGAAATATATCTTACCCTGCTCGAGATAGTTCTTGATACTCCTTTCTCTTTCCTGTGCTGCCAGTTCTCTCTTGATTGCCTCTTCAGTCTTCTTCAGGTTGAAAACCATTTTTGTGCGGACCCCGGCTTTTACAGAAATTTTGGCAATATAATCTACATAGTCTTTTTTCGAAACGGTAACAGTATAATTGTCTGCCGGTAGACTCAACGAGAATGTTCCACCAACTGCAGTATATCTTTTATTGATTTCTTTTATGTCCACAACGGCATTCTGTAATAGTGTTTTTTTGGTAATATCCTGAACAATACATTCAATTGAACCAACCTTTGGTGGACCTACCCAGGCACGATTGCTCGATTCGAGACCGAAAGTCCAGCGAGGACTCCATGGTCGAAAACCACTTCCAAGGTATTCCACTTTACATAAGGCAAGCGTCGGAGTTACATAAGTTGAATGATATTTTAACCCAATGTTGGCATCCCTTCCATCCATTTCAACTGACATCTCAAGACCAAACGGGAATTTAACAGAACCACCCATGAATAGACCAAATGCCCACCAGGAATGGCTACGGGTCGTATATTCTTCACCGAGCACGAGAAAATCGGTATTGAAGATATGGCTGCGCCAACCATAGCCAACAAATCGCCCACGTCCAAACCCTATAACAATATTAAACATTGGTGAAAATGGCTTTTGCATTGCAATATATGCTGAAAATAATTCCCATGGTCTGCCGTTCATATATAAATGATAAGTCTTTTCTTCGATAGAACCCGTTTTGCCTTTCATTCCTATTGTTGAAATGTGTGTGCTGTATGAAATGTCCTCGATGCCGCCAAATATTATTGGTGCATTGCCTTCCTGTTTCTTGATTAGATATTTAAAACTACCTACATAGGTGTTCAGGGTAAACATTGACAGAGAAATTTCGCCCTTGCCACCAAGACCATACCGAAAGACCATATCAAAATCTGCTGGGTCTACTTTTATGTTGTCATTGGGATTGGGGTCTTCGTTGAACATTGGCATTGAAAAGACAATGCCACCGCCCCACATCCCGGGAATATCATATGCAGGAGCACTCGGGATATCAACAAATCCTGGTGTCCTGTTTAATTGAGCAATAAGTAAAAAACCTAATAAAAGCACAATTACCTCCTTATGTTAACTACCTAAAACACACAATTCATATTCGTAAACTATAAAGACCATAAAACCATCCAACTACCAAGCGAAAGCTCTGCCGTTCAATATATGCTTGATAAATCAAGCAACTACAATTAATTGCACTCGCCCAATTTATTGGGCATAATTTTTTAACTCTCAATTAAGGCCTCTCAAGCCCCCTTTTATTTTATATATTATTATGCTATATTATATTTAATAATTGGTTTTTGTCAATAGGCAGTTTTACGGGGAAAAAAGATATGGATTAGGGCATTAATGCCTATTTTTTACACGGTTTGCGTATGAATGACCTGAAGCTCTCCAGGCAAAAGAAAATCATATTTGAGTGATAGTCAAAATTTATACGGGGCACTAGTAGTTGCACCCAAAATCTATTCAATTTTACAAAACTGAACAATCTTTCAATTGTATCATCACTTAGGGAACTGGCAACCCTCCGTAATCGTTTGCCAATCTCGAGTTCGGGTGTTAATACACTGCGCCAGGTAATTTCATAATCGTTGAGATTATCGCCATAACGCAATGTCTTGGTCAATTTGTCAACCGCAATCTCTGAACATAGAAGACCGTAGAAGATACTTCCACCGGTTGTCGTCTTTACCTGACCAGCCGCCTCACCCACTGCCAGTACCTTATCCTGGATGCTCTTCTTGATAGAACCAAAGGCAATCGGTTTTACCTTGATTCCATCTCGTTTGATTTCCGAGACCTTGAAATTTAATCGTTCTTTTAGCATCCGCTCAAGCCATACCTTGCCATTTTTTTCTACGATAGTTCCAACCAAGGAAGAATGATTTTTGGGGACTATCCAGCCAAATGAACCAGGTGCAAAAGACTGCCCGATATGTATTTCAATATTCGAAGGGGAAGTAGTAATTGGTAATTCAATCTGTGAACCATATAAGAAATTTGGTGGTCTTCCCATACCAAGTTGATCTTGCAGTTGATAGTTAATGCCCGTAGCAAGGACCACGGCTTTTGTTCGATATTGTTTGTTAATACAATGTAGTGTGAAAAAATTTGATGATTTTTTTATTTCTAACACAGACTGCTTCAAATGGGTTTCAACACCAACCTTTTGTGCCAATTTGAAAAGGCACTTATCGAAAACTTTGCGGTCGGTGACATAGGCAAATACATCATGATGTGTGTATTCCAGGCGCTGACAACGAGGTGAAACGAATGTAAAAGAATCTATCCTTGATAATATTGATTCGTGTGGTAAGTCGTATCGTTTAAATGCCTCTTTGCTGATAACGCCTGCACAGACTATATCTTCACCTATTCTCTCTTTTTCGTCAAGAAGACAGACATCGAAACCCTTATCAGCTAACCGATATGCTGTATAAGAACCAATGGGGCCGGCGCCGATTACAGCAACATCATAGAGTTTCATTCAGCGCCTTCCATGTTTTATATACCTTACGTTCTACTTCCTGCGTTTTAACAACCTCAACTTCGCGCCGCTTTTTTCCCAACGACCTTGAAAGGTTATTAAAAATGATAATATGATGAGTTTCAGGTCGAGAAGAAAACTCCTCTTTCTTATATAAAGCAAATCATATTTAAATTTATGCCGACGAGGCAAATCGCGTGGCGCATAAATCTGGGCAATACCGGTAAGACCAGGATGAACCATTATCCGCTCTTCATAACCGGGGATGTCAGAGATTTGAATATATTCACATTCACTGTGATGTTCAATCTCTGATGGCAAAAGTGTCCTTGGCCCAACAAAACTCATATCACCAAGAAAAATATTTAAAAGCTGAGGCAATTCATCAAATGCTGTCTTTCTTAAAATTTTGCCTACATTTGTTGTGCGTGGGTCATTCTCAGTTGCCTGAATATAGATATCTTCATTCAATGCCGATTTTTTCATGGAGCGAAATTTTAAAGATTTAAAAGTCCTGCCATCTTTACCAATGCGGAACTGACTGATTAAGGCAGGATAACCATCTTCAAGTAGAATTGCCATCCAGATTAATGCCCATAACCAGCTGGACAAAATCAGACCAATTCCTGAAAGTAATACATCAAAAGGTCTCTTCAAGAATGGTTCATTAACATTTAATCTATTCATAATCATATTCCGCACTACATCAAATTATACACATTATCTCCTTTTTGTCAACGGATAAAAATTCAGGGTACACATTATATTTTTGTTCTTAAAGAAAAACTTAAAAAAATTTTCCTTTTGGTTTCGTTAGTTTCTCTGGATCTATTAGCTATTAAAATCATATATCTTAGGTATACTTGACTTCCAAATAAAATTTTATATAATGAGTTAATGGTAAAAAATCTTTTGTGGTTGCAAAGCGGCTGCTGTGGTGGTTCGACAATGTCATTTTTTAATACAGACCAGCCTGATTTTTTAAAGGGTCTGCAACTCACCGGCATTAAAATAATCTTGCATCCTTCCATCAGCCCGGAGACCGGGGAAGAAGTCTTAGCAATCTTGAAAAAATGTAAAAAGAAGAATATCAAACTCGATATTCTTGCTATTGAAGGCACTATTTATCGTGGACCTAATAATACAGGTAGATATTTCATGTTTAATGGTCGTCCATTCAAGGATTTAGTTTGCGAACTTGCTGATGTAGCGGAATATGTCGTTGCGATTGGAACTTGTGCTTCATTTGGTGGCATTCCTGCTGCAGGTTCAAATCCTATGGATGCATCAGGTCTTCAATTTTTTCGGGAAAAGAAATGTGGCATTCTGGGCAGGGATTATGTCTCAAAATCTGGTATGCCGGTTATCAATATTGCTGGTTGTCCAGCACATCCTGACTGGATTTTTGAAACCCTAATGTTCATTGCCACAAAGAAATTAAAAGTTGACAGCCTGGACCGATATAACCGACCAAAACTTTTCTACTCAAAGCTGGCGCACCATGCGTGTCTACGAAATGAATACTACGAATTTAAGGCATCAGCAATTGCCTATTCACAACAGGGATGTTTATTTGAAAATCTTGGTTGCAAGGCAACACAATGTGAATCGGATTGTAATGAGCGATTATGGCTGGGCAGGACTGGGTCATGCACAAGAGGCGGATTCCCTTGTATCTCTTGTACCTCACCAAAATTCCCTGATGGATTTACACCTTATTTCAGCACCGAGAAGATTGGTGATATTCCAACAACATTACCGCTCGATGTGCCCAAGGCATGGTATATAGGCATAAGTGGACTCTCAAAACTTGCGTGTCCTGAAAGACTCAGGGTGAATGCAGTTTCATTCAAGTGGCTTGATTAAGGCTATAATGGGGCAAAAAAGAATTGTTACAATAAATCCATTAAATCGGGTTGAAGGGGACTTAGAAGTAAAGGTTGAAATCAAAGATGGCAGGGTAGTTGATGCCTGTTCATCAGGCGTGGCATTCCGTGGATTTGAAAGATTACTTTTGAAGCGTGACCCGATGGATGCACTTGTCTTCACATGTCGGGTCTGTGGTATATGTAGTATATCCCATTCAACTGCATCCTCGATTGCTTTAAGAAACGCATTTAATGCACGGATGGAACCCAATGCCTATTTTATCAGAAATGTTGTCCTCGCAGCAGAGATTTTGATGAATCATCTTTTGCATTTTTATGCGTTGTTTATGATAGACTTCACAAATAAAAAATATTCGAAGCGAAGCGATTATAAAGAAATAGTGAAACGATTTTCATTTCTTAGGGGCACATCCTACATAAGGGCGATGAAGGCGCGAAAGGATTTTTTAGCATTCTTGGGATTGTTTATCGGAAAATGGCCTAATACACTGGCACTCCAGCCCGGTGGAATAACCAAAGCAATAAACACAAGCGAAATTGCACGAGCCTTAGCTGTCTTATCAGATTTGAGGGATTTTATTGAAAATGACTTATTGGGTTGTGAGGTTGAATCTTTTTTGGAAATAAACGATGTTAAGGTGCTAAATAAGTGGGTTAATGAACATGTTGAGAAAGATCTAGGTTTATTCCTGAGTCTGGCAGAGGAGACAGGCTTAAAGAATTTAGGAAAGGGGATAGGTAGATTTATTTCGTGTGGTGGATATGAATTACCCGATGGCACAACCTGGTATAAATCAGGTTATTATGACGACAAGTTAAAACCTTTCCAACAGGAGAAGATTGCCGAAGATATTAGATTCTCATATTTTGAGGATTATGAAGGGTCTAGGCATCCATTTGCTGGCTCAACCGAGCCAAACGCTGAGAAGAAGGTCGCATATTCTTGGATTAAGGCGCCACGATATAATGGAAAGGTTGTTGAAGTCGGCCCTATTGCGCGGATGGTCATTAATAAATTTCCGTTTGTTACTGCCTTGATGAATGATTCAGGTATTAATGTATATACAAGAAGTTTAGCAAGGGTCTATGAGATACTGGTCTTATTAAAAAGAGTCGAGGAATGGATTAAAGAGATTGACCCTGAAAAACCCTTTTACATAATACATGAGAAGTCAAAAAATGCCAAGGGTTTTGGTATTATTGAGGCGGCAAGGGGTATTCTAGGACACTGGATTAATATCGAAAATAATAAGATAAAATCGTATCAGATTATTACACCAACTGCTTGGAACATGTCGCCAAAGGATTCTGATAGAAGACCTGGTGCAGCAGAACAGGCATTAATTGGCACACCAATTGAGGACGAGAAAAATCCAGTAGAAATTGGTCATGTCATAAGGTCATTCGACCCGTGCCTTTTCTGTTCAGTACATGTGATGAAAGGAAAAGGCATAAGAGGGCAGAAAAGAATAGAAAGTCGGGGAGAGAGAGGCAAGAAACCTTCGGTGAGCCTTTTTAGATCCTCTAAATCGTTATGAAAGTAATAAGGGTGCTCGGCATGGGTAATATTCTCAATGGTGATGATGGTATTGGTGTTCATGTGTTAAATGAATTGAGAAGGAAGTGTTTGCCAGAAAATATAGAATTGATTGATATTGGTTCACAGGTACTCGATATTTTATCATTTTGTGATGGTGCCGAGAAGATTATAATTATTGATGCAGCAAGGAATGGAAACAAACCAGGACACATATATCATATAGGCACAAACGATTTGAGCCATTCATCGTCTTTTCCAATGGTACTTCATAATTTCAAATTGAGCCATATCCTGAGGACTAGCAAAAAAATCTTTGGTAAAGATTTTCTGAAACGGATAGTTATTATAGGGGTTGAAGTAAATAATATTGAGCCTAAAATTGGACTGAGCAAGAGAATGGTAGAGGTAATGTCAAGACTTGTGGTACTTATTTTGAATGAGATAAAAAAATGAAGCCTATTCCACTAGAACAAATCGAAAAATCTGAAGAAGAACTACGCGAAAGTATGTGGATTGAGGTCATCAAACAGACTGAACGGTTATATGCAGAACTTGCAAACATCCATACTGAAATTGAGAAAAAGGACCGTGAATTGAGGGTATCAAAATCATTTACTGATAATATAATCAAGAGTATGAAGAATATGCTGATAGTTTCTGATGTTAAAGGGAATATAAAGATGATTAATGAAGCAGTTTCCGAGTTATTAGGCTACGACCCGAAAGAGTTGATTGGACAGAAGATAGAAAAACTTTTTGCCCGTGAAGAGATTAATAAAAAAATAATCTATAATGGTATATATCCACAAAAATTAACGGATGGTATTCTTGATACGGAATCTGTTTTTGTTACTAAATCTTTCAAGAAGATTCCGATGACCTTTAGTTGCTCGCCACTCAAAGATGAGGAAGAGGATATCATCGGCACGGTGATTGTTGCCCAGGACCTGAGCAGAATAAAGAATCTTGTTAAAAAGGCAGCAAGGGCAGCAAAGGCATACAGGAATAAGGCGACCGAACTTGGGAAGGCATATAAAGAACTACAGCAATTGCACAAAAATCTTATTCAATCTGAAAAACTGGCATATGTTGGCAAACTTGCAGCAGGTGTTGCGCATGAAATAAATAATCCATTAACAAGTGTCCTGGGCATTACAAGTTTTCTATTAAAAAAGATTGGCGAAAAAAGTGTAATGACTGAGGACCTTCTATTAATCGTTGAAGAAACTAAACGCTGTAAAAAAATTGTAGAAGACCTTTTAGAGTTTTCTTGTCAGCGAGAGCTGGGGAAGAGCGCAAATAATATCAATACAATTATTGAAAAGTCATTGGCCATCATTGAAAAACAACCTTTCTTTAAAAATATTAAGATTATTAGAAAATTTGAGCAACCATTGCCTTTGGTCATAGTGGATAAAAATCAAATCAAACAGGTCTTCATGAATATGATACTAAATGCACAGGAGGCGATGCCTGATGGCGGAACATTAACCGTGGAGAGCATTCTTGTGGAAAACAGGAAGTGTGTCGAGATAAAGTTCATTGATACAGGGCATGGTATACATAAAGACGACATTACGAGGTTGTTCGACCCGTTTTTTACAACAAAGAGTAAAATCAAAGGCACAGGTCTTGGTCTTTCAGTTAGTTATAGTATAGTAACTAGGCATGGTGGTAGTATCGATGTAATAAGTAAGGTTGGTAAGGGTTCGACATTTATTGTCCGGCTACCAATTGAGAGATAAGGAGAAATGATGAAATGGTTCAACAGAATATTAGAGTAGCAAAATTTAGTCTGTGTTAATTGGTTCGATGAATTACGAAAAAAGGATCACGAAAAGTGGTAAAAACAAAAGTGGAGATAGCGTATGCCCATAAAGAAGAAGATTCTCGTCGTTGATGATGAACCCATCATCTGTCGCACCTGCTTCAAAATACTCAGTGATGCGGGCTTTAATGTAAAAACCCTTTTGAATGGTTTAGAGGTTCTGTCCCTTATCGAAAAGGAAATGATTGATGTTATTTTACTCGACTTAAAGATGCCAGGGATTGACGGAATAGAGATATTAAAAACAATAAGGCAGGTCAATTCTGATATTATTGTTATTGTTATAACAGGTTATGCCACAGTTGAATCAGCGGTTGAGGCAATGAAGTTAGGCGCTTATGACTATATTTCCAAACCATTCACTGCTGATGAATTATTTATTCGCGTTGAAAAGGCACTGGAGAAAAGGAATCTACTCACTGAAAATTTCTATCTACGCCAGGAATTGACCGAAAGGTATAAATTTAGCAATATTATTGGTAAGAGCAAGGCAATACAGGAAATCTTTCGAATTATCGAAAAGGTTGCTCCTACCGATTCGACGATTCTGATTCGAGGACAGAGCGGAACCGGGAAGGAGTTAATTGCACGCGCTATTCATCACAATTCTCAGAGAAAGGAAAAGAAATTTATTGCCGTGGATTGTGGCGCACTTCCTGAAACACTCTTAGAAAGTGAATTGTTTGGACATGTGAAAGGTTCTTTCACAGGCGCAATCGTTACAAAACCCGGTTTATTAGAGATTGCCAATGAGGGCACATTCTTTCTGGATGAAATAGGAGACCTGAGCCTTGGAATTCAATCAAAACTATTAAGGGTATTACAGGAAAAGGAATTTCGGCCAGTTGGTGGTATCAGAAACATCAAGGTTGATGTTCGACTCATTGCAGCAACAAATAAAGATTTAGAGAAAATGATAGAAGAAGGGAAGTTCCGTGATGATTTATTTTATAGAATCAATATTGTGCCAATAGTTCTACCGCCGCTAAGGGATAGAAAAGATGATATTCCACTACTGGTTGAACACTTTATGAAGATATACAGTCAGAAACAGCATAAAAAGATAAAGACGGTGTCGTCAGACGCAATGAATCTCTTAATGGAATTTGATTGGCCTGGTAATGTTCGGGAATTAGAAAATCTTATTGAAAGATTGTTGATAATGACTGATGCAACAGCTATAAAGCCCGAACATCTGCCGATGAATATAAGAGGAAAAAAGGTCGATATAGATATCACCATGCCACGAACCAGTTTGGCGCTTAAAACGATAAAGAAAGAGATCAGGGCAGAGGCGGTTGCAAATATTGAAAAGGCATTTTTGATTGAGGCCCTGAATAAGAATAATTGGAATATAAGCAAAGCAGCACGGGAAGTAGGAATGAAGAGACAAAATTTTCAAACTTTGATGCGAAAATATAAGATCAATAAAATTGATTTGTAACTTGTTTATGCATATAATTTACATGCACTAAAGGAAATAAAATTTGCTCGAAATATAAGTAGTTGAGAAATTGACTGCATAAAAAATATATGCATGAGATGCAATACAACTTGATAAGATATTAAACTATTACTTTCACAAAATGCGAAATCTCCCCAAAAATAAAGAAAAAAACTTGTAGCTTAATTTTTATTTTCTATATCCTATTCTTGGCACAATTTTTGCTTATTTAATATATTATATGGCAATACATGATAAACCCGCAAGTGTTTTAATCCTTGACACAGATAAAGTGTCTGTGCACCAGCTTACCGATATTTTGGTCAAGGCTGGGTATGAGGTCAAGATCACAGAGAAGCCGAGCATAGTAATCGAAAAGGTAAAGGCTAATCAGGTTGATGCCTTTATAGTGGCAGTTGAAATACTCGATGCGAAAGGCTATGACTTAATACCGGCAATCAAAATGATAAATAGATGTATTCCAATAATTGTAACATCGGCAGATGATTCTGTGGAAATCGCAACCAAGGTGCGCGAGCACGGTGTTTTCTTCTATGCTATAAAACCTCTTGATATGAAAGAAATAAAGATTGTAGTTAAGAACGCAATAAACAAAAAATTTAAAAATACTCAAGAAATGGACTGGGTAGATAAAGAAGGGTTAAGCAAAGGGAATTTTGAAGAAGAAGTTTTAGATGTTAAAAAAGCATGCAAAGTGCTTAAGTTGAGTAAGACTACAGTAAACAAACTGGTAAAAAATGGTGAATTACCAGCAGTTCGAATAGGTGACAAATGGCGCTTTAATAGAGATCAGCTTTTGGAATGGTTGAGGGTTACTGGCGCCGGAAATCAGAAGAACTACGGAACATTAATCCTTGAAACGATGGATGAAGGGGTGGCGGTTGTTGACCGCCAACTAAGAATTGTCAGTTGCAACAATGCGTATCGACAATCATTGGACATTCCATGCAACCGTATCATCGGCGAGCATTGTTATCGAGTTAGTCATCGTTCAACGACTCCTTGTGAAGAATCAACCTGTCCAGTTCGGCAGGCCTTCAAAACTGAGCGACCAGTTAAACTCATGCATATCAATTACGATGATGAGGGGAAAGAACACTATTGCGATGTTCTGGCATTACCAATTAAAGATGAACAGGGTAGAATAGCTGAGATAATTGAAGTGATAAGAGATAATACTGAAATTTATAACCTTAACAAACATCTATGCTGGGTAATCGATTTTGTCGCCCATGAGTTAAAAGGACCGCTGGGCTCGGTCATGATGAATATAAGTGCTCTGGTTGACAAGAAACTTTGTCATACAATAGATAAAAATAAACGGAATGAGATGTTGCTCGCCTCACTCGGAAGTCTGAAGCTAATGCATGATATGATAAGAAATTATCTTATTTCATCCAAAGGGAAGAAAGGACAATTACAATTCAATTTAACGATAGTAGATATAAACGATGACGTTTATAAGCCAGCCATAGATGAATTGAAGCCTGTAATCTTAAAAAAAGAAATGACCATTGAGACAAAAATACAGGCAGAACGCCCAGTCTATTGTGACCGAGACCTTATGAAAATTGTCTTTAGTAATCTAATAAGCAATGCGGCTAAATATGGAACCACCAGAACAAAGATCCAATGCACCATTACAGTGCGAGAAAAGGAATTCGAATTTAATATCTTTAATGAGGGTATTGGGATCCCCATGGAAAAACTCACTGAAGTCTTTGGTGAGTTTACAAGATTCGATTCTACAGGAATTGGTGGCACTGGTCTGGGTTTATATGTTGTGAAGATGATTGTGGATATGCACAAGGGCAAGGTCAAAGCAGAATCAGGCTATATAGTTGATGAAAGCCCAGTGACTTACGATGAATTTTATACCGATATGAAGTTTTATGATTTAAAGAAAGACGAAAAGGTACAAAAAAAGTTTGCCCGATTTATCTTAAAAATTCCTGATAAGGAAATTTTTGATACAAAATCCTCTACAAATTCCCTCCAAGCTGAAGGTGATAATGGACCGAGACGAGGTGGTTTGATATGAAAAAAAAACTCGTGCTAATGGTAGATGATGACCCGACATTTCTCGAAGCTACAAAACTTGTGCTCCAGGGTAGTGGCTATCGTGTTGCAACCGCCTTATCTCCTGAGGAATGTTTTAATCGACTAACAAAAAAGGATATGCCTGATTTGATTATTCTAGATGTAATGATGATAAGAAATGATTCAGGATTTGATGTTTGCCGGGAATTGAAAAGAAATCCTCAAACTAAAGATATACCTATCCTGATGCTGACCGCAGTAGATCAAAAGTATCCTACTTTAAATTTTGCCGCCGCGGCTGGTGATGAGTCATGGCTCCCTGTTGATGACTTTCTTGATAAACCGGTTGAAGCCCATATTTTAATTGAACATGTTAAGAAACTTCTTGGAAAGAGTTAGAAGAATGTTGTTCGTTATTCGTTTTAGGGTATCGCCGCCAGTATGGTCTTACGGATTGTTATACGGCAAAAAAAGACGAAAGTCGGTAAACGACCAACGATACGGGCAGCGACGCCGTATACCGAAAAAAGAGTTACAATTTTATGAGTAATAAGATTGGCGTATTTATCTGTCATTGTGGCATAAATATTGCGAAGACCGTTGATATTGAAACTGTCACCCAAAAGTTAAAAAAATATCCTGGGGTAGTACATGTAGAAAATTATAAATATATGTGCTCTGAACCTGGACAGATGATGATCAAAGATGCTTTAAAAACAAAGGCCTTAGATGGGGTCGTTGTGGCTGCCTGTTCGCCTTCACTCCACGAGACCACCTTTCGGCGGGTCGTTTCCTCTGCGGGATTAAATTTTTATATGTGCGAAATTGCCAACATTAGAGAACAGTGTAGCTGGGTTCATGAAGACCGAGAAGAGGCCACGATAAAGGCGAAGAAGATTGTAAAGAGTGTGATTGAGAGGGTTCGGCTTAACGAACCGCTTACCCCGATAGGCATGCCGGTGACTAAGAGGGCATTAGTAATTGGCGGAGGCATAGCTGGAATGCAGACCGCCCTTGACATTGCCGATGGCGGCTACGAGACAATTTTAATTGAGAAAGAACCTTCAATCGGCGGCCATATGGCCCAACTTTCAGAAACCTTCCCATCCCTTGACTGTTCTCAATGTATTCTTACACCTAAGATGGTTGATGTTGCATCGCATCCCAATATAAAACTCCACACCTACTCCGAAGTTGAAGAACTCTCTGGTTATGTTGGTAACTTTAAAGTTAAGATCAAGAAAAAAGCTCGCTCCATAAAAGAAGAGAAATGCACTGGTTGTGGCGACTGCTGGGTAAATTGCCCGATTAGGTATAAACCAGAGATAAGAAAGCCGCCGAGTGCACGGATTATGATGAGTAGTAAGACGATTGAGAAGTTGGATGCGATAATTAATACCTATAAAGATGGTAAAGCCGCATTGATTCCCATATTACAGGCAATTAATGCTGAGTTTAATTATCTACCTAAAGATGCCTTACGCTATGTGGCCGAAGAACTTTCCTTACCTTTGAGCCATGTTTATCGTGTTGCCACCTTCTTTACCGCTTTTACCCTAAAACCCCGAGGTCGCCATTTGATTAAAATCTGCTTGGGAACAGCCTGTTATGTCCGGGGTTCACCAAGAATCCTCTCTAAGGTCGAAAGTGAATTAGGTATTAAAGCCGGAGAGACGACAAGCGATAATATGTTCACCCTTGAAACTGTTAACTGCCTCGGTGCTTGTGCAATGGGACCGTTGATAGTGATAGATAATGATTATCATGGTCGGATGGGACCCAATAAGGTAATGAGCACGCTTAAATTATATTGAAAAGGAATTTAGTATGAAACGTTTAACTTCCGTTGTTGAGTTTGAAAAATTAAAAGAACAACTAATTAAAGAAAGAAAAGCGGTGAAGCCTTGTATAACTGTCTGCTGTGGAACCGGTTGCACGGCTTCGGGCGGGCGAGGTGTTTTTAATGTTTTTTTAGAAAAGATAAAAGAAAAAGGTCTCGACATTAAAGTGGATACAAAGGCAACTGGCTGTCATGGGTTCTGTGAAAAAGGTCCGCTGGTTGTAATCTTTCCCAAAAGAATTTTTTATCAAAAAGTAGCCGCCGACGATGTTTCGGAAATTATCAACCGGACAATTATTAAAGGCGAAATTATTGAAAGGCTATTATATGTGGATCCCCGAACCGACTTAACGATTGTAACTGAACAAGAGGTACCTTTCTATAAATTGCAAAAGCGGCTAATATTTAAATATAATGGGTTAATTGATCCCAATAATATTGATGATTATATTGCCCTAGATGGGTATAGTGCGTTAGCAAAAACTCTCCAACAGATGACACCCGAGCAGGTGATAGAAGAAATAAGTAAGTCAGGACTAAGAGGTAGAGGCGGAGCAGGTTTCCCAACCGGAAGAAAATGGGCGATATGTAGAAATTTCCCAGGAGATGTTAAATATATTATCTGTAACGGTGATGAAGGAGACCCAGGCGCTTTTCAAGACCGCAGCCTCTTAGAAGGAAATCCCCATAGTGTTTTGGAAGGAATGATAATTGGTGCCTATGCCATTGGTGCTAAAGAAGGTTATATCTATGTTCGGACCGAGTATCCCTTAGCCGTAAAAAATATTTCAATGGCGATTGAACAAGCACGAAATTATGGTCTTTTAGGTAATAACATCTTAGGGTTAGGTTTTAGCTTAAATATTAATGTGTTTCAGGGTGCGGGCGCATTTGTCTGTGGTGAGGAAACCGCGCTTCTGGCTTCTATTGAAGGAAGGGTTGGTGAGCCACGCTATCGGCCCCCTTATCCTGCGGAAAAGGGTTTATGGGATAAACCAACTGTCATCAATAATGTTAAAACACTGGCCAGCGTGTCCTATATCATTAGTAATGGTGCTGATTGGTTTGCTCATATTGGAACCGAGACAAGTAAAGGCACTATGATCTTTTCCTTGGTTGGTAAGATAAATAATACAGGATTAGTTGAGGTGCCAATGGGCATCACTTTGAGAGAATTAGTCTTTGAGATCGGTGGTGGCATTCCTAAGGGAAAGAAGCTAAAAGCAGTGCAGACCGGAGGACCGTCCGGTGGTTGTATCCCGGCTCATCTCACCAATCTACCTGTTGACTATGAGGCCTTGACCCATGCCGGTTCAATGATGGGTTCGGGTGGGATGATTGTAACCGATGAGACGACCTGTATGGTTGATTTTGCAAAATACTTTGTCAATTTTCTAAAGGACGAATCTTGTGGTAAATGCACCTCTTGTCGTGAAGGGCTAATTCAGATGCATCATATCCTGACTGAAATTACCGAAGGGGGAGGCGCGGAGAGCCATCTCCAATTACTTGAAGAATTGTCTCAATATATTGTTGATGCCTCAATGTGTGCTTTGGGCAGAACCGCACCCAATCCGGTCTTATCGACACTGAGATATTTTCGTGATGAATATGAGGCGCATATAAAATATAAAAGATGCCCGGCAATAGTATGTAAAGATATAACCTTTTGCTCCTGTAAATATAATTGTCCGGTTGGCACTGATGTGCCGGCGTTTGTGGCGTTGATTAGCCATGGCCGATATGAAGAGGCCTTTGAGATAATAAGAAAGGAGAATCCATTTCCCATCGTCTGTTCGTATATCTGCCATCATCCTTGTGAGGAGAGATGTCGGGCTGGTGAGGTGGGCGATTCAATCTCCATCAAAAATCTCAAGCGCTTTGTATGTGACCATCAATTAAAGAAGGGTGTTAGGCCTAAATTTGTGCCCAAAGTCAAAGAAAATAAGAAGAAAAAGGTTGCAATAATAGGTGCTGGGCCGGCCGGCCTCGCTTGTGCCTACGACCTTGTTACTTTCGGTTATGACCCAACCATTTTTGATGAGGCACCTTCACCTGGTGGTATGGTGTTGGCGGCGATCCCAGACTTTCGCCTACCAAAACATTTACTTGATCTCGAAATTGATCTTATCAAAGAAGCTGGAGTTAAAATAAAGATGAATACCCGTGTGGGAGTAGATATTTCAATTGATGATATATTTAAACAAGACTATGAGGCAATATTTATCGCCACCGGCGCTCACAAGAGTTTGAAACTTGGAATTCCTGGAGAAGATGCCAAAGGTGTTATTGATGGTTTGGAATTACTAAAGTCTAAACAATCTAAGAAGGAAATAAAGATTGGTAAAATTGTCGGTGTCATTGGAGGTGGGAATACAGCCATTGATGTGGCTCGAACTGCTTGGCGGTTAGGATGCGAAAGGGTGTTCGTCCTTTATCGAAGAACCAAGGAAGAGATGCCGGCTATGAAGACGGAGGTTGAGGCCGCCTTGGAAGAAGGCATTAAGATTCAGTTCCTGACTGCCCCGGTAAAAATAATCTCTCAAAATGATGAACTGACCGGCATTGAGTGCGTTCGTATGCAGTTAGGTGATCTCGATGCCTCTGGTCGAAGAAGACCAATTCCGATTCAAGGTTCAGAGTTTATAATCAATCTTGATACTTTAATTCCCGCGGTCGGACAAGAACCAAACCTTTCTTACTTACCTCAAAACTACAAATTTAAGATCTCCACGCGAAATACACTGCTCGTAAATTCCGAGACCCTTGAGACCGACCATCCGGGTATCTTCGCTGGTGGTGATTGTGTCCTTGGACCATCCACGATTGCCGATTCCATTGCCCAGGGTAAACTGGCAGCTATAAGTATTGACAAATATTTGAGGGGTGCAAGTTTAATGCGAATATATGAAGTGACAAGACCTTCAACTTATGTTGAGCCAGTCAAGTTAACCGACGAGGAGATTGAAAAATTAAACAGGGCTGGACGTCCGGTGATGCTCTGTATCCCGGTTGATAAAAGAAAAAATAACTTTAAAGATTTTGTGTTAGGTCTAACTGAAGATATGGCGGTTAAAGAAGCCAGGCGATGTCTCAGGTGTGATTTAGAGAAAACGGCAAATCAAAAGGTTGAAACAAAGGAGGCAACATCATCAATTTAAAGATTGATGGAAAAAAAGTTGAAGTTGAACAGGGACTAACTATCTTGAAGATAGCAAGATCATTGGGTATCGAGATACCTACCCTTTGCCATCATGAGGCACTTAGCCCATATCAGGCTTGTCGGGTGTGTCTGGTAGAAGTAACCCAGCATGGGACATCTAAAATCGTTGCTGCTTGCGGTCACATTGCTGAAGATGGATTAGAAGTAGAGACCAATTCGAAGAAAGTAGTAGTCGCTCGTAAGATGAGCGTTGAACTATTGATGGCTAAAGCACCAGCCGCTGAGTCAATAAAAGAACTTGCCAAGAAAATGGGTATCGAGTCTTCACGATTTAAGACCACAAACCCTGAGGAAAAATGTATCTTGTGTGGGCTTTGCACAAGAATTTGTAATGAGAAAATGGGTGTAGGGGCTATTGGTTTTGCTAATCGGGGCTGGCGTCGTGAGAAGGTAACCCCATTTAATGAATTTTCTGAAATCTGCATGACCTGCGGTGCCTGCGCCTTTGTCTGTCCAACCCGGGCGATCAATCTTAAAGAATGGAGTAAGTATCCAGTAGTACCAATTCTTTCTGAATTTGACGCCAACCTCAGCCAAAGGCCATGTATCTATGTCCCTTTTCCTCAAGCCGTGCCTAATAGACCAGTAATTGATCGAGAAAACTGCATCTATTTTAAGAATGGGAATTGCAAGATATGCAAGACCATATGCCAACCCGAAGCAATTACCTACGAACAAGAAGATAAAATCATTGAAGAGGAAGTAGGCGCAGTCGTGGTCGCTACTGGGTATGAACTCTATGAGGCTAAAAAGTTGAAAGAATATGGCTATGGGAATATTCCGGATGTAATCACCTCGCTACAATTTGAAAGATTGTTGTCTGCTTCGGGTCCCACAAGTGGAGAAATAAAACGGCCATCAGATGGTAAGGTTCCAAAGCGGGTGGTATTTATCCAATGTGCTGGCTCAAGAGATAAAGAATCTCATTTAGAATACTGTTCAAAGATCTGCTGTATGTATACCGCAAAACACTCCCTTCTTTATAAACATCGGGTCCACGATGGCGAACCAATCATCTTTTACATTGATGTCCGAACCAGTGGTAAGGGTTACGAAGAATTTTATAATCGGGTGACTGATGAAGGGACGGTCTATATCCGAGGCAAGGTTTCCAAGGTTTATCAGGATAATGGCAAAATAATTGTTTTGGGGGCTGACACCCTAATAGGGAAGAAAATAGAGGTTGAGGCCGATATGGTGGTTCTTGCCCTGGGTCTTATCCCAACTTTAGGAAGTCAAGAATTGGTAAGGAAGTTGCGTATCCAATGTGATGCCAATGGTTTTCTAAGTGAGGTACATCCCAAATTAAGACCTCTTGAAACTCTGGTTCGAGGAATATATTTAGCTGGTTGTGCCCAGGCACTAAAGGATATTCCAGATGTGGTTGCCCATGCTTCGGGCGCGGCATCAAAGGTTCTGGATTTGCTTTTACAGAAGGAATTGTATCATGAACCTACTGTGGCCAGTGTAAATGAAGACCTATGCAGTGGTTGCCAGGTGTGTATTTCCATCTGCCCCTATGATGCAAGAAAGATTGAAGAAAAAGAAGGAAAAAGAATCGCCAGTGTTAATGGGGTATTATGTGAGGGTTGTGGTGCCTGTGTTGTAGGGTGTCCTTCAGGTGCATCTCAACTAAAGAATTTTAGAGATGAACAGATAAAAAATATGATTGAGGGGATTCTTGATTAATAATTTTGTGACCATTTCTGGCTTTCATGAGTTTATCAGTTTAAGGAGGTAAAAATGATAGATATAAATATTTTGAAGAAGGCTGATATTTTTAAAAGCCTTGAACAAAAGATTCTTGAGGTGATTGCTTTGATATCTTACGAACAAATTTATGATACAAATGAGAAGATTTTTACTGAAGGTGAAAAGGCTGATAGGATATTTCTTCTTGTCGAAGGAAAAATAAGCATTCAGATGGGTAACGATAAAAATCTTAAACCGGTAATTGTTGATACAGTCAGCCAAGACGAGTTTTTTGGTTGGTCAGCCATTGTTGATGAACATGCATTTACTGCCTCGGCCGTGGCCACTGATAAAAGCCGGATTGTTGTAATAGATGGTAAGGAGTTAAAAAAACTTTGTGAGATTAATGACCATATTGGAAATATTTTCCGTAAAAAAATTCTATCTATCGTATCTTCAAGGGTTGTGCATCTGAGCCGCAAATATAAAGAATTGATCTATAGCCGACGGCGGACCCTGGGTGAGTAAGATAAGAAGTATGTGCACGACAACCCCATTCAAGATAAAGAATTTAAAACTCATCTTACTGTCTTAATCTATTCTACAGTAGTTATGGAGGTAAAAATCGGAAGTGCACTCATTGTTGGGGGTGGAATAGGTGGTATTCAGGCAGCGCTTGATTTAGCTGAGAGCGGAATAAAAATTTATTTAGTAGAGAGTAAACCATGTATTGGCGGTGCAATGGCACAGTTGGATAAGACATTTCCAACCAACGATTGTGCAATGTGTATCTTAGCACCGAAACTTGTAGAATGTGGAAGGCATCCAAATGTTGAATTAATCACTTTCTCACAAATTACAGAAGTAAAAGGCACCACTGGAGATTTTAAAGTAAAGGTTAAAAAATTACAGAGATATGTTGATCCATCAAAGTGCACGGGGTGTGGTGAGTGTGAGCAATGCTGCCCGGTTGAAACAAAATCTGAATTTGATGAAGGCTTGTCAAAGCGTAAGGCAATTTATCGTCTTTATCCTCAAGCAATTCCGAATATCTATACTATTGAGAAATCCATCGAGAAATCGCCATGCAAAATCGCCTGCCCAGTAGAGACTAATGTTCAAGGGTATATCCAATTAACAGTTGCCCAAAAGTTTAAAGAAGCCCTTGCATTAATAAAGGAGAGGAACCCTTTTCCGGCAATTTGCGGTCGGGTTTGTCACCATCCTTGTGAAACTGAATGTTTGAGAGGAAAAATTGATGAGCCTATTAATATTAGAGGGATAAAGCGTTTTCTGACTGATTTGGGATTTCAAGACCGCTCTTTTGGTGTCGAAGATAATTTAAGTCCAAAAGCAAATTCCTTTAGTCACCTCATTCTAAAGGACGAGTTCAGTAGTAGTTTGCAATGCGACGAGTCATTCTCTAACAGTGCGAAATTAGAAAAAGTAGCAATCATTGGGTCTGGACCAGCTGGGCTTACCGGTGCATATGATTTACTAAAATCGGGGTATTCAGTAACCATCTTTGAACGGATGCCAGTAATGGGCGGAATGATGAGATTGGGCATACCAGATTACCGACTACCTAAGGATATTTTACAATATGAAATTGATACAATCACAAGAAAAGGGGTAGAGGTCAGATTGAATACTGAAATTGGTAAAGATATTTCTTTCTTAGATTTGGAAAAACAGGAATTTAAGGCAATCCTTATTGCTACAGGTTGTCATTCAAACCAGTGCCTGGATATTCCCGGTGAGTCGCTTAAAGGAGTCATTCCAGGAACGGCTTTTTTGCGTGTTCTAAATCTGGGGAAAAAAGTAAATTTAGGTAGAAAAGTTGCAGTGATCGGTGGTGGTAATGTAGCAATAGATTCTGCAAGGTCGGCTATCCGCTTAGGCTCAAAAGAGGTATTTATTCTATACCGAAGAGGAAAAGAGGAAATGCCATGTTATCCATGGGAAATGGCGGATGCCTTAGAAGAAGGGATAAGGTTTGAGTTTTTAGTAGCACCATTAAAAATTTTAGGTGAAGGCAATCAAGTTAAAGGTATTGAGTGTATCAGAACCGAATTGGGTGAACCGGACCAATCAGGCCGAAGAAGACCCATGCCAATCCAAGGTTCAGAGTTTGTCATTGATGTAGATACAATAATACCAGCCATTGGTCAATTCGCCGATTTATCTTACATATCTTCTGTTAATAGCATAAAAGTCACTAAACGGGGAACAATTGAAATTGATCCAACGACCCTTCAGACAGGTAGAGCCAATATCTTTGCCGCCGGTGATGTTGTATTAGGACCAGCGACGGTCATTGAGGCGATTGCACAAGGGCATATTGCAGCTGAGTCAATCAAAAGATATTTAAGGAATGAAGATTTAAGAAAAGACCACGAAAAGAAAACCTATTTAAAAGTTTCTAAACTGCGAGAGGAAGTCGAGAAGAAAAAAAGGACAAAAATGTCGCAACTCTCGGTATCAAGTCGCATCACCAATTTTGGTGAAATTGAAATGGGTTTTACTTGCGAAGAGGCGATTGCTGAGGCAAAAAGATGTCTCTCCTGCTCTACCTGCTCTGAATGTATGTTGTGCCTCGAGGTTTGTAAGCCCAGGGCTATTAATCATCAGATGGCTGAAGAAATTGTAGAAATTAATGTTGGGTCTATAATTCTCGCACCTGGTTTTGAGAAATTTGACGCCACACCCTTATCTCATTACAACTACAAACATTACAAAAATGTGATATCCTCGATTGAATTTGAGAGGATACTAAATGCCTCAGGACCATTTCAGGGAAAACTATCACGACCTTCTGATAAAAAAGAACCTAAAAGGATTGCCTTCATTCAGTGTGTTGGTTCACGTGATACAACCAGAAAAAGTCCTTACTGTTCCTCAGTCTGTTGTGCTCAAGCCATAAAGGAAGCAATAATCGCTAAAGAGCATACTAAAAATGCCCTTGAATGTAGTATTTTTTATATTGATCTGAGAACATTTGGTAAAGGATTTGAGTCATACTATAATAGAGCAAAGAATGATTACGGCATTAAGTTTATCAGGGCAATGGTTTCAGAGGTCCATGAAATACCCGAGAATCAAAATCTTATTGTAAAATATGAAAACGAAGAAGGTGAATTGAAAAGAGAAGAATTCGATTTATTGATTTTGTCTGTTGGATTAAAACCTGTCGAGAATCTTAAGAGGCTTGCGGAGATTTGTCAAGTAGCATTAAATGATTTTGGATTTGTCAAAACGATGCCATTTTCTTCAGTCAAAACAGATCAACCCGGCATTTTTGTCTGTGGCACTGCTTCATCACCAAAAGACATCCCAGAGACTGTAGTTGAGGCAAGCGCGGCCGCTGGCGAAACAATTGAACTTTTAAGTAGCGTAAAGAATACATTAGTAAAGAAAAAAGACTATCCAAAAGAAATCGATATGGTTTGGCAAAAGCCAAGAATTGGTGTATTTATCTGTCACTGCGGAATCAATATTGCTGGAATAATTGATGTCCAAGAAATTGTTGAATATGCAAGAACTTTATCGAATGTCGTTCATGCCGAAACCAACCTTTATTCATGTTCTGATGATACTCAACGAAAAATAAAAGAGGTAATTGAGAAATATAATCTAAATCGGATTGTTGTTGCGGCTTGCACACCTCGAACACATGAGCCTTTATTTCAAGAGACGATGCGAGAAAAGGGACTGAATAAACATCTTTTTGAATTGGTAAATATCCGCGAACAGTGTTCATGGGTTCACGCCCGAGAACCAAAAGAGGCAACGGAAAAAGCCAAAGACTTATTAAGGATGGCTTGCGCTCGTGCCCTTTTCTTAGAACCCTTACCTTCTTTTTCCCTTCCGGTTATACCAAAGGCTCTTATAATTGGCGGAGGAATCAGTGGTATGAATGCCGCCCTCACCTTAGCCAATCAAGGATATGAAACTTTTCTTATAGAAAGGGAAGAGAGCCTTGGTGGTAATGCTCGGATTCTCACCTATACAATTGAAGGTGAATTAGTTCAAGACTATCTTAAGGAGCTTATTATTAAAGTTGTAGGACATCCTAAAATTCGGGTATATACGAAAAGCGAGGTTACTGAAGTAACTGGATATATTGGTAATTTTAAGACCAAGATTCAAACTGACCACAGGATTAATCAGATTGAACACGGCGTAATTGTTGTGGCCACTGGAGCGAAGGAGTATGTGCCGACCGAATATCAATATGGCCGGGATAAGCGCGTCATCACCCAAAGGGAATTGGAAAAGTTACTATCAGACAGTCAGACAGTCAGGCTATCAGACTATCAGACTATCGCTATGATTCAATGTATCGGCTCGCGCAATGAAGAAAGAAGATATTGTAGTCGCGTATGCTGTTCTCAGGCAGTAAAAAATGCCCTACTTATTAAAGAAAAAAATCCACAAACAGAAATTTTTATTTTATATAAAGATGTTAGAACCTATGGGTTTAAAGAAATTTATTATCAAAATGCAAGGGAGAAGGGCGTTCTCTTTATCCGATACGAAGAGGCCAAGCCACCTGAAATAATTAACGAAAATAAACAAATATTTTTAAAGATTAAAGAACCAATCCTCGATGAAGAAGTTATTCTAAATCCAGATCTGGTTGTTTTAAGCACAGGCATCGTTCCCGAAAGCAAAAACAAAGAGATTGCCCAGTTGTTAAAAATCCCATTGAATGAAGATGGTTTCTTTCTTGAAGCCCACATGAAATTGCGTCCTGTTGATTTTACCTGCGATGGTATATTTGTTTGTGGACTGGCACATTACCCAAAGAATATTTCCGAAGCAATTGCCCAGGCCAAGGCAGCAGCGACAAGAGCTTCTATTATATTGAGCCGAAATCAAATTGAGGTAGAAGGAAAAATTTCTTATATTAAGAAGGATCGGTGTAACGGCTGTGGTATCTGTGTTGCTGTTTGTCCATATCAGGCGATTGAACTTGATGTTGAACAGAAAATGGCGGTCGTCAAAGAGGCATTGTGTAAAGGGTGTGGCACCTGCGCCGCCTCTTGTCTAACATCAGCTGTTGAACTAAAAGGATTTAGTGACGAACAGATTATCGCAATGTTGGAGGTAATTAATGGTTAGATCAAACTCAACTTTCGTGCCCAAAGTTATCGCCTTTTTGTGTAACTGGTGCTCCTATGCTGGCGCTGACCTTGCAGGTGTAACCAGAATTCAATATCCAACGAATATCAGGATTATTAGGGTACCATGTTCAGGGGGGATAAATCCTTTGTATATAATCAAGGCATTGCAGAATGGCGCAGACGGTGTTTTGGTTTCAGGATGCCATCCGGGAGACTGCCATTATATAAGTGGTAACCTCGTTGTGCTAAGAAAGTTTGAATTACTCAAGAAATTTTTGGAATACTTAGGTATTGAATCAGAAAGGGTTCAGTTCTCATGGGTCTCAGCTGCTGAAGGCATGAGATTTGCCCAGATAATTGAGAAGGTAACGAATGATGTAAAGAAACTCGGCCCACTTATGCATTTCAGAAAGGATATGCCTATCAAAACCAATGAATGAATTGCAAAATAAAATAATTGATGTAATCAGAGAACTCCTCGCCACTAAGAAGATTAATCTTTTCATTGGTTATGGGAATGGAACACTACCATTAAAGACTACACCATATTTTGTGGAGCATGCGAATAGCGCTGATAAACTTGTTTGGAATAGTTTCTGTTCAAATAATCTTGCTGTATACCTACCTTATGTTATGTCCGATAGAAAGACTCGGGTTGGTATTCTCTGCAAGGGTTGTGACAGCCGTTCAGTTATCGGGCTTATAAAAGAAAAACAGATAAAGAGGCAGGATATTTTTATAATTGGTGTCCCTTGCCCTGGTATTCTCAATTCCAAAAAAATTCTAACTCAACTGAATGTTGATGAAATTGAAGATATAAATGAAGATGTTGATAATATTATTGTAAAATTTAAAGATGGAAAGAAAAAATTTAGAAAGAGTGAATATCTTTATGGATGTTGTATTAACTGTTCACATCCAAATCCTATGATTTATGATGTACTGATTGGCGAGATGAAATCCATATCTGCCCAACCTGATTCAACAATTAAAGAATTCTCTGCAAAAACCCGAAAAGAACGATGGAAGATATTTGAAGACGAACTCGCAAGATGTATAAGATGTTATGCCTGCAGGAACGCATGTCCCAATTGTTACTGTAAGGAATGTTTTGCCGAAGAGACCAAACCAAAATGGATGGGTGCGACAAATAGCCCATCAGATATTATTTTTTTTCATATTGGAAGAATATTCCATCAGACAGGTAGATGTGTTGATTGTGGTGCATGTGTCCGTGCCTGTCCAATAGATTTAAATCTCAGACTTTTCACTCGCATACTCGTTGATGAAGCGAAGGAAAGGTTTGGATTTGAACCAGGATTGTCACTTGAAGAACCGCTGTTGTTCGGCACATTTTCACTATCTGATAGATCAGAATGTATGACCGAACCAAAGTGAGATGGATTATGAACGAATCTAAATGTGTGATATTGGAAAAAAAGAATTTTACAAAATTCATTAAACTATTATTGAATAAATATAATGTATTTGGTCCTTCAAAAAAAGATGGGGGTGAGAACCTTATCAAGATTGAATCGGATGATGAATTAATGAGCAATTATAAAAACTTCGAGATGTCGCCTAAGGTTTTTTTCTTCCCACAGAATGAGACATTATTTTCATTTGATACATTCACTAATCAAACAATAGAAGGATATCAGAACATTAAAGAACCGGAATATCCGGAGAGAGAAAATATACTATTGGGGATTCGACCATGCGATACAATGGCAATCTCATTTTTGGATAGGTTATTTAGTGATAGTCCTTGCGATCCATACTATTTAAAAAGAAGAGAAAAGACAATAATAATATCATTTACCTGTGATAAACCGAGTACATCATGTTTTTGCAATTCAGTAAATTGTGCTCCAGATTCAGAAGTTGGAACTGACCTTCTCTTTTCTGAATTCGACGATAGATATTTTATAAAGATAATTACCCGTAGAGGTGAAGAACTTTTAAATGCTCTTGAAGTGGACTTACCATCAGTCACCAACAAAGATCTTAATGAAAGAAATTCTTTTATAGAAAAATCAAGATGCAAACTAAGGAAAATTTTTGACATTGTGCTTTTAGAAAAGAAACTGGATGATTTTGAAGCACCTTATTGGCAGAAGTTATACAGAAAATGTATTGGTTGTGGCATCTGTACCTATTTTTGCCCAACCTGTCATTGTTTTAATATTACTGATGAAACAGGAAGATTCTACAATCAACGAATCAGGACTTGGGATTCGTGTATGTTTAAACTCTTCACACTTCATACCTCAGGGCATAATCCAAGACCAACTCAAAAAGAGCGAGTAAGACAACGGGTTATGCATAAGTTCAAGTATACAGTAAAGAACTTTGGCAAGATCTTTTGTGTAGGATGCGGCAGATGTATTATCTACTGTCCTGTGAATTTAGATATTCGCGATATGATAAAAAAGATTGTTGAGGTAAAATGAAAAACCCTTATCTGCCGATGCCAATGAAAATTGAAGATATTATTATTTTTTATTCTTACCTGGACAGTTTGCAGAACTTTCGATTCTTGGTGCTGGTGAATGTCCAATTGGCATCGCCTCTTCACCTTCAGAGACAGATTATCTTCTATTTACCGTAAAGAGGGCTGGTGTTGTAACTACAAAATTACATCACTGTGAGGTGGGCGAGACCATAGGAATAAGAGGGCCTCTAGGAAATCCTTACCCGATTGAAGAGATGGAGGGTCGCAATGTCTTGATTGTCGGTGGTGGTTTTGCTTTTACTACACTAAGGGCAATGGTCAAATATATTATTGAAGAGAGCAATCGGCATCGGTTTAATAACTTGACCGTTGTCTATGGTGCAAGAAGTCCAGGTGAACTTATCTATAAAAATGAACTATGGGAATGGGAGAAACGAAGCGACATGAATGTCTGTATTACAGTTGATGAAGGTGATAAGAATTGGCAAGGACATGAAGGGGTTGTGCCTTCGGTATTGAAAAAAGTGGATCCAGTTTCATTGGATACAATCACCTTAGTTTGTGGACCACCAATCATGATAAGGTATACATTACCTGTTTTATTAGACCTCGGATTCAAACCAGAGTTAATATTCTTATCATTAGAGATGCGAATGAAATGTGGTATAGGTAAATGTGGACGGTGTAATATTGGACACAAATATGTTTGTAAGGATGGCCCAGCCTTTTCATTATCAGAATTACAAAAATTACCGCAAGAATATTGATACAATAGTAATTGTAGTTACCTGATTCATTGGTCATATTTTTTAACCATAAAACCATCCAACCATCGAACTAAACGCCCTACAGTGTCGGTAGACGGACTGTTACTGTGGTTCCTTCGCCGACCTTGCTTTTAATTGATATACGGCCGTGATGGGTTCTAACAATCTGCTGGACAATGGTGAGTCCCAGTCCAATGCCGCTTATTTCCCCCTTTTTTGTAGTATAAAATGGATCAAAGATTTTGTCTAAGTCTTCTTCCGGAATGCCAATCCCATTATCCGTGATATTACAAATAACAAAACATTCGCTTCCTTTCTTACCTTCTGCAGATAAACCAATTTCAATTTTCCCTTGTTTATCAACCGCTTGAATTGCATTTAACACCAAATTAACTACTACCTGCTGAAGTTGATTGAAATCACCAAGAACCTCAGGTAAATTGTCATCATATTTTTTGGTTATATTAATATTCTTTAATAAAAATTGGTCTTCTAAAAGTGGTAGTGTATCGTCAATTAACCGTGGCAAAGAAATCGGTCTGAGATCCGGCTCGGTCTTTCGTGAGAAATTGAGTAGATTGCGCACCAATCTACCAATCCTCATTGTTTCCCTTTCGACTAATTTTAGATCCTTTACCCAAACCTGAGGCTCAAGGCGATTTTCCTCAAGTCTTTTCAGAAAGAGATGGATATAGGTGATTATCCCGTTTATTGGATTATTTATTTCATGTGCTACACCTGCCGCAAGCTGTCCCATCACCGCCAATTTTTCAGACTGAAGAAGTTGTTCTCGTAAGTTTTTAAGCTCAGTAATATCACGGAAGATCACAGCCATCCCTCTTGTTTTGCCATGGACATCGTCAAGACGAAATGCTGAATACGAAACAAAAATTTGATGGTCATCTTTACCGATAATTACAATATCGCTTCTATTCGCAGGGACACCAGTCTTGATAACCCTTTCGAACATGCATGATTCACGACACACGCTTCCTTTGAAGATCTCGGCACAGGGTTTGCCAATTACCTCTTCATAACAATAACCGGTAATCCATTCTGCCGCCTTATTAAAAGACATGACATTCTTGTTAAGGTCAATTGTAAAGACGCCGCCCTCCATATTCTTGAGAAGACCCTCAAGAAACGGTCTCATCACCTCAAGGTCAAGACCATGGACTTTTCTTTCCGACATGATTAATTATATCAACCAATCATTAGTTGTCAAGTAAATGGTATTAGTAAAAGAATTTGGAGATAATCGACAAAAAACAAAGGCTGCCAAAGAAGCACAAAAACTCGGCACATCTAAGGCATTGATTAGCAGCATCATCAGTTAGGCACAAAATGCCTTATAAATTTCCAATTAATTGATGCGGTAACTACCAGGGTTGCGTTGGTGCTATGATTGGTGCGTTTCGTCCTCACCGGTCTTGTCATTGCATTGAGTACAGGATTGTAAAGAGGTGGTCAGGGTTTTGCTGACCGCACTCGAATATTAGATTTTTGTTATTTCTGTTTCATTTAATTATAACAATCTTGGCGGTTCGACTACTTTCCGAGTTAAACACGAGAAAATAGACACCAACAGGAAGATTCAGCCTCGATTCGGGGATGAAGGCAGTGTCAATCATCTCTCCCAGACTGTTGTAAATCTTGATTGGGTATAAGTGCCTTTCTTTCACAATTGTTCCAAAATTTATGTTTGAAATGACAGGATTCTTAAGGCGTATGATTTTACCTGAGAAAATTCTGGTTTCAGTCATAGCTACTTGTGGATTCGGTTGTCCGGGTGTTAATGTAGAATAATCATAGAAGTCAAGATAATTGTTGTCGGTATCGTGCCCATCGGGATAACGGCCAAGGCAATGTCCATTAATAACATCTCCAACGGGGAGCCACTCACCAGTAAATACCCAGCCATCGAGCGTACCATAACCAAGGGCATCAATTGTGATACCATTGAGTCTCAATTCGAGGTTGTCCGGGCCGTTTTGTAAATCGGCATTTTCTGTTACCGTGTCGGCATTTACTACCCATGGATTTTGGGCAACAACAAAGAAGCCATCGGATGGGATTGAATGACCGTTTAGATCAATTGTTACATATTCGGAACCACCTGCGCCATTGATGCCAACAAGGCTTATTCCATTTAGATTTATTGTGCCGGAACCATATATTTCAATATAGCAACCTGAATCTGTGCCCGGTGCATCATAATAGACTTCGTTGATGAATATATTCTTTGTTCCAACATAATACGCATGTGTGTCTGAAATGGTCGAAAGCCCATCATCGTCAGTAAATTTTAGATAATAAAATATTGTATCACCTGTTGTCTGGCCGGGAACCCGGAATCTAAATGTATCATTACTTGTTGACATGTGCGATAGTTTCAATGGACTATTGAGATTGTTGATGCCATAGAATAGTGTATCAGCCATAATCACGCCGTCATCGTTGACCTTTGCATAGACATATTCGAATGTATTCTGTGGTGGATTTATTGGTGTATGCCATATCCTGATAATCACCGGAACCTGAGTTGCAAGAGGCGCAAAATATGTATCATCAATATAGAAAACAGTGCCACTGTCCCAGGGAACAACATCATAGGCTCGGACCAAGACATATGCCAAATCTGCACCGGAAGGGGAAAGGGTATCCAAGGTTAAGTGCTGCCAGCCTGATGAATCCACTGAGTAGAGTGAGGAATAGAAATTAGTCCAGCCTGAACTTGTATGCCAGGCTATTGCCTGCCTCAATTTTCCTGCAGGGTCATCCTCATAGACCCATATTCTAAAGGAATAATGTATGTTTGGCGATACGGCTATCGTGTCTGACCAGAGGTCTGCAACCAATTGATTCTGCGTAATGAGACTGTCCTTGACACTGTAATTTCCTGAATGAACAATATTACTTTCCTGTAATATAATGATTGAATCATCCTTATACCAATAATCGGGCATGCCATTAGTCCAGGACTCAAAACTTGGATTTTGCAACAGGTTTTGGCTAAAGCCCAATAAGATCGGAAAAAGACACATCATTAATCTTTTCATAATTAACCCCCTTTAACACAGTCCTAATTTTATCCCGTAAATCAGGATTCTTAATACGTAGAATTGGAATAATTACCAATTAGATAAGGCTGACATTCCAATTATAGATACTTCTTTATTGTTGATAAGCGAGCACCAGAAAGTAATTTTGTAAAGGATAGAACCTGTAAAAAACTTTTATTCTCTTTTATAACACCCCTAAAATAGTCCTTCGGCTCTACAATCTCTGGGAATGGGATTAATTCTTCGACCCCAAGAATACCAAATACCTTGTCAACTTTGAACCCAATATATTTTTCTTCTATCTCCGAAATGATCACCTCAAAGCTGTCTTCGGTATTTATATCCAAAAATTTTGGGAGGTCAAATAGCACAACCCTCTTTCCCCTTAAGGTAAAGAACCCAACGATATTCTTTGTTAACTTCTCTTCTTTTTGAATTTCTTTGGGTCGCACAATTTCTCTAACCTCTTCAATTGGTGCGGCAAAATTAATTATACCAATTTTATACTTGAGATAGTAGTTCATTCCTTTACAGTCTTAAGCAATTCGCCGAGTTTCGTTGCAACGGAAGCAAGGATTTGTGCGGTAGATGTAAACTGCTCCATAGAGGCACTCTGCTCTTCAATTGCTGCAGAGACCTCTTCGGTTGCGGCTGCTGTATCGGCAGCAACCTGAGCTACCTGCTCAACCTGTTTTACCAATTCCCTCGTATGCTCTGATTGACTCGCTGCCGCCTCACTGGTCCGTGTAATCATATCAGAAAGTAAATCTATTGCCCGGGCAATGCCGGTAAATTCTTCTTCAGTTTTTATAGCGAGGTCATTCGCATCAACGATTTTATCCCGTTCGAATATTAACAGATTGTTTAACTCCTGTGTAGTTTTATTAATTTCAGAAATGAGATTCTCTACAATTGCTGATGATCGCTGGGTCTCATTGGCGAGATTTCGTATTTCATCAGCGACGACAGCAAAACCTCTTCCCTGCTCACCAACCCTTGCTGCTTCGATTGCGGCATTCAAGGCGAGAAGGTCAGTCTGTTCTGTAACACCTCTGATAATGTCCAGAATCTTTTTGATTTCAACTGCCTGTTCACTCAGTTCCACCATTTTGTCTTCAATGAATTTGGTCCTTTCAAAAATTTCCTTCAATATCTTTGCAAGCCTCACTGAAAATTCCATTCCCTGTTTCGATGAATCGGTGGTTTTCCTCGAAGAGACTGATGACATCTTTGCCTGGGAAGAAATAGAAGATGTTAAACTATTCAATTCCTCAATTGAACGGGCAATTGATGTAATTGAAGCCGATTGTTCCTGTGCGCCCTTAGCTATATGCTGGATGGTTGAAGAGACTTCTTCTAACGAGGCATTCATTTCCTCTGATGTAGATGATAGATCTTCCGATGATGTTTTAACATTATTAGCGGTATTGCCCATTTCAACAAAAGAATTTTTAAATTGTGTAAGAATTTTTTTGAGATGTCCCCAGAATTTCTTGACAGCGGATATCTCAATAGTTGGTAATTCAGCTACTGTGTAAAAATGTTTGATCGTGTCAGAGATTAACCAAACTGTTTTCTGTAGCGGAACTGAAAATGAAAAACTCACAATTATCGAAATTGCTAAAAAGACTATCATTATTACATATGTTTCTATGATAGATAAATGAGTGTAAACAATAACCGGGTAGGTTGTGCTGGAAAAGAATGTCAAAATAATTTCAAGTTGATAATCAAGTCCACTTTCTGGCTCATTAACAAATAAACGATTTATATGATAGATTATAGTAGCGACCAGAGCACCTGTAGCTATACCGTAAATTAGTAACCAGTTAAGAAACGATGTGCCAACATCTGCAAGAAGACCAGAAAGAATACCTGCAAGGATAGTGCTGAACAGATATATCGCGATAGTGTTAGAGAGTGTATTTTTCCGACCAATGAATAAATGATATAATAGAATGAACACCGTTATGGCGATGTAGTATGGATAAATATTTCCCCAGATATCTCTTCTTGTAACTAAAAATAAGAAGAAGATTTGGAATAAAAAGCCCAAAAAAGAAATCAATGTTTTATTTCTCTTCATTTTCTTTCCTCCATTCAGTAAGGACCTCAAGTGCCTGGTTTGGCTTTATAATACCGACAAACTTATCGCCAATCCAAAATATCCCTTCAAGAAATTTTGCCTCATCCTTTGTGTAACAATCAGGCAAGGGACAAAATCTCCCTTGATTTAAATTTACTACCTCGACATCTGAATCTACCAAAAAGCCAATTTTTGTAGCATCCATCAATGTAATAATGCATGATTTGGCACCACCTATTTTTGACTCCTGTTTGAGTAATTTTTGGGAATCAACTACCGGAACCGATTCTCCTCGCAAACTCGTTACCCCACAAAATGAATCAGGCATGTGTGGGACAGAAATAATTTCGAAACTGTGTAGAATCTCAAGAATGGAATCAAGATCAATTGCGAACCATTCGAAACCAACCGCAAAGATAGCAAAACTTCGCTCTTTAGTTTCTATTGATATTGGCATATCTCCAGCTGGAACTGTCTTAGACACAGTAATTGGGACCGCCTTTGCCTTTTTTTTCATTTTTGTACCGCCTCGACAAAATTTCCAGATTCCATATTAAATTATCTCCATTTTTTTGATTTTGTCAATGAGTATATACAATTTGCGCAGTTTATTATTTTAATTTTATAATTTTCTTTAAAGCGCTATTATCTCCTATTTTGCATTGCAGGAAATAGACACCCGCAGGAAGCTTGTGACCAGCGTCGTCGTCGCCGTGCCAAAGAATCTGGTCAGATTGTCTTATTGTCTGATGGTCCCATTGTCTAACCAGACAGCCCGTTACATCGTAGATTTTTAATGTAATTTGGGATTTGGGATTTGAAATTTGAAATTTGATGCTTGTCATCTCAAGGAAAGGATTCGGAAAGACGAAGATATAAGGAGAGCTTACCTGCTTTAATTTTTGTTTCTCGATACCCACCGGCTCATTCTCACCACGCTTGTAGAAGATATCAGCATTACCCAATCTACCGTCTGTCCATACCACATGAAGCCGATTGCTGCGGTCAACAGCAATCCTCGGGCGCTCGGCATCCATGGTGTAAGGTGAACAAACAATCTTCATTGGCGGAATCGCAAAATTGCCTGAGGTATCCATTTTACAATACATAATATGAAATACTGCCATTGAATCGCCCTCCCAGACAACATGCAAAAATTGTAAGGAATCAATCGCCAGATGTGAATAGGTATTGCTCAGAATCTGGGGCGGACTGATGGTCATCGGACCAATGAGAACATTGCCATTCTGATCGAGCTTCAAGTATTTAATCGTATTACCAGGGCCAGTCAGATCGCAATAAACAATATGGACTTTCTGGTTTTGATCAGAAACAATGGAACCATCACCGCCCCAACCAAGCACCCTATTCGAAATCAAGAAATTGCCATCCCGGTCTAATTTTGTATAAGTGAATTGATAAGGCATACCGGTGGTATCTTTGCGATAGGTTATGTGATTATTCGCAAAACTGTCAACACCAATGCCGGGCCAGATGGCATGGACACCACCTGGTGAAACCCTTATCTTTTCGATTATCGTATTGCCCAAGGTGTCCAGTTTTGTATAATCTGTCAGATCGCGGCCAGAAGGGTTCTCATCCCAGGCAATATTTATCTCCTGGTATTTATTCAAGACAATTTCAGGGTCGGTAACAGGTCCAGCCCCAAGCGCGGCTGGATGGGCAGGCACAAGCACTGTGCCATCATTGGCAAGCTTGGCATGCCACATGCCCTGAGGCTCTTGATCACACCAGACAATATGGACATTGTCATGGTTGTCAACGACGATCTCTGGCAATCCAGAGTTTGTAGGATTGTTGGAGATGTTTGTCGCCGGAATCAGGCAGTTACCCAGGCTATCCCTTTTTGTATAATAGATTTCACATGCAAAAGCCGAGGCAACATGCAGCCAGCAGGCCCAGACATTGTTATGACTGTCAACATCAATATCAGATGAAACCTGGTGTTTAACAGTATCATTGCTGATCATAATATCATCAGACCAACCTGGAGGATAGGCGTAGAGATTTGAAGATTGAAGATTTAAGATTGAGGAAGGAAGATGAAAATTGAAAGAGAGTAGTGCGTGGAGAGCAGAGAGGAGACAGATGGTTAAAAAACCTCCCTGCCCCATTCTCTTGATAAGATAATATGAAGAAGCAAGGAGGTTATCTATTTCACTCAACATCTTACCGTCTTATCCTTACTGGAATGACCTTACGCTCATTCCTTACCTTGAATTCAATGAAGTATAAGCCATTGGGTAAGAGGGTATAATTATTATTTTTTCCATCCCAGACTGGATGATAACTCCCTTTAGGCAGAATCTGGTTGATAAGAGTCTTAACAACATTCCCTTGAGTATCGTATATTTTTACCTGGATGGAGGATGTATCTTTAAGAGAGAATGAAATCGTTGTCGCCGTAGAAAACACCTGTGGATTGGCGTCGCCGCCTGAGAAACCGCCAATCCAATTGTATTGACCGGTTCTCTGATAGTCATGATGGAATTGGGGCCATTCAAGCAGGTTTCTGGGAATTTCACTATTTATATTCTCCCAGACATGGAGATAACCTTCGCCTGTTACAATAACTGTCTCGCTCTTTCCATCGCCATCAATATCACCGACTACAGGCGAGGATAGATTACTATGCACAGGAAGAGGATAGGGTGCAATTGTATCACCCAGATAATTTAATGCAACCACATTCCAGTCATTGGAGGCAATAACTATGTCAACACCATCGAGGGTATCAAGACTAGCAAGTGCGGGTGAAATCCGAACGATTCCACCAGAAAAGAGAGGGTAAGGGAACCAAGGGTCGCCCCAATAACCTCTTACTGCCCAGATTTTACATGAATCATTGCCAAAGGCAATTTCATTACCGGGGAAATCTACCCCAGACCTAATGTCCCCAGCTGCTGGCGAGGAATTGATTGCGCCATATGTTTCGGTCTGCCATAGTATAGTGCTGTTTCTGGGTCTATACGCCATTATATTTGTATTGTACCTGCTGGTAATGAGTTCAGCAAAGCCGTCTGCCGGGTCATCCAGATCAACAAGTGCCGGGATGCTAAATGCGTTGCCAATGTTGGCAAGGGTATCAATTGGGATATTACTCGTAATGTTAAAGAGGTCGGTGCCGTAGTAATTAGTCCGGCCAGGATTATCTGGATATGTAGCGTATGACAGGACTATCTCTTCCATTCCGTCACCGTTGACATCGGAAATCGCAGGTCCCCAACTTGATGAAAAGCCATTGGCGGTATCAGCAGCACTGAAGACACGCAAAAGATTGCCATTGTAGCCGTAGAGCAAGACTTTTGGAGTTGTAAACTTTGCAAGATTAAATACCACAACCTCACGTTTATCAGCACCTGAGACATATCCCATCGCTGGCATTCCCGAAAGATAATTGGGTAGCGTATCCGGGTGTTCTTGCCGCCATAAAACCGAACCCTGATAATCATAAGCCTTTATTGAATCTTGAGAAATTGCCACAATCTCCGGATTGCCCATGCAGTCCAGGTCGCCGACAACTATTCCGGTAATGTTATGGAAGCACTGTGGCCAGCCTTCAAAGTTAGTCCCATCATTCTTAAAAACATAGATTGAATCCGCACAGCCATATACAATCTCAGCATTGTCGGTTTCATCAAGATTGGCAAGTGCCGGTTGAGAAGTCTCGGTGCTATATGGTCTAAATAATTTTTTTGGCCAGCCTGATTCATTAGGGTAAAGCACGATTTTTTCGGTCTTCGAGGACTTATTATTATGCTCCCATGATTCGATTATCACATTCTCCGGGTCGGCTTCTGCCCAGATAGTATTCCCGACTTCACCATACTCACCAGGATGGGTAAGAGAGGTATTCCAGTAAGATATTGCAATGGCGGTATCACGGGGCAGGATTTCAGGAATATTCACAATATCTCGATATGTGGTATCGGAAGGCGATTTTAACACAGCAAACTTAACATCAAGATTATTTACGGTTGCACCACCCACATTATAAAGCTTTGCCCGGATTGGAATTATATCGCCGCCGGTGTGATAGGGATGCGGTGTCATTATTGAAATACCAACCCCGCCTGACGGAATAACCAAATCGGGTAAATTGGGAAAGGCAGTATAGTCACCAGGGTCTAAGGCTGGGTCGCCCAAGAGACAAAAGCAGTTAGCTATATCGTTAGGGTAAGTGCAAACCAATGCCTTACCAAGAATCCAATGCTGATAGCGTAAGACCCTTTCTATAGGTTGAGTGTTGTAGCATCCCATGTATAGGGGTGAAGCCGCACCAAAGAAGGCAACTGCACCACCGCCGGTGTTTTGCAGGACACACTCGCCAAAGCATGTTCTTATAGTATCACCCGGATAAATAGAATCAAATACCGGGTGGTCGAATTGAAACAGACCTGGTCTACAGGCATAACTTAAGATAACAGGCAAACTATCACCATTCGCAAGATACTGCGCACGGCCAGTACCATAACCATGGTCTCGTATAGCCCAACCATACGGCCCACCATGACCATAATATGCAGCAATTATTTCACCACAATTCAGGTATTTATGAACACTGTCATCCATATGGGAAGAATCAGGATGTTGTGGAAATAGATGGTCTCTCAATGCGATTGTATCATATTCGATGTCTCTAAAGTAAGGTATTGCTGCAACTACATTAGGGTCAATATTCTCATAATACCCTTCACCAGAACCACCGATTAGCAGCCCTCTTCGCCGCCAATAACCAGTATCAGGATCGGCCTCATAATTGATTGTCTTTTGTGCAACACCCACTAAATCAGCAGAATTCCGCTCTTTCACTGGCCAGCGACCGAGCATTATATCCTCATAAGATGGGTCATTGAGGTCCGTGGAATCAATATCTCTGAAATAACCCTCATAGGCATTAAAAAATGAGTCGCCAACTACAGGATAGTAAACCCACAACAATTTTGCCGGCACATAATCCCAGTCACCAATGAATAGACAATAGGCAAAAGAGCTATCAGAGATATGGGGTGCACGCCAGTTATCAAAGGCATAGACAAGAAAATCACGCAGTGACTTAGCCGAATCTCCTTGCGCTTGTTCCAGAAATTCGTCATAGACATCAGACATCGCGACAACGCCAACATCAAAATTATTATGATGAACCCGCTGCCAGCCTAACTCGTTAATCCAGTATGCAGTAGTTTCATTAGCTAAGAAATCGCCATGAGTGACAATGATATAATCGGCAACATTGTTCTGTTGTAGACTGTCATAGTAGTGAACCGAAGGGGGAATCTGCGGCGGTGGAGATATTCCCATTGTGCCCAGGCTGGGGAGTGGATAGTTCAATAATATCTCTCGACCGATGTCCTCAAATGGGCCAAGACCACGGGTATTCTCATAAGCCTCACCAGTATACTCGATGCGCAAATCAATGCCATGGTAGAAGTACATCGCATTTTCATGGGGATTGAACTGAACCGGATAAAGGAAAATCTCAAGAACTCGCTGGTTACGCCAATAACCATTACCTCTTACTTCATAAAATTTACCTGGATAAAGCGTATCCTTTTCGTAAAATGAGGTGTCGTAGGTAAAGATTTCTTTACATTGAAGGTACTCAAAGGTATCAATTGAGTCAGTTTCGAAAACAATGCGCGGCACAGGATACATTAGATAGTTATCAAATGTCGTGTAGTCAGATGGATAGGCTGTTATTTCAAATTCACAGGAATCTGGAACCGCAATCAAAAGTTTGATATAAGGCATCTGCGGTTTGCCCACTATCGTGGTATCGTCATACATTTGCTGTAACTGTTCCTCAGGAATTTCAATTCTTTTAAAGTTTTTTTCATCAATCGTCGTATCTTCCTCAATGAAACCGAAAGTCTCAGTTCTGATGAAAACCTCTGAAGTGTCTGATTTCATCACCATTTTTTCTGGTGGCAAGGGTGAATCAGAGGAACCAACAACCCTCATCCACCCGGCACTTAAAAGCCCGACAATTATCAGACTTAACATCAGGGCTTTCTTCATTGTTCCTCCTTTCCAATTATAATTAATTAATCTACTTTGTCAAGCGCCATTTTTGAAACCTCTTAAGCAGAACCTTATCGGCTCCGCTCAAAAGAATCCACGAATGTAAATATCCAAAAATAAAATCCTTTTCATTTTTTAATTCTTTCCTTTAAAAATTAATATATTCCACTTTAAGCAAAAAAATTGCCAACTGCAACAACGACTTTTTTTAAATTTATGGACATTTTTAATGACGAAATCAATGAAAAGAGATGAAATTTCGGGAGATTCTGGGGTTATTGACTCGAAAACCGGAATTTTTTATTATTTTTTTGCTTTCTCTCTTTTGTGCAACTTTTTGTTGATTTTAAAAAATTTCAGAGTAAAATTATTGTATAATTTAGTGCGAAACAAGTTTTGCAACGCCTGCTATTTCTTTTCCTTGACAATGTAATTTTTCTGGATAAAATAGTGTTTATGAAAGATATAACAAAAAAATTGTTTGTGGTTTTATGGCATCGTTTTTATATATCGTTGACAGGGCTTCTTTTACTCACTCTTCTATGCCTAGGCTTAGGGTCTGCGATTGAACTCGATGAGGTGATTAATAGAACGGTTAAACGATATGAAAACCTGAAGAGTTTTTACACACATTTTACCCAGACGCTCTGTGATGAGGTTTCTGGAATCTGTCAGAGTTTTAACGGCGAGATTTATTTTCTAAGACCCAACTACTTCCGTATGGAAATTGAAAAACCACGACAGATTCTTGTAGGCGATAGTGCTTCACTGTGGATATACATGCCTGATAAGAAGAAGGCGATAAGGCAAAAACTCGGGCAGATGCCGGTAGCCGTAAATCCCGACATCTTCTTGAAAGACTATAAAGAACGATTCAATGGAGAATTATCGAGTCATAAAAAAGATTGCTATGAGATCACTTTAAGACCCAAGGAGGAGACCGAGATATATGAAAAGATAGTCGTCGTTATCAATAAAAATTTTGAGATTAATGGCATTACAATAATTGATGAAGCAGGGGCAGAGAATAAATTCATATTTGACAATACCCAGCTCAATAAAAATATTTCAAAAAACTTATTTCGATTTAACCCGCCAAAAGGGACCGAGGTCATTGAACAATAATTTTTTGATGAACAATAAATGTTTTGCCTGCGGCAGAGAAAATGCACAGGGCTTACAACTCAAGATTGTCAATGCCGATGATGGGGTTATGACAAAATTTGCACCAGAGTCCTGGACACAGGGTTACAATCAGGTTGTGCATGGCGGGATAGTCTCAACAATCCTTGATGAAATAGCAGTCTGGGCTGCATTCAATAAAGGGTATAAATCAGCAACTGCTGAATTGAGTGTTCGAATTAAGAAACCAATGATTGTAGGCAATGAATATATCGCACTGGGCAGGGTAGTTAATATAAAAAAGGGGCGGATTATTGAGGTTGAGGCACAGATAAAGGATAAAGAAGAGACGATAATTGCCCAGGCACAGGTAAAGTTGGTGAAAATTGATTAAGGTTAATTTAATATCCCTTGGCTGTCCTAAAAACTTGGTTGATTCAGAAAAGATTCTTGGAAATCTTGGTGCGGCTGGTTTGGCAATAACCGCTTCTTCAGATGATAGTGATGTAATTATCATAAACACCTGTGGTTTTATAAAGCCGGCCTTGGAAGAGACCGAGGAAGAAATAAAGAAGGTTTTATTCCAAACAGATAATAAAAAAATATATGTTTATGGCTGCGCTGTGAATCGTTACCGAGAAGAACTCAAGGAAAAATATCCCCAGGTTTCTGATTGGTTTAGATTGGAAGAGAGGAATAGACTACTAAAGACAATCACTCATAAAATAAATGAAACAAGGCTTGTCACCACAAGGGGCTATGCATATTTAAAGATCGCTGATGGTTGTTCAAACCACTGTTCATACTGCACCATTCCCTTCATAAAAGGCGAATTCCACAGCTTCGATTTCGACGGATTAATCGAGGAGGTCGAAGAGCTGGCTGAACTTGGAATAAAAGAGATAATCCTCATTGCGCAGGATACAACACGGTATGGTCTTGATAGATATGGAAGACCTATGCTTGTTCCATTAATAAGAGAAATATCGAAGATTCGAAATATTGAATGGATAAGGATTTTATACAGTCATCCAAAGACAATTACACAGGAAATAATTTCTGAGATTGCGTCAAATAGAAAGGTCTGCAAATATCTTGATATGCCAATCCAACACATAAATGACCGTATTTTGCAATTGATGAACAGGGGTGTAGATAGAAAGAGAATCGAAACAATTCTAAAAGGGTTAAAGAAAATTAAAGGTATTTCTTTACGAACGACAGTAATCACTGGTTTTCCAACGGAAAGGTCGTGCGAATTTAAAGAAATGGTTAAATTCCTAAGAAAAGGATATTTTGATTGGCTCGGTGTCTTTCCATATTATTGTGAGCAAGGAACCGAGGCCGCTAAATTGGAACAATTACCTAGGTTAGTAGTAAAAAAACGTTATTACAAAATCATAGAAATCCAGAAGGAGTTAATAAGAAAGAAGAGTCGAGGACGAATCGGTAGGGTCTTTAAAACACTTATTCATGAAAGGCGTGGCGACTATATCGGTCATGCTGAATTTTGTGCCCCGGGGATTGATGGAAAAATCATCGTGAAATTTCGCAACCTAAAATTGGGAGAATTTTATAATCTTAAATTGGAAGACAAATGGAAAATAAAAAATGATTACACAGCTATTAGATGCAGGGCATAATGATAATAGGACCCGTCTTCCAAGTCCTATAATCTTGACCATTTTACTACTTGTTGGGTCGGCAACTTCGCTCGAAATCCCCCTTGACTTTCATGGTCATGGTCACTTAGGCAGGTATCTAAACAGTGATACAATTCGCTATTATATGGATGCCTCAGTTGACTTTTATTGCACAATGATAAAGGAAAAAAATTTCTCATTCTATATAAATTATCGGGATGACCTTGATGTGGCAGGTGGCACAAATGGGGTTTTATTCGACCCACGCTATGCCCATTACTACATTGTAGGTGGTTTCGACTATTTCTTCTCATCATTTTTCACCCGATTTTATTATATGCACGACTGTGTTCATGACATTGATTATTCCACGGGCAAAAAACCAATATTCAATCGGCTTGGAATGAAATTGGCATCTAAAGATTACCACTATTCACAATATATCGCCACACCCAGGAAATTCTTGTGGGCGTTCAGTGCTACCTTTTATGCACACTGGCAATATCACGGCTGGGATGTCAATGCAGGAGCCGATTACAATTATGATATGGCATTTGAATTCACATATAAATTTCTAAAGAAAGACCATTTCGGATGTGATATCAACCCCCGATTCCAGATTGCCCAAAGTGATACTGCCTTCTACCATCAACACCTGCTACATGTTGCAACATATTATTTGAACAATAATAAGAGATTGGGTATCAATCTTGACTACAATATATATAATAATGACCCCATCAAGGGCCCAAATAGATTATGGCTATTATCAATATCTACCGAATTTTAGCAGGTATTCTCATACTCTATAATTCTGAAAATCCCTACGAATTATTTAGTGTCGGTTGTCAGTTGGAATTAGAGGGAAAAATAAAAGAGGCGATTGAATATTATAAGAAGGCTAATGAATTGGATTCACTTGCGTTGGAGATATATCTTTCAACTGCGAGTGCCTATTACAAGTTGAGAAAATTTGATAAAGGGATAGACTTCGCAATGAGGGGTTTAAGACTTATCCCGAACAACTTTCAATTATATCTCATTATTGCCGCTGGAAATATTGGTAAGGGAGACTTAAAAAAGGCAATTCAATTTTACACCAAGACCTTAGAAATTGAACCAAAGAACATTGAAAACTATTTGGCAATTGCTACGCTCTATGAAGGGCTTGAGGATTTTAAATCTGCCAAAGAAAAACTGAGAGATATCCCGGAAGAGTTTAAAAATGCTGAGGTTTATAACCGGCTTGGCACGATTACAGGAAAAATGAATGACCATAAGGGCGCAATCGAATACTATCGAAAGGCATTTTCCCTCGACACTACAAATACCACTGCACTTCTGGGTATAGGCACAGGATTCGATATTATCGGTATAAAGGATTCCAGTATTTGCTATTATGAAAGAATATTGGTCTACGATTCGTCACTTAATGTTTGTAAGAGGCTCATTGATTTATATTCAGATACTGACGCATATGAAAATTTGATTGGTATGGCAAAATGGATCCTTTCGATAGATTATTATGATGCCGCCGTAAGAAGGAGTCTCGGGTATGCACTTTATAAGAAGGGTGCAATGACTGAGGCAATGAATGAATTTCTGATTGCCTCAAACCTGGACCCACATGATACATATTCAAGGTTCTATATTGCACGGATCTATTTAGAAGATGGAAAATACGACGAATCACAGCGGGCGATCAATGAGGCAATACTCATTAATCCCGATTTCATTGAACTCTGGGTTTACCTCGGTTTTATCTCTATTGATAAGAAAGATTATCGAACGGCGACCTATGCCTTTACCGAGGCAGCCTACCGCGGTGCAGACCTTGCACAGATCTTCTATCTGCATGGTGTAGTAGCAGAGATGCGTCATCAGTATGAGGATGCTTATTACTTTTATAAAAAATCGGCTTCAAAGGACCCAAAATATCTATCGACACTTGAGGCATTAGCAAATCTGTGTGAACGGATAAACAAGAAAGAAGAGGCATTCGAGACATTCAATAAGATTATCACATTGGATACAACCAGCGCTGTTGCTTTAAATTATGTAGGCTATACTTATGCAGAGCGGAATGAGAGTCTTGGATATGCACTTGAGTTGATTAACCGTGCATTGGCAATCGAGGCAAATAATGGTTATTATATCGACTCCCGTGGTTGGGTATTCTATCAGATGCAGCAATATGAAGCGGCGCTCGTTGAATTGAAGAGGGCAGCCGAACTCGTCGAAGATGCTGTGATATTGGAGCATTTGGGTGATGCCTATCTCAAGCTCAAAGAACCCATGAAGGCGATAGAATCATATCAAAGGGCACTTAGAATCGAACCGAATAACAAAAATCTAATGGAGAAATTGCAAGGGATAAAGGCGATTACGGACAAATAAGGACATAATGAAGTATGTTTGAGCCTTATCGGATTAAAGTAGTTGAACCTATACCGATTGTTTCAAAGGCAAAGAGAGAAAAAGTCTTAAAAGAGGCTGGATATAATCCATTTTTTATATCAGCAAATTGTGTAACAATTGATTTAATTTCCGACTCTGGCACGAGTGCAATGAGCACAGGACAATGGTCTGAAATAATCGAGGCACGCGAAGACTTTTCAGGTCAGGAGGCTAATGAAGAATTCTTAAAGACCGCCAGAGAGATTACAGGTTTTTCTTATATTCAGTCCGTGCATCAGGGCAGGTCCGCAGAAAATATTCTATTCAAGATGCTCTTGAAGCCGGGTGATATTGTTGTTTCTAATACCCATTTTGAAACGACCCGCGATAATATCGAAGAACTCGGTTGTGAAGCAGTTGATATTCCTAAACCCGACCCACCTTTTTATGGAAACATTGACCTTGATCGATTGGCTAAAATTTTGAAGAAGAGAAAAAAGGTAAAGATGGTTGTTATGACAATCTCCAACAATATAAAAGGGGGACAACCAATTTCCCTGGACAATATAAGTAAGACAAAAAATATTACCCGAAGCTATGGCATTTTGTTGGTCTTCGATGCCTCAAGATTCGCTGATAATGCGTATCTTATTAAACGGTATACAAAATCCAATGAAAGCATCAAAAATTTATGTCTCAGGATGTTTAGATTTGCTGATATTCTTTACTTGAGCAGTAAGAAGGATGGCCTCGTGAATATCGGTGGGTTCATTGGTTTAAGGGAGAGGAAGTTTTTCGACCGTCTTGCCTTCGAAATAATCAGACAGGAATCCTACCCAAGTTCTGGTGGACTGGCAGCAAGGGATGTCGCAGCAATGAGGGTCGGATTAAAAGAGTCAATTGATGAAGATTTTTTATGCTCGCACATTGAAAATGTTCAATATCTAGGAAGGATCTTAAAAGAAAATGGTGTTAAAATTTTCGAGCCGGTGGGAGGGCATGGTGTTGTAGTTATACCAAAGGAGGTTTTTCCTTATGCTGCATTCTCTTTAAGCGCCGAAATCTATTCAAGAACCGGTATAAGGGTCGGGGTATTTGCTGACGATGTGCGGCTGGCAATACCAAGAAGGGTCTACACAAGGGGACATCTGAAATATGTTGGTGAATCGATTGCCAAAATTTATGGTAATAAACTAATAAAATTGAAATTGGTCAATAGACCGAAGAGATTCTTCAATTTCTTCGCTCGATTTAAGAAGATATAATCCGGCAGGCAGAGATTGCAATATGCGAATTGGTTGAATGGTTGGATCATGTAAGGTATTGACATTTATTAAAATTTGGATATGATTTAACATGGAATTAGAGTATAAGGAGGTGCAATTATGAAAAAGCTCCTCGCATTTCTTCTTTTAGCTATTCTGATTGCTGGCTGTGGTCCAAAGATGGCAAAGAAGGAAACAAGCGATGCTCTTAATGAGGCGAGGGCTGCGTTACAGGCGGCTGAGGCTAAAATTAGCGAACTGGAAGGCGAAAAATCTTCATTAGAATCCCAGAAGGCACAACTTCAACAGGAGATTGACGCACTCAACAAGGAAATCGAGGCTCTACAGAATAAGATCGATACCCGTTGCAAAGGGAGGACAAAATGAAGACACTCTCTATTGTGTTTATTCTCTTATTGTTACCTGTCTTTGGTCTTGCCCAGGAGAAACTTACTGAAGAACAGGCTCAAGTAGAACTTGCCAGTGTAAAAGAAAAACTTGCCCAGGCAGAGGCAAAAATCTCTGAGCTTGAAAAAACGATTGAAGCATTAAAATCTGAAATTGCATCATTAGAAGCCCAGCGTACCGAACTTCAGACGAAACTTGCAGAACTGAAAGAAACCTGGAAGCGCTGCCAATATGGACGTTACAAAGTAATTGAAGGTGACTGGTTGGTAAAGATTGCGGAAATGCAAAATGTCTATCATGATTACAGAAAATGGCCCGAGATTTATGAGGTAAACAAAGACAAGATAAAAAATCCTAATCTTATCTATCCAGGTTGGGTCTTGCTGATTCCGACTTTAGAAAACTATACTGTCGCACCTGGTGATTGTCTCTGGTTAATCGCCTCATATCTTTCAGTCTACACTGATGCAAAGAGATGGCCAGAGATTTATGAAGCAAACAAAGATAAAATAAAAGACCCGGATTTGATATTTCCAAATCAGGTATTTGTAGTACCTCATGAGTAAAATATTTGGGAGGGGCTAAGGCCTTTTTGCCCCTCCCGCCACATTGAAAGTATCAATATCTATTTCAGGAGTTGACCCTACAGTATTCTTAGGTTTTCAGGACGAGCTATTGAAGAAGGCACGGGACGAGTTTGGTATAACTGTCTCCATGAGGGATGACCATATATATTTGAAAGGAAACGAACAAAAGGTTAGGGAGGCAAAAAAGTTTATTCAAACAACCTTAAAATCTTTCACTTCTGAAGGTTTCTCTCATCATCAGGAATTTAAAAGGGAGATCCGTGATGAATTCGCTATTACAACACCAAAGAGATTAGTAAAACCAAAGAGTCAAGGACAGAAAGAATACATTCAGGCAATTGAAAATTATGATATAGTTATCAGTATCGGCCCTGCAGGCACCGGCAAAACCTATCTTGGCGTTGCCAAGGCAGTCGAATATTTAATGGAAAAAAAAGTAGAAAGAATAATCCTTACAAGACCAGCGGTTGAGGCTGGGGAGTCGCTCGGTTTCTTGCCCGGTGCCATTGAAGAAAAGGTTGATCCGTATCTCAGACCGCTATTTGATGCACTCAATGATTTTCTCCCTTACGATCGAATTAGAAAGTACCTCGATATGAAAATTATCGAGGTTGCACCCCTTGCCTATATGAGAGGAAGAACATTGAATGATGCGTTCATTATTCTTGATGAGGCACAAAATACAACGGGAATGCAAATGAAGATGTTTTTAACCCGTATGGGCTGGCGTTCAAAAGTAGTTGTGACGGGTGATATTACCCAGGTAGACCTTCCTAATGATGTCTTTTCGGGACTCATTGAAATTCAACATTTATTAAGAAATATTGCTGGTATAAAATTTATCTATTTAAACGAATTAGATGTGGTCAGACATCACCTTGTTCAAAAAATTATAAAGGCATATGAAACTAAAAATTCAACATAAACTATTAATTTTTATAGGTGTAATGATTCTATTGAATGGAATATTTCACCCCCCAATAGTTCAGAAAAAATTCAATGTCAAGGAAGGTGAGATTGCTACCTATGATGTAATTGCCCCCTATGATTTTTCTGTTCCGAGGGTAGAGGAAGAACTTATCAAGGAAAGAGAGGAAATAGCCGAGCGTATACCACCAGTTTTTGAATTAAATAACTCAGTATTTGAGTTAGTTAGTAAAAGGCTTAAAAATCTTGAACAGATAATTGATTCATTGGGTAAATCAATCAGCAATGATTCTCTTGCCTTTTTGATTCATAAAGAGCATCAATTACCCGAGGGTTTAATCGAATTTCTATTGAGGAATGATTACAAACAGATCCTTAAAAAAATAAATAAGGGTTTGACCGGCCTTTATGTTCAGGGTATCGCTAGTTCAAAGCCTGTAGAAAAAAGAATAATAACCATCCTTATCGGAGATAAAGAAACGCTGGAGACGATTGACCAACTCTATTCCTTGGCTGAAGCAGAGAGTATTGCAAGTTTCAATTCTGGTAGAGAATATCGTGAATTTGTTAAATTCTTCCTCATTCCGAATGTTACCTTTAATGAAGATAAAACCGAAGAGAAGATAAATGAGGTCTATGCCAATATTCCAAAGACAAAGGAAAAGGTCTTAAAAGGCGAACTCGTTGTTGAAAAACATAAACGAATAAATCACGAGGCGATAGAAAAACTTACCGCATTAGAAAATACTTACACTTCATTGGGCACTTTTGAAATGTTGAAGATTATACTACTCCGAAATCTTTTTTACTTAACATTGATATTTCTTTTATATCGTTATAACAGAATCACCCAATTAAATATGTTTGAAACAAAAAACCTTAATTTCATTTTCCTACTCTTTGCAATCTATGTTCTTATGGGTAAGATTACATATGAAACGAATATTATGTATCTATTACCAATATCTTTTTTTATCTTTATGTTTGCCCTATATTTCAATTTTTCAACGGCAATTGTTTTTACAGTAATCTTTGCTTCGCTATTTAGTATTATTTTCAATTCCCTAACAATTTTTGTTTATCTATTTGCCAGTGGGATAGCCGCAACCTTTTCGATTCAGACGATAAGAACAAGGTTCTCTCTCTATCGACCGTCATTATGGATAGCTCTAACAAATGTTGGTGCAATTCTTTTTATAAATATCTATCTCCAGAAGGGCGGAATAGACTTTCTTTATTTAGGAGAAGGCGTCTTGAACAGTATTCTCGGTAGTGTTTCAGTCGCATTATTTTTACCGCTTTTTGAGAAACTATTCGACTTTACTACTGATTTAACCCTCTTAGAATTAGGAAATCTTAATCTACCCATATTCAAAGAAATGTCTTTGAATGCACCGGGGACTTATCACCATTCAATTGTTGTTGGAAATCTTGCTGAGGCTGGTGCATCAGCAATCGGTGCGGATCCAATTCTGACAAGGGTAGGTGCCTATTATCATGACATTGGAAAGTTGAAAAAGTCAGAATATTTTATTGAAAATCAATTGGGTGTAAAAAATCCTCATGATAACCTAAAACCTCAGATGAGTGCATTGGTGATTATATCCCATGTTAAGGATGGTATTGAAATGGTAAAAAAGATGAGACTACCTAAGAAATTGATAGATATAATTGCCGAACATCATGGCACAACAACATTAGAAGTGTTTTACAAAAAGGCATTACATTCTTCTTCAGATGTAAATGAGGATGTTTTCAGTTATCCTGGACCAAAACCGAAAACAAAAGAGGCAGCGTTAGTGATGCTGGCTGATGGTGTGGAGGCGGCTGCCAGGGCAGAAAAGAATATTACAATCACAAAATTACAAAAATTATTAAAAGATAATTTTGATAAACGATTCAACGATGGTCAACTGGATGACTGTCCTATTAATCGACACGACCTTGAGCAGATAAGAACAGCCTTCTTACCAATTTTAACTGGGATATTCCATCCGAGGGTTGAATCTGAAGAATCTGCGAAAAATACCTAAGGTTCAAAATGTTAGAATATCTAAATACATCCAACCTTCCGACACCTTCAAGAAGAGAATGCAGATAAATATATTTGATTTAAATAAGAGGGAAAGAATTGAAAAAAAAGTTATAGCCAATCTCGTAAAAAGGGTTACGCGGAAAGAGAAATACAGATTGAATACCTTAAATATCATAATTGCCAATAACCATTATTTACGAAAACTGAATAAAAGATTTTTTAAAAAAGACTATCCTACAAATGTGATCTCTTTTCATATGGATAATGTTTCCGAAATATATGTCTCGCGCGAAAAGGCAAAAGATTACGAGGAATTGTATTACTACATTATCCATGGATTATTGCATATCCTTGGCTATGATCATCGAAATCAGAAAGAAGAGTTGTTAATGGAAAACAAATGTCGGCAATATCTCAATCTTTAACCATCCGATGCCTTTTATCACCATCTCTAAACCCATTTAAGTTCTCTCTGCACGCTCTTAAGCCCTCTAAACTATGATTACCTTTATCTTATTAATCTTTGTTCTTCTCATCCTTAGTGCATTCTTTTCTGGCATGGAAGCGGCAATTTTTTCTATCTCTCGTTTTCGGATTAAAACCTTGATATTTGAAAATAAGAAAGGTGCCCGGATACTTGAAAAACTTAAGAATGAACCTGGTAAAACCCTTGCCTCGATACTTTTAGGAAATTTGATTGTGAATATTGGTGCTACCTCTATAGCGGCAATTATTCTTACTCAAATTACACAAATATATCATATCAATACAACCTTATCGTTTATCACCGACGCCATCATAATGACTTCACTTATTTTGATTTTTGTAGATGTCACACCAAAAGTCATTGCAATTGCTAATGCCGAGTTTTTTGCTTTGAAGTTCGGTAGTATCATCAATATCATTTCTAAAATCTTTAATCCTATATCGAATATTTCTGAATATTTAATTCACCACATTGCATCAAAAAGTCATTATTCTATTTCTGATAAAGACATAAAATTTATGTTTGGTGAGGCAAAAAAATTTAATATCATAGACGAGAGTGAAGAGATAATCAGTTATCAGATCTTAAAGTTTGGCAGAATGAAAGTCAGTGAAATAATGACACCAAAAACTGAAGTGGTTGGCATAGATGCTGATGCTGATCTATCCAAAGCAAAGGATTTAATCAAGGATGCAAAACACACAAGAATCTGCGTCTTCGACAGGGATGGTGAGGTGTGTGGGATATTGTATGCAAAAGATTTATTCTTGAAGATTTATGATTTTTCTAAAAATAGAGTAGATGATTTTATGCGCCAACCTTACATTGTCCAAGAGACTGAACAACTCGATCATCTCCTTGCAGAATTTCGCAAAAAAGGAATCCATTTTGGTGTCGTAGTCAATGAATCAGGAAGATTTAGTGGTATAGTAACCCTGGAAGATGTATTGGAAACGCTTTTCGGTGAAATAACTGATGAACATGATATTGATTTAGATACTAATGTAACCGGTGCAAAAATATGGTAAATCTTATTCTACCATTAATTTTGATAATTCTTCAAGGGTTATTCAATGCCGGCGAGACGGGTGTAATGAGTATTGAAAGGACACTTTTGAGAAGGGCAAAATATGAAAAAAAATTATGGGCAATACGAACACACAATCTTCTTTCAGCACCCGAACGCTTTTTCGTGATGATCAATCTCTGTGACGACTTACTTTTGGTTATTGCCTCTACCATCTTTGCCCAGTTTTTCATTGAGCACTTTAGCAACGAAACAATAATTTTTTCTACCATTATTCTTTCATTATTTTCTTTAGTTTTTGGTCAATTCATCCCCAAATCTATGGCACTATCAAATCCAGAGAAGGCCATGGTTCTTTTGAGTGAACCTTTATATTTTATCGAAATATTTACATTGCCCATAATTTATCTATTTTCGATAATTTCTAAGGGTATAGCACATCTCTTTAGCAGTCAGACAAAGCCGGATTTAATCCGGCGTTCAGACATTGTCTATGCAATGAGTGAATACGAAAAAGGTATAAGTAAATATGTCTCAAGACTCTTCAATTTTCCTAAGCGAACCGTTGCCGAGGTTATGATTCCCCTCGGCACAGTATTTGCATGTAAGAAAGAATGTGAGTTGGATACAATTTTCAAAAAATCAGGGAAGATACCAACACGTATACCTGTTTATAGAGATGCGAAAGAGAATATCATTGGTACTTTAAATATAAAGGACTATTTTTTCACAGGTAAAATAATTTTAAGAAAACCATTTTACGTTAATGTAAATGACCGATGTATGACAGTCTTTTTGACGATGAAAGATAAGGGCGAACATATGGGAATTGTCCGGGATGGTAAGGATAATGTAGTTGGCATCATTACGCTTGACGACCTTATTGAAGAATTGGTAGGTGAAATAAGGGATGAAAAATGACGCAGGGTTATTATTAAAGTTTTTTCAATTGTTCCTCTGCTTCTGAGGGTGTAATCCTTCCTTTTTCTAAATCTCTTATGATGCTTTTTCTTTTACTTCCTTTAAAGATTCTCAACAAAATCAAAATACCGAAAAAAATTAATATTAAGGGCCAATCCCTCCCCAAGACCAAAAAACGATAATTTACTAACCACAAAAAAATGCCAAGAAAAATAATGCCTACTATCAAGAGCATTTTTTATCGAATAGCTCTCTTAGTTTTGGTGGCAAAAAGACATTATTAAAACTGAATGATCTCAATTCATTCATAAATATCTCTTCCTTGGCTTCATTTGATAAACTGTCATTAATTATAAAATAGGATTTATCCCTAAGCCGACAATAACCCCCTTTCCCAAAGAACCGGTCGTATTTCACAATTATTGACAGTTTCTGACAAAGTTCTTCAAGGAGGTTCAAAATATCGGTCTTCTTCAGTTACCGCCTCCGAAAAGTTTTGAGAAAAATCCAGATTTTTTTGGTTGAAGCCTTTCAATCGCTTTTTTCGCTATGGGATTATTGTGGTCCCAATTTAATGCCTCATAGTATGCCTGAAGCGCCTCTGGTGTATTGCCCGCAAATTCTTGTGCCAAACCAAGATTCAGATAAACAACGGGATTAAACATTAGTTGTTTTATCGCTTCTTTTAATTTTTCAAAGCCCTCATTTTTATATTGTCTCGTATAAACAAGGGCAAGCCCCAGATAAGAAAGATAAACTGGTTGAGGGTCATAGCGACAGGCAATGCGCAATAAATTGACTGCCCGCCATGGGTCATTCTGTTTTAAAAATGCAAGTGCCCTCGTATATGCGTTTTTTGCCTGGACTTCCCTCGCCTCTTCTTGAGGCTTGATGCCCTTTTGTAATGATTTATCATATTCAGATTTTAGATTTTCGTCTGAAAGAATACGATAGGCCTCGGTAATTTTGGCAAATTGTTGATGCGCCCTCTTTTTCTCATCTTCATTTGTGTATTTATCAGGATGAAACTTTTGGGCAAGCTGCATATAGGCCTTTCTGATTTCAGATTGTGTAGCGCTATAGTTCAGACCCAATATTATATAATAATTTTCCATTTTTTAAATCTAACTATAACTATAATTAAATTTTTTAAATTGTCAAGTATAATGTTTTATGAGAAAAGAATTAATAAATGATCCCAAAAATAATGCAAGCGATACTGGCAAAGCCAGGAGAAGAGAGGTCTTTGAGGTTCTTCGCCGACAAGAAGAATAAAGCGAAAAGAGTTTGCAATACGATT
>Ga0315310_10000075_pt1 | contig 66888 bp, 65 predicted proteins | sample TDP5_MG_FD_203630 | JGI IMG/M metagenome (GOLD analysis project Ga0315310, IMG submission 203630) | Freshwater sediment microbial communities from Lake Towuti, South Sulawesi, Indonesia - TDP5 | ecosystem: Environmental > Aquatic > Freshwater > Lake > Sediment | place: Indonesia: South Sulawesi...
TCATCGCTTTGATCTCATCCACGGTATATTGCGCCGTGTGAGGGGGTCGCGCATTGAGTAGACTTCTCCACTCGTCATAATTTTGAGGACATCAGAGCCTTCATGCAAGACTTCACGCGCAGCTTTTCTAGACTCGTCGACACCATACTGCTGCCTATTGGCGCAATTCTCACGATTCTCGAGGCGAGAATCTTCCTTAAGTTAAAAGTAGGCAAACTCAGGCGATTATTGCGTTTCCTCCTCTTCGAAAAGAATGTAAGGCGCTTCGTGCACAATGATATGAAGACAGGCTCGGAGCGTGTTGCCTCAGGTTGCGAAAGATGAATGGTCGCCATAACGCGTTCGCAGCTTTCTCCGTGCTGATTTTCTTGACTTTGCTTTCAGTATCGACGCCTGATATAATTGAACTTGCGCATGATCAAGGAAGGCCGGCCGGGTCTATTTTCCTCACTGGCGGTTACGGGCACGCAGTCTCCTTCTCTCCACCAGGGATCCCATGGTACATTCAAAAAGTGAGAATCTATGGACTTCGTTCTGGTAATCGAACGGAAAGTATGGAGTTCGTTGTTGAGATTTGGGGGTCGAATCGTAGTGTGCTGCATAGCTCCCCCCACTCGTATGCCAAATTCAAGACGTTATCGACATGGGTTGACATCGACATCGCGGGCGTCATGGTTGCGGACAGCTTCATTATCGTCGTCTATACAGGCTCGACTTCTGAACGAGGTATCGGAATCGCCTACGACTCCGGCTTGGAGAATAAGCATTCGGAGATTGTCATCGGTAAGCGCATTCTAGCCGACTGGAGCGAAGTCAAGTGGAAGGGGACTCCGCCGAGGAAGGAACGGATAAATTGGATGGTGAGAGTAGTCGGCTCAACGCCGACGACGACCACTACTGCGTCCGTCACTACGTCTGAACCGTCATCGACGCTTTTCGGTCTTGACAAGACACAATTACTCCAAGTAGCTGGCGGAGGTGCGGCAGCCGCCATAGTACCATTTATGGGATGGATGTTCAAGACGAGGAAACGAAGGTTCGCATCGAGCTACCTGACAAAGATAGACTCCATCTACAACGAGTTCTCCATGAATCGGGAAGAGTGCAGGAAACGCCTTATCCAGATGAAGGGTGAAATCGTTCAGTTTCTCAAGAAGGGAAAAATCGATGAGCCCCATTTCACAATCATAGACACAAAGCTCGAACGATACTTGAAAGATCTCGCCTAGCAGAATGCTGGAATCTTCTGTAGCGCTCTCGCTGTTACCGTCCGCCTACAGTGCAAACCCAACCTACACACGGGGCCGTAATATTCCTTCAAGCCGAGTCCCGCATGATGGACAGTATTGAAGGCCCGGCTCAAGCATTCTTCCACATCGCACACAATGCTTGAACGTTAGTAGATCGACTCCGCATCGACCGCAAAACTTTTCGCCAGGAGAAATTGGCCCTGCACACCTTGGGCACTGTGGTGGCGTGGACTCAAGAAGGGCCTTAGTGACAGGAACTAGTGGATAGGCTCCTTTCTTCATACTCTCAACCTTGGATCTCATGCTGTGATATGTCTCCGATTTTGAAAACTCCTCAATCGCCTTGACTCTCGTTACGGATATTGGATGAGTGGATTGAAGCTCGACGAGTGTAGCGGCTAGGTTCTCGACGGTAAAGCCTTCGAACTCTTCCCGTTGACGGAGGAACTCCTCAATGTCAACCTCTTCGAACAACTTGCGACTCCTAAGAGCCATCTTTACATCGGCCATCTTTGCGGCTTCCACATCTCCACCCACGATGAGCCCGGCCCTATCTGCTGTCAATTCCGCCTTTCTAGAGAATCTCAGAAGAGGGAGTGCAAGTATGTTTATCTGTGGAAGAAGAGGTAGCTGAATTGCTCCCGGTATGCCCATAGCACCGGATATACCTGAAGCAAAGATTTGGTAGAGCATCCTGCCAAGTCCGTGGTAGACGATGTGGCCACTCTTTATGTGCCCCATTTCGTGACCGATGATAGCTAGGAGTTCCTCCTTGGTCCAAATGTCTACGGCCCCACTGGTGAGACATATGAATGGTTCATGAACCGTTCCTAGAGCAAAGGCGTTAGGTGTCATATCGGGCTCAATGTAGACCCTTGGTAGCCTATTCACGTTGAGAACTCTCGCCGCTTCGACAACCATCTCATAGATCTCAGGGAACTGTCTGCGTGAGATCCTCACGCCCTTGGTAGCCACTTCACCATAGGTATAGGGTGTGATCCACTTCTCGATATAGAACTTCAGCAACGCAGCCAATGGACCTAGTTTCTGAAGAGTCTGCAGAGCTGCTTTGTCTTCAGGGTGTTCATATTCGTGAGGGTTGACGCTATACTTGCTGTAGTACAATGTCCATCTACAGTTTTCACAGTAATGTGATTCTTCAGAATTGGTATGCCCGCATTGCGGGCATTCTACTTTGCCCTGAGACAAACTGACCAATCTCCTCGCTGCTGCATCAATTATCTTGTCAGGCCGGTTCTGATAATCTCACGCTGTATCTCGACGATGCGTTGAACAATATCCAACATCTCCAATATCCTTGGATAAGTCAACCTGTCATCATCCACGACTCTTTTCCTAATGTTCTGGATGTCCTGTGTGACCGCTTCGAGTTCCTTAACGAGTTGGGCGGTTAACAAGGCAAACGCCCCTTGGACATACTCTTGACTCAGGCTCTCTTGGCGCCACAGTTTGTGCAGTATAGGATGTCAGGCCTCATCGGGGCGCCGCACTGGCCACAATATGCCGAAGGGGGTTGAGTTGTAGCGGGTCGTGGAGGTACAGGCGCCTGCGGCATGTATTGAGGAAGAGGATAAGTTTGTGGCTGATATCCCGTTGGAATCGCTGGAGGAGCTTGGTAGCCCACTGGGAAAGCCCCCAAGTTGATGGCTTGGCATTTCTTGTATGCGTCGGCCGCCACAGCGATCCCAATGATCAGGCTCACTATAAGGCACAACCAAGTAACAGTTGTATAGTAGTAGTATGTGTAGTACCAGAAACTGTACGTCTGGATCGATCCCAGGGTCAACACAGTCAACACGATTTCAAGAACTAGTAGGCCAAGCCACGGAATCCCGAAAACGCTCTTTATCCCCAAGTAGTAGTATCCGAGTCCCCAGAAAATGAAGTTGATCACGGCCGCCAAAGTAGGAGATTTGCGTTGAGGATAGACTGTCATTTGTATCACTGAAAAACGTGAAAGCTTTTGGCTAATAAGACTTTCCACAGCCTACGCAGTGGGTTTTCATGAGAACTCGGTCGGTGGCTACCTTTGACACCCTGCCTAGGTTTGTGCAGGGCAGATAGTTCACAAGAAGATAGGAAACCGTGAGGAATAGGATCTTCAACGGATCTACACTTTTATTAGGATCTTTGATGACTTACCGCTGTTTAAGGAGCGGCTTTGAGTCAACCCGAGCAGGTCCTAAAGAAAAGTGCCGGAGTTAAGGTCTACGAGGGGGAGTCGCTCAAAGTAGGCCATGGACTCTCCTACAGTCTTGGCAGTCTCGTCCTCACGAATCAGCGGCTCGCGTTCCTCAGATCGGGAGGAAAAGGTGCGACCTTCACTGGTATAGCATTGCTAGGGGTCCCAGGCATGTACATGGCAGAGAAGTTAGCATCAAGAGATAAGGGGATTGAGGAAGGCCTCAAGAACCCCGGCAGCTTCGAAATTCCACTGTCGGAGGTTATTGAAGCAAAGGCTGGTAGATCCCTCGGTAGTGCATGTCTCGTGATCAAGTATCGAACTCCAGCCGGCGAAAAGGCGAATACCTTTCTTTGGGGATCCGGCATTATTGGAAAGAAAGATTGGGAAGAGGCCATAGCGGCTGCGAAAACACAATTCGCATCGGATAAAACATCGCCAAGCGCCTGGGCACAACGCTCAATGGAACCTACCTCAAACAAGTACTGCATCAACTGTGGAGCCGAGATTCCAACTGAAGTCAAATACTGTCCAAGGTGCGGCGGAAAGCAAGAGGATTAATCTTAAGGCAAGAGATTCTGCTTTTTCAGTCGATTCGAGTCCCACGTTCGCATAGTGAGCCTTCTGCTACTAGGCTTTGATCTATCGGTTGAAGAACGGACATTAACAGCGGAGTATGCTACATAGGATCAACAAGTTGAGAGATTGGTAGCCAGAGATTGAGAAGCCCCGATCCACGTTCTGGCAAGTTGGTGATCGGCAATAGCCAAGGAGCCGATCTTCATAAGTAAGTTCGGCGCAAACGCTTCGGCAGAATCTGGCAAAAGCGATATATTCTTAGGAGCAGAAGCACCTTTCGTAGGGCGATCCCTACGAGATCTCGTCGACTGATACGATCTGCATGCACAGTCACGCTTCTTGTAGTCCTATCTTGGGCTTCATTTTTTCATGAGACACCAGCTGTAACCGTCCTTGCTTGGGTCGACCCAACGCTAACCGATCAAACTGGTGGATTGGAACAGGTCGGGCAGAACCATCTGGCATCTGCGATTATTGCGGGATTGTCAGATTTCTCTGCTAGCCAGCTAAGCCAACTGAACGAGTTCGGCAACGTAAACACGATAATTGGCAACATAGCAACAATCCAGCTTCCGCGCATGCACATATGGCATGTGGCTCGTTTGGACTTTGTTGCTCGTGTCGATGGTGGCTATGCGGTACCCAAACTCGACGTTAGCGTGCCGGAGATCAAAGCCAACATGGTTTGGGAGACATTCAAGGATTCTCAAGGAAGACGCATCGATGGCTCCGGAGTGATAATCGGAATTGTCGACAGTGGAATAGACTGGAAACATTCTGACTTTAAGTTTGAAAATAGATCCTCCAAGATTCTATACCTCTGGGATCAGACAACGACGGGCATGCCTCCGGCTGGATATAGTTACGGGACCGAGTGGACGCGAACCCGAATTGAGGCTGAGGCTTGCACGGAAACTGACACAGAAGGTCACGGCACACATGTAGCCGGAATAGCTGCAGGAACCGGCGCGGCCAGAGGGAGATATGTAGGAGTAGCGCCCGGCGCAGCGTTGGTAGTTGTCAAGAGCGGAAAGTTGACGAAGAAGGGTTGGATTTACAGCCTTGCTGAAGTTCTTGACGGTGTCAACTATATCTGGCGTAAGGCTCTCGCACTTGGTAAGAGGGCGATCATAAACCTCAGTTTGGGTAGTCACTCCGGCGGTCATGATGGAACAACGGCATTTGAGAAAGGCCTTGACCGGCTTGCCTCCGAGGGAGCTATCGTCGTAACGGCTGCCGGGAACGAAGGTGCCAAGAAGATTCACGTGGAAGGAAGACTGCGTCAAGGAGAATCTATCAATCTCGGATTCAAAGTTGACAAAGATGAAGACGAATTCCAGCTTGAAACATGGTTCTCCCGCTCAGATGCGTTTGATTTATCGCTGAGGACTCCCAGCGGGCAGAAGGTAAACGGCCCGACTGTCCGGGGAGGAGCCTCGACTTCTGAGGGTAGAGTCTACATCTTGGAGGACTCTACAGAGAAGGGAAAGGCATGGGTTGTGAGTGTCTCTTCCTCCAAGGCGTTGCCTCGCGAAGGCTGGGCCATTACCCTGACTGGAAAATCGATCATGAGTGAGGAGGCTTGGGACGCGTGGATCGCTACAGGAGGAGAGTTCGCGGCCGGCTCGGGATACGAGATCACAAATCGGAAGACTATATCGATACCTGGGACCGCGCACAATACGATAACCGTTGGAGCATATGTGACAAGAATGTTTTGGAAGGGAAAAGATGGAAAGATATGGAGGTACCCGACCGCTGAAAGTGAGGGGGATATTGCGACCTTCAGCTCAGTCGGGCCAACCAGAGATGATAGGCTGAAACCTGATATCTGCGCGCCTGGGATGGGCATAATCGCTCCAAGATCTTCAGATGCCAAACCGAGAGAAAATGATCCAGATGACTTGTACACGATCATGCAAGGCACAAGCATGGCAGCGCCACACGTAACCGGATTATTGGCGTTGATTCTTCAGTACAATGAGCGTGTCAGCCCGGGCCGAGCTAAATCGATCCTTCGATTGACAGGGAGGCGGGACATACAAACCGGAAAGATAGACCCGGCAAAGGGCTCCTTTATTTGGGGGTATGGAAAGCCCGATGCGAAAGAGGCCGTAGTAAGGTCCCCTGTGATATATCCAGTCAGCATCCTCGTCACAGGAATTCCGCCTTCAGCATCAACAAGAGTTCTGATTGACGGCGTCGAAAAGGGCTCCATCAGCGGAGAAAGCATGATGATCTTTGGCTTTGAAGATCAGATCGCTCACACCCTATCGGTACAGAGTGTTGTCAACGTATCGGATACGATACGATGCGTTATCTCTCAAAACTCTCTCAAGTTTTCGTCTGAAGTGTCACATACATTTCACTACGCAACACAGTACTACGTCAAAGTTGTGTCACAGTACGGTAGCCCGCGCGGCTCTGGCTGGTACGATGCGGGAAGCAGGGCGAGTATCTCTGTTGAACCAAGAGTTCTATCGGACGTATCCTACTCCATACTGATCTATAGAAAGGCGACATACCAGTTCTTTGATCGTTGGACGGTTCAGCCGGCTGGATCCGTTTCCCCGAGTCCAACTGGGGCGACTGGCACCGTACTGGTTGACAGCCCCAAAGTTGTCACTGCGAAGTGGCAGACTGAGACATCAACAGAGCTTGATCCGGTCGCCCTTGCCATCCTCGTCGCCGCTTCAGTCGTAGTTGTGGTGGTTCTGCTTATCATCGCTAGAAGAAGGAAAGTGCAAATCGGCTTTGTTCCTTCGCGGCAGCCAGCCTTGTACCCATGCCCGAAATGCGGGCGACCGCTGACCTACATACAACAATACCAGAGATGGTACTGCTACAACTGCAAAGAATACGCCTAATCTTGGCGCATAGACAAATCGATTAGAGACTTCCTCTATCGAGACGAGACCGACATCGTCTCTGTTTCTCAAGTGAGCTGATTGCTGCTTCATGCTCACTTAGATCGCTACTTGAGCCTACCACCGCATTTTGGGCAGAACTTTGCGTGTGCCGGAGCCGTGGATTTGCAGCTTGGGCAAGAAACTGTTGTGGGAGCTACGGTAGGGGCCAGTGGAGGTGGTGGAGGGGGAGGAGGTACTGATGGGATTTCAGCTGGCTTGTTCAAGAGGATAACATCCTCAACTGATTGTATGCTGCTCCATGGTATGTCTATCTCGGCCTTCGCCTTCGTCGTAACGAAAAGAACCAACTGCTTCTCGGCAAGATCTACTCCGACATCCTTGACTACGCCCACCAACATCCCCTTAACATCTATGACCTGCAATCCGACGAGCTTTTGACTGGCGATCAGCCTCTTCTGCGAAGTCTCACCCAATCATAACAACCTCTCGGCTAAGCTATTCGACGCCTGACGCCTATATACTAGTCGCCAACTCGCCGCATTTGGGACATTTTACTGCGTCCGCTGGCATCTCAGCTCCGCATTGCATACAGTATTTCTTGGCAGGTACCGCAGCCGTGGGGGGTGGAGGAGGAGGTGGCGGCAAAGGCGCCGGAACAACCTTCCTCATCTTCATGAACAGCACTACGCCCAGTACGGCAACCACAGCTATTATGGCTCCGAGAATGATGTACGCCTGCGTGTAGTCTGTCCTCCAGACGGCTACAACTTTCTTCGGCGAGTCTATGCTGATCGTCGCTTTTTCTGTGGTCGCTCTTGAGTCTCCTGACCAACGATCAAAGATGATTTTGGCTCCAAGGGTGCCCATGAAGCCGCTAACCGGAATCGGCGATATCACAGAGAATGTGGCCGTTGCTCCTGAGTCGTACCAACCGGAGCCCTGCGGGCTACCATGCTCGGACTCGATTGTCAGCTCATACTGCGTCTTGTACTTCGCCGTATACGACTCCGATCTCGTAACGGTTATCTTCCTTGAGGTATCCTTGCCTCCGTCACTCCATTCTATGAAGAGATATCTCGTTCCCAGAGGGCCGGAAACCGTGGACTCCACCGAGAGCGTGTACGCTTGTCCCAACAAAACCAGTATAGTCCTTGGGAGATCCTTCGACGAGTAGCTTTTCCCATCGAAGGCTACTGAAGCAACCCTAGGCTCAACATCGATCGTCAGCTTCTCAGCGAACCTAAAGGAACCTATGCTCCTGTCAACTTCGCTCAAGTACCTATCATAATTCAGTTCCGCCACCTCATAACTGATAAAGTAGAATTTCGGATCTCGACGGAGGATCACCAGCTTTCCCTTCATGGTAATATCGTCTTGCTTGGCGGCCGGCCGCCACGTACAAATACCTTCGTAGCCCTCGACGCCTGCAACCGTGACAGGGCGTTCAGAGAGCAACTGAAATTCGCGGAGCGTAGCTGAAATGGTTTTCTTGATCACAGGGATCACATCTGCCAGAGTGAGCCTTTCGAAGATACCCGCCTGAACACTGATGATGGCAACCAATGTGCCCCCCTCGCGAAGTTCGAACCGAACGACGACGCCGGACACCTTCTCATTGATCGTCCACCCGCTTGGAGGAACCATGACGAAAAGGTGAGCCTCGTTCCAGTATTGCTGCTGAGCATAAACCGACGAAGAGATCGTAACAATGAACACAAGCACCAAGACAGTCGTTGTTCGAACTAGGCTGAAGAATCCCATTCTGATCACACTAGTATGTTGGCATAGGCTCCGTACTTAATTCTTTGGGAGATCGTTCACAGAGTGTTGTTTCTCAAAAATCGCTTTATCCAGATTTCCGGTGGGATGCGGATCGGTCTCTTACAGATATTTCCTGAAACACTTAAGAGCAACCTTCTCCAGAAACGGCAAAACCCAAGAAGATGAGATTTGTTATGGTCGATAGTGGAAGAGAATTCCGGTCGGGCTACCAGTCAGTAACGTCTCCATCAGCCCCCGTAGCCACTGCTTCGAAGAAGAGGAAGAATGCGGCCGTCGCAGCTGTTCTTAGCTTCTTGATAGTGGGATTGGGACACTTCTATCTCGGTGAATGGAGGAGAGGGGCGGTATGGCTGTGCGGAGGCATAGCATTGATGGTGGTGCTTGCTTTGATATTTCCACAGTTGCCCAGAGCCCTCACCTATGTCGTTCCTCTATTGAGCGGTTTGGACGCTAGGAACATCGCGAAAAAGAAATACTCAGCCTGATCCGGCTGGTAACTGGTAGAGATGAAGAATTCAGGAGGACTGGAGTGCCTATAGTAAAACTAAGCGAAGGATAAAGCGGATCTGACTCTTCTATGAATCGAAAAGCTTCTATCTGTTAAGTACCGCCTTTTTGTTCTAGTACACCAATAGTGGCACATAGGCACGGTCTTAGATCCTGTTTGGTCACATGATGAAACCATGGCCTCTAGAGTTTGCTGACGATCCTGGTATTCTTCTCGGTCTTGGCTGAGTCTCTCCTTTCTTGAAAAGCATCCGTCTCGGTAGACGAGGTGCTCCTACTTGGCGTAGCGGTCGTATCAATAATAGGCATTTAATCGCCTCCAGACACCTCGAAAACCCTGGTCTGTCAGAGCGTCGCCTCCCCCACAGAAAGACGCTGACTGTATCGTTATATACATCCTACGATATATCTCAGCACGGATCTCAATGCAAAACATCGAGAGCCTCGTCCTTCAACTCCTGCGGTCGGGCGCCATGACCCCGGAGGACGTTGCGCAGCAGCTCAAGATCTCATGGTCAACAGCCAACGGATATCTCCTGAAGCTGGCAGGTGAGGGAAAAGTCACCCTGACGCGCAAAGGACGTGTTAACATCTATCAGCTTAAGACTGTCACAGCCAATAGGTTTCAGGCCCCAAGATGGGTGAAGACGAAACCCCTGAAGCAACTCTCCGATGAGCTAGAACAACACTTTCCCGAGAACATCACCGCAGCTCAAATGATTGAGAGGGAACGGAGAAGAGCATGAAGATTGGAGTTGATTCAAATGTCTTGGTCGCCTCTATCAAAAAGCGCGCAGAGCCATTTCATGAAGCCGCACTCGAATTGAGCCAGAGAATAGGGCAAGCAAACGCTACTAGCGTCGCATCAGCGCTGGCGCTATTGGAGGTTCCGGGCGCGTTGGCCTCTTCGACAACTATACCAATCGACAGGATCTATGAAGCGTTGCTGTCACTGCAAGAGCACTTCAGGCTCAACATCATGGGGTACGAGAGCTACGTAGAACGAGCGAAGGAACTGATTTTTGAGTTTCGAGAACTGAAATCGAAGTGGAAGATAGGGTCGGCTGACTTTCATCACTTAGCAACATGTATCGACGAAGGCTGCTCATTCTTCGTTACAACAGATGAAAGACATCTCTTGAGAGACCAGTGTAGGCATGCTCTGCAGAGAATCGTAAGGATACTTGATCCACATGAAGCTCTGAGTGCCTTTCACTGATTAGGTATCCTAGCAGCCTTCGTCCTAACGAGATGTTGCTGCTACTTGGTGTACCTGTCGTTCTTCCAGATATCGGCCGTGTCGCTGTATCCTCGCTGCTCCCAGTATCCCAGTTTCTTGATCTTTGTGAAGGTTATCCTCTCAATCCACATGGCGCTCTTGTATGCATACTTTTTCGGAACCACGAGTCTTAGCGGTGCGCCAAGGGTCTCGTCGAGGTATTCGCCGTTATGCATGTAGGCAAGGATCACATCGTCCTCAAGAAGATCCGCAAGCTCTAAGGATGTGGTGTAGCCGTCCATGCATGTAAAGAACACATGTTTGGCGTCGGGCTTAGGTTTCACGATCGCTGTCAAAGAACTGAACCTGACTCCAAACCATCTGCGGCCTGCAACACTCCAGCCCTCGACGCAGTGAAAGTCACTTATGGATTCGTGCGCGGGCAACTCTAAGAGGTCTCTCCAATTTAACACGACTGGGTTCTTGACCTCTCCGTCCACAGTGAGCTTCCAAGATTCTGGGTTGAACTTAGGATTCTCTGGAGTTATTCCGGGATGATCGACGTTCCAGCGCAGGATGCGGTCTATCCATTTCTGACCTGGTGGAAGCTTTGTATTGTCGCTGTTTGATGCCTTCATCTGGGTCGAATTAGAGTTCTATACTCCGCAGTTTAGACTTTCCTATATGCGAAGAAGCTTCGGTTGCGGATAGGGACCATTCTAAAGGCGATACTCGCCACATGGCTTCCGACGTTTGCGGCAACTGCTGCCTTGGTCGTGGCTCTATGGAAGTACGTCGGATTCTTCACGTCCACTATGCCTTGCATATCTCTCCTTCAGCTCGGAATCCTCTACAAGATGCTCGCTGCTTCCATAGTCGATACCAATGTGCGAGCGTGTTGGCTCTTCTGTTCTGGGCGCCTTCCTCGTAGAACTTCGGCAGTGACGGATCGATGATCGCTTGATCCTCTGGTTTGCGTTGTGCTATCAGCTCAAGCATTACTGACTTTGTGTCTGAGATGTACCTGATGTATCTGTCGACTTCGTCTAGTCCGCATAGGGGACCATGCCCCGGCACGATGATCTCGAGGTTCATCTTCCTGATCTTGTCTAGGGCTTCGATCCAAAGGTCGGGATCAGCCCTAGGGTCTCCGCCGTATGGGTAGATTCCGGAGAAGATCAGGTCTCCTGCGAAGAGCGTTCTACTCCGGGGGAAGTAGACGATGCTTGAGTCGGCAGTGTGTCCTCCCGTGTAGGTCATTTCAATCTTCAGGTCGCCTTCGCCGAGTAGGAACTCCTTGTCGAATGTCTTTGTTGGCAGGACTATGTGGACGCTCTCGAACCTTGCAGCTCTCGCCGGGTCGGTTTTTCTGAGTTCGGCGACCTGCTTCTGTAGGCTCTCCTTTGACCAGCTGGTCTTCATCAACTCCTCCATACGAGACTTCAAATTCGTATGTGCGACAATCTCGCAATCTTGGAAGACCTCGTTGCCGAAGACGTGGTCGCTATGCGAATGTGTTAGCAAGAGATGGGTGATTCTGCTTTTGGAAACCTTCTCGATGTTGCTTCTGAGCTGTCGGGCTAGGGGAGCATACTGAGCATCAACGACAACAGTCCGATCATCGAGGACTATGGCTCCAGCATTTCCAGAGCCAACCGTTTCAGTATCGGCGTAAACACATTCTGAGACTTGGCGAAAAACCATTCCAGTTCACACTATAGAGGATGCTCATTCTGTATATTTGCGCTCTGGCTTCACAGCCAAGTCTTGGTTACTTGCGATTGGCTATGACGTCTACCCTAAAGCATAAAAAAGCTGAGGGGGATGCAATACCGGTGATGTTATGAAGAAGAAGGCCCTGCTCCTCGTGGCCATAGCTATAGTCGCCTCTGCTTCTCTGGGATACTGGTATTATGTCAGTACGCTACCACAGCCTCCTACGACGCTGTATCTATCCCACTGGGGCTTCGGTTGGGATGACATAAAGAAGATAGTAATCGAACCATTTGAGAAGCAGTACAACGCGAAGATTGTTCTGATCTCCGGGACTACAAGCGAAAGGTACACGAAGCTCACTACGAAAGCTGAGCCGATCCCAGATGTCGCATTCTTCCCAGACTACTACACCTACATGGCCGCTGAGAAAGCGCTGTTGATGAAGCTTGATCTGGCGAAGATGCCGAACTACAAGAAGCTCTTCAAAGCCCTCGTCGAGCAAATTCCTCCGTCAGTTTCGCCCTACGGCGTTCCCTTCACGATCCAAGACTTAGGCCTGGCGTATCGCACTGACAAGCACCCAAAGATCACCTCTTGGAAGGACATGTGGAGAGACGACTTCAAGGGCACTATCCTCATGCCCACTATGACTGCTACCTCGGGGCCAATGGTCCTAGTGATGACGAGCCTGACGTACGGAGGAACCCAGACCGATGTCGAAGCAGGCTTCAAGGCTATTGAGACTCTGAAAGGCCGTATCGTCACGTTCTATACAAGGTCTGCCGATCCCCAGACCCTCATGGAGAGAGGTGAAGTCGAGTTGGCGCCGGTCCTTAGATACAACTGGGCACCTCTCAAGAAGCTCGCTAAGCCTGTCGACATCATATATCCAACAGAAGGGTCGGTCTACGTCCTCAACATGATATCGATAGTGCAAGGCAGTAAGAACGCGGAACTGGCATACAAGCTGATAGATTTCTGGCTTAGCACTGAGATTCAGAAGTCCTTAGCGGTGGCTGGTGTGGACGCACCTGCTAACTCGGAAGTCAGTCTGCCAAGCGATGACCCATTCAACATTACGCTGGTCTTCAACAAGCCGATATATCTCAACCCGGAGGTATTGGCCAAGAACCTGTCAGGGTGGGTAGATGCCTGGAAGAAGCGTATAGAAAGCTGAGGCCCTACTTACTCGCCACCCCATCCCTTCTTTTTATCACGATATTCATGGTAGCCCCGATTCTGTACATGATAGCGTACACCTCTGACTTTGCATCCATCTTCGCCCGGACTGTCTACAACGAAGAGTTTGTGTCTGTATTTCTCAGGACGATGCGTGTCGGCTTGGTCGTGGCTTTGCTGGCGTCTCTGATAGCTTATCCTTTAGCCTACTATGTTGGCCGTTCATCACCATTTGTCAAATCGTTCTTCAAGACGGTCGTATTCGTACCTCTCATGGTGAATCCTCTCGTCCGTTCCTATGGGTGGATCATTATCTTGGGAAGAGAAGGGCTTCTGAACTCCATGCTTACCGCCCTGAGATTGGTGGAAGAGCCTGTGAGGATACTTTATACTGAGCTGGCGATGGAGCTTGGCCTCCTTGAGCTGTTCTTTCCGTTCATGTTCATCCCCCTCTTGAGCGCCATGGAGAATCTCAGCGAAGAGACTCTGATGGCTGCTAGGAGCTTGGGTGCAGGCCCCGTGAGGACCTTCGTAAACATCATCTTCCCTCTTACATTGAAGGGGTATGTTGTTGGCCTATCGGTGATCCTGGCAGGTTGCGCCGCGGCGTTTGTTACGCCGACCCTGCTTGGTGGCTTCAGGAACCGGACCTTGAGCATGCTCCTGTACGAGTATATAGATATCAGGCTCAGTTGGGGGGCTGCCACGGCGACGGCCCTCAGCATTATGCTGACCGTCTTCTCTGTGAACCTCTTACTCACCTATCTGGGAAAAGTGGCGGTGAAGGGACATTGAAATCTTTCTTCTATGTCCTATCGCTATTGACGCTTGCCCTGCTGCTCAGCCCTATAGTTATGCCGCTTCTCATCTCCTTCTCCACATCTGAGAGTATCAACTTTCCTCCTCAGGGCTTCACGTTGCGATGGTTTGCGAACGTATTCAACTATGAGAGCTTCATGAACGGCTTCATGGCAAGCAGTTCCATAGCCCTAGTATCCTCACTTTCTGCGATTGCGATCTCCCTTCCCTCGTCCTACGTCCTCTACAGGCATAAGGGCCTGAGGATGAAGGGTCTGATGGAGAGCCTCTTCACGCTCCCGATGCTCATGCCGGAGATCGTTCTGAGCTACATGCTCCTCCTGTTCGTGTATCAAGCTCTCAGAGTAGTTTCTCTTCTCTCGTTGATTCTAGGTCACACGTTAGTTGTGATGCCTTTCGGTATGAGAGTGATCTACGCCAGCTTAGCGAACCTCGGAGTGGATATTGAGGACGCAGCAGTCAGCCTCGGTAAAGACAGGCTTGGAGCCTTCCTTGAGATCGTCCTTCCGAACATCAAGCACGGATTCGTGGGAGGATTCCTCATGTGCTTCATGGTGTCCTTCAACGCTGTATCGATATCGCTGTTTCTGAGCTACGGTGAAGCGGTCCCTCTCCCAATAGCCATGCTCAACTATCTGCAGATTCGCTATGATCCCACTTTGGCTGCTCTATCAGCCATGCTTGTGGTCTTCACCGTAGGGTTATCTGCAGTCGTGGAGAAGACTGTGGGCCTCGTATCAGGGGTGAGGTGATGAAGCACCTTCAGCTGAACAACATCTGGGTTTACTACACGAAGGGGCAGCCAGTTCTCAAAGGCTTGGACCTTGAGGTGGATAGAGGAGAGCTCGTGTCCTTACTGGGACCAAGTGGATGTGGTAAGACGACTACATTGAGGGTCATCGCTGGGTTCGTTACTCCTCAGAGGGGGAGGATCATGATAGGCGGCAAAGACGTCACAAAGCTGTCGGCCCACAAGAGGAATATTGGCATAGTGTTTCAGAGCTACGCCCTTTTCCCCCACATGACTGTGTGGCTGAACCTCACCTATGGTTTGAGGATTAGAGGCGTATCGAGGGATGAGATGAAGAAGAGGGGAGATAGGATAATCGAGATGCTTGGGCTTTGTGGATTTGAGGATAGGTATCCGTCTGAACTCAGCGGAGGGCAGCAGCAGAGGGTTGCCTTAGCGAGAGCTCTCGCGATACAGCCTGATATCCTCCTCATGGATGAGCCTCTCAGCAACATAGATCCTAAACTCAGGGAGAGGGTCAGGACTGAGATCAAGAAAGTGCAGAGGGAGCTTGAGATCCTCACGATCTATGTGACCCATGACCAAGAGGACGCCCTCGGAATCGCAGACCGAGTCGCTGTGATGAATAGAGGAGTGATCGAGCAGATCTCTGAGCCCTCGAAGATCTATGAGCAGCCAGAGACTTGCTTTGTGGCGGATTTCATGGGGTTTGAGAACATATTCCCAATACAGTCAATGACGCGTGAGGGGGAGCCTAGCGTACTGGTCAAGGATGTGAAGCTAAGGGTTGGGACACTGGACCGTGATGGAAAGTTTGTGGCTCTCCACCCTGCAAAGCTGACGATTACAAGGAATCCTGCGCCGGGATCTGAGAGGCTTAGTGGGAGGGTTACTGATGCGAGCTTCAAAGGTGACAGGGTGAAGTACTTCTTGGAAACGGACATTGGGGAGTTGTCCGTTCTGACTTCGAACAAAGATTTCTCTGTTGGAGACAGCGTCTACGTATGTTACAGGCCTGAAGATGTGCTCGTGTTAAGAGGATAGAGAAAGAACAGGAGACAGAACGGTCTTCTTCGCGTAGTCTATGAGCCCCATATCAGTTATCTTGAAGTTGCCTCGCCCCACTGGTAACGATAGGAACATCAGCTTCCGGAGAGGTATCTTCAACCCCAAGCCGGCGACAACCTTTCTCAACTCTCTGAGATCCTTTGATACCTTCAGACTGTCGCTCAGGAGGCCAAAGTAGGGCAGTTTGACTCTCGCCAACACTTTTCCGTTCATTGCGGCGACCATGCCTCCACACATCTTCTCAACCTCCTTCACAGCTCGATACATGTCGTCTTTTGAAATTCCAATGCATGTGAGGTTGTGTGCGTCGTGAGATATGCTTGTGGCGACGGCTCCGCGATCAAGTTCAGTTCCTTGCATGAAACCTATGCCTATGTTCCCGTTTCTTCCATGGCGCTCCAACACGGCCATCATGACTATGTCCTCTGCAGGATCCGGCTGTACCTCGTGATTCGAAATCTTCAGCTCCATCTCCAGTAGGCTTCCATCTACTGTGACGACCCTCAACTTTCCCGTTCCTTCGCTCCGCTCCACCTTCAACGCTAAGCTGTCAGGCGTCAGATTCTCTCTAGGTCTCACAGTGTTTCTGAAATTGTGGAAATCAGACTTGGACGCCTCGATGAGTAGCCTGCCCTGTGAAGCTGCCAAACGTCCGTTCAAGATGACCTCTTCCACAGTAAACGTCTGAAGGTCGCTGAAGACGATCAAGTCGGCGTAGCGTCCTGGCGCTATGATCCCGAACTCCGATTGAGCCTGATAGGCCTCTGCCACATTCAAAGTAACCATCTGGACCGCTCTGACTGGGTCGAGACCTAGCTCAACCGCCTTTCTCACGAGTGAGACAAGATGGCCTCTCTCCTCTACTTCGTCTGGCTCGATGTCGTCGGTGCAGAACATGGCCCTCCTCGTGTCAATCCTCCTCAACGTGTCGATGATGGCTTTGAAGGAGGATTCGCTGGGTCTGTCTTGTACCATCACTTGGGTGCCGCTTCTCAGCCTTTCCAGGACCTCTTCCTCAGTTCTAGAGGTATGATCGGTCATCACTCCGCTGGATGCGTATGCCTGAAATCTTTCTTCTCGAAGCAATGGCGAGTGGCCGTCTACGACCATACCCTTCTCGTATGCGAGACCAATCTTCTTCAAGATCTCAGCTTCGCCATTAAGGACTTTGTCATAGCTCATGAGCTCGCCCAGACCTTGGACACCTTCGAGGCCCAGCAGAACCTCTATGGCTGATGAGTCGAGTGTGTGGCCTGCGGTCTCAAGGCCTGGAGCGGATGGGACGCACGAAGGAACCTGTATGAGGAACCTCAAAGGTGCTCGCTTCGCGCCGTCCCAGAGGGCTTTGACCCCTTCGAGGCCCGAAACGTTGGCTACTTCGTGAGGATCGATGACGGCACCAGTGGTTCCATGGGGTATTACCAAGGAAGCGTAGGCGGATGGTGTGAGCATCGTGCTCTCCACATGCGCGTGAGGATCAAAGAAGCCGGGAGTGACGAACTTTCCAGCTATGTCGACTGTGCTTGTCGATGAGGAGGTCTTCACCTTTGCAAGATTGCCTACGAACGCGATCCTGCTGCCCTTCACTGCTACGTCTGTCCTCTTGATTTCTCCTGTGGTCACGTCAACAATATTGCCGCCTGCAAGGATGAGATCAGCGCTTTCTAGACCCATGCACGCTGAGATGAGTGACTTTCGCTCTGCAAGGTCATACTTCTTTGTTAGCAGCACGATTGTTCACTGGAAGACCTTTATTCCGTGTTGGTTGATGTAAAGCCATGCTCGGAGACCATTTAGGCCTGGCTCAAGCGAAGAGGGAGAGGCTCATCGCTGAGGACGTCACGAGAGCCGTGATTCATGGGAACCCGGACCGAGTCATGGAACAGGCGAAACTTCTCGATGAATCAAGACTTGTCGCCCAGAAGAGAGGTTTCACAACCTACACAGGCAAGCATCAAGGAGTACCGGTGTTGATATCGAGTACCGGGATGGGTACGGGATCGGCAGCTATAGCGATCGAGGAGCTGAGAGAACTTGGGATTGAGAGGATGATCAGGGTTGGCACGTGTGGGGCATATCTGAAAGATGCCGGACCGGGGGATTTCATCATCCCGACGAAAGCCCTCATCGACGGGCCATCTCTCAGATATCTGTCGCCAAACTACCTTCGTTGCCTGCCTCCTAGTGATTTGCCTGATTGGGCTCCCATGAGTGAAGGCTTCGTATTCATAGAAGGGTTTAGCAAAGTCAACGAAGTAATGACGAGAGTTCTTAGCGAAGAGTTGGAACGCAACGGCCACCAATTTCTGCACAGATATTTCACGGGCCCTGTCCACGACAAGGACGTGCTTCATGCATGGAGAACAGAATACAGTTTGAAGCCCTTTGAGCTGGAGAAGTTGAAGGATCAGGTTAGGAAACTGGCGATCGCAACAGACATGGAGACAGGAGTACTCTACACAATTTCGCACATGAGGAAGATGGAGTCAGGCTCCATTCTCACGATAGTGGACTTCTCGGCAGATGAGGAGAAGGTAAGAGCGCAGGATGAAGCATTAGGAATCGCCTACAGGACCTCTCTAAGAGCACTGATATCGTTAGGTAAAGCATAACAAGCGTAAAGCGAATGAGCTTGATCATGTAGCTTTACAAGTTGGGGATCTTGATCAGGCTCTATTGGAGCTGAAGTTGAAGGAGATAGAGCCAGTATCCTGCATCAGAGAGTCTAGGAGTTCGCGGTGGACATACATATCTGACCCTGACGGAATTTGGATACAGATCTTCCAAAAGAAACGGTTGGCCAAATGAGCGCAAGACCTGTAACATCGAGCGTAACGCATAAGATGTTCGGGAATCTCAGCGGCCGTTTACCAACTCTTTGACTGGATCTGAGTATATCCGCGTCGGTTTCTATCCAGCACTATGTAATGGTCAACGAAGTTCGAGATATCCTCATGAGCTATGACGAAGATTTGAGAGAACGTCTTCTTCATCGCCTCCAAAACCTCGAAGATCCCCTGTTTCCTTTGATCGTCGCTGCTTGAGATACACTCGTCCATGAGCAGTGAGTATCTGTCCGCCATCACACGTGAGTCCAGAATGCTCTGGGTAAAAGCCAGCCTTAAGGCGATTAGGAACTGGTCTTGGGTTCCTCCGCTGAAAACCTCCCTCTCCTTGTAGCCACCAGCCTCACTGGAATAAGCCTTGAACTTCAGATCTTCAGTGATCTCGAACTGGGAGTATCTTCCATCTGTCAGGGTGGGAAGAATCTGGTTTATTATGAAACTGGCGTGAGGGATGACCTTACCTCTCAACTCCCTACTGGTTTCTCCAAGTTCACTAGCAACAAGTTGAAGCACCTTCTTCCTATCTTCAAGAGCCCGATACTCAGCCTCCAAGCTTGGACAACGATTGAAATCTCTGGCAAGACGGGCAAGTTCATCCTCAATCTGGCTGGCCGTTCCAATCTTTCGTTGCAGCTCTCCGTCAAGGTTTCCGTATTCTTTTCGTAATCTCTCAACTTTCTGTTCGGCATTCTCATGCTGATCCTTGTCATATTGGAGACTGGCTGCAGACGCAGGCCTCGTCTCCTCTAGACTCTCGATCTCCTTCGTCTTCCCTCGGAGTTGACGATTCAGTTCTTCTAGCTTTGCCGTGGGGTTCGATTCCTCAAGCTTCTTCAGGTTGCCATTGGTGCTCTCTTTGATGGCTTCTAGTGCCTGTATGGACGCTTGGCCTGTCATTAGCTTGATCTCTTTGCTAATGCTGGAAAGAGCGAGGTCGACATCTTCATGACTCTTGAGGCCAGTTTGCGCTGCCAACGAATCAATCTCTGTCTGCGCTTGTTCAACTCTTCTGGTTTCGTCCGTGATCTGTGTGTTAAGAACTCGGATGTCGGCGCCTGAACTCAGAATCCTGTCAATCTTCTGATAGGCTCGGTAGAACTTGGCGGCCAACGCGCCGAACAGCAATCCAGAAAGGCTGACTATGACTTGACTCAAAAATGCGCCCACGGCCACAACAACTGCGCAGAGTAACAGCGTCAAAGTGAAAAATGTGAGCTGACTTTGTTTCCTACCAACTAGATCTTGATCGAGAAGCCCTAGCTGTTCGTCGGTTAAACCTAACCTAATTGTAGCTTCGTTCACTCTTACCTTCAATGACTCAAGTGCGCTTCGTGATTGTTCCAGACGACTCTCAAGGGCAAGGAAGGTAGTTCGTAGGTGTTCAAGCTTGTCGACCTCGGGCTTGTACTTGTCCAATACTTTTTGGTATGTTTCCGTCTGCTCCTTCAAGCTCGCTAATGTGTCTGCGTCTTGTTGCACTCGCGATATCTGCTCCCGGATAGAGCCAACCAGCCCCTTCGTAGAATTGAATGCCGAGAGCCAGCCATAGCCTTCGAGAATACTTTCCGCTTCCTTGAGCATAATTTCCTTTTCCTGTAGCTTTGTCCTCAGGTCAGCGATCTCGTTCTGTAGCGTGTTCTTTTGAGTGAGCTTCTCCTCGTAGGCCTGAGCATTCTTCCGGACTAAATCTAACTCGGCCTTTCTCTTCTCGAGATCCGTCTCCAGTGTAGAGAGATCGAATTTGACCTTGGCGACGGCGTCGTCGAAGACTTCAATACCCATAACCTTGTTAACCAGCTGTTCTCTTCTGGCTTTGGCAAGCTCTTTGAGGGCGTCCAAGTCCTTCTGCTTCACGTAGACAAGCTTCGTAAACGAGTCCCTATCCATCCCTGTGATCTGTTCAATCTTGGCCTCTATCTCCGTCAGACTGCTCAATGCATTTGCTCTGTCTTCCCTGCCATCAATCAGTGGTATCAGTCTCGCCTTGTGTCCGCCATGAACGTCGAAAGTCCGGCGCAGCAAGAACCTCTCTTGACCCGAGGTGAACTCAATCTCAAGCCTAGCCTCCTCCTTCCCCCATGTGACAATGTTCTCTCTGCTTTCTTCCGCTGCCCTGCCTCTCCTCAAGCCGTAAAGCGCGTACTCAATGGCTTCGAGCAGAGTCGTTTTCCCGCTCTCATTCGGCCCGAGTATTCCTATCCTTCCCTCTTCAGGAAACTCGAGGCTTATCGGGTCTCCCATACTCTTGAACGCAGACATTTTGAGACGGTGTATGATCACGCTCGTACCTCCTCCAAGTACCTTCTGCCCAGCTCCTTGACCTGCTCAAGTTTGCGCCTCTTCTCCTCATCCGCACCGGCCATCGCAATCAACGCATCAAGCCTCCTCGCGAAAGCCTCGACTGGGTTCTCTACTCTTTCAACGAAGACCCTGCCGAACCCTTCAACCTCCAGCTCTGTCCGATCGAACCCTAAGTGAAAGAACGCGTCTCTCGTAGCTTGAATTATCTCGTTGATCTTAAGCTCGTTATACTGATCCTGCGTTATCTGTCCTCGAAGAAAGAGTCTAACGATCCTCGCAGGGTCGCTCTGCCTCTTAACATAGTCAATCGCGTAGTCTCGGAGCGTTGGAGAATAATCTCTGTCCTTCGAGAGATGAAGGGTGTACTTTTCCATCAGTCTTGTCTCTAGCCTAATGAATTCAGTCGAAACTTCCGACCTGTTAAGCTCCGCCCAGACAAAGCCCTTCTCATCATTCATCTCTGCCCACGAGAGCTTTTCCATGGATCCTGGGTTGACGATCTTGCAGGCTTCGTGATCTCTCTCGTAGTAGTTGTGAAAGTGGCCTAGCGCCAGATAGTTCAGTCCCGCCTTGATGTCCTCAGGGCGGAATGGGTTCTGAGACGCCATCTCTGGAACTGAGGAAAACACGTTGAGACCTTGCAGTGAGCCGTGAAGCATAAGGAGATTGTAATCTCCCTCAATCGGTACCTTACGTCCACGAAGCGGGTTCTCGCTCTCAACCTGCGAAAAGTACGATTTGCCAGCTACGCAGACACTCCTCCCATTGACCTGAAGGACACGTCTCTCAAATTCGTCGGACCTAGAAAATACGGTGGCAAGGCCGGCGGAACTGAGAACGTCTATCGCAAGATGTTGGCCGCCAAGCTTTGGCACGTCATGATTGCCGCCTATCATGAAGACGGATATGCCCGCCTCCTTCAGCTGCCTGACCTTCTCAGTGACAAGGATCCTCGCCGCATTGCCCGGAGACACACGGTCAAATATGTCCCCTGTCATCAGGAATAGGTCAGGCCTATTCCTGAGGGCATAGTCAACAGCGGCCGAGAAGTTCCTGTTCAGGTCCTCCTTCCTCTCTTGGGCTCTCGCCAAGTTGGCCATGTTAAAGTTCTTGTCCAGATGCATATCGCTGCAGTGGAGAATCTGAACAGACATTTGCGGCGCCAAGACTCCTAACTCAAAGTGATGAGAAGATACGGGCCGAGATTAATAGAGATTGACCAGTTGTATTCTCAGTCGCCTCTGTCAACACAGAAAAGGTTTCTAGGGAGCAGTTCTTAGTTGAGAGTCACGCTTCCGCTAACGATTAGAGGGAGCAGACCATTCGTTACTATCGAGATTCTCCTAGACGAACGATTGAAACTGTATTCTTGATCTTAAGCTCTAGCGAATCCCATGTTTTTCCTTCAATTCTACCACAGATCGATTGAAACTCGCGAGTTCAAATCTCGCCGGCCCCACCACTATCATCGATGACGACGAAACGAACGACAATGATTGTTGGGGGAAGAATCCCTCAGACTCCCTCTTTCCATCATCAATCAAGGCGTACTAGGCTGAACAATTGAATCATTGCGCTTCAGCTATCAAGAGAGATAGACATAACAAATCGAAAGTTTAGCGCGCGCGTTACTCCCCCTGACCATAAGCAGCGCACGTCAGATGGCAGAATGAAGCACAGTATATTAGTTCTCTACGTCAACTGTAGATGCAGTCTCAAATCTGGGAGAGTGTAGGTGCCTCCAAGGATTGCCGCAAGACATCGTTCGAAACCTGATGCAACTCAGAAAGTACGTTAACCTCTCTTTCTCAAGCATTTTTCAGGCAGAACTAATCAGACAGAGCGAAAATATCGCTGGCATTGAACAGGTCTGCAGCGATGAGCATCAGTTCAGCACACAAATCGGAATACTGGCAGGGCTAGTTGATGACTTTGATCTCGATGTACTTCTCCGTCATTTGCAGCCTAAACCTAGTCGCAAAGGAGGCATTAATTGCTTAGAGAGGTTTTTTGAGCAAAAGCACCTTGAGAAAGGCAACGCGATAGATAACCTTAGAATCATCAAAGACATCAGAAACTTCGCGCATCCCTATCACACAGGAACCGAGACGAAATTTGCAGCATTGATGAGAGACCTAGGTTTCAGACCTCCGTACGAATGGCAAATCATCTGGACGGAGTGCTTGAAAATGTATGTTGATGCTCTACAGCATATCGCTAAGGAATTGCTGGAATACGGTTCAAGAACTGAGTTCGGCTATCTACATAACGAGAAGCTTGCACCGTATCAGGTAGGAAGAAACATCGTCTACTTGAACGATCATCTACATAGATACAGAATTCTTGTACCTATTCACTACAGAAGCACAATGGAACCATTGGTAGACCACTTGACCGCTGCAGTTGTATCTTATGAGAAGGGACTAAAGTCGGTAAATCACACTATGAAGAGATATGTCAAGCCGATGAAAAGGAAATTCCGAGAACTCAACGAGGATCCCTACTTCGTCAATTCAAGGAGATTTGTCAGGAATGGAATTATGCAGACCTACAGGATCTGGGTGCCTAGGGATGGCATAGGAATATCTAGCCAAGATGAGTTCGAAAAGTATTTTCGATACATTATCGCTGCAGTTGCGTCCTATGCTCTCGGTATTTCTCCGGATTGGTACATTAGACTTTATGCTGGCATGCGCGTTCAAGCTACTTCGTATGGCAAGAACAGCGACACCGCTCTAATGAAGAAAGGTGTTCCTTGCCTTGCTCCAAGAGGCAGGTTTGGAGTGTAGGATACTATTCCAATCACTCGACACTTGAATTCTCCAACGTTCGGAAGACTGTTGCGTGCAGAGACGGGGAAGTACACCATGAGCTGAGAAGGTCTTTCCCCAGTTTTGATTGGGTAGACAAAGTAGTCTTCTCCCCTGAAGGAGTTTGTTACTGCAATCCTCTCTTTCACTGCGAGATTGGTTATGATCTCTCCCATAGAGGATGAAACCATTCTAGTTGAAGGAAAGTAGAACCCCCGAAGAGAATCGGTAAGCTCTCTATGTGAGCCGAGTATTCTCCTTGTAATGATTCTCAAGGAAGGGGCACGCGACCGTCTTCGCTTGCTGTGTCGTTCCTATTTGAATGATGGAAAGACAGTTTCAGCAAAGAGTTCCATGCGCTCTAGCTTCTCTTCCACTGTCTTTGCAATGAAGTCGAACCAGAGGTGTTGGATTCTCACCTCTTCATAAGATTCGATTCTCTTGATGATTTCGCTTGGATTTCCAACGAAGTTCCGCTTCAGAAGTTCCTCTTGGCTGAATGACTTCAGATCCTTGAGCGTAGATTTTTGCAGTGAAAGCAAGTGGTGATACATCAGCGAGTTGAAGAAATTTTTCCGTGCTTCTGTGCTATCCTCGGAGATGCTGCAGCCAGCTTCCGGGGCTGTTTCAATTTCCACATGGTTTCGCTTGGCGGTCTTCGTGTGCTCTCTTATCTGCTCCATGCCTTTCTCAAGATCCTGAGGTGTCAGGGCGGCCGGTAACCAACCATTGCCATAGAGGGCGATACGTTTCAGGACTGAGGGCGCATTTCCTCCAATGTATATGGGAAATGGGTTTTGAAGGGCCTTCGGATACATTTCAATCTCTGAGAATTGTATGTACTTTCCGTGGAAACTGGCAACCGGTTTGTCAAATAACTCTCGCAAGGCCTCGACGCTTTCATCCAGGATTGCGCCGCGACTGCCTTTCCCTCCAAAGGCTTCAAACTCTTCTCTGTATGCCCCAAGCCCGACACCAAGAACAAAGCGTCCGCCACTAACATGATCCAAGGATATCGCCTGCTTAGCTAGAATCACGGGATTGCGGATCGGCCCTACAATGACGCCTGTTCCCAATATTACACGTTTTGTGAATGCTGCCAAGTTTGAAAAGACTACCAAAGGTTCAAAGAAATTCGGTTTTCCGCGATTCTTCAGATAGGTCTGCGTAGTGATATGATCATTGCCCCACACCGAGTCATAACCAAGTGTTTCGGCTTTCTGAGTTACTAGTTTCAGATTCTCCGCTGAGGCAAAGCCCACCGGATAGAATAACCCTTCTCGGCAGGTTGAAAGGCCTATGCCGAACTTCAAAACTAGTCCCTTCTAGAGAATTATTTCCATAGCCACTATTAGCTATGTCTTTCATCCTGAGTTTTCAGCAAACTATAGCGTCACAAGTCTCTCAGTAGGTGTTGTTAGGTATATGTGTCCTCTCTCTGTTACCACGATGGTGTGTTCGATCTGAAGGCCGCCAAACCCTAGTTCGTAGTAGGGCGTTTCTATGTTCAGAACCATTCCCTCTTCAAGTGGCGTATTATCCGTAGGTCTCACTACTGGCATGTCGTAGACCTCTATCCCTATCCCGTGTCCACAATGGTGGCGTCGGTAGTGAGGTATTCCGGATTTCCTTGTGGTCTCCATAGCTATGTTGAAAAGCTCTGAGGCCTTCACGCCCGGTTTCACATTATTGATAGCTTCCTCTGTTCCCTTGGATATTGCAGCATAATACTGTTTGTGTTTTTCAGTCGGTTGGCCGAATATTGCGCTTAGAGCTATGTCAGAGGCATAGCTCCGATAACTGCATCCGCCATCAAAGCGTGCAATGTCACCTTTCTTCAATTTGTTGGCGCTGGGCATCGCGTTTGGGAAGGCGCTTCTTGGACCGCAGCCGAAGACTGTGATAAGAGGTTTGCCCCCCTCTCTTGCCACAGCAACCTCAAACTCACGAGCCAGATCAATTTCGCTTACTCCTTCTTTGACAGATCGCAGAGCAACATTGACTGCCTTCTCCGAGATTTCCGCACCTTTCTTGAGTCTTTCAATCTCTTCAGCGGTCTTTACCATTCTTATCTCTCTGAAAACAGAGACTCCTGGATTAATTTGGGCCGAGGCTAGCCTACTCTTCAGTTCCTCCCACGCCGCAAAAGTGATACCTGCTTCGTCCACTCCAATATTCTTATTGTCAAGCCCCCTCGCGCCTAGGATCTTGACCAGTCCGTCCATCGGCGTCTCTTCAGGCCTGGCTTCCCTTGTGAGTCTGACGAGCCGCTCCTCAGATTCAAGTAACCCTTCTCTCTTTGGTGGCTCGATGTGGAACGTTCCGTAGCATGTTATATCTTTAATCCATGAAGAGCTGTCAGCGTACAGATCAAGATCCGATTGAGGCAATACGATCGCTGGCTCACCGTCACGAGGGAGAACGGTGAACACTTGCACCCCTCTCAAAGTCCAGTGGCTGAGGCTCCAGAAATCGCTCACATAGTAGTTGTTTTCTGGTGTTGTTGCGACCAATGCGTCTAGGTCATATTTCTCCATAATCTTTGATGCTCGTCTAAGATTTAGAGGCAAGATCATACCCTCACGGGATATGTTCTGTTTTACACCCGGAAGAGTATAAGTGATTTTCCTGCAAGTCCAGTGTTAGCTTTTGGCTGTTGAGCATTCTGAGAACAGGTAGATTGGCCTGTCAGCTTTGGAACCTTTGCACAACGACTATGAAGGGTTGCTTCCATTCATCCTAGCTCTTTGCTGTCCTGCGCTCTTAAACCTGCGTCCTAAAGCCTAGAACTCACAACTTCATACCGTATCTTTGCCTCATTAGACTGGTAAATGTATTCCAATTGGGTTCTATGGCCGGAAAAGGCCCAGGCAGACTCTTCCTTGCAGCTTCGAGAGATTTTAGGCCAGTTGATGTAAGAACGCAAACAACAGTTTCATCTTCCTGGACCTCTCCTCTCTCGCGGAGCTTCTTTGCTCCGACAAGGGAGGCTACTGAAGCCACTTCTCCAAATATTCCTTCTGCCGAAGCCAGCAGCTTTTGCATTTCAAGAAGTTCTTCGTCTGTCACAGTGACGGCCCGGCCTTTTGATTCGCGGATGGTCTTGAGTGCTTGGTAGCTACTAGTGGTACCGGCGATTGAAAAAGCCAAGGAGTTCTTCGATGGGACTGTTTCCACATAGTCTAGGCCTTCTGATATTGCATTTGCGATCGGACCCAGAGCCGCAGGTTCAACACTTATCATTGTTGGCTCTTCTTCAACAAGGCCCATTTTCTTAAATTCTTGAAAGGCCTTCCATGTGCCCCAAATGTTGCCACCGTATGACGTGGGACAAAATATCTTGTCGGGGGCTTTCCAATCAAGTTGCTCGCATATCTCATACCCTATTGTCTTGAGGCCTTCAACTCCGTAGGGGTTGTATGTGGCCATAGGCGACGTGTACGTCCCGACAGGATACCAGCCCAGCTCCCTCGCGCACTTCGACTCCAATGTCCACCGACCTTCTGGCGTGGTGACAGGCACCACTTTGGCGCCGTAAACTTGCAGCCAGGTCAGCATGCTCTCAGGGACGAAACTTGGGACGAAGACAACGCAGCTCAATCCTACTCTTGCAGCGTAGGCAGCCGTGGAAGCTCCCATGTTGCTATAGGATGATACTGTAACTACTTTGGCTCCGAACTCTAGCCCTTTGGCGATGGCAGTGCAAGAGTGTCTGTCCTTGAAGGACCATGTCGGATTCCTCGTTTCATCTTTGACGTGCAGGTTTTTGATTCCGATCTTTTCTCCGAGACGCTCGCATCTCACAAGAGGAGTATTTCCTTCGTCAAGTGTGAACATGTACTGAGCGGTCTTGACTGGTAGAAGTTCTTCGTATTTCCATACGCCTCTCTCCTTCCCGCGTCTTCGAAGGGTCTCCTTATCTAAGACGTTGCTGACACGGTCATAGTCATAGTCAACTTCGAGGTTCGAAACTGTCTTGTCCGTTCTGCATTTGGGGCATCCCTCAAACATTCTTTCAAGTGGATATCTCGTTTCACATTTCAGACACTTGAGTCCCAAAGCATAAGACATTGAATTAGTCCTCCAAGCCGTCTTGAAGGCATATTGTGCCCAGTTCTGATATAATGCCTTTAGCACTGTTTGGAAATGTTCATTCTAACTCGCTAGAGCTGGGCATGTTTTGGCGCCAGACAGAGGATATGTTCCTTGCAAAGTCTTATATGGAGTTCAGGGGAGTCGTCGAATGTGAGGTTGACCTCTTGGATTATGTGAATAGCATGCTAGAGGTAATAGGGAATACTCGCCTGTTGAAGCTGAACAGGGTCGGCAAGAACGTACAGGCGAACGTGTTTGTTAAGCTTGAGCACCTGAATCCGAGTGGGAGCTACAAAGACAGGATGGCTCTCGCAATGGTTGAGGCAGCAGAGAAAGGTTTGACTTGGAACGGAAAGAAGCTTAAGCCTGAGGGCATCGTGTGTGATGCCTCCACAGGAAATACTGCTCCTGCTCTCGCGTTTGTCTGCGCCGTGAAGGGATACAAAGCAAAGCTGTGCACATACAGGACGATGCTCCGTGGACAAAGTACGCGATTGAAGATCATCGATGCCTTTGGACCAGATGTCTGTGAATGCCGATCGCCCATCGATTTCCTTAGCGAAGAAGTAATGAATCAACTTTCAGAAGAGGAGAAAGATCTTGCTTGGATCGTAGCAGGCAAGATGCACATGTATGAGTTGGAGAAGAACGATCCCAACACCGTTTGGGTTGATCAAATCTACAATCACAGCAACACGATTGGCCAAATGGAGATGGGGAGGGAGATTCACAGACAGCTAGACGGGAAGATCGATGCTTGGGGTTGCTCCATAGGATCCGGAGGAACGTTTCTAGGCGTTGCGCTGGCACTGAAAGAGCTGGGAGTGACGCCGTACACTTTCGGAGTCGTACCAACCAAAAGCGAGGTGTACATGGAGATGAAAAGGACTGAAGCCAAGAAGGGGGAGTTCGGGCCATCTCAGGCAAGTAAGAAACTGGTAAGGTTGATGGGACTGAAGAAATGGGAGACCGAAGAATCCATTGCAGAACGGTTGTACAGAATGGGTTACCCAGACAAGATGTTCCAGGTAACCACCGAAGATGCGAGAAACATGGCCAATCGACTATGCAGAGAGGAAGGGATCTACTGCGGCATGTCATCAGGCGCGAACGTATTTGCGGCCTTCAAGGTAGCTAAGGAAATGAAGCCCGGTCAGAACGTTGTCACAGTCATTGTAGACAGAAGAGACAGGTATCTGGGAGAGTATCCAAACGACATCTACGTCGTCTAGACAATCAATAAATTATGTACTAGTCGTTGCTTAGCACTCAACCCACAGATTCGAATCTGATGCATGATTCTTAAAAAGAAAGGGCCCTCAGAATCATGTCAGAGAAAGGATAGGATGCCCTGATCTCTACGGCACAAGAAAACAACGCCTATTTTGGCGACATGCCGGTCAAGGGGTTCTGCCTTTTTCCTTTGAGCGGAGACGCAACTCTAATAGCCAGAACGCTGGACGCGTTCACATTGGCAGAAATTCCATCTTGGATGGAGGACGTACGATTCTACGGCTTTTCCACATAGTCACTTCAAGAACTGCACGTCTCCACGGGGCAGAGAAACGGATGAACGAACTGGTCAGCAAAGGTGGACTCGCAAAGTACAATGATCCCATCGACATCCTCTTGGAAAGCATTACACAGAAGGGATTTAGACTGTTATCGTCCCATCGCGCCGAACTCAAGATCGTTTGAGGACACTCTGCACGTCTATCCGAAATTCTGTCTTATGTCCTTCACTGTCGTAACGTGGCCCACGATCTGGATACTTGTTGTGCTAATGTTGCTTCTGGAATAGAAGCTGCAAAGTAGGAGAGAAAGAACAGCTACCACTTACTTCCCGTGTTGTAAGCATCTGTTCGCATGGAAATCTTCCAGATAGTCCGTGACTTCAGCTCATCCAAGCGATGTCGAACCACACATGAGGAATCTATTGGATGAGGTTGAGAGCGGGGAAAGCGTCTTGATCCTTCGGGCTGATGAGCATGACTACTGGCAAAGTCGCACCTGCTCGCACATATTCTTCGATCTTCCGTCTGCATTCCTGCCGTGTTCCAGCCACGGACATAGATTCAATCATGGGGACCGTCACATGCGCTCCTGCTGCCTTCAAATTACCTCTCTGGGCTTCTTGCTTTATGAGAGCCAATGCTTTCTCATCCAAGTCTTCTGGGTTCAACATCAGCCTTGCCCTACCTGAGCGAGTCAAGAGGGAAGCGACCAGTTCTCTGATCATATTCTTGGCCGCTTTCGAGTCTTCAGAAACGGCGCTGATTAGGAATGCCGCTATGGCTATCTGAGACAGTTCTCTATTGGCTTTCTCTGCGCCGATCTTTATGTTCTGAACCGCATCAGCGACATATCTGGGTGAACACCCTGCAGTTAAGATGACTCCATCGGCTATTTCTCCTGCCAGTTGCAGTGTGCTCGGACCTACCGCGGCCATATAGATAGGAATATGCTTTTGGTGGGTTTTGAATCCAAGTTTCATGTTTCTGAGATTGAACGTTTGTCCTTTGTAAGAAACATCTTCACCAGCAAGGAGCCTCCTTATGATCTGAATCGATTCTTTAGTTGCGGAAATTGGCTTCTCCATTTTCATAGCCATCTGTTCTTCGATCCAGAAGGAGACTCCACTTCCAATCCCGAGCAACACTCTGCCATTTGAGAGTTCATCTATCGTTGCGACTGACATGGCGATGAGAGCTGGATGCCTGGTATAGGGATTCACAACCCCAGTCGCCAACCTAATTCTGCTTGTTGCAAGGGCGATTGCCCCTAGAGTTGCGAACGCATCTCTAAACAGATAGTGTTCGGCGATCCATATCGAGTCGTATCCTCTCTTCTCAGCCTCTTTAGAGTACTTGATTACGTCGTTCGCTGAGAATACATCGGGCCAAAAAGAAACTCCAAGACGCCTCATGTCTCAGTATCACCAACCGGAAGACTCAGTATGTATGCAGGCTGCATCAATACTCATTCGACGACTCCGGCTTGACCATGACTCACTCCTTCGTAAGTCTTCTCAAAGTCCAGATCGCATCTCAGTTCGAGATGATATAAGATTTGTCAGGCGACAGAGACAGAAGCACACGAAAGCCTTAAAGCCGCAAGCCGACCGTAACCTGCCCGGTTATCGGAGAATGAAAATTGTAGACAATGTTCTAGATTTGATTGGAAAGACGCCAATGGTAAAGCTAAGAAAGATCACAAGAGACCTCAACGCGAAGATCTTCGTGAAACCAGAGTATCTCAACCCGACCGGGAGCCTGAAGGACAGAATAGCGTTACGGATGATCGAACAAGCAGAGAAGGAAGGAGTCCTGAAGCCTTGCTACACGATTGTTGAATCGAGCACTGGCAACACTGGAACCTCGCTCGCATTCGTTGGGACCGTGAAGGGATACAAAGTGGTGATCTTTGAGACAACGCCTGGAACGATGGGTGAGGAGAAGATGAAGATCATGAGAAACTTCGGTGCGGAGGTGAGGAGAATAACTCCGAAGGATATAGAGGATTTGAAGGAGAGAAGTGTTTCAGGAGCGGAGATAGAGCTTCCGGGTAGAAGAATCTGCCTCGATCTAGAGAAGACTCGTTCCGATGTTTGGTGGGCAAGACAATTCAGCAATCCGCATAACGTGAAGGCACATAACGAAACAGCGAGAGAGATTCTGTCCCAGATCGACGGTAAGATAGACGCTTTCACTGCTTCAATAGGAACAGGCGGAACCCTCATGGGTATTGCAGAAGTTCTCAAGAAGAAGTTTCCCAGCATCAAGATCATTGGAATTCAGCCAGCAAGCTCCAGAATCACGATGACTCCGGGCAAGCCATATCCGAAAAGCGAGATCTCAGGAGGAATCGTCTCCGAAATGCTGGCAAGACGCAACTTGATCGACGAGATAGTCAAAGTTACCGACGAGGATGCCGTGAACATGACACGGCGGCTATGGAAAGAGGAGGGACTGTTCGCCGGAGTATCTTCAGGAGCCAATGTCCTAGTCGCATTGGAACAAGCAAAGAAACTGGAAAAGAAAGGGAAAGTTGTCACAGTCCTGCCTGACAGCGGAGACAGATATTTGACAACGGAGCATTACGTGACATAGATCCTTGATCGTCACTTGCCATTTCCATAAAGGTGCTACATAATGGGCATGCCGGTTTGACTGGCTTAATGGTGATTAAGACATGTACGGAGAACGGGAAAGATAAGTTTGATCGTTCCTTCGGCCAACTCGGTCACGGAACCTGAATTCTACGAGATGGCCTCCACAGGCATTACCACATTTACCATGAGAATGTTCTTCGAAGAAGCTAAGGTGGAAACACTTGTGAAGATGGTGGAAGAATCGAACGATTCGATGTCACGATTCTGCCTCGGAGAAAGGCAGTACGGTGGCATACAGCACCTCTCAGAACAAGAACAGTTCACCATTAGAACGTAGGAGAGCTGACCATAAGGTATTTAAAGAATTATGAAAACTCATGGTCGCAGACGGCTAAATAGTAGTGAAACGCTCATATGAGGAGATTTTATGCAAGCTGTGACGAGGAAGTTAGCGCAATTTATAGCTGAAACAAGATATGAAGACCTTCCAAGCGATGTAATAAAACAAGTGAAAATGTGCGTACTTGACTATATCGGGTGTGCTCTCGGCGGCTCCGCGGAGGAGGATATAGAAATCTTGGCCAATTTTGTAAAAAAATTAGGAGGAGCTAAAGAGGCTACGGTTATTGGATACTCCATCAAAACGCCTGCTTCAAGCGCGGGACTGGTCAACGGCGCGATGGGCCATGCCTTACAGATAGATGATGGCGATAGATTCACACTTGCGCATCTCGGAACTGAAATAATTCCAGCGGCATTGGCTTTAGGGGAGCGTGAAAGATGTGATGGAAAAGAAGTCATTACCGCCATAGCATTAGGTTATGAAGCTGCCATGAGGATTGGCTACGCCGTAAACCCATCCCATCATAACAGAGGATTTTGCCCGAACAGCACTCTAGGTGTTTTCGGTGCAACGGTCGCTGCTAGCAAGATTCTGAAATTGAGCTGGGAAAGGACTGCGGACGCACTGGGCTCAGCAGGTACACAAGCATCGGGCCTTGAAGAATTTGTCATCGACGGCTCGGCGAGCCAGTTTCTGAATCCAGGACATGCCACATTGAGTGGAATTTTATCAGCGTTATTAGCCAAGGAAGGATTCTCAGGGGCACGTACGATTCTTGAGGGCCCAAGAGGCTTCTGTAAAGCTTTCTCTGACAAGTACGACATATCAGTAATAATCGACGAGCTGGGAGAAGAGTATCAAATAATGAAAGTGTACTTTAAGCCTTATCCAACGTGTAGATGCATGCATTCCTCCATCGACGCAATCCTCAAACTCGTCAAGGAACACGTTATTCAAGCAAAAGACATAGAAGAAGTTCATGTCAAAACCTACTCCTACAACATAGACCTTATGTGCGGTCCCCCGCCTCAAACAATTGCACATGCCAGATTGCATATGCCATATTGCCTAACTTGTTCGCTTGTAGAAGGGCGACTTACCGTCAAGGAACTCACAAATGAAAAATTGAGAGATGCAAAAATTCTCGCTCTGATGAACAAAATCAAATTTATTACTGCAGATGATGAGCTTAACCAATTCGCACCCCATTTATGGGGGACAATAATCACAATGGTCACCAAAGATGGCGGTCAGTACGAAGAGCGCGTAGCTCTCCCTAAAGGCGAACCAGAAAATCCTATGAGTGAGAAAGAACTCAAAGAAAAATTTCAAGCGCTTGCATCTTTAAGAGAAATTGACAGTAAGAAAATCAGCGAAATAATGGGAGTAATAAATAGGCTGGAAAAGGTCGATGACGTTGCTAAACTGGCAAACTTGCTATATGCTGAGTAACTTGGATGAAGAAGCCAAGTCTCGTAAAACAGGAGCTTTGAAAAGATGATCCAACGAGCTTAGAAATGCAAGAAAAGGCAAGAGCGCAGGCGTCACCTTACCCGTATCGTGTCACTAGGACGCAACGTTTTGGCCGCTGTTGACCTGATTTTCTTTCAGTTCGTGATACTTGGCGGTTTAACTTAGGTGGGTCGCTTATATGCGCCGAGCGACGGGATTATCGCTTTGTAATTTGTTGTGTCGGGATAATTTGAACAACTTATGGGAAAATATTTCTACAATGCCATAAGTAACATGAATAAAAGAGTAAGAATTGGTTAACTTTTGCTGTCTATGAGCATACAGGCCTTACTCACCTATGTTACCCGTTATTGATTTTCCTAGTGTGGTTGAGGAATTCACTGAGTGGCTTAGCGGCGACTGAATCATTTGAGAAATATGTAATACTCATTTCCGTCTTATTTTTATGCTCTCAGCCAGTCCCTCGTGACCTCTTCGAGCCTGCCCCTGAAGTTCTCTATGGGGCCTTCTGCGTGGTTTCTGCCGAGTTTTAAGACGTAGAGGTAGTCCGCTACATTCGCTATCTCTACCACATTCTGGTCCACCGCGAGTATCGTTATCCCCTCGCTCCGACTCATATCTATCAGGTGTTGATATAGCTCCTTGAAGATCTTTGGGGAGAGACCTGTGGAGAATTCGTCCAAGAGTATGAGCTTGGGCTTCGTCATCATAGCTCCTCCGAGTTCTATCATCCGCTGTTCCCCGCCGCTAAGAGAGCCGGCTCTGAGATTCCGTCTCTCCTTCAGTCTTGGAAATCTTTCGTAGATATCATCAATAGCGTCCTTGACCTTCTCTTTGTCATTCCTAAAGATCCACGCTCCCATTCTCAGGTTCTCTTCCACAGTTAGGTATGGGAAGGCACTCCGCCTCTGCATAACATAGCTTATCCCAATCTCCTTAATGAGGTGTGGTGGCCTACCCGTGACATCTTGGCCGTTGAAGACCACGCTTCCCCGCCACGGCCTCAGATAGCCATAGATACTTTTCAGGATCGTAGACTTACCAGAACCGTTGGGTCCAATTATTCCCGTGATGTTTGTTTCTTCGGCTTTTAAGTTTGCGCCGTGGATGACTTCGACCTTGCCGTACCCCGAAACCAAGTCTTTTACTTCCAGGCTCATCTTAGTCACCCGAGATATGCCTCTATCACGCGGGTATTATGCTGTATGTCCTCCGGCCTTCCCTCGGCGATCACTTCACCTTCATCAAGAACGATGACTCGGTTGCAGAGCCGGTGGATCAGCGCAATATTGTGCTCTATAATGAGGAAAGTTTTTCCCATCTTGTTGAGATTCTCGACGAGATCTATGAGTCTATCAAGCATGGCTGGATCCACGCCCGCGAAAGGTTCATCCATCATCATAAGGTCGGGGTCGAGCATGAGGGCTCTGGATAGCTCCAAGAGTTTCTTCTGCCCTCCAGAGAGGTTCTTTGCATATTCGTATATCACGGGAACAAGACCTGTGGTTTCCAGCAAATCCTTGGCGCGTTGAAACTTGGCATCTGAGCTTAGCCCCTTCGCCGGAACCGAGAGCAGATTTTCTAGGACGGTCATCTTTTCGAATACCCGGGAGACCTGGAAGGTTCTGCCTATGCCCTTGTAGGCCAATTTATGCGGCGCTAAATCGGTAACGTCCTCCCCGTTGAAGTAGACTTTCCCGCCGTTTTTATCGAGAAAATTATTGACAACGTCGAGTAGTGTCGTCTTCCCAGATCCATTGGGGCCTATAAGACCAACGATTTTGCCTTTATCAATTCCGAATGATACATTGTTTAGTGCCAAGACCCCGCCGAACCGTTTTGTCAAACCATCAAGCTTCAGCAGTATGCTGCATCACCTCCTAATAAGCGCCGGCCTTGTAATCCGATTGATGACGACTTGGAGCAACCCGTCTGGCATGAAGGCGACGAGTAACATAAGGATTACACCCCTTATGACGACTTGCAGGGTGCTTCCGATAAAAGTCCTCAGAGCCCACGATATAGGTATAAGGATGAAGGCTCCTATGACTGGTCCATAGGTGATCCCGAGCCCCCCCAACATCGCAGGGAGCAACATATCCATCGTAACCCATATCGACATCGTGGAGTCGGGCTCTATGAAGAGTGCAAATTGAGCATAAACCACACCTGCCATTGCCGTCAAACCTGCACTGATGGCTGCTATAGCGAGCTTATTTGTCAGAGTGTTGATACTAAGGGATTTTGCGGCCTCTTCATCGTCCCGGAGTGCCATTAATCTCAGGCCGAAGTCGGAGTGTCTAATCTTCCACGTGAGGAGGAGGGCTCCGCACAACATCGCGAACATTATATAATGATATACTCTATGGTCAGCGGTGAATTGAAAATCTATCCACGAATAGCGGAGCACTGGTTCGTACCAGATTCCATAAGCGCCCCCGATGTAGTCCCATGAAAGAAAGATCAGTCTCATCACCTCTGCGAGAGCTAGTGAAGCTAACGCATAATAGTGATACCGAAGCCTAAAGGTCGGGTAACCAATCGCTAGAGCCAACGCCGCAGCCAACATGGGTCCCAAGAGCATTCCGAGCCAAGGTGTTAATCTAAACCTCATGAATAGAACCCCCGCGGTGTAGGCTCCAACACCGTAGTAGGCTGCATGACCCAGCGAGAACTGTCCTGCGAAGCCGCTAATGAGATTCCAACAGAGTGCAAGGTAGGCATAGTGGAATAGCATAAATGTGACATCGATGAGGAATTCCCCTGGGTTCAGGCAGGGGAAGAATGCTAGGGCTACGAGGATTCCAACGGTTATCCAGTGAGTCTGTCGTGGTAGTAGCTCGCTCTTCCTATGCATTATTTCACCTTCGGAGCACTCTTCTGAAGAGACCCTCAGGTTTTAAGAGAAGAGTGAGAATGAAGACGATAAAGGCTACTGCTTGGCGGAGGGAGGATGAGAGGAGGTATGCCGTTATGCCCTCTGTCACGCCAATTATTAATCCAGCGACAATTGCACCTAAATAGTTTCCCATGCTTCCGAGAACTATGATGACGAAGGCCATGAACATAAAGGCGGTTCCCACATCTGGATGGACTGGGTAATAGGTAGATATGAGGACCCCAGCTACCCCTGCAAAGGCTGTGCCCAGCCCGCAGGTTATGCCGTATATCCTGTAGACGTTAATGCCCATCGCTGAGGCAGCTTCACTGTCTTGTGCTACAGCCCTAATCGCCATGCCTATTGAAGTTTTGGTCATGAAAAAATGCAGCCCTATTGAAAAGGCAATAGCCGCAGTGAAAGCTATGACTCTAGGGGCATCGAACACTATTTCACCTATCCTAAAGAATAAATCTGCATAGAACGGTAGTATAATGCGGTAGTCAGCTCTCCAAACATATAAAACAGTGTTTTTGATTACCAGCATGAGCCCGAACGTCATCAAGAGTTGAGCGTGACGCTCAGCCTCGAGAATGGGCATAACAATGAAGCGCTGAAACAAGTAGCCTATTCCATACATGAGAGGAAAGATAATAAAAATGGAGATCAATGGATCAAGATCGATAATAAACCATAGCCAGAATGAGATGTACATGCTCACCATCATGAGGCTTCCGTGGGAGAAGTTGATGATCTTCATAGTGCCCCAAATCAAAGTTAAACCAATGCTTACGAGTGAATAAATAGCGCCCAAAAAAAAAGCGTTGAGTATTACCTGGATCAACATTTGATCCAGCACTAAAAGTACCTCGTTATCCTACTTTTTCTATGTGCGATAGTTATACTTTAGTCTCCGCGTTCCGCCCAGGTTGGCTGAGGGAATATCGCCTTGACTGTTGCGACTTCGGTCGGCCAGACGGTGCGCCATCCCGTCTCCTGCAGCTGATTGATGACAGGCAACGCGTAGATGTTCTGGCCATTCTCGTCAAACTTGATGCCGTAAGCTAGTGGTATCTTCTCGGTTGGAATATCGATCACTGCCAACATGTCCCTTATCTTCTTTGGGTCAATGGACCCACATTTTTCGAGCGTCTCCCGGATGAGCACTAATGAAGCATAGGCGGCCGCTGGGTATGCGGTAAATTCCCTCCCTGTCAGTTCTTTGAACTTATCAGCTATAGGCTTCACCCAAGTTTTCTTTAGTATCAAATCAGGGCCATAGGGCAGTCTTATATAAGCGTACCACGCTGTTTTCCCGATGGCCCCGTACTCGGGCATGTGGTGTCCGGAGCCGGATAACAAAGCCCAAAAGTTGAAGTCCATCTTCTTGAAGGCCCGTTGGAGCAAGATACAATCGCCTGCGGTCGTTACAGCGAGGAAGAGAGCCTGCGGTTTCGCCACCTTCAGCCTCGCAACCTCACTCGTAAGGTCTGTTGGCCCTATCGGAAATTCGATGTGCTCGACTATTTTATAGCCGCCTATCTTCGGGTCTTCGTTGGCCGACTTGTAAGCCTTGCCACAATCGACACCGAAGAGTGTATTATCTGTAACGATAGCTATTGTCTCAACTTTCTTTCCACTGCCCTTCTCCAGGTCCTTCAGGAAGGCAAACAGCGACCTTGCGAGCATCTTGTCGTGGGCCCAGTGCCTGAATGTGTATTTAAAACCTCTTTCAGTCAGAGTGGGAGATGACGACGCCCCAAGTATTATTGGGACTCCGTATTTCTCGCACTCCTCAGCTTGGGTCAAGGCGTTGCCGCTAAGGGTTCCGTCCATTAGGACGACGCATTTGTCCTCGGTGATGAGCTTAGCAGCCTGGATCCGGGCGATTTCAGGCTTGCTCTCTGTATCAGCAAAGATGGCCTTGATCTTTGCTCCGCCTAGGGACTTTATACCGCCCTCCTTGTTTATCTGGTCGACGAACCACTCAATCAGGGGTTTGCAGTCTAACCCTATGGTTGCGGCTGTCCCAGACAGCGGATATGGACAGCCTATCCTGACCTCGGTTACCTTCGGAGTGGGTGGAAATAGGGTTGTGTATGCGAAGTATCCCCCGACCGCTGCGACAATCACGATCACTGTGATAACTACAGCTGCTACTTTTGAGAGAGCTCTTTTATCAAATTTCACAAATAGCACCGTTGGAAACTATGATAAGTTTTGTACACTTATAAAACTTATCACGAATCCGGAGAGTTCTCGTTTCCCGAAATAATTTCACTACCCGCCTTAGACGGTTTATGGTTAAGTGGTCATTGAACTCGACGACGATCCTAACGCAGAGAAGCCCTATACAAGTGACCTATACGCAACGGATCTTCCAAGCTTCGAGTGTCCGGATCGTTTTCCGGATCGGTGTTAGCGTATATCGCGGAAGGGTTGTCCGAAGAGCCACTCCTTGAGTGAAAGAACTTTTCCTTCTGGAGGACTCTTCCTGCCTCATCAGCGAGCTTCCGAACCCTTCCTCTCTCTGCTCTCTCAACTTCCTGCTCCAGGGCTCTACGTATTAGCTCGCTCACGTTCACTTCCAAACTGGCCAGTCTCTTCTTGAGCTGTTCAGGTATCTTTGCAGTGACAGTCACCTACTTACCCAAGCTACCCACGGAGACATGCTTAGGCATCTTCCGAAAGGTTCAACCTACGAGGGTAGACGGAGCCTTGGGCGTAGGCTCAGTTGGTTAGCCTCCCGTTAATAAGGCGCTCAAGGAAACGATCACAATCTCGATGCCAGTCTTGCTGTCTACATCCTACGGCTAAATACCTACCTGGAGACCTAACCGTTGTTAGAGGTCTTCAGATGACCAAGATAGTTCTGGCCTCTAGGTCTCCTGCACGTGAACGTTTGCTTCGGCAGATTGGGATACCCTTCAAGGTTATTCCCAGCAGGATTCCAGAATCAAGGAGAAAGTTCGCCACTCCGGAAGAACGCGTGCAACTTCTTGCGCTTCAGAAGGCCAAACATGTCGCATCGCGAATAGGACATGGCCTAGCCATGGGCGCCGACACGGTTGTCGTCCATAAAGGAAAGATAATTGGCAAACCTCAAAACCTTACGGAGGCTGGAAAGATTCTCAGAGAACTCAGCGGCAGCACGCATGATGTCATTACTGGGATTGCCATCGTCAACGCCGAAACAGGCAGAAACGCAGTTGACCACGTCAAGACTTCAGTCAAAATGAGGAGGCTAACCAAGAAGGAGATCGAAGCCTACCTAGCGACTGGGGAGCCTCTAGGAAAGGCCGGCGCATACGCAGCGCAAGGTAAGGGAGCCACCCTCATACAGAGGATTGAAGGTTGCTTCTACAATGTCGTGGGCCTGCCTCTGCCAAGACTTACGGAGATGCTGAAGAAGTTCGGGACCTCCCTTATTCAGTAAGGTTCTCGCATGATTCTTGCCTTGTCAGATCTGGCGGATCATATTGGGAGAACGCTTCACACCCTCAGGCGCCTCGCCGAGAATACAACACGCATTCAAGCATTCGAGAATACCTTGTCGAAAGAAAACCATTTAGCTTCGCCGAACAACGATCTCAAGATAATACTTGAGCCTAGACCTCTACAAGAAGAAGAGAGACTTCAAGATCACGCCGGAGCCTCAGGGAGAGCTCAACCGAGACCAAGGAGCACGGTTCGTCGTTCAGAAGCATCAGGCGACCCATCTCCACTACGATTTTCGCTTAGAGCTGGATGGAGTTCTCAAGAGCTGGGCAATCCCAAAGCAGCCCCCCACCGCATCTGGGGTTAGAAGACTCGCCATAGCTGTTGAGGATCACGCGTTGGACTACATCGACTTTGAGGGGACGATACCAGAGGGTGAGTATGGGGCCGGAACCGTTGACATATGGGACGAGGGCACCTTCGAACTGAGAGAGCGAACAGACAAGACCATATCTCTGATCCTGCACGGCGAGAAGCTGAGGGGCGATTACAGGCTTGTGAACTTCAGAAACAAGAATTGGCTTCTCTTCAAGGCCAAACCCAAGAAGGGAGCCTAGACGAGACTTCCGAGGTGAAACTTCCTTCGACAATCCCACTTCGAAAGAAGCAAACGGCCCCAGTTCTACGCTACTCACTCAATCACTCTTCTAGACCTTCTCAGCCGAACATTACAGAATGGACACATTGGCTGATATTCAGAGAACTGCGTTCCACATCGAGGACAATACCAGCCCGTTCCCTATTCACCCACCATATATTGTTTGCCAGCAGTTGCTCAAACAGCCTTCGTCTCAAGAATCAACAAAGGAGAATGACCCCCTGCACGGCTTAAATTTGAGATCGTCGAGTATCCAAGAATTGTGGTGGCGAATGAGTGCTCAAGGTTCCAACGGTACGCCTCGGAAGTACCGGGTTAGCGGTCTCAAGAATCGGCTTCGGAACATTTGATTTTGGTGACCCTTCCCTCAAGATAAGCCCAGAGAAAGGTGCGAAAATCTTGGCAGAGTCCTACAGGTTCGGAATAAACTTCTGGGACTCATCCGACGACTATGGCAGCCACCCACACATCGCCTCAGCCCTCAAATACGTACCTAGAAAGAGAGTCGTCATATCCACAAAGATCTACACGAAAAGTGGTAAGAAAGCTGAGAGGGATCTCAAGAGTATTCTCAAAGAACTTGGCACCGACTACCTAGACATCTTCCTCTTGCACTATGTCGCATCCGACTGGATCAAAGGTTCTCACCTAATGTTGAAACAGATGAAGGATCTGATAGCCACTGGAACTGTCAAAGCAATCGGCTTGTCAACTCATAGCGTTGCTGTGGCAGCAAAGGCGGCCCAGTTTGATGAGTTAGATGTAATTATGGCCGTTTGCTGTAAAGCAGATCCCACGCTGATTAAGAAGTTCAAGAAGCATATTCCGCTTGAGGATGGCTCGATGGACGAGATGTTCCATGCTCTCGAACTGGCTCACAACAATGGAAAGGGAGTCATTGCCATGAAGGTTCTGGGAGGAGGGGCTAGGGCCCCGCTATTCGCCAAAGACTATCGGAAGGCCATAGAGGCAGTCTCACAATTGGGATTTGTTGATTCAATCGTTATAGGAATGAAAAACCTTGACGAAGTCAAGAAGAATGTGAAGGTCGTCGCTTCCAGTTGAGCGCCACTCAAAAGCCGATCCGATAGGTAGATGAGCAGAGGTTCAGATATTGAAAGGGGCAACCGCAAAAAAAGCGATTACTCTTTTTTGTCTCCCTAACCTCATCATCTAGAAGGAAGTCGAGAACAAATGGCAAAGGCGTTTAGCCTGGCCTCTTGGAACGTGGAGCACTTTAAGGACGAACCCAAACGGGTAACGCGTGTGGTGGACTTTCTCAAAGAGCAGGACCCGGATGTCTTCGCTCTCTTGGAGGTTGAGGGGAAGGAAGTCTTCGGCCAACTCGTTGAACGAATGCCGGACTACCAGTTCCACATCACCGAGGGACCCCAGACCCAAGAGATTCTCGTGGGGGCCAAGCACGGTCTGACCGCCTTCTACACTCAGAAGGTAGAGTTCAAGAGCGGCATCCAAACCCTCCGCCCTGGAGCCCTCCTCACCGTCACTGTGAACGGCCTGCATTACAGCATCCTCTTTCTGCACACCAAAAGCAGCTCCAAACCCATCGGGCTGGGAGTCCGGGACGACCAGTTCGAACGGGCCTACAAATTCAAGAGGCTCCTAGACAGGATCGCCGGAGGAAAGGGAAAGGCGAACTTCCTCTTCTTGGGCGATCTGAACGTGATGGGAATGCAGTACCCCTTCGAGAAGGACATCGTGCCGCCCCTAGAACTCAAGAAGATAGATAGGGACACCAGAAAGGTCAAGATGCGGCGGCTCACCAAGAACCATCCAGCCACCTGGTGGAACGGCCCAGGCTCCAGGTTTGCGCCTGCTGACTTAGACCATGTTGTCGCTTCAGATCATCTGAACTTCAAGCCTTTTGATGGAGCCAACATCGCCGTTCGGGGTTGGCCTGCCCTCAGGACAGAGCAAGACAAGGCTGCTTGGATCAACGACTACTCTGATCACGGCCTGCTCTATTTAGAGTTGCAGAAGGTAGACAGGTAATAGGCCATAGAAACAGCTTTCCCGAAGGGACCACCGGCAGAGCCCAATATCGATAAGCTCATTCAGTTGTTCCTTTGCTTTATCATAGAGCCGTTTCGAAATCCAACGCGTCTTCATCGAGCACCTTGTACCTGAGATCCCTTGAAACCCACAGATCTGGGAATAGGTCAGTAAGTTCAATCCCGCCATCCTTCAATAGACGAGAGGGAGTGACAATGTCACAATAGTATTCGGTGTGCCTTCCTTGCAGGTTTCTTATATTGCCTACAGTGAACCACTTTCCCATCAACTCGAAGTACACGCTCTGAAAATCGGGCGCCAGAACCAATTCGCCATCAAACACGACCGAATGCATGGATGTAATCTGAGACCTGCCAACAATAGTTATCCTTGACTATAGACCAACACGTCATAGAGATCCATCACCTGATTGGGCGGCCGAACATACCTTAGATGGAGCTTCTTCGACGTTTTCCGCGGAAAACCAGTTCCTTTTGGGGGCAAGTCCCTAGTACCCCAAATCATTTCGCGCTTGCATCTCAAACATCTTTCGTTCAAACCAATCTTTAGTTATTTGTGGCTATATGGTTGATGATAGATGACATCTCATGACCGCACAGGAAATAGTAAGATCGATCCTTCAAGAACATCGGACTATAGCGGTTGTCGGTTTGTCTAGAGACCCTTCCAAAGATAGTTATCGGGTGGCTCAGTATCTGCAGACCAAAGGCTATCGAATTATCCCGATCAATCCGTTCATCGAGGAGATCCTTGGTGAGAGATGCTACAGGTCACTGCTCGAAGTACCGGAGGATCTTCAGAAGATATTGGAGATTGTGGATATCTTCAGGCGCGCTGAAGACGTGCCGCCAATAGTGGACCAAGCGATACAACTGCGAAGAAAGACAGGTAACCCACAAGTAGTATGGATGCAACTTGGAATAGTAAATGAAGTTGCAGCGAAGAGAGCGATAGAGGCTGGACTCACCGTCGTAATGAATAAATGCATGATGATTGAGCACAGACGCATGACCGAAGAGTTTGATCCAGAACTGGAGAAGATCAGAATGAAAAAGCTGCAGGAAATGCAGAGAAAGGTAAGTGGTCAAGATGCTGAAAGGATAGCATTGGAGGCCCCGGTGACTGTCGAAGACTCGAATTTCGACGAGCTAGTACATCGTTATCCTTTGATCGTAATAGATTGTTGGGCTCCTTGGTGCGGACCATGCCTGATGGTTGCTCCAGTCATAGATGAGTTAGCGAGAGACTATGCGGGCAAGGTCGTCTTCGGGAAACTGAACGTCGACGAGAACCCCCGAACCAGCGGACGATTCGGCATTATGAGCATACCGACACTCCTAATAATGAAGAATGGCAGCGAGATCGACAGAATCGTTGGTGCAGCGCCTAGAGATGTGATTGAAGCGAAACTGCAGAAGTATCTAGGACGATTGTGAGATTACGGCCTCCTTGGCCTAAACATTTCAACCGTCTCATCCACGAGGCACTTCACTCGCGCCTCGATCCCTCGATCCTTCAACCTGCCTTTGGCGTCAAAATGTTCATCGCAAGCGTAGACCGCCCTAGGGTTCGAAACCACTCTGAAATAGTTCATCAGAGCGACTAATTGCCCGTGAACCTGAAGAGAACTGATCGTGCCTCCGCTCTTGATAATGAAACCGGCAACCTTGCCTTCGAGAGACTTGTACTCGACGTGTTCGAACAGGTTCTTCAAGGGTGAACTTAGTAGTCCGTCGTATATAGGTGAGCCTATGATCAAAACGTCCGATCCGGTCAACTTTCCTACGGCTTCACGTGTTCCTGCGCCGTATTCCTCCTCCCACCCTCTAAACCACTCAACGCTAACCTTCGACAAGTCTAAGTAGTCTGCATCCGCAACCTTCTTCGCATGATGGTAAGCTATGTCGGTTAGCTTCCTTGTCAATGATGCTTTTCTTAAACTGCCGCAAACAACAATAACCCTGGTCATGTGTATGTCCCCTTAACCTCTGTTCTATGCTTTGATCCGACTTAAGAATAGCCACAGCAAGTTTCTAATGTCATCCAGTTAATAGCGTACATTGCAAAGAGAGATGACTATGAATCTGCTACTGCAAGACGTCCACATAATCGATGATCGAGGAGAGATCAGTGGCAGACAGAACGTTGAGATTCGCCAAGGACGAATTCATGCTGTTCTTCCGGCCTCCCAGCCAAGCGAAAAGTCAGATCTCCAGGTGGTCGATGGAAAAGGGGCTTATCTGTTGCCAGGTTTGATTGATTTGCATGTCCACCTTGTATGGGATGGTAGTCGAGATCCGATCGAGAGGCTGCGAAAGGAACGGTTGAAGGATACCCTTCTTCGGGCCGTCGGGCATGCGCGTCAGACATTGGAGGCAGGCATCACCGCAGTTCGAGATCTAGGATCAGTTGACGACTTGGCTATAGATCTGGCCGAGGCCGTGGAACGGGGACATATCTCTGGGCCTAGGATCTTTGCCTCTGGTCGGACCATCATCATGACAGGAGGCCATGACCCCTTCTGGGGTATCATGGTGGATGGGCCGGAGGAGGTTCTCAAGGCGACTCGCCGCCAGATTTATCGTGGCGCCCGTGTCATCAAGACCTCTGCCACAGGGGGAGTTTACGGCCGGGCCGAAAGAGAGACCGTGTTGGATGAGGAACTTAGCTACGAAGAGATTCGAGTCCTGGTCGAGGAAGCTCACAAGCGAGGAGTTCCAGTTGCCGCACATGCCATCGGTCAGAAAGGTATCAGTAATGCAGTCGCCGCAGGCGTGGACACAATAGAACACGGCCACCAACTCACATATCTTCTGGCCACCGAGTTAGCGGCGCGAAACGGCGCGCTAGTTCCCACTCTTTTCGTATACCGCCAAATCGCGGAGCAACCGGGCATCCCGGAATACGCCAAAGCAAAGGCGCGCACAATCGTCGGGGACCACCGTCAAGCGGTTCAGCTGGCCCGTACGGCGGGATTGCGCATCGGCGCAGGGACTGACGCCGGTTCCCCTCTTACTCCTCACGGATCCCTAATCGACGAACTCCTTGCTCTCGTTGATGCGGGCTTACCTCCCCTAGATGCGTTGAAGAGTGCGACCTATGACGCGGCCTTGATACTTGGAATGGGAAGCCAGCTGGGTCGCATTGAGCCCGGGTTTCTAGCCGATCTCATCCTAGTCCCGGAGAATCCTCTAGAGGACTTGCGCAGACTCAGATCGGTGTCATCTGTGTGGAAAGAGGGCCACCTAGTGTTCAGCAGATAGCATACTCGTTACCTATGCTTCAGACCACAGTCGGCTGAAAGAACTCATGTCAGAGTTAGAGTTAGATCGGTACCAGTGCCGAAAGGTGCCAGTTTTACTACCGCTTATCTTGGCGATTGCACCTCTACCAATCGTTCGGACCGCAGTGTCACAACAAGCCTTCTGGGCATTGCGCAAGATCAAGGCCCATAGATCGATAGTTAAGAGAAATGCGGAGCGAGAGGACTGTTAATAGAACGAGTTCCGAACTGTAGCTCAGGTAATGCCCTTGCGTACAGTTACTGTCAAAGTTGATGAGGAATTGAAGAAGAAGATGAGTTCGGTCAAGATTAATTGGTCTGAATACGTTCGGGAGGCCACTCGGAGAAGAGTTGAACTCGAAGGGCGAAAAAAAGCAGCTGAAATTCTTCTTAAGAGCTTGGATGCAGGTAAGCATGTTGTCCCAAAGGGTTTCATAAATGAGACCATAAGGGAGATGAGGGAGGCTCAATAACCGTTTACGCGATAGATGCCTCCGTTGCTTGCGGAGAAACTCCGACTCTACACCTATGGGTCACCGTAAGTAACGTGGAAGCCGCATAGTTCCATCAAGATCCTACCGCAAATCATCGAAACTTCCCAACATCATTCTTGACCTATTTGATAGTGGAATTGGTTCAAACTCTCTTCATGCCGGTCCCACCTCCTCGCTGCTTGTACCGATATCAATGGATAGCGATTCATAGAACAAGACTAGGTCTACACTCAGAATATGCAGGCCCCCTCAGCTAAGCAGTAAACATGAAAGGTGTCTTCGTCAGACAACTACTTGGTCGTAAGGACTCTTTATGTGTAAGTTTTGTCCAACACCTCCGAAACTGTCCCCTCCCACTCATCATCGAAATCGCACCTTAATAGTTTCGCCTGAACGCCAAAAACATCAGCTAACTGAGTAGAAGGCTTTTCCAACAGAGGCAATGTGCAACGCGCTACGTGACAGCGGACAAGATTCGGCCGCTCCTCGGAATAACCTTGAAAATGAAACACTAAATGCGTAGGTAATGAAGCCTCAGGCGGGATTTGAACTGCAAGTTCGGAACCTTACCTGAGAGAATATGCTTTTACATCTTAGGTTAAGTCTTGCAATTCAACTACAGCCGAAAGTATTTGCCCAGCACTTTCTTGATCCGTTCATCGTGAGAACTAACGTAACCGTTGGAATGGCAAGTAGGCAAAGATGTGCGCTAGCCTATTACCTGTCTGTAGAACCTCAGCCAGTTTCCGCCGACTATTTTCTGGACCTCCTGATCTGAGTAACCCCTGGACACCAAACCAACAGTCTTGTTTGGCCAGTTAGACCAAGCCAATAGCTTTTCTGGGCTCGGATGTGTGCCTGCCTCAGATGAAATCCCATAGTCGGCCATGTGTACGCCTTCTCTCCAACCATGCCAAAACGTTCTCTGTCTGTTCTTGTATCTTTCCTGCCCCCATCTCTCAGGGCATCCTGGTATATCCGCTGTGTCAGAGCCTATTCCGACATGGTCTATACCAGCAACCTTTACAGCATAGTCAACGTGATCAAGCAGATTCTTGAGTGTTCCAGCCAACTTCTTTCCTTTCTCTTCCTGCATTGGTGCTAGGAAGAAAGGGACAGCTGCTATGCCTATTACTCCGCCTTTTTCTGCCACAGCCTTGATGACTTCATCGGTCTTGCATCTGTCGTGATTATGGATGGACTTGCAACAAGTATGGCTTATTGTGATTGGATCCTTCGAAATCTCAGCCGCATCTAATGTGCTTTGCAGTCCTGTATGTCCAGTGTCAACGATCATACCCAATTCATTCATCCTTTCGACCAGCCTGACCCCCCAGTAGCTCAGTCCTGCATCCGTACGCTCCGTACACCCGTCCACTGCAAGAGTCCTTAGGTTATATGATAATTGGATCTGTCTGATCCCAAGACCATAGAATAGGTCTACGTTGTCAAGATTCATACCTATGGGCATCGAATTCTGAAAATCAAGCATTACAGCTAGCTTCCGTTCCTTCTTAGCGTTCAAAATATCGTCGACGCAAGTAGCTCTTAGCAGGATCTCTCTTAGCTTGTCAAATTGAAGACCCATCCTCGATATTTTCTTCACACTTTCTTCGAAGCCAACATCGCTTGCGCCAACGGCCCCGCCGTTCTGTGAAACGCTAGTGCACGTCACTCCCGATTTCCTTATTTGTTCCACGAACTTGGCTCTTGTACTAGAATCCGCCGTGGTCAGCTCAGTCAGCCTCATCTTTTCCAGCGCCTCATTTACTTCACCAAACGAGTAACCAGAGTCAAACATCTGATTCATTTTCGTGACTTGGGCTTCTGACCAGACCTGCACGAACTCTTTTGCATTGTCGACAACGACAGACTTCTCATGAAGCGCCAGAGCGTGCTCATAGATATCTTTGCTAATGCCTAAGAACTCCAACACAGAATCCAATTCCTGTCGACCTCTTCTGTGCGTTACACAAATCCAATGGCTCTCGCGTAGTCAAGAGTCAACATTTCTCTCGCAACTCTGTTTCTCAACGTGCCAATCCTTTCTATTTCAGTTTCAAGTATATCGCCATCTTCAATCGGTCCAGTTGGTGGGCTGGCAGTGGCAATAATAGTTCCCGGCTCAAGAGTCATAAACGTTGAAATGAAGGCAATGATCTCGGCAACACCAAACCGCATATTACTTGTGTTCGATCTACATTCAACCTTTCCATTTCTACGTCTTACCATCTCAAGATTCGACACTCCAGAGGGCATCTGATCTTTTGTCACTATCCAAGGACCCATAGGTCCGAACGTATCCATGTTCTTTCCCCACTGCTGATAGCGGCGGGGCGGTATTTGCTCAAGATCGTGACCTGTGATATCGTGGAAAATGGTATAGCCCCAGATGTGATCGTCGGCCATCTCTTTCGGAACTCCTTTGCATCGCTTAGATATCACAGCAGCAAGTTCCCACTCTTGAAATATCTTGCCATATTCTTTTGGAGGCACCCGTATTACATCCTCATGGCCTATCAATGTTGAACTAGCCTTGAGAAAGAAAGCTGGAACCTTAGGAGCTTCTATGCCCAAGATCTTGCGGTAATCTTCGTAGTTCAAGCCAACACATACAATCTTTGGAGGATTCGGCAACGGAGGTCTATAGGTGACATCCTTTTCTCTGTAAACACCCCGGGGCAGGTCATACCTCAGGGTCCTCATGTAGTCTATCGCGACCTTCGCAGCTCCTAGTGCTCTTTGACCGCCTTCGATAAATGAGAGCATCTGGGAAGGAAAGATGTCGAGAGTCTTTTCGCGTGGGGGGTGACTCGCCTCAACGTACTTCGCATATGCCTTGTTTAGGTCGATAATGTAGCCATCACTCAATGCTCCGATCCTTTCTCGACCATCTGCGACAAAGGTTGCAAGTTTCAATATACTCACCTGTTTAGTCGACTAGTTCCTGAATTGTCGTTCGGTGTGCTATTAAGCGTTAGTACAAGCGCTTGTGAGACCGTGCGATTTGCTATTAACGACTCAGGCGAGAGAATCGTGAGACGAATCGGAATGAAGGAAAAAAGTTTCTTATACTTCTACCTCCCATCTGGGTTGCTATGGCAAGTAGTCAGCGTCCTATAATTTCCCCTTACAGAGTAGTGGGGAATCTCGTGATCACAAGTGGTGTAGTCGAACGCACGGGCGACACGCCCACTCAGATTCGAGGGTGCATGGAGAAGCTAAAGCAAAACTTGGCGAAAGCAGGTGCTTCCTTTGACACAGTCATCAAGATGACGATCTACTTGGCAGACCTCTCTGATCGGGAGAAGTACCTGAACGATATCTGGCGGGAGTACTTTCCAGTCAATCCACCATGCAGGACGACAGTCGAGGCGGGGCTGGGTCCGGACACAAGGGTGGAGATCGAGGCCATAGCCTACAAGAAGCAGTAGTTTCCACGCAAGACCGAGAGTAACTGCTAAGTACGGCGATCTGAGTGGGATAGAAAGTCCATTTCGTAGCGGAGCTAGCTAAAACAATTAAGAAAAAAAGAAAGAGAGTTGTAGATGCTACTTTCTGTCTTTCGCTTTGGGCCAAGGTCTTTTCTCAGAAGGAATCAGAGCGTACACCAACAGCAAGAGAACTATGGGGAATACTACGGCTGCACCTTGAAGTGGAAGCCATTCGTTCATCAAAAAGTCGAACCGACCGAACACCATCTGATATCTTGTAAGCGCGCTGTTGCCGAAAGCATAGCCAAAGGATCCCATCATCGCTAACCGGGCTAGCTTAGGTATAACGCCCATCTTTCCGGCGTGTAGCTTGGGAAACGAGAAGATGAAATAGTATGTCACTACGACCACGATAATGATGAATAGCGCATTGTTGAATGCTGTGGAGGTATCGACCCCCACGATCTTCAGCGCGGCTGTCGCAGCTATCTGATCCACGAGTTGAGCTGATATGAGCGCTCTCATCGAGAGTCCCACGCCTAGGCCTACAACTGCAGCCATTGGATACCTGCTCAACCAATAATACCGCTTATGGTACCGAGTAAAAAGCATCAGACCCAAAACGAAGACCAAGATATACAAGTAATAGCCTCTCGACAGAGGAACCCAACCATACCTCTGCACATTGTCGAATGCATATACTATGCCATGTCCGGCAGCTGCTCCGACATAAGTGTACTCAGCGAATTTGAAGAAAACATTGTCTCGGAACGCAATGCTATAAATCCATATTGTGAAAAGGGCAGCTATCCACATGCTGATTACGGATGCAGTGTCAAGTGTCATATCTCTATCCTCCAGACATCTTGCGTTTCCAGTAGGCGATGTTTCCGATGATGATGAATGCCAGCAGAAGGACGTGTGTTGCAGTCATCACGTCAGCCGATCTGACGCCCCTAGACGGCTTCCCTACAAGCAACTCATATTGGGCCGAGTCTGCTCCAGCGACCAAGGAGACTATCTGACCTGCTCTCGCGAAAGGCTCCATCACGGCCAGCATTGAAGCTACGCAACCAAGGAGATACGGTGTTCTGTAAGATGGAATCCATTGCCTGACCCACCCCTCACCTATGTCCCCAGCTACTGTATAGGAGATCAATAGATCGAAGCTTGTTGCATCTTTTATGCCTTCCATAATGGGAAATTTCTCCAATGGGTCACCGTTATAGTCCACCGGGACGGTCTTTCTGAAGTCTTTGCCTATTGCCGCCATAGCTGTCTCAACACCGGCTACATATCCTATCATAATGTAGTCGATGCCATACTTGGCCCCGTACTGATCTGGTGTGACTTCACCCATCATCTTCCGCCAAAGAGTCGGGCCCTCAACGTGCATCGCTATGAAGATTGATTTCAGGCCACCTTTCTTGAAGATGTGATGCTGCACTGCAACAGCATATGGTGCCATCTCAGCTTCCGCCCCACCACTGTAACCCATGTCGATCAAAATTTTCGCTCCTTTAGGCAACTTGTCAATCGTGTCGTACCATTTCCGCACGTTCGAGCTGATAGGCATCGGGAATCCTACTGGTCTGACCATTGGTATCACGAATGCTAGTATCAAAAGCGAAAAGAGGACATTTCTGGGTATGTCTTCAAGCGTTGACCACAAGCTTTTCTTTGCACCCAAATTCGATACCTTGCCTATTCACCCTCGGTCGCACGCCCAAGGAACCCTGTCTCCATGCCAAGCATTGTTCGAATCCCGAGAGCGATTGCTCCAAGTGAAGCCCCGATCATTATGCCCCTCATAGCAGATGTTGATACCATCGAACTCAGCCAGTCATTAGCTTCTGTCGCGTAAGGCACTACGAGTGCCAGAAGAGGCGCATTGCGCACGACAACTATGACGCATGCAATCACCAGAATGGCTGTCTCAAGATTTCGGCCCCTCATTGATCTGTATATCGCTGACGTCAAGGCAAAGGCGAGGCTTGAGTAAACGGTAGCGCTGAGTGGAAACATGATAGTATTGTATAGCCACTGATATTGAGTCGAAGTCGGTTTAAGGAAAACCCCTACCACACTGTACAGGCACATAGCGAGCAAGAGAGAAGCGCTGAACGGCCATTGATTCCGAGTGCGCCTTAACACATGTCGCCCGTGCAAGAAAGAAAGATTCACAGCTCCGAACACGAGGGCGAATCCTGCAAGTATTACTCCCCAGCTCTGTAGGTCCTTCAAAGCAGGACCAGTTCCCGGGATCTTAAGGAAGAAATCAGCCAAAGGCAGGAGCGCGCAAAGGAAGACCACCACGATCGGAATCTGACGCCTGACTAACAGTGACATCTACTCTCACCACTAGATTTTGAAGAGAGAACTTATTGCTCTACTGCCTGCTGCCGCTGCAACGACTGCCAGCACTGTCAGCGCGATTATGACTATCTTAGCGAGATCTTGGCCGCGTATGCTTCCCATCTGAGTGGGATCCTTTGAGACATATGCACCCGCTGCGAAGATCTCTTCTCCGATTAGAGTGTAGTCAGCGATTATGGCCAGATACGGAATATGATATCCCCTAGCCGTTCCCGCCAGCTGTATTGACCCCACTCGTTTGAAAGCTTCGGCCTGCAGCATTGCTGGGCCATAGAATGGTCCTAACATGATACTAGCTGCTGGCCTCTCTCTTTCTGCTATCCCCTGCACTGCGCTAGCAAATGCCATGTCAGTGTTCGATAGGAATCGTATCTGTTCTTCTGCGTTGAAGAGGTCGGCCTTTCCCTCCTTGACGTACGCTTGGCGCATTAGATCTGTAGCAATCGGAATCGCCTCGGGCACAAAGACAGAATATGTCAACTTCACACCGTAGCGAGCCGCCAGAGATGCCACATAGCCTAGAACTGCAAGCCCAGCTACTACCTGTGGAGCTTCTGTACCAGTCAAGGCGCCTCCGTCTCCTGTTGAGAAATGAATAGACTTGTTCATTTCCGCTGCTCGTCCAACCATCTCATGCAAGGCTTCTAGACCAGCCAGTTTCCTGAACTCTGGTATCTTTCCCCTACGAGCTATCTGTATGCCGCTGAGAGTCAGTACCCAGAAAATCACTAGCATCACCAGATAGAAAATCCTACCTGAATACAACATATTGTACACCTGAGATTTTCCACCGAATTTCGGAGACTATTGCTATTAAGAGTTTCGATAGCGCGCCGAATCCCACCCAGTCAACCACTCTGTCTCTGTGTACGCTACGTATCTCCCGAATTGAGCTTGGCACCCAACATACCGGTGCTATTCCTCCCCGTAACGGTGATAGGCCTACCTAGTGGTAGTGGAGGAGGAGGCGTTGGTGGTGGGGGAGGCGGTTTTGGGTCTGGCGGTGGCTTCGGCGGCGGAGGAGCGGGAACAAGGTAGTCGCCAAGAACACTAGCCCCGGTAATTAAACGAGCCAAGGAGCAAACAGAGAATAGTGCTGCAATATTGCAACTATCTCTCACTGAGGTGAGTCGGCGCGCTGAAGATAGCGGATTACCTCCTCATCAGTAAGATCATACCATTCTTCGTAGGCGTCCGCGACCGCGAACAAAAGGCCTCTCTTATGTTGAGGTATCTGGTCAAATCGGTTTTCGAGGATACGAGCTGAACTGCGTCTCTTGAGCCAGTAGGAACAGCCACAATGATTCTCACCGGTTCATGCCTTCGCATCGAATCAACCGCAGTAGCCATAGGATAGCCTGAAGCCAACCCATCGTCTACTAAGATGAATGTTCGGCCTCGCATCTCAGGAGGAGGCTTGTCGCCTCTAAACTTCCTAACTTTCTCCAAGAAGTCTTTTTTGTACGGGTGATGGACTCGGATCTGACTCGGCGTAAGGCCCAACTCCCTCACCAGCCCCTCGTTCAGAACCACGGATCCATCCCAAGAAACGGCGCTGAACTCCGCCTCAGTATTCCAAGCTATCTGTATCTTTCTCACGACGGCGATGGCCAAGGAATCCCCAAACGCTTCGATACCCCGTAACCAACTGTGACGCCTCCAGGCAATGCTAGAAGAACCATATTTTGCTCCGTGTGTTGCTTTAGCTCATCGGCCACCAACGTGCCTGCATGCATTCTATCCTTGAATACGTAGGCCTTATTCCTAAGTGCGGGATTGTCAACATCTTCAATGTCAGGAGCGCCCATATGCTGGTCAAGCATCCATATTCACCCGATTCAACATTATGATTGCTCCTGTTCGACGCGTAGGAAGCGCCAGAAACAATTGCACGTACGGTTACGCGCTACCACCTAGTGAATCTTGAATGCAGAGAAGAATGATCTCGCAGCCTCTGCTTCGCTAAGTCTCTCTTTGGTAGACAGTCAATCCATATGTCCTCAGTTGGTTAGTAATGATCGGCCTAGACAGTACGAGAAGCAACGGATATCCCAGAAGCCCAATAGCCACAACACTTCCAAGTAGCACACCGAGTAATCCTATCTCCAACGGCGTTTGAAACAGATAGCTCAGATAGCTACCGACAATTACTGTAATCAAAAGTATCTCCACGGCCACGGCGATGAGCCAACTACCCTTGATCTGCTTCTGCCCTATCTTCCATGCAGCATACGTTGCAAGGAAGTTTGCTACGCTTCCACCTACCACATCCACAAATCCGAGACCGCCGAAGAAGTTTGCTACGAATGCTCCTAATGAAAACCCAAGGACAGATGGCCAACCGAAAAGTATCGCAAGAGGAAGCAGAGCATCAGCCACCCTGACCTGAAATACTTGAAAACTAATTGGAGCAAGGACAACGACACCGACAGCATAGAGAGCAGCAGTGATGGCAGTGAGAGAAACAGACAGCGTGGTTTTACTCTTCACTTTTTCACCTCCCGACTCCGGGGTTTGTTAGGCGCAACGGGTGGGAGGCCCCACTCACGCGCCCTAGAGATCGAAGTAGATGAGCGCAGATAATTAAGCATTCTAATGATGGTTTGCCGCTAGTAGCCGAATATCTCACTCGCTTCTATCCAAACCTGTGATCACGGCCCGGATAGCTACTCCACACGATGTCCAACTACGGGAATTATCTCGGCGCATCTAGGGCATCTGCTACTATCTGATATCGCATATTTTGCCACCGCGAACCCATACCTCTGAATGAGCAGCGTTCCGCAATTGTGGCAATAGGTGTTCTCCAGCTTATGACCTGGAACATTTCCAACGTAGACATAGAATACCCCTTCTTCCTTCGCGATGCTGTGAGCTCTCTCAAGCGTATTTACTGGTGTACTCGCCCGGTCGGCCATCTTGTAGTTTGGATGAAAACGAGTGAAATGGAGGGGCGTTTCTGGTCCAGCGGCTTCCATATGCCTCCTAGAAACCTCTCGGATTTGACTGTCACTGTCGTTTACGCCAGGAATAAGAAGCGCCACAATCTCAACATGCATTCCATGCCTCTTAGACTCCGCAATGTTTCTCCAGACAATGTCAACGTTGGCTCCGCAGTACTCCCTATATGTTTCCGGGCCGCCCTTCACATCAAACTTGATCGCGTCCATACCTGCGTCGCCAAGAGCCTTCAAAGCGTCCAGAGTCATGTAGCCATTCGAGACATAGGTATTGTACAGTCCTTCACGGCGGGCGAGTGGGAAGAGGTCGAGGCTGTACTCGAAGAGCAAGGTGGGCTCGTTGAAGGAAATTGAGGTCCCTTTGCACTTCTCTTTGAGCGCCATTCTGATGAGCCTTTCAGGATCGATATACTCTGCCTTCTGAGGGGTTGGTGGGTATTTGCTGATCTCCCAGTTCTGGCACCATGGACAAAGGAAATTGCAGCTCCAAGTGCCAACCGTCAGTGCGTAGCTGCCAGGCCAGAAGTGGAAGAACGGCTTCTTCTCGATCGGGTTTGCGGAGATCGAAGATATGTCTCCGTACACTAGAGTGTACAGATCGCCATTTATGTTCCTTCGTGTCTTACAGAATCCGTCCTGATTCACTTGAAGGCTGCATCTTCTCTCACAGGCTCCGCATTTCACGCGGCCGCCGGTCAACCTCTCGTAGAGCCTCGATCTTCTGACCGTAGGATATTCATGGTTTGTCTCCAACACATCTCCTCCTGTAGAGACGTTCCATCTATCGTCCGACATGGAAGAACAATTGGGTCAGAACTGAATAAATGTGTCTAACACCCCAGACAGCGATTGGAACGTTTCCTAGTTATGGTCAATGAGGTTGAAGCTGGAGAAATCAGTTGCACTAATTGCAGCTCTATAACTTCGCAAGTGTCGCGACGTAGAAAGCTACTATAGCCATTGCAGCGGCCAGGGTAAAGAAGAGAGCATTGAAGCCAAAGGATGTAATGATCACTGTGATCGGGACTGGCCCAACTATACCTACGAGGTCGCCTATGCCCATGTTCAGCGCATTCGCAAGGCCAAGTTCGGTTGGCTTTGAGGCTCTAGCGACTACGGCGGCGATATCCGCGAAAATTACGCCGTGCCCTAACCCCGAAACAAACATAACGAGCGACAAAACGATCAGATTCCTGATGAAGGGGAGGAGAATCATCAAGGCGACGAAATCCAAAAATGAGACGAACATCAAGGTTCTATCGCCGATTCTTACCATCAGGCGCGGTAAAACTAGCCGCATCACAACCATAGCGAAAGAGTATATCGAGAAAAGACCAGATATCTCCGAAGACGATAGGCCGAGTTCTCCTGCGCTGTAGAGAGGAAAGAACACAAAGAGAACAACGAAGATTGCGGAGAAGGCTACTTGCATTAATAAGGCGTCTACCTGCGTGCGATTCCTTAGAATACTGGCCAAGCTTTGCTTAATTCTGATCGATTTCGTTGTGCGGGCGCTCTTCAGGACTAGCCCCGAGGCTGCGATCCCGATGAGACCGATCGCCGAAGCAACGAGGTACGTGTCTCTGATCGAGACAGCCAGAAGCAGTATACTGCAGAGAAGAGGAGCAATGAAGAATGAGGTGGAACAGACCAACAAAAAGAATGAGACGCCTACTTCTGGACTTGAACGATAGATTCCTGCAGCCACGGTTAACCCAACGGAAAAAATCAATGTAGAGCCAATTGTGTTGATGAGGGCACCAATCATCACATGAACCGGATTCATGGCGAGGTAGAGTAACGCAAGAGACGCCGAAACGAGCACGCAGCCAACTTGCATCAGAAATCTTCCACCAAATCTATCTGAGGCAATTCCAATAGGAACGCGCAAGACAAGCCTTGTGAGAGACGTGACAGTTGCGATCAATCCTATCTCTTCGACAGAAGCCCCCAGTTGATTTGCGAACAGGTAGATGGTCGGAAGAGTCATGTTGAAAGCTGTCGTCGAGAACAGAGTCATTGCTTGAAATGCAGCAACGCCACTCTTGTTTGGACTTTTCACTCCGCTGATAGAGGTATCTGCTGACGGAGTTAGCTCAGACGGCATATTTTTCAATGGAATCCAAATCATGAGTGAAACGCCGATAAAACTCTAACACTTGCTGAGAGGTTCGGTTTGAAAACGTTCCGAGTAGCAAGCTACCAATCGTTATATGACAAGGCAACCCATGTCCTATTTAGATTCGAGATTGAGCCTAAGAACAAGATTTATGGAGAAGACCGAATCGCTCTCAACGGAGCTTGTCAATCTAACTCGTGAAATGATTCGGATACGAAGTGAAAACCCGCCGGGAGATGAGATGTTGCCTAGGTTCGAGGCCATACATACTAGACTCGACGCCATAGAAATGAGGATACCTGTTATCGAGAAGGAGGCTCAGATCGAAATCTGACTCACGCAGGTGGAGAAGGAACTGGCCCCGCTAGCGCGCCCAAGGTCCATCCACCGCCTTCTCTAGCGCTGACCTTAGCTGCATGTTCATCGGGCAACTCCTCATTATCTCTTTCTCTCTTGACTTGTCATATTGTTTCCAATCGCCCAAGAAAAGCGTGATTAGACAGAGCAGCGTATGGCTGGTGGCAGAGAGGAGCGCTGAGGAAAATGGCGAAACTGTATGATTTAGCCATAACGAATGGAAGGATAGTTGACGGAACTGGAAATCCTTGGTTCAAGGCGGACATGGCCATCAAAGGAGAAAAGATAGCTAAAATCGGAAAGATAGATCCACGCAGCACCAAAACGGTTCTTGACGCATCAGGGAAAATTGTTTCTCCAGGGTTCATCGATCCTCACAGCCACTCGGATTTCAGCATAATCTTTGACTCACGTGCAGAGAGCACGATAAGACAAGGGATAACGACCCTCGTTGTCGGACAGTGTGGCATGAGCCTCGCACCGATAAACCGCAAGTATGAGAATCTATTGAGACGATATGCGGCCCCGTTTCTCCCAGATCCAAACATCAAGATGCCATGGACTACCTTCAAGCAATTCCTCGCTAGGATGAAGCGGCTTCGATCTACCAGTAACACTGTCCATTTGGTGGGTCACGGGACTGTCAGGATAGCAGCAATGGGTTTTGAGGAGAGAGAGCCGAGCCAAAGGGAGCTTGAAAGCATGAAGGCGATGGTGGCTGAAGCAATGCAAGCCGGCGCCGTTGGTATGTCAACGGGGCTGATCTATCCTCCCGGAGTTTTCTCCAAAACAGAAGAGCTTATCGAGTTGACGCGAGTTGTCGCCAAGTATGGCGGCGTCTACTTCTCGCACATTCGGGGAGAAGGTCCCTCCCTCATCAACGCTGTCAGAGAAGCCATCGAGATCGGCGAGAAAGGCGGAACACCGGTACAGATCAGCCACCATAAGGCTGCTGGACGTCGAACGTGGGGAAGACTCAAGGAGACTCTTCGATTGATGGAGGAGGCAAGAAGTCGAGGAGTTGACGTGACCTACGACCAGTATCCCTACACAGCAGGCATGACCTCGCTCGCCACTTTGCTGCCCCCATGGGCCCACGAGGGAGGCATGGACAAGCTTCTGGAAAGGTTACGTGACGACAAGACATGGGCGAAGATTCGTCGTGAACTCGAAACCGAAACACCAGACCGGGAGAATATTCTGGAAGAGGCAGGATGGGAGAGGATTTTGGTTTCTTCAGTGAAGTCGGAATCGCTCAAGCAGGTCGAAGGAAAGAGCCTAGCCGAGATAACTAAGATGCTTGGGAAGCCGGACGAGTTCACAGCACTGCGTGATCTTCTCTTGGAGGATCGAGGAGGATCCACGATGGTCATGTTCTCTATGGATGAGGCAGACGTAGAATATGCCATGAGAGGCCGCTACCACATGGTCGGTACGGATGCTTGGTCCGTTTCTCCAACAGGTCCTCTCTCATCAGGCAAGCCGCACCCAAGATTCTACGGAACATATCCTCGCATCCTCGGCCAATACGTGCGAACCAAACGCATCCTTACATTGGAAGACGCCATAAGGCGAATGACGTCACTTCCAGCTCAAAGAGTCGGAGTGAAAGATCGAGGAATACTCAGAGAAGGATTTTTCGCAGACATTGTAATCTTCGACCCCGAAAAGGTCATCGACAAAGCAACTTTCGATCAACCGGCACAATTCCCAGAGGGAATAGAAAAAGTGCTTGTGAACGGGCATGTTGTAGTGGATTCGGGTAAACTGACCAGAACTCGACTAGGCAAGGTGCTGCTGAGAAAGGACTGGGGTCCTGCCGAATACTTCCATTAGCTATTGGGTCTCTTGCAATGGAGCAACTTGACCGAGAGACAACTCGTATTCATTCAGCGATTTTGGTTCCTCCATCTCCCTCGGCCTTTTCTCAAGAGCTTCCGCGATCGCCTCGGAGAGCTCAAGAGTTGTGACTATTGGTATGTTGAACTCCACGGCAAGGCGTCTGATGAGGTATTCATCTCTTCTTGAGCCTCCGTCGCCCTCCCATGTTCCCTTCGTTGAAGGGATGTTCACGACAAGGTCAATTCTTCTCTCAAGAAGGTGGGTCAGAACGTTCGGCTCCTTTCGATCCCTTATCTTGTGTAGGACCATAACTTGGTGAAGGCCAGCACTTCTCAAGGCCTCGGCCGTGTGTTCCGTCGCAAATATTCTGAAACCCAACCCCTCAAGCATCCTTGCGATTCGGACCGTCTTCAGCTTGTCCTCTTCGCTGCCAACAGTGATCAATACAGAGCCAGACTCAGGTGGAATCGCAAACTCTGAAGCTTCAAGAGCCTTTAACAAGGCATCTGAAAGACTACTCCCAATGCACGCAACCTCACCCGTACTCACCATCTCAACCCCTAAGACAGGGTCGGCTCCCCCAAGTCGCATAAAACTGAACTGGGGGGCCTTCACACTGATGTGAGGAAGCCGCCCGGGAACATTGATACCTAGCTGTTTTAGAGTCTTTCCCATCATGATAGATGTCGCGACATCTATCAGGTTGACGCCGATTGTCTTACTTGTATAAGGCAAGGACCTAGATGCCCGGAGGTTGCACTCTATAACATAGACAGTTCCGTCTTTAACCAAGTATTGAATGTTGAACGGGCTTTTAGCGGATAATGTTCGCATAATCGAATGCGTGTACCGTTCGATATTTTCCAAAGCCTCATGTGAAAGGGTCTGTGGAGGAATAGACATCGTAGCGTCTCCACTATGAACACCAGCATTCTCAATGTGCTCTATTATCGCTCCGATGAGTACGTCCTCTCCGTCCGATACACCGTCAACTTCAACCTCCTTGGCTCCTTCCATGAACTCCGAGACGACGACTGGATGTTCAGCCGAAAAGTCGGTGGCAAGCCGCAAGTAGCCCTCTAACTCCTCTTCGTCATAAGCAACTCTCATCGCGGAGCCTGAGAGAACGTAGCTAGGCCTCACGAGAACAGGGTAGCCGATCCATCTCGCGAAGAGCTTCACGTGTTTGATGTTAGTGAGCTTGTTCCACTTTGGCTGAGGAATGTTGAGCTGATCTAGGAGGGCGCTGAACTTCGACCTGTCTTCCGCTCGGTCTATGCTCTCGGCGCTTGCTCCAAGCAATTTCACCCCTGCTTTCGCTAGGCTCGTGGCAAGATTGTTCGGTGTTTGACCTCCCACACCTACAACTACGCCCATGGGCTTCTCGATTTCGTGTATGTCCAAGATCCTCTCGAGGCTCAGCTCCTCAAAGTATAGCTTGTCAGAAGTATCATAGTCAGTTGACACGGTTTCAGGGTTATAGTTGATCATTATGGCTTCATCGACCCCATTCTTCTTCAACGCCCAGACCGTGTTGACGGCACACCAGTCGAACTCTACACTCGATCCTATACGGAACACACCTGAGCCTAGCACAATCGCCTTCTTGCCCGGTCTAATCTCTATGTCATTCTCAGCTCCCCCATACGTCAAGTACAAGTAGTTCGTCTTAGCGGGCCATTCCGCCGCCAGAGTATCAATCTGCTTTACGACGGGACGAATTCCAAGCTTCTCTCGAAACTTTCGTATCGCAAATTCGTCAGTTCTTAGACAGACGGCGATCTGTTTGTCTGAGTAACCTAGCTTCTTGGCCTCGCATATCAGCTGAGCGGTCTCCTCATCGTCAAGCGTCAGCAACCTTAACCGACGTTCAAGATCCACTATGTTCTTAATGCAATGTAGAAACCATCGATCGATTCCCGTGAGCCTGTACACTTCATCGATAGTCACTCCCTTCTTCAAAGCTTCAACTATGTCGAAAAGTCTTTCATCGGTTGGGTTGGCAAGACTCTCCCTCAACTCATCTAGAGTCCTAGGCTTCTTGTCTCCGCCGCCATTGCAGACGAGACCGAGCTTATTGATCTCCAACATACGAACCGCCTTCTGGAGCGCCTCCTCGAAACACCTGCCAATCGCCATGACCTCACCGACAGACTTCATCTGAGGGCCAAGGCGGCGGTCAATGTTCCTAAACTTCTGGAAATCCCATCTCGGTATCTTGACAACAATATAGTCAAGGGCGGGTTCAAAGCAGGAAGTTGTGACCCCTGTGACCCGGTTCTGTAGCTCAGGCAGCAGATAGCCTATGGCAAGTTTGGTTGCAACGTAAGCCAGCGGGTAGCCCGTAGCCTTACTCGCAAGCGCCGAACTTCTCGACATCCGGGCGTTGACTTCTATCGCCCTGAAGTCTTCGCTTGTAGGCTTGAGAGCCCATTGAATGTTGCATTCACCTACAACTCCGAGGCTCTGAATCGCTTTGATAGATGAGGAGCGGAGCAGCTGATACTCTCTGTTGTTCAAGGTTTGAGACGGCGCGACAACAATTGAGTCTCCCGTATGAACTCCCATTGGATCGAAGTTCTCCATGTTGCAGACAGTGAGGCAATTGTTGGCTGAGTCACGCATGACCTCATACTCTATCTCCTTCCAATGGCCGAGATACTCCTCCACGAGAACCTGCTCTATCATGCTTTGAGCCAGAGCCCTCTCCACAATTTCCTTCAGCTCGCTCGGATTTCCAGCCACACCAGAGCCTTTTCCTCCGAGAGTATACGCGACTCGCACAATTACCGGGTACCCAATTTCCTCCGCTACTCTAGACGCCTCACGGACAGAGTTGGCGGAAGCACTCTTCGGCACAGGGAGATCTGCCCGAATCATCGCCTGTTTAAAGAGCTCCCTGTCTTCAGTCTCTTCGATCGCCCGTATGGGCGTCCCCAAGACCTTGACATCATATCGTTCCAGAATTCCTGCCTTGGCCAGCTTAACCCCACAGTTAAGTGCGGTTTGGCCTCCGAATCCAAGCAGAATCGAGTCAGGCTTCTCTCTCCGTATGACCTGCTCCACATAGTTAGGGGTCACCGGGAGCAGGTAGACCTTTCCAGCCAACTTCGGGTCTGTCTGAATCGTCGCAATGTTGGGGTTGATCAGAACCGTCTCGATATGTTCTTCTCTTAGAGCCTTGAGGGCTTGACTTCCCGAATAATCGAATTCAGCCGCCTCACCTATCTTGATGGCTCCGCTTCCGAGGACCAGCACCTTTCTTATCCATTCCAGCCTCGGCAACTTCACCGCCCTCCAAAGCTTAGGAACTTGTCGAACAGAAATTCCGTGTCCCGGGGCCCAGGGCTAGCTTCAGGATGGAACTGTACACCTAGGCACGGTAGTTTCAGATGCCTCAGCCCTTCCACAGTCTTGTCGTTTGCATTCAGAAAGGACACTTCCAGCCCGGTCCGCTCAAGCGAGTCTGCTTCGATCGCGTAGCCGTGATTCTGCGTCGTTATGTAGCATCTTCCAGTCTGCAAGTCCAGCGCAGGCTGGTTCTGCGACCTGTGTCCGTACTTGAGCTTGTAGCTGACCGCTCCCAGAGAAAGTGCGAGTATTTGATTTCCCAGACAGATTCCGAGAACTGGAATCTTCATCTCGATGAGACTTCGAACCGATTCGATGGTTGGAGCGCAGAGGCGAGGATCTCCGGGACCATTGCTGACGACCACCAAATCCGGCTTTAGCTCAGCTACCTCGCTGGATGCAAAGTCATATGGAACGCGAGTCACTGTCAAACCTCTCTGAAGGAGAGATCGAAGGATCCCGGCTTTGACACCGCAATCTATCACTACAGCTCTTCGACCGTGACCCGCCGTTGAATACGAGGTTGGCTGCGCGATGGTCACCATTCTGACAAGGTCGGTCAGATTTGGGTCGGGAACATTGGCAGCTTCTTCCCGAAGACTATCTAGGTTCGGTTCTTCACCTTCATCGCATACCTCGAGAACGCCAAGCATCACGCCTTTTTCTCTCAGCTTCTTCGTAAGCTGCCGTGTATCGATTCCACAGATTCCTGGCACTCCTTCCTCAAGGAGCCAATCGTCTAAGGTTCGAGATGATGCCCAGTGGCTTGGTGCCTCACATAGGTTCTGAATTATGAGCCCCCTGACCTTGATTCCATCAGACTCAAACCACACTGGTGGGATCTCGGTTTCCGAGTTCGCCTTGGGTACCCCATAGTTCCCAACCAGTGGGTATGTCAGAGTGAGGATCTGGCCACAGTAAGAAGGGTCGGTTAGAGCTTCTGTATACCCCACCATCCCAGTCGAGAAGACAACTTCTCCTGCTACTTTCTTTGTCGCTCCAAAACCATAGCCCGAGAAAGAGGAACCGTCTTCAAGAACTAAGACAGCTTTCCTGCTTTTTCCGCGGCGCCGGGGTGCCTCCAACGAACCCTACCTCACATTGGCAATAGCGCTTTTAAGCCTTAGGGCAACCACTCCCGCCCAACGTTCGATACGAATCCTCGATTGATTGCAGCGTCTCCCACATCTCCTGCAGTCGATCTGCCTCTTCTGACAGTTTCTCCCTCCACATCGCCAAGTCTTGACCTCGAGATTTCAGCATTCTTTTAACTTCTGCTGGAGACGGGCCTCCTCTCACGTTGTGAGCTTCAACGAACCTTCTGGGATCCAGAGAGGAACGAATGTCCTCTTCATTCGTCGCCACAGAAAAACCTAGGATACGAGCCGAAACAGACTTGATCATGTCGGGTGTCACGTCAGAGAGACTAAGCTTCTTCTCAATGAGATTCCTGACGAGGGCCCCTACGATCCTGTGGGCGCTTCTGAAGGCCACGCCGTACTTTGTAACGAGCATATTCGCAAGCTCAGTTGAGGTAGTGAAGTCCAATAGTTCGCTCGGCACCGCTTCGGAGACTCTCAGAGCTGGAATCAAGCTACCAAACATAGACAGTGACCTTAACAAGGAGTCGATCGATCCCCAGAGCTTAGGGGTGATCTCCTGAAAGTCCATATTGTATCCGGAAGGCAATGACTTCAAGGTCATCACCGTAGCCAAGAGATTTCCGGCTATATCACTCACTCTGGCGCGAATTATTTCTGGAACCTCGGGATTCTTCTTTTGAGGCATTATGCTGCTTGTCGATGTGAACTCATCCGGGAGTTCCACTATCCCGAAGTGGGGAGAACTCCAGAGGATCAAGTCCTCGACAAACCGAGAAAGGTTCAATGCAACCAATGTGAGCCCTGCCTGCGTTTCCACGATGAAGTCCCTTGAACCAGCTGCGTCAAGTGAGTTCTCAACGATTCCATTGAATCCTAGTAGCTCTGCGGTCCTCTCGCGGTCTAGGGGGAAACTTGTTCCGGCGAGGGCGCCGGCGCCCATAGGGCTCTTGTTAATACGTTGATAGGACTCCATTAGTCTCTCAAGATCTCTGCTGAACGCGTCGAAGAACGATAGGAGATAGTGGGCGAAAGTGATCGGCTGGGCGGGCTGGGTGTGGGTGTATCCCGGGACCAAGGTCTCCGTATGCTTCTCAGCAGTAGCCAGAAGCCTCTCTTGAACATCCGTCAAAGCCAACATCAGCTGAATCAAGTTCTCGCGAACCGTCATCCGGATTGCCGCTGCAACCTGATCATTCCTACTCTTCCCGATGTGGAGGTCTCCTCCGATCTCAAGACCCACAGTCTCCAAGACCGACTCCTCCACATACATGTGAACATCTTCGGCGCTGGTTTTGGTGATATCTCGGTTCAAGTCGATTTCGCTGAGCGCTTTGAGCAGGATTGCCGCTTTCTTCCGGTCAAGTATCTTGCGCTCCGCCATCATCACTACATGTGCCTTGTTGATCCTGACGACGTTTTCGAGGAGCCGCTGATCTGCCTTAATTGACGATGTGAAGTCGACTACATCTCTTCTCTTGGGTCCGAGCCTCGCGTTTCGAAGCAGCTTTGACAAGTCAGCCTGCCGCCACTTTGCTTACAGCACTTGTGAGTATGTCTATGCCCTGGTCTAGGTGAGCCATGTCAATATTGAGCGGGGGCGCTATTCTAACGCAGTTCAAGCCGACAGGGAGAAGGATCAATCCATTGTTGAACGCATCAATAACGATGCGTTCGGTCTCGCTAACTGCTCTCTCCTTCGTATCCTTGTCTTTCACAAATTCAACGCCAATCATCAATCCAAGCCCGCGAACGTCCCCGACAAGCTTACTCTTCCCTTTCAGTTCGTCAAGCCTCTTCATCGCATGCTCACCCAGCTTTTGAGCTCTCCCGCAAAGGTCCTCCTTCTCGATTACGCTGATGTTGGCGAGCGCAGCGGCAGCCGACAGCAGGTTCCCTCCCATCGTGTTTGAATGTGAACCTTCATCCCAGTCCGCGATTTCTGCATTAGACACGGTGGCCCCCATAGGCAAACCCGCCGCAAGGGCCTTCGAAAGAGTGGTTATGTCAGGCTCTACGCCGAAATGTTCACAGGCAAACATCTTTCCTGTTCTGGCGAAGCCGGTTTGAACCTCGTCGGCGATCAGCAAAATACCATTCTTTCTGCATATCAATTGAATCTTGGCGAGGAAACCTTGCGGAGGAGATATGTATCCGGCCTCGCCTTGTATTGGCTCGACGATCAAGGCAGCTACATCCTCGCTTGGAAAGAATCGTAGCGCAACCTCTTCCATGTATCTGGCGCACCACAGGTCACATGAGGGATACTCAAGGTTGTAGGCACATCGATAGCAATATGCGTATGGAACATGGACCACTTGAGGAACCAGCGGAGCAAAGTGTTTCCTGTGAAGGGCTTTGCAAGCGCTTAGACTGAGAGCTCCGAATGTGCGGCCGTGGAATGCTCCGAGGAATGAGAGCATCCCCGGTTTCTTCGTATGCCATCTCGCAAGCTTAAACGCGCATTCAACCGATTCTGCTCCGCTATTTGAGAAGAAAACCTTCTTCGGAAACTTGCCCGGCGTGATCGATACTAACTTCTCTGCAAGTTCAACCTGTTTGGCATTGTAGTAATCGTTCCCGGCGAAGTGAACCAGTCTCTCCGCTTGATCGAGTATGGCTTTCTTTACTTCAGGGTGATT
>Ga0315310_10000076_pt1 | contig 66544 bp, 51 predicted proteins | sample TDP5_MG_FD_203630 | JGI IMG/M metagenome (GOLD analysis project Ga0315310, IMG submission 203630) | Freshwater sediment microbial communities from Lake Towuti, South Sulawesi, Indonesia - TDP5 | ecosystem: Environmental > Aquatic > Freshwater > Lake > Sediment | place: Indonesia: South Sulawesi...
AAATCCTGGGGAAATTCATAAAATGAAGAGGGTTGTTCTCTTGGGCTCAACAGGCTCTATTGGACGCAGCACAATTAAGGTTGTCAGGGATTTAGAAGGATTTAAGCTCGTTGCGATTGCGGCACATAGTAACTATCAATTACTACTAAATCAGGCAATAGAGATTAGACCTGAGGCACTGGCAATAGTAGATAAAAGAAACTACAATATTCTAAAAAGACATGAAAAGAAGATAAAAACCTACTTTGGTGAAGATGGAATAATCGAGATGATTCAAGGGATTAATGCTGATATACTGGTCTGTGCATTTGCGAGTTCAATCGCTATTTATGGTATTCTAAAGGCAATTGAGAAACGAATGCGCATCTGCCTGGCAACAAAAGAGATTCTTGTAAGCTTTGGCGAGATAGTCATGAAGGAAGTAAGAAGATACAATACTGAACTCATTCCAATTGATAGTGAACATTCTGCCATCTATCAGTGTCTGGAAGGGAGAAAGGTGTCTGAGATTTCAGATATTATTATTACGGCAAGCGGTGGACCGTTTCTGAAAAGGTCACTCAAAAACATAAAAAAGGCAGATGTTTTGAAACACCCTGTCTGGAAGATGGGCAAGAAGATAACTGTAGATTCGGCGACATTGATGAATAAGGGACTTGAGGTGATTGAGGCCTACCATCTCTTCAATTTACCATCAGAGAAAATAAAGGTTGTTATCCATCCTGAGGCGATATGCCATTCATGTGTTCAGTTTGTTGATGGTAGTTTGCTATGTCAGTTCTCAACACCTGATATGAGATTACCTATTCAATATGCACTCACATCCCCAAGTAGGTTGGCTTCCTTAGTAAAGTATCTCGATATACGGAAGGTCGAGTCCCTACATTTCCTCACCCCAAATTTCAAAAAATTTCCTTGTTTGGAATTTGCGTATAATGCATTACGTATCGGAAAGAGTATGCCCTCAGTCCTCAATGGTGCAAATGCAGAAGCTGTTAAACTGTTTCTTGAAGATAAATTAAGATTTTCTGAAATTCCGAAGGTTATTTCGAAGACAATGGATAGGCATATACCAAGGGCTGGCACTATTGAGGATTATATTGAGGCAGAGAATTGGGCAAAAAATTATATAAGGAATTTAGTATGATAACACCTTCTATTTCTATTTTATTACAGAGTGCCCTAAACTTTTTATTATACCAGGTATTCCCATTTCTGTTTATATTAGCCTTTTGCATAATAATTCATGAAATTGGCCATTTCCTATTTGCAAAGCTTTTCGGCATCCCGGTTGAAAAGTTTTCGATTGGGTTTGGTCCACCATTATTGAGAACAAAAATTGGTGATACTGACTTTCGCATTGCCTATTTTCCTTTTGGTGGCTATGTGAAAATGGCAGGTGAAGAAGAAGGCGAAGGTGGGTATTACGATGCACCCTTACAAAAAAGGGCAGTCGTAGTAATTAGCGGCCCTTTATTGAACATCCTTTCCGCAGTGTTTGTTTTTATCCTTGCCTTCGCAATCTATGGTATTTCTATTAATCCTTACACAAAGGTTATGGTTGATGAGGATAGTTTTGCGGCAAAGGCAGGGTTTACAACAGGTGACTCAATATTCTGTGTGAATAACAAAAAAATTAAAAATTGGGATGAATTTGAGGAGGTGTTGATCCTTAATAAAGATAAAGAGATCGCCATCACCATGATTAGAAATGGACAAGAAATTACAAAAAATTTGATAGTGAATATTGATTCCTTAGGACTGACCCCGTTTGTGCCGCCCATATTGGGGTCAATAAAAAAGGATGGCCCTGCTTATAAAGCAGGATTGAAGCCGAACGACTGCATTTTAAGAATAGATGGTGTAGAAATCAGAACCTGGTACGACCTTGTGGAAAGAGTTAGAAAGTCGAATGGCGTAATCCTCAATTTTGAATGGCAGCATGAGGGAGGGGTTAAAACTGCCCGGATCACACCGGCACCATTTTATGACCCTATGAAGAAAGAGACCATAGGTCAGATTGGTATTTTTATGCCACTGAAAAAAGAATATGAGCCATTGCCAGAGATAATTAAATTGTCGGTAAATCGTACCTTCGCGGCTACATATCTTACATTAAAGATTTTCTATCAACTTATCAAACGTGAGGTCTCCACAAAGGCATTAGGGGGTCCAATCGCAATTCTAAAATTGAGTGTGGAATCGGCACGCTGGGGTATGGAATACCTACTTGGGCTGCTGGCATTGATTTCTATAAACCTTGGTATTATTAATCTCTTTCCTATCCCGGCACTTGATGGGGGTCATGTTCTAATATTATTGATCGAGGCAATCAGGCGTAAACGATTCTCGAAACATACACGTATCATTATTCAACAGGTAGGTTATACGATAATACTACTGCTGATTATTTTTGCGACCTTCAATGATATCACCCGCAGATGATTGATAAATTGTAGCATCCTGGGTCAATAATTAATAGTGTTATGAAGGTTCTTTTCTATAATCCAGCACCACCTCAACGGCGATTTGTGCCATTCGAGGCGATTAAAGGAAGTGCCTTTTTCCGACGATCAAATTACGAAGCGATGCGGTTGTCACACCTCGCAGATGGTTATGAATTCTATTATTATGATGAACAGATTGAGGAAAAACCCAATTTTAGTCCCGATCTTCTGATTGTAAATATTCCAATAAATCTTGCGCGATATATCAGTACTACAGTTAAAGAACAATGGGGTAATGAGATTACGACAATTTGTTATGGTGTATATGCAACAATTTTCCCAGAAGAGGTGAAAAAATTTTCAAAGGCGGTAGTAATAGGTGATATAGTCTCAGTCTGGAAAAGGATACTCGCTGACTTTAGAAATAGGCAACTTTCAGAGATATATGAAGCAGACAAAATTGACCATTTCAATGTTGACCGTAGCATCGAAACTAAATATGGATTAACCATGGTCCTTTCGCAATTGCGGACATCATTTGGCTGTCAATGTGATGTCTCACAAAAGGATTTTTGTTACGAAAATGTTCTATATAAAAGTTATAAAGAATGGGGTATTGAAGGTGTTGTGAGTGAAGTCGCACGCATCAATCGGAAGGTTATCTTTGTCCTCGATGATGACTTCTTATTTAACCGCGATTATGCAATGAATATTTTGGAGAGGTGCTGGCGCTATAAAAAGATGTGGATTTTTCAGACTAAGAGTAGCATCTTCAATGATCCCAAGATACTTCCCCGATTAAGGGACGATGGTGTTCGTATCATATACTTAAAAGAGGACTGGCTTGGTAGAGACTTGGTTAAAAGAATAGATAAGAAGGAATTTGTCAAAGAAAAAGAACATCAGATCAGCTTGATTCACAATTATCGAATGGCGGTTGGTTGTAAAATCAGACTCGGTTATGAAGACGAAGACCATTCTTTTTACCGCCGGTTATTAAAATTTTTAATAAATATTAAAGTGGATTTACTGGAGGTTGCTGTTCAGACACCGGTACCCAAGAGTTTAACCTATCAAGAATATGAAAAAGATGGTAAAATCGCCAAAGACACGACACTGTTTGACCAATGGATGCCTGTTGTTCGATTGAGTGGTGTAAAACCTCAATCTTTATATTCCTGGATGGAATGGTTGCGTGACCGTTTCTATTCGTGGGATTCAATTCTTTTGAGGAATATTCTTATCTCACCAAAATTGGGTTTTTATAATACCGCGTTTTTCTATCTCATTCCTAACCTGTCTTATCGAAATAATTTCTTAGAGAAGGTAGGGCATCCTCCATAATTTATTTAAATTTTAAAATTTCGATTGACATTGAAATGAAAATTCATTATAATATATTGTAATGGGCTATATTTATATGATGGCTTTGGACTCAGTGGAAATAGATATCCTAAATTGTATAACAAAAGACTTGTGCCTTATATTTCCGTTTGGCTTTAAAATTACCCAAAATCCTGAGTTTCCACTTTATGCCTTTGAACCGAAGAGAAATCAATACTATGCCAACAAAATTTTATCGAGACTGCATGATGAGATTCCACGAGATGGCGAAAAATTAATCAGCATCACAAGTGTTGATTTGTGCACGCCTCTCTTTTCTTTTATTTTTGGTATGGCACAACTCAGCGGTAGGGTTGCGATTGCCTCTTATCACAGACTTAGACAGGGATTTTATCATCTACCTGAAGATGATGAACTGATGCTTGAGCGTCTTACCAAAGAGTGTATTCATGAGCTTGGCCACTGTTTCGGGTTGGTTCATTGTGACAGTTTACACTGTGCAATGTTTTTTGCCCATGGTGTTCAGAATATCGATATCAAGGACAAGGCATTTTGTAGGGCATGTAAAGAGTATTTTGAACAAACGATGGAAAAGGAGAATCATGCAAAAAAGTAAAATTTTGGTCGTGGACGACGAAGAGATTATGAGAAGTTCACTCAACGATTGGCTTGTTGAAGAAGGTTATGATGTTTTTGTTGTTGAGAATGGCTATAGGGCAATAGAAGAGATTATGAATGGTGAATGGGATTTAGCAATTGTTGATCTTAAGATGCCGGGGATGGATGGTATTGAGGTTCTAAAAAAAACCAATAAGATTAAACCGAATCTTCCAGTTGTTATCATCACCGCCTATGCTACTGTTGATACTGCAGTAGTCGCAATGAAAGAAGGGGCTGCAGATTACATTGTGAAACCATTCAATCCAGCAGAAATAAGTTTGGTAATAAATAAAATCCTTGAACACCAACGACTTATAAGGGAGAACATTCGTTTACGTCGTGAACTTACGAAGCGGTTCGAATTTCAGGACTTGGTTGGCAAGAGTCCTAAGATGTTAAAGGTGTTTGATATGATAAAGACAGTTGCCCCAACAAGATCTACAATCCTCATTCGAGGTGAAAGCGGGACTGGGAAGGAACTTGTTGCACAGGCAATCCATGAATTGAGTCCAAGAAATAAAGGCCCATTCATTGCTACGGCATGTGGGGCAATGCCCGAAACACTACTTGAGGCTGAACTATTCGGCTATGAAAAGGGTGCATTTACAGGTGCTGTTGCACAGTACAAGGGGAGGATTGAGATGGCTGACCAGGGAACACTCTTCCTTGATGAGATTGGCGACATCAGTCTCAAAACCCAGATTGACCTTTTACGATTCATTCAGGAACGAGAATTTCGCCGCATTGGTAGTAAGACACCAATAAAAGTGGATGTCCGTATAATTGCGGCAACGAATAAGGATCTTGAAGAGATGATTGCCAAGGGTGAATTCAGGGAGGATTTATATTATCGGCTAAATGTGATTACTATTGAGGTGCCGCCTTTAAGGGAAAGGAAAGAAGACATACCCCTTTTGATAGACCACTTCCTTGAAAAGAATCGGCTTGAAACAGGAAAGAATATTGAACATATCTCTGAAGAGGCAATGAAGATAATGATTGACCATAACTGGCCTGGTAATGTTCGTCAATTGGAGAATACGATTGAGCATGCATTTGTTATTACAAAGGGGACTGAGATAATTCCTAGTGATTTACCACATAACCTCACTGAAAAGGAATTGCAAAAACTTCCCATCGGACAGGATTTATCTATGGCGGGTGTAGAAAAAGAGCACATCCTTAGGGTCCTCAATGCAAATGACTGGAATATACAGCGGGCAGCAACAATTTTGGGTATAAACCGTATTACATTATATAACAAAATAAAAAAATATAATCTAAAAAAACCATAAATCTAAGTAATCTACCAAAATTTGTAGTTGCAAGATTTATCAGGCATTACAAAAATATTTAAAAAATAATATTTGGCATAGGAAGCATACTATTCTAATAACTACTAACTACAATCTGCTATTTACTCCATCCTGCTACTACTTACTATTATTATTTTATTCGGCATTACTATATAATCCACCTTCGTGTCAAATTCATTATGGGGAACTTCATCAACTAACTGCATTTCGTGAATGGTTGTTGCTACCTGAATTTTACCGAATTTTTCTAAGTGCATTGTAATTTCTCTATCGCCATATCCACCACCTTTTCCCAGCCGCCAGCCATTTCTATCAACCGCAACACAGCCAGTGATAAGAAGGTCAGGCTTTATAAGTTCTTTAAGTTTTACGCCATATTTAAAGGCACCAGCGATAGTTGATGCCTCTTCTTCTTTGCCCTTTGCTACAATGGGGTCGATCTTTAAAAATCCCACTTTCAATTTGGGAGTTGCCATTATCAAAATCTTGTCTTGCTTCAGGCATAACTCTCTTACCTTTTTCTGGGCATAATCGGGATTAGCAAAAATGGCCCTGGCTCTTTTCCATTCAGGTAAGGTTGTAAGCAATCTTGCCGCCTTTTCTGAACCTTCAAAATTCGGGATTCTATCCTTTAATGGCAAAGGAAATCTCGCCACATGTTTCTCTTCCAACAATCGCCATATCGTTTCTCTTAAACTTTTTTTTTCGTCATCCATAAAAATAATTTTAGTCATTCTATATATATTGTCAAGGTATACACCTTGAAGTTTATTCACCTCTTAGATTCTTCAAAATTTTTTCTGGAGCAGGTGGATTTATCTGACGATATATCAATTCTACCTTTCCCTTTATCATTCAATTCGATATCTGTGCAATTGTACAGTTGCACAATTGTAAAAAACAGTTATAGGGCTAAAGTTTGATTAGTATATGGAGTAATGCATCATGGAATTTCTGAAATTTCATTATGGCATATTTTAGTCTATTAAACAACTAATTACTAATACTGATTGTGTTTAAAAATTATACCTTTGTTTAAAAATTAAACATAAAAATCTCCTGAAAAATTGAGAGATTTCAAAGGCCAGTTAGATTTTAATATTTGGGGGATATTCTAACCACGTAAAAAGAAAAAAACGCTCGAAAAACCGAGACTTTTTTGTTTTTGTTGTGGCATGGTTCTTGCATATAAATAAAGTGGAGGTAAAAATGAAATGCCCATTCTTAGAGGAAGTCTTGGTTCAATACTGCACTGCCTGTCCAGTGAAGAAGATGATACCAAAGGACAGGATTGGTGCATCAAGCCCATGCGAGGCTGATTATAGTGAGTGTCTAATATACATAGAATTTTTAGGCAGTGCAATAAAGAAAAAGGAGGAAGAAATGAAGCAAGAGATTAAACAAGATGTCAAGGCCTCAGAGGGTGAGAAACCCTGTATCTGGATGAAGGCTGGCGTTATTGCCTATAGAATGTGTACGACTGACTATGATTGCAAAAACTGTGAGTTTGACCAGGCGATTACAGATGCCAGCGGTGCTTATGTGGAATCTCCGCTCGTTGTTGAGGCAATTAAAAAGTTGAGGCAATTGCCGGCGGCTGAAAGGAAGTGCCGTTATATGCTTACTGGAGATTTTTCCTATAAAATCTGTCCAAACAATTACGAATGCTGGCACTGTCCAGTTGACCAATATATCCAGGATGCTATTGAGGCAAGTCCATATTTGAGAAAGCGGAGAGAAAGGGTTGCGGCAAAGGAGAAGAAGGTAAAAGGTTTTACCTACAAAGAAGACTATTACTACACACCGAATCATATCTGGTTAAAGGTTGAGGGTGAGACAATAAAAATCGGCATTGATGAATTTGCGGCGAGAATAATTGGCAAGATAACAGACGTTGAGTTGCCTCGTAAAGAAAAAATTTCCAAGGAGAGCGAATGCTGGGCATTGGGTAGTGGCAATCGTATTGTGAGAATGAAACTGCCTGTAGATGGCGAGGTTGTGGAGATAAATGAGGCAGTAAAGTCAGATACTACATTGCTTTATAATGACCCATATAATCGCGGCTGGCTGTTAAAAATAAAGACACCAAAAGAGATTGTTGAGAATATGATGAAAGGCGCTCGCACCAAGGATTGGCTTGAGAAGGAATTTGAAAAATTACACGAGGAATTTGAAGAGAAACTTGGAGTTACTATAACTGATGGTGGTGAACTGGTTCCCAACCTCTTTGAACGTTTAACGGATGAAGAATGGAATAATCTCGTGAAGAAATTTTTGATTTGACAGTTTTTAAAAAATGTAACCAACGAGAACCTATACTCAATAGAGTTGATAATCTCATTTTAGCACAATCTTCTTGACTTGCACTACTTTCTATATATAATAGTCAACTATGAAAGGAATATTAGAAGAAAAAGATTTTATCAGAAGAATTGAGGAGATCAGTAAACAAAAAATTTCCGATTGTTATCAATGTGGCAGGTGCACTGCGGGTTGCCCATTTGCTGAGTTTATGGATGAACCGCCGAATCGTGTCATCCGGCTTCTCCAGTTGGGATTGAAAGACGATGCATTAAAATCGCAAGGACCCTGGTTTTGCGCTGCCTGCCTTGTTTGTCAGGCACGGTGTCCAAGGGGCGTTGATATTCCGAGGCTCCTCGAGGCCGTTAGAATGATTCATCTGAGGGCAAAACAAGGGATTATTGATATTGATAAGATAGATAAAGAGTTTCTTCTCGATGCGCCACCCCTTGCCATAATAAGTGCATTGAGTAAATACGCACCGTAACTATGAAAATTCCATATTATCCAGGTTGCACTTTATATACAAAGGCAAAACCCTTAAATACATCCTTGCAGGCGGCATTCGATACCCTTAATATAGAACTTAAAGAAATGGCGCATTGGTATTGTTGTGGCACGACATTTGGCCTCGCACGGGACAATCGTATGTCTCTGATTGCACCCTTGCGCATACTGGCAAAGGCACAAAAGGAAAATGGCATGGTCCTGGTTCCCTGTTCAATCTGTTACAATACCCTGAAGAGGGCAAATTTCATCTTTGAACAAGACCCAGAGGCCTTGCAAATCCTTAATGAACACCTATTGGAATCCTATAATGGAAAAGAAAAGGTTGTTCATCCATTAGAATTCTGCAAGGATAATAAGCAACTTGTAAAAAGTAGAATAAAAAAGGATTTAAAGGGAATGAAGCTCGGCTGTTATTATGGCTGCCTACTTCTGAGACCAAAGAAAGAGATTCAATTTGATGACCCGGAAGCACCTACAATATTTGAAGATTTTGTCAGTTTAATAGGCGGAAAACCGATAGATTTTCCACTCAAGGTTGAGTGCTGCGGCTCTTATCTCGTTGTGAATTCCCTTGATTCTACGGTGGAGGTCTCATACAAAATCTTAAAGAACGCAGAAGGAAATGGGGTAGAGGCAATTGTTACATCTTGCCCGCTTTGTCATTATAATCTCGATAGTCTACAGAAAAGAATCATTAACAGCCATCCGGAGCTCAAACCTGTTCCTATTTTTTATTTCAGCCAGATAATGGCGATAGCCTTGGGTATTCCGTATGATTTCTGGGGTTTGGAACAGAATAAGGTATCACCTATCAACCTATTGAAGGAGTATAAGTTATTGTGAAAAGAATCGGCGTCTTTGTTTGTCACTGTGGAATAAATATTGCCAAGACGGTCGATATTGAGGCATTGACAGAGGAGATAAAAAAATATTCCGGGGTTATACATGCCGAACATTATAAGTATATGTGTTCAGACCCTGGGCAAAATCTTATCATAGATGCCATTAAGGAAAAGAATCTTGATGCAGTCGTAGTTGCCGCCTGCTCACCGACACTACATGAAAATACATTTAGAAATACTGCTGAACGAGGAAACCTCAATCGGTATGTATGTGAAATGGCAAATATTCGTGAGCAATGTTCATGGGTTCATGAGGATAGAAGTATTGCAACGCAGAAGGCAACAAATATAGTAAAAACTATTATTGAGAAGGTTAGGTTTAATGAGTCATTGGAACCCATCCTGGTGGATGTTACAAAGAGGGCACTGGTGATTGGTGCTGGTATTGCTGGCATACAGGCAGCACTTGATATTGCCAACGCAGGGATTGAAACAATTCTCATTGACAGGTTGCCTTCCATTGGTGGCCGCATGGCACAACTTTCTGAAACATTCCCGACGCTCGACTGCTCACAGTGCATCCTTACCCCAAAGATGGTTGAGGTTGTGCAAAATAAGAGAATTAGATTATTAACCTACAGCGAGATCGAGGATATTTCAGGTACGGTTGGTAATTTTAAGGTAAAAGTCAGACAAAAGACGCCCTATATAAATTGGGAGATATGTAATGGGTGTGGTGAGTGTGAGCTTGTGTGTCCGGTCTATACGAAAAACGAATTTGAATGTAACCTGATTACACGGAAGGCAGTATATCGTCCCTTCCCTCAGGCAGTTCCCAATAAATTTACAATCACAAAATCTGGCCACCCACCATGTCGCATAGCCTGTCCTGCGGGTGTCAATGCCCAGGGATATATTGCCTTAATTCGAGCTGGAAAATATAAAGAGGCATTGGCACTCGAAAGGGAGGCAAATCCATTTGCCAGTGTTTGTGGTCGTGTTTGTAATCATCCATGCGAATCTGACTGCGTTCGAGACGAGGTTGAAGAACCCCTTGCAATCGCTTCTTTAAAGAGATTCATTGCTGACATTGGACAGTATCCCTTAGAACAGAGAAGGCCTACCGGTGAAAAGATTGCAGTTGTTGGTTCTGGTCCTGGCGGTCTCTCCTGCGCTTACTTCTTGGCAAAAAGGAATTATCAAGTAACTGTATATGAGGCAGAGAAGGTTATTGGTGGAATGGTCATCCTGGGGATTCCCGAATTTCGATTGCCGCGTGAGGCGGTGAAGGCAGATATTGAGTACATAAAATCCTTTGGTGTAGAGATCAAAACCAGTGTGAAGGTTGGTGAAACTATTAGCATTGATGATTTAAGAAAGAATTACCGTGCTGTATTCTTCTCTACCGGTGCCTATGAAGAGATGAAATTGAATGTAGCAGGGGAAAGTTTACCCGGCGTTATTCATTGCATTAATTTCCTGAAGAAGATAAATTTAGGTGAGAAGGTCGCCCTGGGCAAGCGGGTTGTAGTTATTGGTGGTGGCAATGCGGCGGTTGATGCCGCTCGTGTTGCAAAAAGGTTTGGTAGTGATGTAATAATTTTGTATCGTCGTTCCCGTAATGAAATGCCCGCAAATCCCTGGGAGGTTGATGAGGCGCAGAATGAAGGCATAAAAATCGAATTTCTTGTTGCCCCAAAAAAGATTTTAGGTGAAAAGATGGTTGAGGCAATTGAATGTCAGCGAATGGAACTTGGCGCGCCTGATGCAACAGGTCGAAGACGTCCCATACCGATACCGGGAAGCGAATTTAAGATTCCGGCAGATAATATCATACCGGCAATATCCCAGCAACCAAAGGTTGATTGGTTACCCCCCGAATTTGAGCAGACAAAATGGGGCACACTGGTTGTAAATCCTGATACACTCGAGACCACAGTTAGTGGAGTTTATGCGGGAGGCGACTTAGTTTCTGGACCGGCAACCGTTATTGAAGCGGTAGCCGCGGGTCAAAAGGCGGCCGAGGCAATTGATGCAAAGATTAGAGGGGTAGCGATTGTGCCGAAAAAATGGAAAAAAGCCCGTCCTGAGTCTGAAGAATTGAAGGGAAGAGCCAAAGTGGCACGGGCTATGATGCCAAACTTGAATTTGGATAGACGGGAAGGATTTGATGAGGTTGAGTTGGGTTTTGATGAGAAGTCAGCGAAGGGCGAGGCAGAAAGATGCCTCAACTGCGCAGTCTGCAGTGAGTGTATGGAGTGTGTCGGTGTTTGCGAACCGAAGGCAATTAACCATGCATTGGATGATAAAATCCTGGAACTTGATATTGGAGCAGTTGTTGTCGCCTCAGGATATGATCTTTATGACCCCAAGAAACTGAAGGAATATGGCTACGGAACAATCTCAGATGTTATCACTTCATTAGAATTTGAGAGATTACTATCTGCCTCGGGTCCTACTGCTGGAGAATTGAAGAGACCGTCGGATGGCAAAGTTCCCAGGCGGGTCGTATTTATTCAGTGTGCTGGTTCAAGGGATAAAGAGAACCATTTAGAATATTGCTCAAAGATATGTTGTATGTATACGGCAAAGCACGCACTTCTATATAAACACCGTGTTCATAATGGTGAACCGATAATCTTCTACATAGATGTGCGAACGCCTGGTAAGGGTTTTGAGGAATTCTATAATCGGGCAACGGATGAAGGCACAATTTACATAAGGGGAAAGGTTTCAAAGGTTTACAAAGATAACGGTAAAATAATTGTGCTTGGGGTAGATACCCTCGTAGGTAAGAAGGTTGAGGTTGAAGCCGATTTAGTTGTGTTGGCAATAGGACTTGTGCCCAGTGAGGCAGTCAATGAACTAGCGAGGAAATTGAAGATAAGTATAGATGTAAATCAATTTCTTACTGAGGCACATGCGAAGCTGAGACCCGTAGAAAGTAACACGCTGGGTATATATATTGCCGGTGCAGCAAATGGTCCTAAGGATATTCCTGAGGCAGTTGCCCAGGCATCGGGTGCAGCAAGCAAGGCGATAGGTATTCTATCAGAAAAGAAGATTGCCTTTGAACCAACAGTCGCGCATATTGATGAAGAACAATGTTCAGGCTGTAGTATATGTATAAGTGTATGTCCATTTAATGCCCGAGAACTCGATAAAGAAAAAAATATTGCTAAGGTTATTGATGCCCTATGCCAGGGGTGTGGTGCCTGTTGTGCGGCCTGTCCTTCGGGTGCATCTCAGATGCGTAATCAGCGTGACCAGCAGGTTGTGCAAATGATTGTTGCTGCAATAGAGTAGCGCCAAGTTATCTATGAGAAGTTACGAGGCAATGTTCATTTTTCAACCCCATTTGGATGAAGAGAGATTAGAAAAAGAAATTAAAAATGTAACAAGGATAATAAAGGATAATGGCGTAGGAAACATCAATATTGAAAATATAGGAAAAAAAACATTTGCCTATCCAGTAGGAAAATATAACGAAGGTTACTATGTCTGTTATAATTTCCAAGCTGACCCCTTATCAATAAGTAAAATAAAAGAGGCACTCAAACACCGTGGAACTATTTTGCGATTCATAATTTTTTTAAAAAAGGAGAGAAAGAGATGAATCCACTCCGCTTGGGATATCTCAATTCAGTGCAGCTCATTGGAAGATTAGTGGCTGACCCAGAACTACGGTATACCCAAAAAGGTGCACCGGTATGTGACTTCAGGATTGCCACAACGCGACGCTTTAAAAATCGCGAAACTGGTGAGATGCAGGAAGAGACATTATTTATTAATGTTGTCGCCTGGCGCCGTCAGGCAGAGCTTGCCAATGATTTTTTAAAAAAGGGTAGCGCTGTTCTTATCGAAGGACGGCTACGTTCACGACAATGGGAATCAAACCAGGGTGAAAAGCGTTCAGCAATTGAGGTTGTTGCCTATCGTATACAATTTCTTGATGCCCCAACCGAAACGACAACAGGGGCGGAAACCACACCCGATATTGTAGAAGAGGAGAAGGAAAACCTTGACACGGATACGCCATTTTAAAAACCGTTTCCACCTGATAATGGGGTGCCATGAAGAAGAATAAGAGATGTCGTTTTTGTAAGGAAGTCTTAAGGGAGATTGATTACAAGGATGTATCAATCCTTAAAGGTTTCATAAATGAACGCGGAAAAATATTAAATTCCCGAATCACCGGCCTTTGTTCATTCCATCAACGGAGACTTGCCCGGGCAATTAAGCGTGCGAGGGAAATTGTACTACTACCATACGAAATAAAATGAAAATAATTTTACTAAAAGAAGTACCTAATCTTGGGAAGCGGTATGACATTGTAGATGTTAAGGCGGGTTATGCAAGAAACTTTCTTTTTCGGCAAAAGCTTGCTATTCCTGCTACGGAAGGAAATTTAAGGGGGATAAAAAAAAATCTCGAACGATTTTCAAGGCATGCTGAAGAGATTAAAAGAATGAGTATGGGTTTTGCTGAGAAGATTAATACCTTGACCATAAAGACAACAATCAAGATAGGTATTGATGGCAAATCCTTTGGTAGTATCACATCCCAGGATTTGGTTGAGCTGTTGAAATCGGAAGGGATTGGGATCGACAAGAAAAATATTTTACTTGAGGAACCTATTAGGCATCCTGGTATTTATGATATTAATGTCCATCTCTCTGAAAAGATTGATGCAGTATTTAAACTTGTTGTTGTTGAGGAAGGAGGTTAAAATTTTGGAAGTCTTCGTTAGTGGTGTTATCGAGGATCGGCAATCGAATACTTATGTAGTTTTGTTAAAAGAAAAATACGGTGAGAGAACCTTGCCAATCTGGATTGGTGAACCCGAGGCAATGGCTATCGCCATTTCATTAGAAGGGATTAAACCACAGCGCCCTTTAACACACGATTTACTCAAACTTATTATTGATTCGTTTGATGCGAAGGTTACTAAAATCGCCATCGTTGACTTGAAGAATGAGACATACTTTGCGCAGATTTACATTGAATATGATAGTAAATTGCTGGATATAGATGCCCGACCTTCGGATTCAATTGCACTTGCTTTGCGGGCCAACTCTCCAATCTGGGTGAATGAAGAGATGATGAATAAGAACGGTATGGTGCTCGAGGGTGATAAGACCACTGATGAGATCAAGCGACGTTTAAGATTTACAAAGCCTGAAGATTTCGGAAAATTCGATTTAAAATAGAATACGGATCAATCCGCCAATGGCGGATGCCTTTGACACAGATACAAATTTTAAACAAATTCAATTGCAAAAAATAGCCAATTCAATGTACTGTCATTCTGAGCGAGTGGTATCGTGGAGACCCTAAATGATATAAAGAAAAACTGGGATGAGTTTGCAAAGATTGATCCGTTATGGTCGATCTTACCCATTCCAGAAAAGAAAGGTAATCGCTGGAGTCTTAATGAATTGTTTGAGACAGGCCGGCAAGAGATTAAATCTGTAATAGAATATACTGAGACCCTGCGCATTAAAATTGATAAAAACAAGGCACTCGATTTTGGCTGTGGTGTTGGTAGATTAACACAGGCACTTTCAATATATTTTAGTGAATGCTATGGTGTTGATATATCATCAGAGATGTTGCTGCTTGCAAATAGATATAATCAATATGGCGGGAGGTGCAAATACATTTTAAATACTACTAATGATCTTAAAATTTTTGAAGATTCTTTTTTTGATTTTATCTACTCAAATATTGTTTTTCAACACATGCCTCCAGTTTATACATTAGGGTATATTAGAGAGTTTTTAAGGATAATAAAACGAGATGGCGCGATGGTTTTTCAAATTACAACTGAAGAATTACCTATGGTCGGGACAAAGGTAAGAAACATTTTCAAATTGATTATTCCTGCACCTCTTCGTAGATTTTATAAAAAATTGAAATATGGCACCTGGGCAATTAAAGATATGTATTGTATTAAAAAAGATATCCTTAATGAATTTATACAGTTACATGGTGGTAGGATAATTGACATTGTTAAAGATAAATCAAGTCTACCGAGGTATAAAGGCCACAGATATTGTATAGGTAGAAAGTAGAAAATAAATTTTATAAAATTTTAACCGTTTAACTAAAATACGCTTTTTCAAATTTCAAGAACCATCCCTTAATATGGATTCCGCCACCAAAACCGCCAAGTGACCTGTCTGACTTTATGATTCGATGACAAGGGATATATATCAAAAATGGATTTCTGCCGAGTGCCTGGCCAATCGCCCTTGCGGCATTTGGTTGGCCAATTGCCTCGGCAATATCTTTATATGTTGTAGTCTTCCCAAATTTAATGCGTTTCGTTGCCAAATAGACCTTTTTATCAAAGTTGCTTATTCCTGACCAATCGAGTGTTAAGCGACACTTGCTACCTCTTTTTCGGAAATAGTCCTTTAAAAATTGGACTGCCTTTATAATATACTTATTCTTTTTAATAGGGTCTACTTTATGACGGACTGCTTTAAGGTGTATTATCTTGCTCAGCATGATTGCCTTTATACCCCAGGCGCTTGAATAAATATAGATCTTTCCGATCGGACTTATGAATGTAGCGACTCGTAGATTATGCGGGCAATCTTCTTGCCTATTCCTGTGACCTTTGATATTTCCTCCTCTGAGGCCTTTCTAATCGCCTCAACACTGCCAAAATGTTTTAATAATGTCAGCTTTCTTATCTTGCCAATCTGCAGAATCTTATCAAGTTCTGATTCGGTGATTTTTTTGCCTCTTATCGTTCGATGATAACCTATAGCAAAACGGTGTGCCTCATCCCTCAATCTTTTGATTAAGACAATACCGCGTGATAAAGAAGGCATTGAGATTACCTTACCATCTGGATAATAGAGTTCATCGCTCCTTTTAGCAAGGGCAAGGACAGGGATGTCAATGTCAATCTTTTTTATTACATCGAGTGCAGCGTTGAGCTGCCCTCGTCCACCATCAATGAGCAATAAATCGGGTAACTTCTTTTCTTTTTTTAAATCGTCTATTCGTCGTGATACAATCTCTTTAATCATTGCGAAGTCATTCTGCCCTTCAACCCTCTTAATTCGGTAATGACGATACCGTTGTTTATAAGGTTTTCCATCCTTGAATGCAATGGATGCACCAACTGCAAATTTTTCTTTTAAGTTTGAGACGTCGAATGACTCAACCCATCTTGGTGGTTTTGGTAGATTAAGATTTTCCTGAAGTTCAAGGATTGAATGGGGCACCCTCTTTTTAACAACGATATGTGCAAGTTCACTTTCCGCATTTTTCTGTGCCCATTTTAAGAGGTAAAGAATTTCCCCTTTTATCGGTCTTGTTAATTTAACATGGAAATCTTTTTGATTAAACCACCTTGTTTGAATATCCCATTGGGTAGGTTCTTTCTGAATAACAATCTCCTCGGGCAAAAATGAAAGATGAGTATAAATTAATCTTACAAAGGCACTGGAAATTTCTTCATCTGTGTCAGACGGTTTTATCGCTAAATGGTATATCTCCTTTGAAATGAGGCGATTTTCTCTTATCCGGAAAAGACAGGCAACACAATTGAAACTGCTTCTTGCAATACCGATTATATCCCGATTAATATTGTCACTCGTAACAACTTGTTGGCGCTGGGAGATTTTTCTGATAGCAAATAGTTGATCTCTTATTATAGCCGCGGCCTCATAATTTTCTTTTTGGGCATATTCCCACATTTGTCCTTCCAGAATTTGTGCCAGTTCGTCAGAATTGCCCTTTAAAAATTGTATTGCTTTCTTTACCGAGCCACGATAGTCTTCTTTGTCAATCCTTCTGATACATGGTGCGCTGCATCGAGAGAGATAACACTCAAGACAAGCCCGACTATATTTTTTCGTGAGGTCTTTATTACAGGAGACGAGTTTAAAAATCCGACATAATGCATCCCTTGTTTGGCGTAATGCCTTAGCGCCTGAGTAGGGTCCGAAGATGAGTGAACCATCGGGTTTTAGATTTCTGGTAAAGAAGATACGTGGAAAATCTTCCTGGATAGTTATCTTTAAATAAGGAAATTTTTTATCGTCTTTTAATCGAATATTGTATCTTGGCTTATGGAGTTTTATCAACGATTCTTCCAAGGTTAGTGCCTCAACATCGGAGTTAGTAATTATTATATCAACATCAACTGCGTTGGACATCAAAATTTTACCTCGATATTCGTCTTTGCTAAGATATGAAGAAAGTCGATACTTTAAATTTGAGGCCTTACCAATATAAATAACTTTGTTTTTATTATTTTTAAATAAATAAACACCGGGCGATTGCGGGGTTTGCGAAATTTTCGTTTTTAAATCTACCATTTTGGCTTGGTGGAAGGTCTATCCGACCTTAAAATATGAGGCAGGATTAATGTTATATGTTTGAGGGTAGACTGCTCGGATAATTTTTATATCCTTTTCTAACGAAAGGTCTATGGCCCTTCCATCAACCTTTTCTCCTTTACTATTAATAACAATCTTTATGACTGGTGCATCAAAATAACCGAGATTCTGTGTAATTACCAATCCGATCTCACCGGAACTCAATTCAAGACAACTGCCGACCGGATATAATCCTAAAAGCTGGACGAATATCTTAGCCAGAGTAGGGTCAAAGTATGTATTCCTTCTTTCCCATACCACCCTGATTGCGATAGGGGGTAAGTAAGAAATAGGATGATAAGGTCTCGGCGTCGTCATGGCATCGAATGCATCGCAAATCCTTATGATGCGGGCATAGAAAATCGGTCTAAGCTCGATTTCACCCAGTGTTGGATAACCGCTACCATCATAGTTCCAATGGTGTTGATATGCGGCAATTAATGCGCTTATTGCGATTTCATCGAGTCCGCGTGTCTTTATTATCTGGCGCACACTATACAGAGAATGGAGTTTTAAAGATTCCCATTCTTCATTGGTTAAATTGTCAATCTTGTATAGTAAATCCTTAGGAATTTCGACTTTGCCAATATCGTGTAATAATCCCGCTGTGCCCAGCTTAACAAGATTTATTTTTGTCAAACCAATTCTTTCTCCCATTGCCAGGGCGAGAATGCCAACATTTAAAGAATGGTTGTAGGTATATTCATCAAAATTTTTTATTGTGGTAAGTGCTAAGAGACCAGTTTCATCTTGGACCAAATTATCAATCAAAGTATAGACAACCTTTCTGATACTCTTGGCATCGATTGGCTGTTTAGTCCAAAGATTCTGCATTAAGTTCTTTGTAACCTTTAATGCCTTAAAGTATGACCGTTTTATTTGTTCTCCATTCTGAAAAAACTCGGGGATTTCGTCTTCGCCGCTCGAGAATTCTATGTTAATAAATTTGAATTTCTCCATAGCATACAGTTTCAAAAAGGAATCCCTATCCTCTTTGAAAACCGAGGCAAACTTTATTATTTCATTTTGTGAGACACCTGGTAAAAAGGACAGTGATTTTATTGTCAATCTTTTAAATTTCTCATTGATAAATTGTAGAGATGTATAGCCTTCAATCTCAAATCTCAATCTTACTCTGTTAAAAAATATATAGTCTCGATATCGAAGAAGTTCTATATAAGAGGTTGTAGTAAATAGTGAATTTATGTAACTAATAAACTTTTTAGCCGCACCTTGAACCACATCATTGTTTACGTCATAGATCTGCGTTGCCTTTACTAATGTTGAAAAAAATGAAATAATATCTTGACCAGATTTATATAGGCTCATTTTTGTTTCAAAGCCGTTTCACAAGCAGATTTAATTTCTTTGTTCTTCTTTTTAATACCTTTTTGGAGTATTTTTAATGTCTCTTCGCTTCCAACTTGTGCTAAGGCCAATGCTGCCAATTTTCTTATAGCCCGGTAATTTGCTTTTCCAAATAAGACCCATTTGAAGAGAAACCGCTCCAGATTTTTAGTAATCGTATGGTCACCATTAACAACCAAACAATTAAAAAATTCTTTCTGTTCAATAAAATTGAGGCAAGGGAATTCCCTGCTTTTGATTCTTCGAAGTAGTTCGGGGTAAATTTTTGGATAGCGATTCTGGGCGAGTGTCTGTAATACTTTAATTCTTACATTTGGGTCTGTGTCATTCAGAAACTCGAAAATTACCATTGGCTCATTCGTTTCAGCCAATGCCGTAACTACCTCCATCCTTACTGGTGGTTCAGCATGGTAAAATAAGGGTCTTAAGTAAGTAATAGTTTCCTTTAATCTCATTATACCAAGGATTGCGATGGCATTGATTAACCTCGTAGTATTCTTGTCTTCTAAAAATGGTAAAATAGGTGTTGGGTCATCCTGACAGATATAGGCAATTCTATACCTCAACGATTCCAGACGTTCCTTTCGTTTTACAGTTGATATCATCGTCATGAGATATGGGACGGTCTTTTTTGAGAAGAAGCCAATGAATGCAATAAACTCGTTAAAGGATTTTTCGTTTAATGTGTCGGGTAAGTTTTTGAAACTAAGTATTGTAACTTCATTCTCAAATCTTTCTATTATTTTAAACTCTGGATAAGCGTTCAACTTGTGTATAATTCTTCGCGCATTATAAAAATCGTTGTTGTTAATACATTGTTCCGAAAGTTCAATGAGACTATTGATAATTTCTTCGGACTTTTCAATATTTAAAAAATTTATAAGTGTATTGATTGCCAAAAGCTGCATTTCCTTTTTTTGGTCACTTGAAATTTCCGATTTTAGGATTATCAGTTCATCTGGATTCAAATCCGGCATTATCGATTTTGTCATATCCAGTTTTTCTAATTGAATCATTTCAGTTATTTTTGTATCATAGTCAATGTTTTCAATTCTTGTTTCAGGTATTTGATAGGTTAATGATTCTTCCTCTTCTACTACATAGAAACTTATGTGTGAAAAATCACATTCCCACAAACTGAGGGCAATGTCCTGCTCTTTTAGCGGTTGGCTGATCGTCTCTAAGAATAGAAATAATTCGTCTGTTTCTAGTCCTTCGTAAAAAGTTATATTTCTTATGCCATCACGGAAAAGTTTGAATGCGATACTTGTATCCCTTTCTTTGTCCTCATAGACAACAAGATTTGAATGGAGCATAGTAAATCGCTCAATTCGAAAACTCAATTCTTTATAATTTTTGAGAAATTCCTCAATTTTTTGATAGAATGGTATAAAAAAGTTTTTGGTTATTGGATGGCTTATACCATACATCTGGAATGCCTTTATTGTCTTGGTTAAGGATATTATAATTTCAGCAACTAACTCTTCCATTAAATTATTATACTAAAATGTATAGGTTTGTCAACCCTATTGACATTGCCACCCCTTATCATAGGGTTGACTTCTTTTAATTTTTGAATATAATCAAGTATGAAACGAACTTACCAACCGAGCCGGAGAAAAAGAAAAAAGACGCATGGATTTCGTAAACGGATGAAGACCAAAAGTGGAAGAAAGGTTCTGAGTCGGAGAAGGCAAAAGGGAAGAAAAAGGCTTGTGGTATAACAGTGATAACTCAGAACAGTGGAATAAAAAGAAGAAATTCACATTATCGAAAAAAGAAAGGATAAAAAGCAGAAAAGAGATAGAAAATCTTTTCTCATGCGGTAAAAGATTTAAATACGATAACCTACTCATAATCTATTTACCCACGGTTGAACAGAAGGCGGGTTTCCTCGTCTCGAAACAGATAAGAAGCGCGGTGAAAAGAAACAGGGTTAAAAGAGTATTAAAGGAAGTATATCGAATGCAAAAGGAAAAATTTAAAGGGCTTGCTGTATTGTTTTATGCACAGGCCCCGGTGGAAATAAAAGATATTTATAAGGCAATTGCAAAATTTGGTGAAATGAGATGAAAAAAATAGTGATTATATTAATTAGAGGTTATCAAATAACTTTTGGTAATATGTCTATTAGGGTATGTAGGTTTGAACCCACATGTTCAAACTACGCCATCGAGGCGATTAACCGATTTGGTATTTTTAAAGGTAGCATGTTGAGCATCTGGCGTATCTTCAGATGCAATCCATTTTCTCATGGTGGCTGGGACCCTGTCCCCGTTCCCGCTAAAAAAGAAGAGGAATGAAATGGGTGAAGACCAAAGAAGAACGCTCTTGGCATTCCTCTTAATTATTGGTATATTAATTATCTGGAGTTTCTTATATAAACCAAAGACACCCCAGCTACCCAAGCGGCAAGAATGGGTTGATACAGCTAAGACAATCGTTAAGCTGACGGAGCCTGATATAATCTCGAAGGATACGATTGTCATTGATAAAGATAATATCAAGGTAATTTTATCAACCGCCGGCGGTTCTGTTAAGTCATTCACTCTTAAAAAATATAATATAGATATAGTCCCTGAAGGTAAATATCTTTTTATAAGTTCATTTGGCGATAAAGACAGTATAGTTAATTTCGATTTTATTTATCTAAAGGATTCTGTTGTTTTTAGTCAGATACTTAAAAACAATAAAATTAGAAAGGTTTACCATTTCGATAATGAATTTGGATTTCGAGTAGTTTCTTATTCTCCTGACACAGCACCTCAGATCCTTGGCTTAAAATCTGGTGTTCGAATCACTGAAAAAAAGAACCCCACAGAGGACCTAAAGCACTTTAATGTGTATATCAAGGATGAGAAGATAAATAATATCACAAAGAACATTAAAGATAATCTTATATACCCGGGGAATTTAGACTGGTTTGGATTAAGAAATAAATATTTTTTATTAGCAATAGATAATCTCGGGCATATCGACTCCATCAATCTAATCAAACTGTCTGCGAGTAACGAAATAAGCAAAGAGAAAACCACAAAGACAATGAATGGAGAATTCCATATGGCTACTTTTGGTTGCACCTATTTCCAAACACCAATGAATAGATACGGCATAGAGATTATTACAAATAAGAATCTCGACATCTTAGTATTACTTCTACCAATTAAATATTCGGAATTAGCAAGGTTTAAGAAGGGATACGAAACGATTGTTTCCTCGGGTGTCTGGGGACCAATTGCCCGTATCATTCTATCTATTTTTAATTTTTTCTTTTCAATTTTTGGTAATTATGGAATAGCAGTCATTATCTTTGCCATTTTATTAAAAGTATCATTTTTCCCTTTGTCGAGACAGACGATAATTTCCCAACACCGAATGCAAATGGTGCAACCTGAATTGAAGAAAATCCAGCAAAAATACAAGGATGACCCACAAATGTTGAATCGGGAGATGATGCATTTGTATAAAACTTATAAGGTGAATCCATTTACAGGGTGTTTACCACTTTTAATTCAATTACCAATTTTCATGGCGTTGTATCAAACCCTCTCGACTTCAATCGAATTTCGACAAGCAAAATTTGCATTATGGATAACTGACCTTTCTCTTAAAGACCCTTATTATGTATTGCCTATCGGTATGGGTGTATTGATGTTGGTTCAATCGCTTATGTCGCCTATTGACCCGAGGCAAAGATTTATGGTAATTTTAATGCCTATTTTTATGATTTATGTTTTTTTAAATTTTCCCTCGGGCCTACAATTATATTGGTTTATATTTAATATTTTAACCTTAATTGAATATTATATAACAAAAAGAGGAGGCATAAAATGAAAACGGTTGAGGCATCCGGCAAAAGTCTCACTGAAGCAATCACTAATGGTATAAAAACATTTGGGGTGAAAGAGAGTGAAGTAAATTACGAGGTAATTTCTCAAACCGAAGAAGAGACCAAAATAAGGTTGACAATTAAAGAGCCTCGCCAATATTTATGTGCATTAACAGATTTTGTATTAACAAGTATAGGTTTCAGACCAAATATTTTGGTAACAAAGGATGACCGTGGTTTTTATATAAATATCAAAACGAAATATGGCGATTCACTACTCATCGGCAAAACAGGTGAGACGCTATGGGCACTACAATATCTATTATCGAGACTCGCAAAGAGATTTTATCCTAATATAAAAATTCTGGTTGATGTCAATAGTTATCGTCAGAAGAGAAATAACTTCTTGAAGAAAAAGGCTGAAGCGATTGCCCTTATTGTCCTACAAACTGGGAAGGAGATGGCTATGGACCCCATGACAAAAAGAGAGGAACAGATCGTAGTGAATAAATTGAACGAGATCAAAGGTGTTAAGATGTATGCAATTGGAAAAGGGGCAAATAGAAATATAATTATAGCTCCAGTGGATGAACTCCATTAAATATAACTTTAAAACATCACTGCTAAATACAATCAATTTCAAATATAAAGACTTCAATAACTTATATGGCTTCTTTTTCATCTAACAGCGCGGACCAAAACGATACAATAATCGCCTGTGCTACGCCAACGGGCTATTCCAGTATTGCAGTTATCAGGTTGAGTGGTGAACAAACAATTTCATTAGCCAACAGAGTTTTCATACCATCCGAAAATATACAAAGTTACGAACCCAATCATGCATACTATGGCAGAGTAATAGACCCGGATACAAACGAGGTTCTTGATACAGTAATAGCAACTTTTTTCTTTGCACCTCGTTCTTATACAGGAGAGGATGTCGTTGAGTTTTCATGTCATGGTAATCCTTTGATTGTCGAAAAAATTGTAAAAATAGTGTTAGAACTTGGTGCCAGAATTGCCGGGCGCGGTGAGTTCACCAAGCGGGCATTACTGAATGGCAAAATTGATTTATTACAGGCTGAGGCAGTTTTAGATACAGTCTATGCAACATGTGATGAGGCAAGAAGACTCGCAATCGGCCAATACGAAGGAATACTGTCCGAAAAGATACACGAGATGAGAACAAAGATAGTTGTTCTATTATCACTCATTGAGGCTAATATAGATTTTCCTGAAGAAGAAGACGTATCTTTTGATAAAATGCAATTCGATTTACAAATAAAGGAATTAATTGATGACATTAATAAATTACTGGGCGGGGCAGAAATTGGCGTGAAGATAAAAGAAGGATATAAGGTGGTGATTGTGGGAAGGGCTAATGTTGGTAAGTCGACACTATTTAACCGGCTCATCTGCTATGATCGGGCAATTGTCCATGAAAGCCCGGGAACAACAAGGGATTATATTGAGGAAGCCGTTGAGCTCGGTAATCTATATTTGAGATTAGTAGATACTGCGGGTATTTTATTATCGGCCTCTGGTCCGGATCGGATTGCCGGCAGCCGCTCCCAAGCACTTGTTGATGACGCAGATTTGATATTGCTATTATTTGATGGCTCTGAACCCTTGAATGAAGAGGATATTCAAATTTATAATCTTACGAAAAATAAGCAAAAAATTTTAATTATTAACAAAATTGATTTAAATATACAGTTAAAGGAAACCGAAATTTTAAATGATGCGATAAAGTTATCAGCAAAGACAGGGGATAATGTTGATTTGCTAAAAGAGCGAATTAAAAATAGTTTAAGATCCAAAATAGAAAATAAAGATATCCTTTTAACAAGGCATCGTCATATTCAGTCGCTAAAAGATATTAAAAACTGTCTAACAAATATTAATAACTGTCAAACCCTTGAGACAATTGCATTTGAGTTACATACTATCCTCGATATAGTAGGTGAGCTTACTGGTAAGGTTATGCGTAAAGAAATTCTTGATAAGATCTTTGAAGAATTCTGTATAGGAAAGTAGTCCTCTAAATAGTCAGATGTTAATTGAAACAATGTTGACTTTTATTGATTTCTTTGTATAATTTAAATATAATGGAGGTAATGATGAAACGCATCTTTATTATTTTTGTTTGTGGTGTCGTATTATTTTTCGCTGACTCTTTACCATGGAAAGGAATAATTGTTTTTGGAGAATGGGTAAGGGTTGATGACGCTGATTCGGTTGTAATTGGTCACCCTGCTAAACATCCTCAGACAATTCTTGATGAAAAAACTTTAACACTTTACTCAGTATGGGAGGATGACCGGGATAATGATAATAACTACGAGATATATTTCGCGCTTTCGACAGATACCGCCCAATCATGGACAAGACCAAATATCAATTTGAGCCAGAGTCCAGCAGTTAATGACTATTATCCCTGGTTATGTGTTGATTCGTTAAACTTGTATGTCGTATGGCAGTCGTGGAGGAATAATACTTGGAAGGCCTATTTAACAAAATCTACCAATGGTGGGAATGTCTGGACCACACCTGATACGGTCCCCGGGGTATTCATTGACAACGATCAAAATTCAGGAATAAATTTTGGTCCCCAGCCAAAGATTGTTGCTGATAGTAAAAGTAGTATGGATACAATTTTCATTTACCTTGTATGGGCTGATGGTTCGGGCAACAATCCTACCCGCATTAAACTTGCTCGTTCAGTTGATTCGGCTACTTCATTTTTAGACCTTGGTATTGTAGACAAAAATCTTGGTAATGTGAACCGTCACCCCTTTATAACAGTGGATGATAGCGGTTGGGTTCATTGTGCCTGGGACCGAGGGACAGGTGGCAATAATCAGGACCCTCATTCTTGGATTGGGTATAATCGCTCAACCGACCGGGGGAATATATTTCTTCCTAATGACATTATTGTCAATGATGATATTAGTGAGGTGTATCGTGGTAATCCTTCAATTACCTTTAATGCTACAAATGGAAACATCCTGATTTCCTGGGAAGATTCGAGAAGGGCTAGTGGTAACGCCAATCCCGATATCTGGTTCAGTCGAATGCATAGAGATAGTCTATCATTTGCACCAAACCAAAGGGTAAACTGGTGGGGTCAGGATACTTCAATCACATATGATAATTTCAGACCGGTAATCAGAATGGACCCGCAAGGAATTATGGTCGCGGCTTGGCATGATGACCCGGAAAAGGATAACCGTTATGGAATACATCTTGCGGCTTATAATGATTCCATCAGCAGATTTTCCAACAGTCAGTCACTTTTGGATACCTATACCGGCAGTACCGGTGCTAATTTCGGCAATGCATTTTATGCCCCTGGTCTTTTTGTTACAATGATTGATAGCGTTACAAATTTCTTTATAGTCTGGCAAGATTTCATCCACGATGTGTCCGGGGGCAATATCTACTCGGTTCGAGGCTGGGTAGTGGAGGCGTTAGCAGATTTGGATGTAGATAATGACTCACTTGATGTGCACAATGATACGATGAATTTAAGAACCCAGCCTGCTGGTCCCGCATACTCACCATATGCCAAAGGTCGTTTCATTTTGGCAAATACTGATACAACATATAATCCTGATTCATTAGATGGCCCGAGCCTTGAAGATATTGATTCAATTTCTATCTACTCAGCACGACTTTATGGTCCTAATAATACGCCCCTTGATAGTATCTTTATACTAAATCTACCTTCAACACTTTCTATAGGGCAGACAAAAGTATGCACACTTGCGTTGGTTATTCCTATTGGTGCACCTCAGGGTTTATATACTGGCCAGATAGCCATTCAGGGGCATGGTGTAAGGTCTAATACCTATGTTCAGGAAAATTTTAATGTAAAGGTGGAGGGTCCAAAACCGAGAGGCAATCTCGATTCATTAAGGGTTGTGCCAATACCTTTCAAACCACATCGAATTGCTGGACATGATGCTATCCATTTTCAAGGGTTACCGGCAAATGCACTGGTTAGGGTCTATGACCTATCTGGCTCCTTAGTCTGGTCTGCAACCGAAGCTGGCGATGGTCATGTTAAATGGGTTGCCGATGTTGCGAGTGGTATCTACATCTATCTTGTGACTACACCAAATGGCGAAATTAAAAAAGGAAAACTTTCTGTAATTAGATAGGAGGATAAGATGAGCGATATTTGTTATTTGTTCATCGGTATAGCCGCCAGAATGGTCAAAGGGCTTGGTTATTTGGCTAATAAAACCAATAAACCATTGACGAGCAACAATACGGGCATCGTAGCCGAAAATCAATTGACGAAAAACTGTGTGAAACCTAAATGTGACTACTTGATTTTAAGTGTTATCATTTCGCTGATTACAACAACCAATTTTGTTTTCGCGGGTTCTGGTGATGCTGGTGCCGCATTCTTGAAGATTCCTGTTGATGCAAAGGTCTGTGCCATGGGTGAGGCAGGTGTTGCCTATATTGATAATGCCTCAGCTTTATACTACAATCCATCGGGGTTAGAAAAAGTCAAGACATTTAACATCCTCTTCATGCACAATGCATGGCTTTTAGGGATGAATCACGAATATTTTGCCGGCGCTTACAATTTCAAAAAAATTGGTACATTCGGCATAGCTTTCAATTACTGGGGTTCGGGTGATATACAAGGGGTTACGATCAGGGGAGATACAATTCCCGGTTACTATTTTTCTGCATCTGATTGGACAATAAATATTGGCTATGGACAAAATTTTGGTGGTCTATCTTTTGGTGGCGGATTTAAATTCTTAAGCGAACATAATGAAAGCCTTTCTACATCCGCAATCGGATTTGACATTGGGGCTATGTTCAAACCGCAGATTGCTGGACTTGGGATTGGTGCCTCAATTTCTAATATAGGAACATCAATTGAATTGGACCAGGAAGGTTTTCCTTTACCAGTTCTGATTCGACTTGGGTGGCGATATAACTTGGCGAAATTTGGTTTCACGCAAGATCTCATCTTCTCGAATGCAGACAAACTTGGTATTGGATTGGGTATGGAATACCAAGTTGCTGAAATTTTGGCAATAAGGTTTGGTTACAGAACTGGTTCAGATGTTAACGGGCTCTCGGGTTTAAGAGCTGGTTTGGGAATTTCTCTTAAAGGCTTTGGGATTAATTATGCAGTTGCGCCATACGGAAAATTGGGAACAAGTCATCGGATTTCAATTTTCTTTACAGTGATAAAATAACAATAAGGACATACTAATGGATAAGGTAACTACTTACTACCTACTGTTTTAAATAATAACCAGGCATTTTCTCCGGCTTTTGGAAATTTAAATAAGATATATTCACCTATAAGTTTTTTACCTAACAGATGTAGTTTAAGGCTATTTTTATCTTTATTTACTAAACTGAGTTCACCACTGTCCCATATCTCTACCATCCCAGCGCCATATTCATCTTCAGGTATCTCACCTTCAAAATTTGCATAATCTAAGGGGTGGTCATCTACTTGAATCGCCAGCCTCTTTACGCCTGGTTTGGTCGGTGGTTCTTTGGGTACTGCCCACGACTTCAATACCCCATCTATTTCGAGCCGAAAATCCCAATGTAGATGCGTTGCATAATGTTTATGGACAACGAATACCGGCATCTTTTTGACCAATCACTTAAATACCGGACTCGCGATAAAAAAGATGAGGAAGAAGACCGCAAGAATATACATAACCGCTGAGACTTCCTTACCTTTACCGCTTAGTAGTTTAATCAAGACATATGATAAGAATCCCAAAGAAATTCCGTTAGAAATACTATAAGTAAATGGCATGCTGGCGATTGTAATAAATGCCGGCACTGCCTCTGAGTAATCTAAGAAATTTATCCTCGTTACTGATTCCATCATCATTATACCGACAATGATTAATGCCGGGGCAACCGCTGCCGTTGGAACAAAACCGACCAGTGGTGCAGCAACAAGCGCAATCAGGAAGAGAACACCAGTTGTAACAGCGGTTAAACCCGTTCTGCCGCCTTCTTCAATGCCGGCCGCGCTTTCAATATATGAGGTCACAGTTGAGGTTCCTACTACTGCGCCTACTACAGGACCAAGTGAATCAGAGAATAGAACCCTGCCAATCCTTGGAATATTGCCTTTTTCATCAATAAACTTTGCCTTGACTGCTAAACCAATAACCGTTCCAGCGGTATCAAAGAAATCAACAAATAAAAGTGTAAATATTAATGTTACGAATGACCATTTCAATGCGCCAATAATATTGAGTTGTAAAAAGGTCGGTGTCAACGATGGCTGGAGCAGTTGTAATGCCTCGCCCTTTGTTTTGAAAAAGGGAACAAGACTTAAAATCGTTCCAATAATGATTCCCAGAAGAATTGCCCCCCTTACCCGTTTTACAAGTAAAATTGTTGTTATCAAAAGAACGACTGAAACAAGAATTATCTTGGGATAGATATTGGGATTGGCAATTTGGGACATTGTGACAAAGGTTACAGGATGTTTGGCAATAAAACCTGCATTTTCAAATCCGATGAAGGCGAGGAATAGTCCAATACCAACACTCACCGCACATTTCAAGGTCATTGGTATAGAATTGATGATTATTTCTCTTAGCTTTGTTAGGGTTACAATGACAATTATTATTCCTTCAATAAAGAAGAAGCCGAGCCCTATGCGCCAATCTATACCCATGCCCCCACATATTGCATAAGCAAAGAATGCGTTTATGCCCATACCTGGGGCAAGGGCAATAGGATAGTTGGCAACCAACCCCATAATAATACTTATCACACCGCTGACGATGCAAGTTGCAAGAACTACTGCTCCCTTATCTATACCTGCCACGGCAAGGATTGAAGGGTTGGCAGCAATGATATATGCCATTGTCATAAATGTTGTTACACCAGCAAGCACCTCAATCTTTATATTTGTGTTATTTTCCTTTAATCTAAAAAGCCTTTCAATCATTATATCTCCTTTATAATTAGTCTATCCATCTTTATCCAATTGTCAATAAGATGAAAACGCACACTTGACTTTACAAAATAAACTGTTATAATAAACAAAATTAAAATGCGTGAGTGCGGGAGTAGCTCAAAGGTAGAGTCACGGCCTTCCAAGCCGTTGGTTGCGGGTTCGAGTCCCGTCTCCCGCTTGTTCCGTTTGCAATAAAGAACGGAATAAAAGATGGCATATTGAAAGGAGCATCTATGAAAGAAGTTGCAACATTAATAATACTTATATTTTTATGGTGTGGTGGTGGAAAACAGGAAAAAACGCAACAACCAATACCTCCACCAAAAGAAGAAATGCCAACTATTGTTACAAAATCAGTCTTGATGGTCATTGCACCTAAGGACTTTCGTGATGAAGAATTTAAAGAGCCTTATGATTTATTAACAAAATCGGGTATAAAAGTGACTATTGCCTCAACTGATACAACACCTGCAAAAGGGACGCTTGGTATGATTGTCAAGCCTCAGATAACACTGGAACAGGTGGTTCCTGACAGTTTCGATGCTATTATTATCATTGGTGGCATTGGTTGCCAGGTCTTATTAAATAACACAATACTCCATAGACTTGTCCAAGGTTTCAACAATACAAAAAAGACCGTTGCCGCAATATGTATTGCACCGATTGTTTTTGCCCGTGCCGGAATACTAAAAGATATAAAGGCTACTGTTTATCCAACATCCAAAAATGAATTGACAAAGTATGGTGCACAGTATACAGGCGCTGATGTTGAAGTAAGCGGCAACATTATTACATGTTCTGGTCCTCATGCTGCAAAGGATTTTGCAACCAAAATATTTAAGACACTAAGCAAATAATTGAAGGCGATACTTCAAAGGGTTAAGAGCGCACGAGTTACAGTAATGGATAGATTAATTTCAGAGATCGGTCAGGGACTTTTGATTTTACTTGGTGTGAAAAGCGGCGACACAGAAGAGCAGGCGAATGAACTCGCCCAAAAATGTGCAAATTTGCGTATCTTTGAAGATTCTAACGGGAAATTCAACTTATCAATATTAGATATTAAAGGTGAGGCGTTGACTGTTTCCCAGTTTACACTTCTTGCAGATGTTTCAAGGGGTAGAAGACCTTCATTCACTGACGCAGAAGCACCACAAAGGGCAAAAGAATTGTGTGAATTTTTTATTACTAAACTCAATGAGTTTGGTGTGCCGACAAAGAGTGGAATATTTGGTGAACGAATGATTGTTTCCTTAGATAATAACGGCCCGGTGACAATAATCCTGGAGGTATAATTGCCTTTTAGCATGACTGGCATTGGCCGTGCAAACGGTCAAATAAAGAATCCACCAATTAAATTTGATGTTGAAATAAAATCTTATAACCATAGATTTTTAGATGTCTCTGTGAAGGCACCGATCTGCTTTGCACCCTTTGAAGAACAAATAAAAAACATAATCCAAGAAAAGGTCTCGAGAGGGCATATCATTGTTATTATTCAGCAGGATAGGGAAATTCTGGGAACACGCTTTGAAGTAGATAAACCCTTACTCAATGCCTATATGACACTTGCCAAGGAACTAAAAAAAGGGTATAAGACTACGGGTAGTATAAATATTAATACCCTGCTATCTATACCAGGATTAATTAAAATGAGCCAAAACCAGATTGATACAAAATCTATTTTTGAAGAGTTTAAACCTATTCTTTTCAAGGCATTGGATGAATATTTAGCAATGAAGAAAAAAGAGGGTAAAAACACAGCAGACGAAATAACAAAATCGCTCGATGTCATTGATAGCCAGATTAAAATTATTGAAAAATTGATTCCTGCCAGAAATGAATATTATAAAAGTCGTCTCATTGAAATATTAAAGGAATTTAATGAAACTTTTGATAAAGAAAGATTTTATCAAGAATTGCTCTATATCTCTGACCGAACTGATGTTACAGAAGAATGCAAAAGATTCTGTGGGCATTTAGAACTCATCAGGGAATCTTTGAAAAACGACATGCATCCAGGTAGACGACTCAATTTTCTTCTTCAGGAGATGCAACGTGAGGCGAACACACTAAGTGTCAAGGCAAATTACCTCAAGATAAGTAAATCTGTAGTATGTATAAAAGAAGAGATTGAAAAAATTAGAGAACAGGTGCAGAATATTGAGTAGGCGGGGTAATTTAATTGTTATTTCCGGTCCATCAGGCGTTGGAAAAACTACAATATGCAATGAAATAATTATCTGTCGTAGTAAAGATATTCGCTATTCAATTTCAGCAACTTCCAGACCAAAGAGAAAAAATGAAAAAAATGGTAGGGAGTATTACTTCCTTTCAAGAAAAAAATTTAAAGAATGGATAGATAAAGGGTTCTTTATAGAATACGCAATTGTCCATGATAATTATTATGGCACACCCAAAAAATTCTTAGAAGAGAATCTTAAAAATGGTTATCATGTCTTGCTGAATGTAGATGTGCAAGGTGCAAGAGAATTGATGAAAAAATGTCCCGAAGGCGTTTTCATTTTTATTACTCCGCCAGATATGGCCGAACTTGTAAAACGATTGCAAAAGCGTAATACTGATGATGAAGAAGAGATTAAAAAACGTCTTTTAACAGCACAGAAAGAACTTGAATATAAGGGTGATTATAAATATATTATAGAAAATCGCAACCTGGAAAAAACCGTTAAAGAAATTCTTACAATTGTTGATAAGGAAGTAAGTGCCGACTCTTGATTTTTAAAAAATTTTTACTATAATCAATAAAATTGGTAGTTATAAAAGGGGCAGTAGCTCAGCTGGGAGAGCGTCTCGTTCGCAGCGAGAAGGTCGCCAGTTCGACTCTGGTCTGCTCCACATAAAAAGAGAGAAATGATTATACCCAAGAGGGTCTTTTTAACAAAAGGTGTTGGTAAACATAAAGAGAAATTGGCAAGCTTTGAGGCTGCATTAAGGGATGCGGGTATTGCGCCATTCAATATTGTGCGGGTTTCGAGTATCCTACCTCCCGGTGCAAAGATTCTCTCTAAGGCAAAAGGGTTACAATACTTATCACCAGGTGAAATTGTTTATACAATAATGTCTGAGTGTGGCACCAATGAACCACATCGCCTGATTGCTGCGGCTATTGGTATAGCGATACCTGCGGAAAAAAACCAATATGGTTATCTTTCAGAATATCATTCCTATGGTGAAACTGAACCGAAGGCTGGCGATAAGGCCGAAGACCTTGCTGCCCAGATGTTAGCCACTACATTGGGTGTCCCTTTTGACCCAGACACAAGTTATGATGAACGAAAAGAACTCTGGAAGATTTCAACTAAAATTGTTAAAACGATGAACATCACACAAACGGCAATCGGGGATAAATATGGATTATGGACTACAGTCATAGCAGCCGCAGTATTAGTCCCATAATTCTTGACTAAGTTTCTTTAAAAAGGTTTTTTATAATTTAGCCAAACAAATGTAATTTATTAATGTTCGTTATGAAGCGGTGCCACTATTTTTTTATTTGTCTTTCTTTATTTATTAATCTTTCTACCGCCGACAGAATTAGAATTTTAACCTACAATATTTTGAGATTTCCCGAATCAATGGGCATCCAAAGATTGGACGATTTCAGAAAAGTTATTGATTATGTTCAGCCTGATATTATCGCAGTCCAGGAGATGCAGAATCAACAGGGTGTAGATTTATTCTGCGATTCAGTATTAAATTATCCAAGTAGTGCCTTCTGTGCTGTGCCATTCAATGATGGGCCAGATACTGATAATAGTTTATTCTATAGACAGGATAAAATAGAATTAATTTCTACGCAGTACATTCTAACACCAAATCGAAACATCGCACAGTATTATATTAGAATTAAAAAATCACAGAAATCATTGTATGTATTTTCGGTTCATTTTAAGTCATCCCAAGGTTCAGAAAATGAAGTAATTCGTTTACATGAAGCAACAATATTGAGAAGTCATCTCGACTCATTAGATTCAAGAACAGATTTCTTGGTAGTAGGCGATTTCAATTTTTATTATGAAGAGCCCGGATTTTATAAACTTACTGATAGCCTTCTTACGGGGAATAATGGACGACTATTCGACCCGTTAGTAAGTCATGGCTCATGGCATGACAATAGCATCTTTGCATATACACATACTCAGTCAAGTAGGGTAGATGAATTGCCCGATGGCGGCATTGGCGGAGGTCTCGATGACCGATTCGATATGATTCTATCCTCAAAAAGTCTTTTGGACACCTCGGGATTGTATCTTCATAAAGATTCCTACACAATTTGTGGTAATGATTGTAATCACTTCAATAAATCAGTAAATTATGGCATCAATCATGCCGTTCCTGATGAGGTTGCTGATGCATTATATTACGCAAGCGACCATCTACCAGTCTATGTGAATATTCTTGACATGGTCGAGTATACAGCGCTTGAAGAACCAGTTAAAATCTGGCCCAATCCTATGGAAGAGCAGGCGACAATCCATTTTCCATGGCACGAGGATTTTCTAGAGGCACGACTTACAATTACAAACATCCTTGGCCAGCATATCTATGAAACGAGAACAATAAGTCCTATAGGGGTGGTAATCAAAAGAGGGAATATGCCGATTGGTATCTATTTTATACATTTACGCATTAAAACAAAATATGGCAAACATGATTATCGAACAAAACTCGCAGTGATTAAATGATTGTGCCCTCTGATGTCACCGTAACCCTACACTTTTGCAAATGTATAGAAAAGGCATTCTTAATTTAGGTGAGTAAGTATATGACAACGATTTTAATACTATTGTTATCAATAAATTCTTGCTACTTCCTCAAATTGTCCCCCGGTGTCATGTCTCAAGGTCTTGGCGGTTGCTCAATAATGTTAGATGAGGGACTGGCAGCATTTCATAATCCGGCATTAATAGAAGAAACAAAATTCAATTTTACTTTATCACGGTGGCTATATGCCGTGAATCTTTTAGCCTTCGGTTCTTCTTTTGGAGAGAATAGCATCGGGTTAAGTTATTTAAATTACGGTAGCATCCAAGGATTTGATGAATTTGGTATATCCACGAGGGAGTTTACACCATACGATTTCAATTTTACAATTGGTAGAAAATTTGGACATTTTGGTATCGTTACAAAATTATTTGATGAACAGATAGATACTTGTCGGTTCTGGGGTGTCTGTTTCGGGTTAAGTACATACCTTGATTTTAACAATTTATCGCTTGGTGTAAAATTTGATAATTTAGGTAAAGAATTTTCAAAATCTTTCGATATTCCATTCAGTTCAATAATCGGATTAATGATTACTTTAACAGATAATTTGGCAATTTTAGCCGAGTCTAAGGCGCCTGATTTAGAAATTATGTCGGGCATAAAATATAAATACCAGAATATGGAATTTCTATTTGGCTCGAAATATATGAGGAACAATTCAGGTTCATCGCCGAGCACTTTCAATTTAGCGGATTTGAACCTCAGTGCCGGCATCGTCCTGCAAGTCGAAATTTATCAAATTGGCTATTCATTCGTCTATACCCAATTTTCCACAGCCCACCAATTTTCAATTACATTAATACCATAGTAAATTTTGCTAGGTACTAAACTTTAGTTTAAGAAAAACCAGGTTAAAACCGGGTATCCAGAAACCGTTCGAGTATGTATTTATTGACTTAGAGCAAATCTTGCTTATAATAGATGTGCATTGAGGTATAAATGAAAAAAATTTCAGTCTTCCTATCTATCCTTTTGGCATTGGCGTTCTTTTGTCGTAAACCAATAAAAAAGGTTGATATTACAACCCAGCAGATTATTGCTGGTGAAAAGATACCGTTGAAGGTAACCCATGTCTCACCGATGGGCTCAGTCGAAGGGATGCGAGAAACTTTTAAGGTTCTTGTTGGTTTTAATCAAGCGATGACCCCTCTCCAGGCAATTCCGAGGGAGGAGACTGAAGGACCATTAGAATTTGAACCATCAATTAAAGGGAAGTATCGCTGGCTCGGTTCAAGAACATTGGCATTTATTCCATATGATACACTCCAACCAGCAACACTATTTAAGGTCACGCTGAGAAAAGACGAGATTCAATCCCTTGCCGGTATGCGCCTTGAGAAAGATACATCCTGGACCTTTGAGAGTGTAAGGCCAAATCTTCTTTCTTCTTCACCCTATCATGGCGCCGATTTTATAAACACAAACGCTAATGTCTATCTTTATTTCAATGTCGAGATGGCCATAGAAAGGGTAGCGGATAAGGTCAAAATTTTTGCCAATTATGGCAGGCCTTCGTATGTACATTGCGGCACAAAGGAACCTTATTCATCACCCTACAAAGAAGAGATTGGTTTTCGGGTTAGACAGCTACAGGATAATGAAAAGAAGGACTGGCCTTTGAGAGATTGGGATAATAGAAGGACGCTTGTATTAATGCCAAATCGTCCTTTACCAATCGAGGCAGATATTGAAGTCCAACTATATCCTGGATTGCTTGCAAAGGCAGGAACACTCGGTCTCTCTTTAGACCATACCCTTTCATTCAATACCTATAATGACTTTACCCTCTTGAACAACTCTACAGAAATTCCTGGTGGCTGGCCTTTGAAACTATGTTTCTCAAATCCTGTTGAATATAAGGAAATAATAAAATATATAAAATTTGAGCCTTCAGTCGAAATTCCGAAAAATTATGAAGAAGAAGACTATCATAGTACCGAGATTGATCTCTATATGCCATTCAATCTCAATTCACAATATGCCATAAAGATAGACAAAAATTTAAAGGATATCTTCGGTAATAACCTTGATAAAAATTATGAATTCATACTTTCGGTTGGTGACTACCTACCATTTGCAGAAATTCCTACAGGGATAAATATTATTGAGTCGAAGGGCACACTTCGTTTTCCCGCAACATTTGTTAATGTTGATAGTGTATATCTTGAGATGGGATTGGTTGACATCAATAATGCAATACCATTCATCAATCAGCCGCGTATCTTTGATGCTACAATAAAATATGAAACTGCGGGTCTTTTTAGTGTAAGTAGATTCTGGCATGTTAATACATTCGAACAATTTAGAAATAAGAAGGTTAGATTACCTATTGAACTTAAAGAAGTCCTCAGAGATAGAAATAATGGTCTGGTATTTGTGCAATTTGATAACCTCGGGCAATATAGAGACTACCCCGAATATCGCTATTTAAAAGCCTTTGTTGAGGCCGGCGACCTTGGCGTTACCTGGAAATATGCACCAGAAAATAATCTTGTTTGGATAACCTCATTAAATAATACCCTGCCGATAAGGGATGCAATGGTTCAATTGCGCGATAACAATAATCAAATTCTGTGGCAGGGGAGTACTGATTCAAAAGGATTCTGTGAGTTCCCAGGTTGGGCAGAGTTGAAATTAACCACAGAAAAGAGAACCTATGAATATGAGAGCGAATACGAGATGGAATCATACACATACCATTATGAGCCAAAGTTCTGGCTTACAGTTTCTAAGGGTGAGGATGGTGCTGTCTATTCGAACTTCTGGCATTTCGGTATTGACCCGTGGCGCTTTGAGATATCTTATAACTGGTACTCGAGGGCAGAGGAGTACGGCGGTTATATATTTACAGAAAAAGGTCTTTATCGTTCCGGTGAAACTGTCCATATGAAGGGGATCCTGAGAAAGAAGAGAAGAGGTGAATGGATTCTGCCCGATTTAAATGATGTTAACTTTATTGTGAAGAACTCTCGTGATGAAGAAATATTAAATAGAACCCTGCCAATAAATTACATTGGTGCATTCTTTGAGGATATTGAATTGGCTAAAGATGCACCCACTGGTGTCTATTCGGTTCAGGTAATTTTACCCCAAAAAAATTATAGTTTTTATCATTCATTCAGGGTTGAGGCATATCGTCCTGTAGAATTTGAAGTTAATGTGTCAGCGGAAAAAGACACATTTATCGCTGGCGAAACATTCAGAGGTGTAATCAATGGCCGCTATCTCTTTGGCATGCCAATGAGAAATGCCAAGGTCAGCTGGAATCTACGCAAAGAATACTACTATGTAGATTATTCAATGCACAAGGCGTATTCATTTGGTGGCTACTATGAATTTTATGAAGAAGGGGAAACAGGCAGGAAAGTCCTTGGCGCGGGCAGTGGTAAACTGAATGAGGAGGGTGGGTATCGAGTGCAGTTAAAGTTGTCGCCACAGGATATAGATAAACCATCGGCAATCTCACTGGAAGGAACAGTCACTTCACCTAATGAGAGTTCAATTTCAAAGAGGCAGAACTGGATAGCATTCCCAGCAAACCTTCTCATCGGTCTTAAGACATCAAAATACCTCTATATCCTCGGTGATACTGTGAATTTGAGTATGATAACAATTAGGCCACAGGGTGAAAAGGTAGGCAACAAGCAAGTTGATTTGAAGGTAGTAAAAAAGGAATGGAAATCGATAAAAAAGGCAAGGCTGGGTGGAAGGTATGAATGGGTTTCAGAATTAGTAGAAAAAGAAATGAGTAAAGAGAAGGCAACGAGTTGCCTCGATTCTACACTTATCAAATTTATTCCGGAAGAACCAGGCTACTATTATATACTTGCCAAGACAAGGGATGAGAAGAACAGGGCGGCGACGACAAAAATCTATTTCTATGTTGCGGGAAGAGGTTATGCTGGTTGGTCGATGCGGGATGATGATATTATAGAACTCATTCCTGATAAAAACATATATGAAGTTGGTGATACTGCGCGGATTTTAGTTAAATCACCTTATGATTCTTGCAATGCACTTATTACAGTAGAACGGGAGTTGATTCTAAGAAAGTTCACGAAGAAATTGTGTGGTAATGCAGACTACATTGAGATTCCTTTGAAATCTATAGACCTACCCAACATTTATGTCTCAGTGACACTCTTGCGTGGCAGGGTAATCGGGCTTTCCTGGAATGAAGAGAAAGAAGAGGATCTCGGCAAACCACAATTTAAGATCGGCTATGCCAATTTGAAGGTAGATACAAAAGAGAAGCATCTGATTGTCAGGACAAGTTCAAATCGAACCGATTACCGTCCAAGGGATAGCGTGACCATATCATACGAAATAAAAAATTTTAGAGGCAATACAGTAAAGAATAGTGAGGTGAGTCTCTTCGTGGTTGATGTTGGCGTATTGAACTTAATAGATTTCAAGACACCAAATCCGTTCGACTACTTCTATGGTTCAAGGTCCTTATCGGTAAAAACAATTGAATCACGATTAAATATCCTTGGCGAAAGGAGTTACGGTGAAAAGGGTAAGGAGCGCGGGGGTGGAGGAATGGCAGGCGAAGGTATTCCTTATCGTGAGAAGTTCATAAGTACGGTCTATTATAAAGGTGATTTGAAGACCGATGAAAGGGGGAGGGGCACGGTAAAATTTGTCCTGCCTGATAATCTCACAAAATTCAGGATTATGGTTGTTGCCCAGACAGGGAATAGCGAGTTCGGCTCTGCAGAATCCACATTTGTTGTAAACCTTCCATTCATACTTACACCATCAATCCCAAGATTCACCAGAATGGGAGATTTGTTTGATGCGGGTATCGTTCTCCATAATCGGACTAAAAAAGAACAAAGGGCAGAGGCAGAATGTATTAGCGAAGGACTGAAGTTGCTTGGCAATAATAAAAAAGATATCATCCTTAAGCCCGATGAAAGTAAAGAAATTCTCTTCTCATTTATTGCTGAAACTACCGGAATAGCGGTCTTCAAGTTTAATGCAAAGATGGGTGAAGAAAGGGATGCCCTGAAATTAACAATCCCTGTAAAATTACCACCATTTGTTGAGGCAGTTGCAACATTCTCTTCAACAACCGACTCAGCACTTGAGGCAATTATTGTGCCTTCAAATATCTATGAAAATGTCGGTGGTCTTGAGGTTCTTTTTTCATCTTCGGTTCTTGCTGGAATGAAGAGGGGTATTGAGCACCTTTTAGATTATCCTTATGGATGTCTTGAACAACGCCTCTCAAGGATTCTGCCCCTTATTGTGGGGGAAGACATCATTAATCAATTCAAACTTGCACGAGTCACGGGGAAGGAATTGAGGGATTCTGTGGAAAAGGTTCTGGCTGAGGTGCCCCAATATCAATCCCCATCCGGTGGATTTCTCTATTTTAAAGAGAGCATCTATCCCTGTGCATATCTTTCTGCCTACACAATGTATATCCTGAAACGGGCATATGATATTGGCTACAAGATCGACCTCGATGTTGTGGAACGAGGTAAAAATTTCTTGAAAGAGGTTCTGCGCTGGAAGGATGTGGATTGGACATACCCATATAATGAATATGCAAGGTTAACGACCAAGGCATTTTGCCTCTATTCATTGAGTATCTGGAGAGAAAGGGAAGTTGCCTTTGCATCCAAGTTGTTTGAACGCAGGGAACAAATCCCCATCTTCGGTAAAACTTTGTTATTAAAGGCAGGTAATAATCTCGGCATGGGTAGCATGTTCGAGAATGAACTTGTTCGGATTATTACGAACAAGATAAAATTCTCTCAAACAACCGCCCATTTTGAAGAGAGTGAAATGCGTGGCTGGACATTCCCATCGCCGGCAAAGGTTACTGGCTTTGTAATTCATACCTTTACCGAACTCGATATTAAATTTCCATACAAAGACCAGGTAATTCGCTGGCTTGTTCAAGAAAGGGGCAAAAAGACAAAACCGACCACACACGAAAATGCCTTTGTCTTTGATGCATTTCAGACCTACTACAGAAAGTTTGAAAGAGAAGAACCCGATTTTGTAGCAAGGATGCTCCTTGATGGAAAAGAGATTTTAGAAGAGACATTTAGAGGTAGGACAAACATACCGCCGAAGAGATTCACATTTAGTCCCAATAACCTGACGCGCGATAAAATTCTGCAGATAAAAATTTTAAAAGAGGGCACCGGAAGGCTTTACTACACATTAAGAATGATTTATGCAATTAAGGAGAATCCCATTCCCTTTGATGAAGGGTTCTTTGTGTGGAAGGAGGTTCTGACACTTGATGGAAAAGAGGTCAAGGTATTCAAGAGGGGAGAGGTATATAAGGTTGTGCTTCATATCGTTGTTCCAGAGACAAGAATATTTGCAGTCGTTGATGATCCATTACCGGCAGGATTTGAGCCAGTCCAGACATTCTTTGTAACAGAATCACGGGAAATAAAAGAAAGATATTGGCAAGAACAATGGCAGGAGCGAGGACACTGGTGGGGTAGTTTTGACCACGAAGAGTATTATGATGACAGGGTGCTATTCTTCGGTCAGGAACTATTTCCTGGTGAGCACACCCAGGTCTATTTCATGAAGGCAGGAACGAGCGGCACATTCTTAGCGCCAGCAACAAAGGCTGAGGAGATGTATTCACCTGAAGTTTTCGGCTCAACAACACAAAGGTTTGTGACGATAGAATGACCAATAACTGATAACCGAACACTCAATTTTATTTCTTGACTTCTATTCAAAATTGTTTATAATCCCCTGTGATTATTGACCCTATAGATTTAAGAATTATTCGAGAATTAGAGCTACATGGAAGTGTATCAGTTAATGAAATTACTGGAAAATTCAATATTAGTGACGAAGAAGTTCTATCAAGAATAAAAAATTTTGAAGATTCTGGTTTTATCACCAACTATGGTCTAAAGCTGTCCATACCGACAATAACTGGTGGAAGATGGTCCTGGGGTTGTGCATCGATAGAAGCCGAACCGGATGTTAAACCTGAAAAAAAGATCGCCCTCCTCGAAGAGAGCATAGAAAACCTATCCTTTCCGTCAGGTGTTGCTCCTAATCTATCGCTCATTTTTTATTCACGAGACCTAAAGGATTCATATCGGACAATTAACAAGATACCAGGAATCAAGTATTCAGAAATCTATAAGATCAAGGAGTATAATATTTTAATGCCCAGGGTGCTAATAAAGGAAGATTGGCGCGCTATCGCTGAATTGCTGAATTCGAAATTGAGGTATGCCAATATTCATTCAATATTATTTGCACCAGTTTTGGAGACTGATATTAAATTGTCTCGACTTATGTGGCACAAAAGAAATCGGCAAGGTATAATTTCTATCTTCCCTAATTTTAATTGGTGTGTCATTAAAAATTTTTTACACCTACATCTCGCAGTTGTTACGAGTTTAAGAATAAAAGAATTAGGAAGGATAATAAACAGTTTAGGTTTTTCTGCGAATATTACATCGAGATTTAAAAAACGGTATCTACAACTTGAGTTTGATATATGGGGCTTTGGTGATTTCCAGACCATAATTGAAGCCCTAAAAGATATCAAAAGATTGAGTGTCGAAGGGTGTTCATTCGCCTATAAAAATAAAATTTATGATGAATGGATTAAAGAATTTATTGGAACAAAGGTTTAGTCTCCTATTTATTCTGCTTCTTTTTGGTGCCTGTCCAACAAAAAAGAAGACGGTTGAGAAGCCTGTTTATATCGAATCGGCTACAACAATTAAAAAGGGTAAAAATCTTGAGGAGGCGCTAAATACAATTACATCAAATAGTGAATTGACTCAATCAATAATAAATACACTCAAGTCAATAGGTTTCTCTTTTGGAAAGTGTCTACCTGGCGATTCGATTAAGATTATCAGAAAAGATAACGAATTTTTTAAGTTTATCTATCGCCAATCACCTACCGTTGTCTACTATATTATTAACCAAAACCCTCATTTAGTTGGCGCAATGAAATTTTGTTATATTGATACAACACGGTGCTTTCTAAAGGCTGAGATTACTTCTTCTCTTTATGAAACAATTTTAAGTTTAGGCGAAATGCCTGAGTTGGTCTTCCGATACGCCGATATCTTTGCATGGGAAATTGATTTTGCTACTGATACACAGAATGGGGATTCTCTTTATATTTATTTTAAAAAATTCTATTGTGATTCGAATTTTATTAGCTACGCTGATGTAATTTTTGTTCGATATAAAGGTATGGTTGGTGACTATTATGGTATATATTATAATGACCCTGAGGATTATAACGATTATTACAATCTCAAAGGTGAATCATTGAGAAAATCATTGTTAAAATCACCATTAAGATATTCCTTTATAAGTTCATATTTTTCCAAAAGTAGATTCCATCCGATCTTGAAGATATGGCGCCCCCATCATGGACTGGACTATAGTGCACCTGTGGGTGCACCAGTTTCGTCAATCGGTGATGGTGTTGTAATATACAAGGGATGGCGTGGCAGCTATGGAAACTTAGTTGAAATAAGACATAAAAATAATTTTAAATCACGCTATGGGCATCTGTCATTATTCGCTAAAGGATTATATACTAATAAAAGGGTAAAAATGGGAGATTTGATAGGTTATGTGGGTTCAACCGGTCTTTCAACTGGGCCACATCTACACTTCGAATTATATAAAGATGGGGTTGCCATAAATCCTATAAAAGTAAAAATACCACGTGCTCCATCAGTGAAGCAAAAGTATTATCAACAATTCAAACACCATTGTGATTCACTACTTACAATTATCGAGGGATTATCAAAAAATGAACAAAAAATTTTATCAAAAAAGTAGAACATTTGTGACATTATTATTTTTTATCATTGGTGTAATTCTTATTTCAAAGGGGATTGAATGCCAATACATATAAAGGCAAATAAAGGAGACTATGCACAAACAGTTTTGGTTGTCGGAGACCCAGGAAGGGCTGAAAGGATAGCGGAAATTCTGAAAAACTCCAAATCGGTCAACAAAAATCGAGGACTCTTGGGTTTCACTGGCACATATAAAGGTAAGGATATATCAGTTCAGACAACAGGTATGGGCTGTCCATCAGCGGCAATTGTGATTGAAGAACTTATTCAATTAGGTGCAAAAAGGATAATCAGGATTGGCACATGTGGTGGTATTGGAGAAAACATTAAAGCCTTAGATATTATAGCCGCGATTGCAGCATCGCCGTTTGACGGCACAACACGCACATATCTTAATGGCGAACCACATGCACCCTACGCCACATTTGAGATTTTGAAGGTTGCCCATGATACTGCTAAAAAGTTGGGAATGAATGTGAACTTTGGTGGTATCGCCAGTGTTGATGTATTCTATAATCCATTTTCTGATTATCTTCTCAAATTAAGAGAAAAGGGCATTCTGGCAGTAGAAATGGAGACAAGTTTGATATATTATCTCGCAAACAGGAGTAAACTTGAGGCAGCGTCATTCTTGCTTGTTTCAGATGTTATAGGTGGTGATAAAGAATTTACCAAATTTGTGACCGATGAAGATTTGAAGAAAGGAATGGAGCAATTAATTAATTTTGTCTTGGAGGTGTGTTATATTATCATTTAGAGAGAAGGAGGCAAAATGAATAAGTGGCGTTGCACGATATGTGGCTATATATATGACCCAGGATTTGGTGATCCCGACGCTGGTATAGGTTCTGGTGTAATGTTTGAAGAACTGCCAGATTCGTGGGGCTGTCCCGAGTGTGGTTCATCAAAGGAATTTTTTGAGCCATATGAGGAGGAAGAGTACTAATTTATGGTTAAATAAGATAGTAGATGAAAAAAAGTGCACGATTGGCATTGATGATAGTATGGATTGCAATTATATTTTTCCTGACAGGCTATCCATCCCTTGAGGTACCGAAGATTAAGGAATTCCCACTGGATAAGATATACCACATTCTTCTTTTTTTTATTTTGGGTATGCTCGAACTGCCAATATTAAAACCAATGGGTTTCTTTCTTCTTGGGTGTGGTATAGTTTTGGTAGCAGAATTTCAGCAAGTTTTCATCCCTGGCCGCGACTTTGAAATCCTTGATATGGTAGCGGGGTTTGCGGGGCTTGTTGTCATTTATATAATCTTTAAGATAAGAAGGAGATATAGGAATGATTTATCAAAAACCTAAAGGAACCAGGGATATATTTAGTAAAGAATTAAAGAGGATTGAAACAATTAATAGTGCGGCGCGCTTCTTTTTTGCATATAATGGTTATCAGGAAATAAAGACACCTATTTTTGAATTTGCAGAACTGTTTACCCGCTCTATTGGCGAGAGCACCGATATAGTCGAAAAGGAAATGTATACATTTGAGGCGGATAAAAGATTGTATGTGCTTAGACCAGAAGGCACGGCATCGGTGTTAAGGGCATTTATTGAGAACAAACTCGCTTTACCAGCACGATTCCTTTATATCGGTTCTATGTATCGAAAAGAAAAACCACAAAAGGGTAGATATCGAGAATTCTTGCAAATTGGTATTGAACTTTTAGGAGAGGAAGGACCATTTTATGACGTTGAAACAATTGATGCGGCAAAGAGATTCTTAGATTTAATTATGGCAAAGGATTATAATATTGAAATAAATTCAATCGGATGTAGTAAATGTCGTGTTAAATATAAAAATGAATTGAGGGATTATTTAAGACCAAAGATTAACAAAATTTGTCAGGATTGTCAGCGCCGTTTTGACAGAAACTTTCTTCGTATATTTGATTGCAAAAATGAATTGTGTAAAAAAATCTATGAGAACACACCAAAAATGGCTGGTTATTTGTGTTCGGAATGTGCAGAACATTACAATAGGGTGAAAAAATTCTTGGATAAGATTGGTATAAATTATGATGAGAATAAAAATTTAGTGCGTGGTCTTGATTATTATACAAGAACCGTCTTTGAGTTCAAATATCGGGGGCTTGGTGCACAGGACACAATCATTGCTGGTGGTCGCTATGACAAATTAATGAAAGAATTAGGTGGCAAAGATGTACCATGTATTGGTTGGGCAATGGGTGTGGAGAGATTATTGATTGCCTTGCCCGATAATCTGCCTAAGATAGAAGATAAAAAGACCTTCTTTATTGCAGTAATGGGGGAGAGATTTATTAATCAACTAATTAATCTTAGGGAGTTGATACAGAAAAATAATTTTATTTGCCTTACTGGTAATCCAGATGACTCAATAAAACACCAATTAAAAGATGCAAATCGCCTTAATGCTGATTATGTAATTATTTATGGTGAGGATGAGGCAAGGGAAAATATTTATAATTTGAAGAATATGGTATCAGGAGAGCAAAGGAAATTGTCATTAACTGAACTGGAACAGTTTTTGAAGGGTTTTTAGTAAAGAAATAAGTAGGGGCGGCAATGCCGCCCCTACTTTATTCAACTATTTTCTTTTTATCTCACGATGAGTAGCTTGTTAATCTTAGTCATGTTATCAGTCTTAACCTCAAGGAAGTATACACCGCTGGTAAGGTTAGAATTATGCTCATACCTATTTTCGCCGGCCGGCAATTTCGCATTAATTATCTCCTCAACAACACGACCGGTCAGGTCGTATATGCGTGCCTGAACATTTGCCTCGGTCGGAAGGGTGATATTGAAGACAATTCTACCGGTCGTAATAGAACTGAATGAAATATTCTCAGTCACAGGTATCGTCACATTGCCTTCCTCAACACCAACTATCCGCGAGATATCGCCGGTTATTGCAAATGCATAACCCATCGGTGCATTGGGCACACTCTGACCGGCAACCATCAACTTCCACTTTCCGGTTCCTGGACTATTCACCCTGAAACATTCCTCAACATTGCGATTATCCCAGGCCGTTGGATTGGCGGTTGATTGACCACTGGTATATTGATTGCCACGATAGTATGTGCCAGACGGTGCAGTGAGTGTCGTATTGAGGTCACAGACCAATGTCGGGTTGGCATTTGGCGCGGCTGCGGTATCGGTCCAGGCAACGCTTATACGAAGCGGGATTGATGAATTGACCAAAAAAGAATCGGTAATTGATTGACCCGTGCCAACACCGATGGTATCGTCCTTGATTATGAGTTTTCTCAGATCCCCGGTAAAGAAGAGCACACTATCAATATCAATCCTGCCCCAGCCGATATTCGAATCAGGAACCACAAAACTGCCAACATTTGGGTCAGCTGAGACAATTGCCATTGCCCTGAGTAATGCCGCACTTATATATCTGATTGAATCAGGAGGATTTGCTACACCGGATGGGTAATAGCCCGCCAGAAGATATTGACGAATTAAACCGATTGAACCATTCGATGCAGGCGTTGCCATACTCGTTCCTGACATCTGCCAGTATGTACTGCCTGAACCACTTGTTGAACCCTGGGCAGACCAGAGGCTTACACCAGGTGCACAGATATTTGGTTTAATCCTACGGTCTAATGTATACCCACGACTTGAGAATGAGGCAATCGTGTTTGAACTGGTGCCGTTTCCAAGAGCGCCAATTGTAATAACATTCTTGGCAATTGCAGGATTACCAATCGTCCTTGGACTCGATTCATTGCCGGCAGCATATATGTTCAGAAAATTGGGGTATCTATAAATATAGGCATCTGTTGATGCATCCTGTAGTAGGTAGGTACCACTTGAGTTAAACCAACGCCAACTTCCCGAGTGCTGTAAAATTCTGTAGGTCAGACCACGACCAAGATATATTGAATCATACATCGGGGTTAAATCAGTTGAAACAACAAGACCGCCAGAGGCATTACCGATGTCAACAAAATAGATTTTTGCATCTTTGGCCATTCCATCGTATGGGCTCGTTCCACCATTAACCGAATCATTTCCGGCGACCGTGCCATTCACATGGGAACCATGCCATGAGCCGGCACCCACATCACCAAATGCGGCGCCGGAATAGACCTTATAACCTACAACCTTTCGATGACTCGGAAAGACACCCGGTCCGGTTATTGGATAGGCGGCATCATAGAACGCCCAATGGGCTGTGGTAATACCGGTATCAGTTGTGCTGAGAACAGCCCCCCTGCCCCGAACGCCTTTATACCAGACCCTTCTACCAATGGAATCAACAGGTACTGCTGAACCCCAGCCAGTCTGGGTCACCCACTGACAGTTATTATTGCAGAGTGCCGGTGCTGACCAGAGCTGTATCCACGCAACACCATTAATTTTCGCAAGCTCACTGATTCGCCCCAAATCACCAATCACACTGAGTGACTTTGATATCTCATGGTCAATTATCTCAACAACATCAAATCCCTTTTCCTGTATCTGTTTTGCAATTTCATTTGGATTCTCAATAGGGAAGAGCTGGATTGAAACCCTTGCTGTTCCTTTGGCATTCATCAAGCCTTTTTGTAACTTGTATGCCGGCTGGAAGATACCAGTCCATTGAACAAAAGGCTTCGTATGGGTAAGGTCAATCGCTTCTTGATTTGCATAAACAATAAGCGCATACATCGGAATATAACCGATCGCCTTAATGCCGATATCCTTTAATTCATTAAGATATTCCTGATAGACCGGGCCTTTTACCTGCACCAGATAGTAACCATTCTCATCATATTCGGTAACCCTTAGATTTTGTGGCAGTGCTGGCTCTCCATCCCTTGTATCGAAGACTATATCATTGGCGAATGAGATAATCGTGGGATTCTCCTCTGGTAGAGGGGTGTATGGCACCACAACCCCATGGCTGTGAACATCAGCCGCACCTGTGATTAATAAGAGAAAAAAAATTACCATATAACCTCCTTGTTATCATATTATATTTATAACAGGATAAAAGTCAAGGGGTGAATAGGCTTAAGTATTTAAAAAACGAATAATGGATAATTATATTAAAATAACTGTGGCTGCTTGATTTATTAAGATAAGCCCAATAAATTGAGTTAAAAAATAAGTAGGGGCGGCATTGCCGCCCCTACTTTATTCAACTATTTTCTTTTTATCTCACGATGAGTAGCTTGTCAATCTTGGTTATGTTATCAGTCTTGACCTCAAGGAAGTATACACCGCTGGTAAGGTTAGAATTATGCTCATACCTATTTTCGCCGGCGGGCAATTTCACATTAATTATCTCCTCAACAACACGACCGGTCAGGTCGTATATGCGTGCCTGAACATTTGCCTCGGTTGGAAGGGTGATATTGAAGACAATTCTACCGGTCGTAATAGAACTGAATGAAATATTCTCAGTCACAGGTATCGTCACATTGCCTTCCTCAACACCAACAACTATTGGTGAAACATCGCCGGATATTGCAAATGCATAACCCATCGGTGCATTGGGCACACTCTGACCGGTAACCATCAACTTCCACTTTCCGGTTCCTGGACTATTCACCCGGAAACATTCCTCAACATTGCGAGTATCCCAGGTCGTGGGATTGGCGGTTGATTGACCGCTGGTATATTGACTGCCACGATAATATGTGCCGCTTGGTGCAGTGAGTGTCGTGTTGAGGTTATTTACAATTGAAGGATTCGCACCAGATGCGGCCGCAGTATCAGTCCAGACAACGCATATACGGAGTGGAATTGACGAGTTGACCAAAAAAGAATCGGTAATTGATTGACCCGTGCCAACACCGATGGTATCGTCCTTGATTATGAGTTTTCTCAGGTCTCCGGTAAAGAAGAGTACGCTGTCAACATCAATCCTGCCCCAGCCGATATTCGAATCAGGAACTACATAAGTGCCAACATTTGGGTCAGCTGAGACAATTGCCATTGACTTAAGCAAGGCAGCACTCTGATATTTGATAGAATCTGAGGGTCTTGCTGAACCAGTTGGATAATAGCCCGCCAGAAGATAATGGCGGATTAAACCAACCGCGCCATTTGCTGATGGTGTTGCCATACTCGTTCCTGACATCGCCTTATATGCACTGCCTGAACCGCTTGTTGCCCCATCAGCAGACATGAGGCTTACGCCGGGCGCACAAATCGTCGGTTTAATTCGACTATCTTGCGTGGGTCCACGGCTTGACCAGGATGCAATAGTGTTTGAACTGGTACCATTTCCCGTGGCTCCTATTGTTAAGATATTCTTCGAAAGACCTGGGTGGGCAATAGTTCTGTATGTCGGACCGCTATTAGCCGCCGCATACAAATTGAGGAAAACTGGATATCGGTAGATATAGGCATCAGTCGTTGCATCCTGGGTTAAGTAGTCTCCTGTGCCACTTGTCCAGCCCCAGCTACCAGAGTGTTGTAAAATCCTGTAGGTTAGACCTCGACCAAGGTAGACAGTATCATACAATGGCGTGAGATTGGTTGATACAACCAAACCACCTGTGGCATTAGCAATATCAGCAAAGTATATTTTTGCGTCCTTGGCCAGACCATCATAGGCACTTGTTCCACCATTAATAGAATCATCCCCGGCAACTGTGCAGTTTACATGTGAACCATGCCATGTGGCACCCACATCACCAAATGCGGCACCTGAATAGACCTTATAACCTACAACCTTTCGATGACTCGGGAAGGCACCGGGTCCGGTTATTGGATAGGCGGCATCATAGAACTGCCAATGGGCTGTGGTAATTCCTGTATCAGATGTGCTAAGAACCGTTCCGCGACCACGAACACCTTTATGCCAGACCCTTCTACCAATGGAATCAACAGGCACTGCTGAACGCCAGCCAGTCTGGGTTACCCATTGACAATTATTATTAAATACTGTGGCCTGGGACCAGGGTTGAATCCATTGGACACCAGTGATGCGCGCAACCGCGCTAATTCGACCCAGATCACCAATCACATCAATCGTCTTTGCTATCTCATGATCCACAACAAGGACAACATCAAATCCCTTTGCCTGTATCTGTTTTGCAATCTCATTTGGATTCTCAATAGGGAAGAGCTGGATGGTAACCCTATCAGTGCCTTTGGCATTTAATAATGCTTCGTGCAGTTTGTAAGCCGGCTGGTAAATGCCGGTCCACTGGACAAATGATTTTATATTAGCAAAGGCAATCGCTTCTTGATTTGCATAAACAATGAGCGCATACATCGGAATATAACCGATCACCTTAATGCCGATATCCTTTAGTTCATTAAGATATTCCTGATAGACCGGGCCCTTAACCTGGACTAAATAATAGCCATTGCCATCGTATTCAGTGACTCTTAAGTCTTCAGGGAGCATTGGTTCACCATTTCTCGTATCGAAGGTAACGCTGGAGAATGAGATAATCGTGGGATTCTCATCCGGTAGGACGGTGCATGGCACCACAACCCCATGGCTGTGGATGTCAACCGCACTAATGATTAATAATAGAGAAAGTAACGCCATAAAACCTCCTTGTTATTATATTATATTGAATATTTTAAAAAAGTCAAGGGGTAAAATGACTTTAAATTATAAAACCACTTGTGTCTGATAATAAATATTATGCAAACTAATTTAGATATAAGAAAACAGATGACCATACGACATACGATATGTAATAATACCTCCACCCTATTTTACTAACCTATATCAGCATCAAGCAGAGAAATTTGGACGGTGTAACTTACCTAACCACAATAATCTTACCTTGTAGCGAATTTCTTCCTGGGGATTCTAGTGTATAATAGTATATGCCACATGGGATATCAATTGTTTTCCACTCGTAATAATTTTTAAAAATTGACCCCGAATTATGAACCAATTTACCTGAGACATTATATATCTTTATTGTGACAGTTGGACAGAGATTTTTAAATATAATTTTTCCACCGATTAAACAATAAACATAGTTTGCATTCACTTCAATCGGCTTTGTTTCTGATACACCTATATTTATTTGCTTAAATCCTTCCTGTATCTGCCAGCCAGGGTTTGTATTTTGTGACCATTCATAAGCACCCACATCCCAATTACTGCCAAAAGGTCGAGATAATAAATTAAAATCATCCAAAGGCGCCCCATAGTTCCCGGTGCCAGAATTAATCAATGCCGATGTTGAACGGGCATAGAGATTTACAACTCCAGGAACAACAGTTGCATTAAGAAATTCGTTTTGCGGTTGGTTGCCCAATGTAGCATTAGGTAGTTCGGATGTTCCATAGTAGTAATTGTTCATTACTGTAGCATTGCCGATACCCTCGGGCGCCTGAAAGGCACTCTGGTTTAAGCTATCCCGATATGCAGCATTATTAATAAATCGCATTACATCTGTCGCTATATTCCAGTCATCACATCTCATACAAGTAACCGAACAGTGGTAAGAGGTATTATTAAAGATGCACAAATTCTCCATACCCCAGCTACTGTAATTCCGTGTATTGATGCCATAAGGGCAATCAAACACCACATTATTTTCTATATCCACCCCACCTACTGCAAATATACCTTCATTTGCTCGCCAGATTACATTTCTTCGAACGATGTTGTTATAACCTGTATCAGGTTTATCTGTTTTATAAAGAACAATCCCACCGTCATTTATGTTATAAACAACATTATCCTGAATGATGTTGTTATAAGAACTTCTCTTGATTTGAATACCGTCACCATAAGACACATTCGTATTATGAACCCAGTTATTATCAACAATCGAATTTATTACTATACAGACACCATCGTGAGAGCCTAAATACATACCTTCGGCGGCATTAAAAATATGATTGTGGCGGAGTTCAATAAATGAAGCCGTATCTGCCTTAGAGTTTAAGCCCACCCCTGTTATGTCGCGTATGTAACAGTCATGAATTATTATATGGTTGCTCTTTGTTCCGGCATTAAATTTTACACCATCTATGCCATCGTATTGGCCCGTGCAGGTAAGTTCGAAGCCACCAAATTTTAAAAAAGAGCAGTTATTCATATTAACGATATTCTGTAATGCCGTGCCTGTTATTATAACATTTCCGCCAAGTGTTGTTATCACAATCCAGTCGTTAGCAACCCCTACCCTATTTTGTATATACCAGCTCGACATATTGTAAGCACCAGCTTGAACTAATAATGTGTCACCTGCTTGTAAGAGATTCGTATAATTTTGAATCTCCTGTGGATTCGTAGCAATGTAAGTTACTCCTTCAACAGATTTTGCTAACGATACAATTATCAATAGATATGATAATATCTTAAACTTCATGTTTACCTCCTTTCATGGTTAGCAGTGTCTGAAAAATAAATTCTAATCTCCTTTAAATAGCCAACTTATAAATTATATACAATTTTGATAGTTTGGCAAGGACTTAGCACATTAGAATTGCCCAGTAATTTTTGCTGACCAGATACCCCTATTTGAACCATAAATGAGAAATACCAGAAGAATCAATTTCTATTCTATAATGAAACCCGATGGAATATCTTCTTTCTTCTCTTCACAACCCCGAAGCCTTACTTTCTCTTCTGTAATATAAGAACCCCTTGCCTTCCGTTCTTCACCAATCGAGAATATTAGTATCGCTGAATCACCTTCAAGCAGGCATCGATATTCACAAATTCCACAGCCTGTGCAGATTCCCTCATCAACAAAAGGTCTCAACAGTGTAATACCATGGATTGTTTCGTTTAGAGAACTAATTGCATTATACGGACAGGCCTCATCACAGATTAAACAAACTTTATTCTCTTCCCATGCGATACATCTTGTTCGGTCAATAACCGCTACCCCCATCTTTACATAAGTCTTTTCGTCGAGGGGTAATTTTCTTATTGCTGATGTAGGACATATGTTACCACAACTATTGCAATTCTGCTCACACCCGCCGATTCTTGCAACAAGTCTTGGAGTCCAAAGGCCATTAATCCCTGCCTCAAGGAGACATGGTTGAAGACCATTTGTTGGGCATACCTTCATGCATTTACCACAATGGATACAGACATTTAAAAAATCTTCCTCGGGAATTGACCCCGGCGGTCTGATTAAACGGCCATTGATTCTTTTATGGATTAAAGACCGTGCAAGTGGCACTGCTATTAATGCCGCGCCAAAGGTTGTAATCAACTCCCTTCTTCTCACATCAAATGGCATAGTTTGGAAGTTTATCTGGTACTGCAATGTCTTATGTGGACATTCGTAAAGACATCGGAAACAATCGATACATTCGGCAGAGTCAATTTTTAATTCTTTAGAATTAATTGCGCCAGTTAGGCAGATTTTCTCACATATACTACACTTCTTGCACCCTTCAAGAATTGTGAATTTAAGAATGGAAAATTTTGCGAAAAAGGCCAGTATACCCCCCAAGGGACAGAGATTACGACACCAGAATCTTGGTGCCAAAAAACCAAAACCAATAATCGCACTAAAAGCGATGAATGCAATTATGTTTTCAATATAGACCGTATTTTTTAATGTTGTAAAAAAAGAAATGAAATAAGTGATTATTGGATAAAATATTAAGGTTATCGAGCGTTCAAATATTATAAATGGATCGAAGAAATGGAGAAATGAACAACCGATAATGGCAGAGACTATCAAAAATAAAAGAATTAGGTACTTGATATTCTTTATTGTAGTTGCGGAAGGTAACCCGCCGCTGTTGGTTGCTGGAACAATCCCTATAATTGAATCGAAAATATCTATTGTTGTGCCCAAAGGACAGACAAACCCGCAAAAGAACCTGCCAAAAATGAATGTTGCACCAATAAGAAACAAGGAAAGTATCGCGGCAGAAACAATTATGCGATAGACGATACTTATGATAATCAATATCAATGGGTCGAATTTTAAAAATACATTTTGGAGATTCGTAGTCGCACCATACCGAGTCTGTATAAAAAGATAAATAAACAATATAAAAAAGGAAAGTTGAATTGATAGTCTTATAATGGGATGTCTTATATCTCGACTTCCTTTGTCACTACTTTTTGTGTATCAATCTCACCAAGCCCAAGTTCAGAAGCGGCGACGATATATTTTACATTGCTACCCTTAAACGATTTGTTATACCATGGTGTGATACCTACTACATAAGAATCTATAGCCACTACATCGGTTCCAGCAATTACTTTATTCAACTCAATTGTTTTACCTGGACCACCTGGACCGCCACTGATAAGTACCCTCGTTGTATCAACAATCGTTAGATTGGGTTTTATTACTGTGGCTAATTCGGCAATTGCCTGATGAATATTTACTCGATGAAAATAACCACGGTTCCAGACAAGTCCCATCAAGTTTTTTAATCCAAGACTCACACCAGTTGTTGAATGTGATTTAGCATTTGGTAGATTAATCAATTTATCTGCCATCTGAATTTCCTTTGCAATCTTTACATTCTTCAATTCTCTGCCCTGGGGAACTTTAATCTCAACGAACTGTCGTTCTTTACCCAGCACCAGAAGGCCAACCTTGGTCTTATCAATTATTGCCTCTTTTATTCGGGTCTTTTCAACACAGAGTTCAGGATTTGCTAAAGGATAGTCAATTATAATAATCTTTGATGCACCTGCATCTAAGCATAACCGAACCACCTGTTTTACTATTTCTGGGCTTGTCGTTACCCCACATTCAACATTAGCTGCAAATGAGATATTTGGTTTGATTAAAACACGGTCGCCTTGCCGTATGAATTTATCAATGCCACCGACAGCATCTATCGCTGCCTTCACGAGTTTTGATTTATTGCCATGGGCAACCCCAATTAAGGGTCCTGCTATAACTGTTTTCTCTTTTTGTGTTGCCCACAGTGATTCCGGCAGCACAAGGGAAAATGCTACTGTAGCACTTATTTCCAAAAATTCGCGTCGCGTTATTTTCCTCATCTATTACTCGACCTGGGTTGTATCTTTTATTGCCTGCAATATATCTGAGGTTAATCCAAAACTAACCCCAGTCTTTAGTGAATGCCTTAGCATAATATTGATTATAGTTGTGAGATATTAAAAGTCAATATCACAATTTGGTTTGTCTTAACACCCTCAACTGATATTAATCAATGATAAAGAATCCTTTAACGATAAAGCTTAATAGACCGTAAACAAAACCGAGTCGTGTTCTATTGATGTTTTTCCTTTACCTATTGCTTCAAGTTTGTGATCGCCTGGCACAGGCTTCCAGAGGAATTCAAACGGATACCTTTTTGTGCATAAGATTTTTCCATCGAGTTTGAAAATAACCTCTTTAATCACTGTATCGGCATGGACCTTGAATTTCAATCCTTGAGCCCAATAGGAGACCTGTGGGTCAATCTTATATATGTCGCTATTAGAGGGACTGATAATACAAAATCGTCTTTCCTCTTCATTGGAAGTTTGTGAATGGACAAAGTCAATATTAATTAATGACTTCTGCTGGTTGTGACAACAAAGGGCGCATGATTCTTGTGGCTCAGTTTGTGGTATATAGATTTCTTCAATAATATTTGAACATTCTTGTCGGGCAATCCTGCCAGATTGGGCACAGATTTTAACACGGTATAATGAGGCAGACTCTTCAAATTCATCTGGATGATTATTACGATGTAGTTCAATCATTATATCCCTAAAAAGTGGCGCGGCACCAGAAATTCCTGAGATACCTGCCATTGGTGCGCCATCAAAATTGCCAACCCAGACACCAACAACATACTTTTTCGTAAAGCCGATACACCAGTTATCCTTAAAATCTTTGGTGGTGCCAGTCTTGACAGCACAGGGGAATGGAAGGTTTAGTGGCGAGTCCTCCCCGAATGCCTTTATCCTGCTCGCATTGTCCATAAGTATATTAGTGATGATATAACAAGCCTCATGAGAAAAAACGCCTTTGGTGTTTAAAATCGACCAGGGACTGGTGTTACATTTATTACTATTATGAAAGATGGTATTATTATCTTCCAATTCAAGGATTGGCCTCTCCCCTTCCCAGATTCCTCCCCGGGCAATGGCACGATAGGCATTGACCATATCTAATAGGGTTACTTCACCTGCGCCGAGACCGAGTGATAGACCGTAGAAGCTCGTTTCTTTATTTAGACTTTTAAAATTCAATTCCTTCAATAGGTTATGAAACCGTTGAAGGCCAATCTTTTCTAACAAATATATGGTTGGGACATTGAAAGATGAGCCGAGCGCCTCCCTGACTCTGGTCGGTCCATGATACTTGTTACCATAATTCCTTGGGGCGAAGCGTGTGCCATCAGGAAGTCGGAATTCTATGATGGTGTCAGGTAAAATAAAACTTGCTGGAATTCCAGAAGATAGGGCAAGTATATAAACAAATGGTTTAATACTTGAGCCAGGCTGTCGAAGGGCTAAACAGCCATTTACCTGACCCTCGTTCGGTCCAAAATAATTTTTTGAACCCACCATCGTAAGGATTTCGCCAGTCTTTGTCTCCATTACCAAAACTGCTCCTTGGTTTACATTGTAATTTTTTAAAGATTTAATTAAGGTAGAAAGAAGTTTTTCTATATCTTCCTGCAGGTTGGCATTAATGCTTGAGATTATTCTAAAACAATTTTGAATTCCTTTTTTTTCAATCTCTCTGAGAATATAATCTACAAAATGTGATGCGGTAAAATTTATCTTAGAAGGAACGACATTCAATGATTCCTTAAATGCACAGACAGCAGATAAGGAATCGATGACGCCAGTTTTTAGAAGGGCATCGAGAAGTCGTTCCTTCTCTTTTAAAACAGGTTGAGGATTCATATAGGGATTGAGCATAGTAGGTGATTTAGGAATGGCGGCAATGATACATGCCTCGCCCAATGATACCTGGTCTGCAGATTTCTTAAAATAGAAGGTTGATGCCGCTTCTACGCCATAGGTTTGGTTTCCATAAGGTGAACGATTGAGATAGACCTCGAGGATTTCTTTTTTACTTAGATGTAATTCGAGTTTAAGGGCATAGAGGATTTCAATAAGCTTTGTAAAGATATTCCTATGTTTATAATTTAGTAGTATTTTTGCCACCTGCATTGTAATTGTTGAGCCACCAGAAATAATATTCTTACTTTTTATGTTTTTATATAAAGCCCTTAATAATGCGCTGGGATCAACACCATGATGAAAAAGAAATCTTTTATCCTCGCTAAAGATTGTTGCTTTAATTATATAAGGGGATATGTCATTTAAATGAACCCAGGCACTTGTTTTATAGTCCTTTGATAAAACCTCGCGTAATAACACGCCGTTGCGGTCAAAGATTTTGAATGATGTGAATTGGGGGTGCAGCTGGCTTTTATTTGGTGGGATTGCAAAAAATATAATTGTTAATAAAAAGCCAAAATAAAGAACTTTTTTCATCCATTTATTTTATTCAATCTTTGTAAATAATCAAGTCTCTTAATTTCGCCCTTGACTTTTGTAAAAAAATATGCATAATATTTAATTATGACACGCGATGAAGCCTTAAAATTATTGGATGAAAAGTTAAGGAATGCAAATCTATTCAAACACTGTCTCGCTGTCGAGGCATGTTTAAGGGAGCTGGCAAAAAGTTTTGATGAAAATGAAGAAAACTGGGGTCTGGCTGGTTTGCTCCATGATATCGATTACGAAGAAACAAGTGCTGACCCTGCGAGGCATGGCCTCGTTGGTGCACAATTCTTAGAAAAAAAGGGTTTGTCACAGGAAATAATCCGTGCAATAAAAGTGCATGCCGGCCATCTTCCCCCTGCATCGAAATTAGATTGGGCACTTTTTGCTACCGACCCTTTAACTGGTCTCATTGTTGCTTCAGCCTTAATGCATCCTGACAAAAAGTTAAAATCAATTGATTCAAATTTTGTTTTACGCCGTTTCAAAGAAAAAAGGTTTGCGGCAGGTGCGAACCGTGAGCAGATAAGCACCTGTAAGAATCTCGAGTTAGAACTTGATGGATTTATTGAAGTTTGCCTTAGGGGTATGCAAAGTATTGACACACAGTTAGGGTTATGAAAAAAATTCCAACATTCGAAAATATAATAATGGGTTTTAAACAATACTGGCAAAGCAGAGGCTGCCTTTTATTTGAGCCTTACAACTCTGAGGTTGGTGCCGGGACATTTAATCCCGCAACATTTTTGAGAATCTTAGATAACAGGCCATGGCGAGTTTGTTATGTCGAAACAGCAAAGAGACCAAGGGATGGCCGCTATGGTGAGAATCCGAATCGGGTTCAACAGTATTATCAACTGCAGGTAATCATGAAGCCCGTTCCTGAGGACATACAGATGATATATCTTAAATCGTTGGAATATATTGGATTTAAATTGAAAGAGCACGAGGTTAGGTTTGTTGAGGATGACTGGGAATCACCAACCCTTGGTGCATGGGGAATTGGTTGGGAGGTCTGGCTTGATGGTCTTGAGATAACTCAATTTACATATTTTCAACAGGCGGGTGGCGTAGATTTACAGATTATTCCAATCGAAATGACCTATGGTTTAGAGAGGATTGCTATGATTCTCCAAGATGTTTCGTCGGTCTTCGATGTAAAATGGAATGGCAGATTGACATGGGGTGATGTATATCATGAAAATGAAGTAGAATTTTCAAAATACAATTTCGAACATGCCAGTATAAAGTTATTACATTCTATCTTCAATGAATACGAAGCTGAGGCAATGGATCTCTTCAAGGCCAGATTGGTCTATCCTGGTTATGATTATACAATAAAATGTTCTCATATCTTCAATCTCTTAGAGGCACGGGGGGCGATAAGTATTTCGGAACGGGCAAAGATGATTGCGCGTGTTCGGGCACTGGCAAATCAGGCAGCTGAATTATATCTGAATAAATATAGTGCAGGAGAATAATGATTGATTTATTATTAGAGGTCGGTTTTGAAGAATTCCCTACTTCATTTTTATCTAAATCGGCTGAAGAATTATCTAAGAAGATTGAGGACTTGTTAGTGAGGGAAAGAATTTTCTATCGGACGATTCGCACAATATACACATCGAAGCGTATCGGTGCCCTTATTCTCGGTTTGAGTCGCAAGCAGAGACCCCAGATAATTGAAATTCAGGGTCCTCCAAAAAAATATGCCTACACTGAAGATGGTAAGGTTACCAATGCGCTTGCCGGTTTTATGAAGGCGAACGATTTAGGTCCCAATCAAATAAGGGTCTCAAGAACGCCAAAAGGCGAATATGTAGTAGGCAAAAAAGAGATTGCAGGTAAGTCCACCGAAGAGATTTTATATAATGAAGTTCCTAAAATTATAACAAGTTTAGAATTTCCCAAGACCATGGTCTGGAATGAGACTAAAGTTAGATTTCCAAGACCAATCCGATGGATTGTAGCACTTCTTGACCGAAAGCCATTAAGATTTGAGTATGCCGGAGTAAAGGCAGACCGATATTCTATGCCGAATTTCCACTTCTCATTCGACCCCGTGCGTATGGAAAAACCAAGAGAGTATATAAGTTTTCTTAGACATGGTGGTGTAGTTGTTGACCCGAATGAGCGTAGAAAAATAATTCTTACAAGGATAAAACAGCTGGCAAATGTATTGAAAGGTAATCCAGTATATGATAGTAATATGATAGAGGAGATAAATTGCACAACAGAATATCCTGATGTAGTAAATGGTGAATTTGATTCTAAATTTTTGGAATTACCTAAGGAGGTATTAGCCACCTCTTTAAAGGCGTGCGGAAACCTTATCTGGCTAAGGGATACAAATAAGTTTATTTGTGTTTTTGGTGCAAAGAAAAAGGCTGCAGAAAATATAAAGAATGGATATGCCAGAGTTCTAAGGGCACGGTTGGCAGATGCATTGTTCTACTATCAAAATGACTTGAAACAGAAACTTGAAGATATGCTTGAACAGACCAGAGGAATGGTATGGATAAAGGGGCTTGGCAGTATCTATGAGAAGGTGTTCCGTTTAAGTAAATTTGTTGAATACTTCAAGAATATACCAGAGATCGAAATTGAAGTAATAAAAAGGGCAGCATTGCTTTGTAAGGCGGACTTACTTTCCCAGATGGTGCGGGAAAAGGAATTCACATCACTGCAGGGTATAATGGGCTTTTATTATGCAAAGGCTAATGGTGAAGGTGAGAAGGTAGCAAAGACAATAAAAGAACATTATCAACCAAGGTTTGCTGGTGATGAACTACCTGAAACAAGGAATGGCGCTGTTTTGTCCATTGCTGACAAACTCGACAATATTGTTGGCGCATTCTTGAGTGGCCAGAAACCGAGCGGCTCTTACGACCCTCTTGGTGTGCGGAGGAATGGATATGCAGTCATAAATCTAATAGATATTAATCGTTTCAATTTTTCTTTGTTTGATGCAATAGATAATATTTTGAAATTATACAAAAGGAGTTTCGATAATAATATCTTACATGAATTTTTTAGTGAGCGTTTGATTCGATACCTTGAGGACCGCGGGTTCAGATATGATGAAGTCAATGCGATTTTAGCAAACTGGGATGGCAATGCGACAGATGCGCGATTAAGATGTGAGGCACTTAAAGAATTGCGTAATAAGCCAGAATTCATTCGCCTGGTCATTGGCCAAAAGAGGGTAAGGAATATCTTAAAGGAAATCACAAAAATCGGCCCGATAGATGCTACGCTCTTAAGCGCTGATACTGAGAAGCATCTATATAATCGTGGTCAGGTGGTTGCCAACCAGCTTTCTCAACTATTTGTTGAACAGAATTATTCTAAAATTTTAAATCTATTGTTAAGTCTACGGTCTGACATTGATAAATTTTTTGATGATGTATTAGTGATGTGTGATGACCTCCAATTGAGAAACAATCGTCTTGCATTAGTCAACTTGATAAATCAGCTTTTTTTGAGGTTTGCTGACCTTTCACAGATTGTTGTTGAAGCTTCAGAGAAGGGGACAGAAAAGAAGTCTTGAAATCTATCTTCCTAAATCAGATCAATAAAGAAAAATTGAATCAATTAATTGAAGCCTATGGCTGGGTTTTTCGCATAAGAAACCTTGGTGGATTGATATTTATTGATTTAAAAGACCGCACTGGAATACTACAATTAGTTATTGACCCTAAAACAGTCATTGAAGCCGAAAATCTTGGCTTGCAGGATTGTATCTATGTCCAGGGGGTGGTGCGTGAACGACCGATGGACCAAAAAAATCCTAAATTAGCAACTGGCGATGTTGAACTTGCCGTTGAAAAATTGAAGATACTCAACAAATCTAAGGTGCCACCATTTGTTGTTGAGGATGATGTTAAGGCAAGTGAAGAACTCAGACTTCGATATCGCTATCTCGATTTACGCCGGGATGTAATGCACCGCAATATTATCTTCAGACATAAGGTCGTTACGGCAATAAGGGAATATTTAAATAGTAAAGATTTTATTGAAATAGAGACGCCTCTTTTGACACGAAGTATGCCCGAAGGCGCCAGGGACTACCTTGTGCCTTCACGTCTATATCCTGAGAAATTCTATGCATTAGCCCAATCCCCTCAGATGTATAAACAACTTTTGATGGTGGCTGGGTTTGAAAGATATTATCAGATTGCACGATGTATCCGTGATGAAGACCCAAGACATGACCGGCAGCCTGAACATACCCAGATAGATATTGAGATGTCATTTGTGAAAGAAGAGGATATCTTTAATCTCGTTGAAGGGATGTTTGCCCATATCTTCAAGAAAGCAATCAATAAGGAATTGAGGGTTCCTTTTCCTAATCTTTCTTATACCGAGGCGATTGAAAAATATGGGACCGACAAACCAGACCTTCGTTTCGGTATGGAAATTATTAGTTTAAAAGGAATTTTTGCAAAATTGGATTTCACACCATTTAAAGACAAACAGGAAATACAGGGCATTATAGTTAAGGATGGAAATAAGATTTCCCGTAAGAGGGTAGATGAATTTAATGAAGCGGCAAAGGCTAAAGGACTTGGTGGTATCTACTGGGCTAAAAAGGAAGAAAGATTGAGTGGTAGTATTGCAAAATTGATTAACGAGGAGATTATTGACGAGTTGAGAATGGAAAACGGCGATTTACTCATCGTTGGCAGTGGCGATAAGAAAGTTTTTACTTTCCTTGGTGAATTGAGAAATAGAATTGCTGAGGACCTTCATCTCAAAGGTGGAGATTTTTCATTTCTCTGGGTTTACGATTTCCCATTATTTGAGATTGATGAAAAGACCAAAAGACTTGTTCCATGTCATCACCCCTTTACCCAACCAAGGGAGGAAGACATCAATTTTTTAGATACCGAACCGCTTCGGGTCAGGGGAAGGCAGTATGACTTGGTATGTAATGGTAATGAGCTTGCCTCAGGTAGTATCAGAAATCACAATAGACAACTGCAGGAAAAGATCTTTGGGATTCTTGGCGTTGATAAAGAAACTGCTGATAAGAAATTTGGACTGTTGCTTGATGCCCTTGATTACGGTGCGCCACCACATGGTGGCATTGCACCAGGTATTGACCGCATCTGTATGATACTTATGGGAATCCAATCAATCAGGGATATCATCGCATTTCCCAAGACGACCCAAGCACAGGGTCTTTTGGAAAACATCCCTGACTATGTAGAGCCTGAGCAGTTAAAAGAATTACATATTAAGTTTGACTAACTCTTTAATACCCGGAGTAGCAAACCATATTCTGCGTCATAAATTTGTCATAATGGACTCTTCCCATTGCTCCCTTATTAATTTCTATTTCAACTTGAGCATTGGATAGTTTTTCAATTCGTTATTTAACCACCACCAATTTTCTCGTTTCGGTGAAGGCTCCAGCATTCAACCGATAGAAATAGACCCCATCAGGAACATAAAAACCTTTATCGTCTCTACCATCCCAGCGCACAGAATAACGACCAGGCATCTGAGATTTATCTATTAGCCTCTTTATAACCTGGCCTGATATGTTATAAACTGTAAGTTCAACTGTGGATGCCACAGGTAAGGCATAATCAATACGGGTTTCAGAGACCATCGGATTAGGAAAGCTTTGCCCAAGTGAGAATTGCTTTGGTAGAGAAAGATCTGAAATTTCTGAAGATTGTGGTCCGCCTCCACCTCCTTTTTCAGATTCAGCCTGGCACAGGGCAAGAATAGCTATGGTACTTGAAATCCCACTACGCTTACGAATAGTGAACTCAACCACACTATCCGCATAGAAATGTGCTGGCAGCCATGCCTCACGACGAACCACAGTCCCGGAAGAAACCACTACATTCGCAAAGGTAGCGCCATCAACCCGAACCTCCAGACCAGTTGAAGAACCACTCGCCTGGTAATAAGAAGCCCTCACTAAATAGAGCTTCTTTGGGTCCAGATGCTGAAAGCGGTAGGCAAGATAGGCAGTATCGGTGTCCACAGTCTTTTCAGGATGCTGAGTATATTGCAGATAACCGCCACGGTGAATCGTGTAAGTGCCTGCCTGCTCCTGTCCAGCATCCAGCAAGTAAAAGGCACTTAAAGGACCAGCACCCTGAGTAAAACACACCTGATAAGGCGGGTCATTATCCTCGGTCCAGAGGCAGTAGAGAATAGTCCCCATAAAGAAAGGCGCAGATGTGACCTGTGGAGAGACTGAACGCTGTGAGGTATTGGAGAGATTAATGGGCGTCTGCCACTCACCCCAGAGGTTGTAACTATAATAAACCTCCTGATTCCCAGCATCATTCTGATGCCAGAAGCAATACATGCCAGCAGTCATCTGAGGCGAGGAACAGTCCTGAGCCTCGGTCACAACCTCAGGAAAATACCAGAGACCATCACCCAGGAATCTTGCTCGATGCATAACCCGATTTGGTGGATTGGGTTCTACCCACGCCACATGAACATGGTCACCGTATGCATCAATGTTAGGCTCATGACTTCCAGGCGTCTCGGAAATCTGACCCGGGTATGTCCACTCCTCGCCTTCTTCAAGGATTTTTGAGGCATAAAATATCTGGTCTCCCTTAGTCCAGGCAGTATGAAGCGAAAAACCATAGTGCCCAACATATTCACCAAAATGTGCCACAATCGAGGGCCGAAGACACTCTTGGTTTTCGCTATAATCAACCATCACCACCTCCTGAAGTGGTATGCCAGTGTTCAATGGGAACCAACCATAGAAGATAGCTGCTGGCGGAACGTTGCTATTTCGCCAATGAAAGACCACATGCCCCTGACTGCCAATCATGCCCGGCGTGGTAGCAAATGCCGGCGGTCCCAGCTTCTGCGTTCCGGTCACAGAAAAGATCGTAAATGGACCATACCATGTCCCATTTGCGCAATAAGCATAAAGCAACTGTTGCTCATCGTCAGAAAGCCAGATGACCTGTGGATAGCTTTGCCAGTCTATGGCAATTGCTGGATGCTTACCCTGACCTAATTCTACTTTCCGGGACCAGCTGCCACCACCATCAGTAGAAACAACATAGTAGACATTATGCTGGTCAACGCTACCGCTGTGATAGACCGCGTGAAGGAAGTTAGTCTCTTCCTGCCTTATGATCTTTCTCTGGGAATTGAAATCCAAAGCCTCAGGACTGGCTGAAGTGAGGGATTTGAATTGCCAGGTCGGGGTAAGGGAATAGACACCATCTGTAGTTGTAGCATAGACTGAAACTGAATTATTATAATCTATGGTTAAACCCATTGCATCGCTATGGAGTTGAGGGATATCAATCCATGCCGCACCACCATCTACAGTTATAAGTGTTCTGCCATTTTCTTCAGCGGTACCAGTATAGAGAATCTCTGGTTCTTCCCAGTCCATAGCGAGCAACGACTGACCGTAAGTCAGGCAAGGAAGAGATACATTCCAGTTTATTCCGCCATCCGTACTTTTATATATTCCATCATCGGAAGGCGAAAAACCAAATACTTGTGCAAATACATTATTAGAAAGAGAATTAGAACAGATTTGATAGATTTCACCATTCACGGGCAAATTATAGGTATTCCAATCTGTTCCGCTATTGGTTGATTTGTAGATGTGTGCTGGCATGCCGTAACTACCCACAAAAATTAGGTTATTGTTCCAGAAATCAACAGCTATAGAGCGACCATCATAGGCTGGCAAGATCTGTAACCAATTATCACCGCCATCAATACTTTTCTGGATACCGAGAAGGAAATAAGGATCCTCATTAAAACAGGCATACACATTATGAGTTGCTTGCGGGTCTATCGCAACTGCCGCATAAAAATATGTCTGATCTGCAAGCGACTGGAGCCTCACTTCCCATGATAGACCGCCATCGGTAGTTCGTTTAAGTGTTGGTCTCCGGATATAATCTGTGTAAGTATAAAATACCCGAAGGGCATTATCAGGGTCGGCAGCGATTGTATGACGACCAACCAAGGTGCCGTTATCTACGGTAATCCAGTTTATGCCTTGGTCGGTACTCTTAGCAACCGTCTTATCACCTTGAGCATAGATAACATCAGGTAAGCTGGTGCTAACCCCAACACCATAAAATAACTCCATCTCTCGCACTCGTTCCTGCCAGCTTTGACCACCATCGCTACTGCGATAGATGGCGGCCGTACCACCAAGATAAAGATTCTGGGCATTACTTGGGTCAATGGCAATTGCCCAAATATAAGGCACATAAATGCCTTCGTCTATTTCGGTCCAGTTCTGACCGTTGTCCATGCTTAAGAACATGCCACTATCAGTCGCAGCGTAAACACGAACAACCCCTGCTATGTTTGTAACCGCAAGCGAGGTGATAGTGCTGCCTTTGGGCAGAAAGTAAGGCGGAGAATTTTGGTCTGGAATCCAGGTCAAACCTCCGTCTATGCTCCTGCGGACTGCCCCACGAGGCCTTTCATCGGGCGGCGGGAGCAAGCGTATCTCACCCTCCCAAACATTCTGAGGATTAGTTGCATCATAAGCAACAGCCCATATTTCTCCTTCAA
>Ga0315310_10000077_pt1 | contig 66145 bp, 63 predicted proteins | sample TDP5_MG_FD_203630 | JGI IMG/M metagenome (GOLD analysis project Ga0315310, IMG submission 203630) | Freshwater sediment microbial communities from Lake Towuti, South Sulawesi, Indonesia - TDP5 | ecosystem: Environmental > Aquatic > Freshwater > Lake > Sediment | place: Indonesia: South Sulawesi...
TATGTTCTCTTCCTCAGTGAGATGTTCTATTTCTTTGTCTTTGGAATGAGTTTCAGCCTATTGGGTTTCAATCTGTTGCCCCGGCATATCTTTCTTCTTCCTTCACTCATTTTCCTCGCTATCATTGTTCTTGCAGCGGCGTTTTCCTCAATGAAGAAGACTCAAGGTGCCGAGCGCAGACACAAAAACCACTACGGATTTATGGAAAGACGAGAAACAAATTAATGTAACTAGTCCCTCACCTTTGGGGGATATGAATGCCTCTTGACAAGATTGTCACGCAAAGGCTTGCATTCATTAGGTACCTGTACAAAGTGGCTGTCGAGCAATCGTATAAAGCTGAACCTCTGTGCTTTGTGTCTATCCTAACCTTCCATGATGCAATCGAACTTTTCCTGCAGCTCTCTTCGGAATTCTTGAATCTTGGTAAGAAGAGAATCGATTTTATGGAATATTGGGCCCTCCTCACTCCTGAGATAGAAAGAAGATCGCCCGAGCTAAGACTAACGCAAAGAGAATCAGTCCGAAGACTGAACGACGCAAGAGTTGCGCTCAAACATCATGGAACTTGGCCAAACAGGCTAGAAGTTGAATCGCATAGAGTGACTGCTACTAGCTTCTTTGAAGAAAACACGCCAACAGTATTTGGCATCGAGTTCTCCGACGTTTCACTAATCGACATGGTTCAATGTGACGATGCCAAGATCAGCCTCAAGGAAGCAGAGAAGATGCTCAAGGAGAGTCATCGAAAAGAAGCGCTTGAGAAAGCTGCCGGTGCTTTCAAGCATGTCATCACGGATTACGAAGACAGGGTAAGGAAACAGTTTGGCAGTTCTCCATTCGTCTTCGGCCGAGACATGACATTTCTGAGCAGCTTCTTTATGGGATTGAGACAAGTAGATAGGAAAATGGCTGAGTTTGTCGATAAGGTGAAAGAATCGGTGGAGGACCTCCAAGAGGCTGTGAAGATTCTCAGCTTGGGTATAGATTACCGCAAATACGCGAAATTTCTGTTGCTGACTCCGCGCGTGTTCTTGGGTGAGAAAGGCATCCTCGTTCAACCAGCTCTTATCGAGAAGGAAGAAACCCCAACGGAAGATGATGTTCGGTTCTGCATCGACTTTGTTGTCGAGAGTGCCTTGATCCTGCAAGAGTTTGAGTTTGGCTTGAGATAGCCTGCAATGCTATCTTGGGAATACCTAACTTTCGCATAACGTCCACGTGGACGTCAAAAACCCCATCCTATCACTATCCCCCCGTTTCTAGTGCGGCCTGCTAGATTTGAACTCTAGCGAAGGTATTTGGCAGGATTCACCTAATTTGCTAATTGCATACGATCCGACCAAGTCTCCGTAGTCTTTCTAACCCGTGCGTTATCGCGGGTCAATCTTCCGCCGGGCGATGGCATTCACTAGGCATGACAGTGCTCTACCTAGTGGAAAGATTCCGACACATATGGCTGCAAGTATACCAGTCCTGGCGGCAGACAAGCCTTTAGTACCGTACAAGTTCACACAGACACCTGCCAAGACCAAAGCTAGCGCCAATGCCAATCCGTTATCGATTACCCATTTAAGCCGAGTATTGCGCACGGGCGTGACCACGGTCGCTACTCCAAACAATCCTGTGGACACGTAGGTACGACAGAAGAAGCTCAGGTAGGGATATGATCGATCGTTGCGGTAGATACCCCTGAATCGCAAAAAGAAATGAGGGAGAAAATGCAAAGACTGGTAGATATATCCTTAGTCTCTCCTCAGTTCTTGAAAGGAGAATCGAGCTACCTAAGAGAATGTAGCAGACCAAGATTGGAAGGATGAATTGGATGAATGGTAACAGGGGTTGCCGCACCAGTCTTATACCGAACTCACAAAGGGCTTCCAGCCTGCGACGACTACTGTAATCCTTGATTCGTAGAATTCGAAGATAACCTACAGAATCATTGCCCGGCCAGTTTGCTTCAGACTTGTATACTGGCTGCAGCCAATCATCGAGACGAGCCCATGAATCCTCTTCCACAAATGCCGCACTGAGACATTCCGTCAAGTTATGTCTATTGAAGAACATTTGCACCGAGGTGTCCAAAGGGAACACGATTTCATGTGAGTCAAATGGAAAAGTTTCTCCTGTCCCACGCACTCGGCACTCAACATTTCTCGCCAAACCCTCATGTAAACCAGTCGAAGACCGATTACAGTAGGCGTGCCAATAGGGAGGGCCTAGTGCTGATACACGCAACATTGAGGCACTGTCGGAGAAGTTTCCCAGATACAGATAGACATCTACGCGTGCAACCATTCTGGCTAGATCTACGTCATAGATGTCAACGAAGGCACGGACGGTTGGATTTGTGTTCGAAGGAACTGTCTCCATCGGCCCGTTCGGACATTGACTGGGCGGAATACATAACGCCGCACTGACACTCAAAATGCAGATCACAGGAAATAGGGCAAGGGAAGGATGCCCTGAACTGCTCATGGTAATGACTAATGATCGTTACTTGTTAAGCCTTTTGTGCCGCGATTCGAACGCCGGTAGTTCACTTTCGGGGAGAGCGCACCATCGGCCTATTGAGAAGAGATGATGGCCGAGTTCACAGCCGTAGCCCCCAGCAGAAATGATGAAGCAGTCGTCACTCTACAGGCAATCGGAAGGCTGTGGACAAAGAACAATGCCTCTCAATTTCCGTATTGGAGATTAGTTATGATGAGTTGGATTCTTTCTAACCCGCGCGTTATCACAGGTTAAGCTCCCGCCGGGCCCGCCACAGTAATGCCTCTAGCAAACCCATCAACACGGTTGGGCGCCTTCTCCAGCTGAGTTGATGATTGGTTCAAGCGACTGAAATGGGGCTCGATGGCGATCGGTGCGCTTTCTGTGGAGACGGCGATGCATAAATGCTTCCTTGACGAGATGGTAGATGCGTGGTTCCATCATGCCGAAGCCCACGGTTAAAGTTGGTATTAACGGTTACGGGGTGATAGGTAAGCGGGTAGCCGACGCCGTGACCGTCCAGAAGGATATGAAGCTCGTAGGCGTATCAGATGTTGTGGCTGATTGGCGCGTCAGAATGGCGGCGAGAAGGAAGATCCCCATCTACTGCAGTCAACCAGAACGCTTGGAGGAGATGAAGAAAGGTTATGTCGACGTCGCCGGAAACCTCGACGACCTATTGAGTGAGGTTGACGTTATTGTGGACTGTGCTCCTGCCAAGATCGGAGCCAAGAACAAGGCGTCCTACGAGAAAGCTGCTGTAAAGGCGGTCTTTCAGGGCGGAGAGAAGCACGAGGTTACAGGCGTCTCCTTCGTCGCCCAATGCAACTATAACGAATCTCTCGGGAAACCTATGACAAGGGTTGTAAGCTGCAACACCACTGCCCTATGCAGGGTCCTCGGGGGGCTTCACAAACGCTATGGCCTTGTTAAGGCTAGGGCGGTCATCATAAGGAGGGCTGTGGATGTCTGGGAGAGCAGTCACGCAGGGATCATAAACACTCTGGTCCCTGAGATGGGTGTCAGCCACCACGCGCCAGACGTCAAGACGGTGCTCCATGACCTCGATATCGTAAGCATGGCAGCCAAAAGCGCCCACAACCTCTTCCACCTACACTTCGCAATCGCCCAGCCCAAGACATCCCTGACCAAGGAAGAGGTAATTGCGGCCCTCAAGGAGGAGCCCCGCATCGTCTTCGTGAGGGGCACCGATGGGGTTGAAGGCTTGAACTCGGTCTTCGAGCTTGCGAGAGACCTAGGGAGGCCCCGAGGAGACCTCTACGAGATCCCGGTCTGGGAAGACGGCGTCATGACCCTAGGAAACGAGGTCTACCTCCTTTGGTCAACACCCAACGAAAGCAACGTGATTCCTGAAAACGTGGACGCTATAAGAGCCGTAGCCTCGACAGAGGCTGACTGGCGAAAATCGGTTGAGCAGACTGACAGTGCTCTAGGCGTGGTCAAGAGCCTCTACTGAACCCCTTGAAGAAGCCCCGCTTACACGGAAAAACACTTATAAGGGTCTACGGAGATCCAGCAGAAACGATGAGAGCAATGGTCAAGACGACACTCGAAGTTGACGACGACCTTTGGAGGCGCTTCAGCCTCCTCGTGCTCCGGGAAAAGGGTGAACGGAGAAAAAATGAGGTGATAGCTAGTCTGCTCAAGGAATACGTGGAACGAAGAGGGCTCATGGGAGTGTCTCGACAGCTGGAGCACATCCTACGGGTCGAAGAAGAAAGAGAAGCGTTCAGTAAGCTCAAGGACAAACTCATCCAAGACCCAAACTACAACGGTAAGTACGTCGCGGTATTCCAACGGTCCGTTGTTGGATGCGATGAGGACAAGGAAAAACTCGCCAAGACCGTCTACGAAAACTACGGGTACGTCCCAATATACTTCGACAAGGTGGCTCCGGGCGAAAGGCAGGTAGAAGTACCCTCACCAGAGTTGATCCATCCTGAGGTATAGCTTCGACTACAAGCCTCCGGCCCCGGCCCTAACAGTCAGGCTAACGAAACCTCTCTCCAACCTCTCCATCGAACTTCAAGCCAAACTAGATACTGGGGCAGACATAACCGTACTGCCTGAACGAACAATAGACGACCTTGGGCTTATCCCAGCAAGCCGCCTGTCCGTCTCATCTTTTGACAGACAGGAAATGTTCAGATACACATACTTCATAGATCTTGCCTTCCAGAACTACAAGTTCCCGATGCTCGAAGTTATCAGCGCCAGACGCCACGATGCCCTGCTAGGGCGAGACGTCCTCAACAAGTTGAAAGCCCATCTTGACGGGAAGAGTCTGACCTTCGATCTGTCCGATCCATAACGCCCGCACCCAAACAAGTCAGGCCGGATCCTAGAATTGTAGCTACAAATTCCTCCGCAGTACATACTGAATCCAAATTCTTGTGTTCACCTCTGCTCCTCTCGCACGGCCAGAGGTTCCTGAATTGATTGTTCTACAATCTCATGAGTTCGTCCGACAGAAGCCATATCTCATTCATAAGATTCCCTATGGCAACCAAACGGCGTTAAAGGAGAAGAGCATATAGTGATGCGCTCTTGCTCTCAGAGGGTCATTGATCCTCTTACGCGTGTTCAGGCAGCTAGTTCCTCAGGTTTGGTCTCACTCAGGAGTTGGGTTTTGCAGTATCGCTTGATCTTGTTGTGAAGGTCTTTGTCGGCGGTTACTAGCGTGGCATCATACTCTTTGGCGAGTGCGACATAGGTCGCGTCATAGAAGGTTACTCGCAATTGTCTGGATATCTCGAAGCTCTTTCCAAGCAGATTGGGCTCTGCGAAGCTTCTCAATTTGAGGCCCAAGTCTAATAGTGATTGGAAAGCCTTTGCCGAGTCGTTCTCTGCAAATGAGGGGTGCTTGGTTAGAATGTTTCCAACCTCGTAGATGACCAGTATGGGTGATGAAAGGGTTATTTTCTCGGTTGAATGGAGATCTCGGATTTGGAGCGCCTTTTCGAAATCATCCTCGACGATGTACCATTTTGCGACAATTGATGCATCTACGACTACGGTTTTCAGCGAGAACTCCTCGCTTCCCTGATTATTCTGACGCTGTCGAACTTGACGCCCTTAGTCTTCTCCCTAAGCTCATCCATGATTCTGCAAGCTCGCCTCATCCTCTCGGCCTTGACCTTCTCTTCGATTGCCGCCCTCAAGTAGTCTGCCCAGTCCAAGTCTAGCTTGCTCATCTCTTCCTTCAGATCCTTTGGGACCCGAATCGAGACCACTTCCATGCAAGATGACCTCACTGCGATACATATTCGCTTACGGATAACGTTTTCGGAACTCGCTTACTAAGACGTATACAGGAAAGCCTCCGCCTCGCGAAGATCGCATGCAGCAAGAAGAGACTTGCCGCATTTTGAACGTGTCCAGCTCTGCCGGTCCCGCCATCTTCTCGATGCGATCAAGCCCTTTTCAGAGTCAAAGGCGTCGCCAGTCTGCTGGCGGCTCTCCTAGACCAGAAGGTCATCTGCCCCTTCAACTCATTGTCAACGGCAGCCAGCTCCAACCTAACCTGGAACTCGCCGGCACCCCATCCGGCGTAGTCTCTTGGCGGAGCGAACTTGTAGGTGCCCGTAACCCTACCTTTTTCCGCCTTGAAGTCGAGCAGAGGTAGCTTTCTGCCCTCCATATCGGTGGCTGTACCATACGTTATGCTCTCAATGTCCAAATCCAAGCTGAAGAATCCATAAGGATGAACGTATTCTCCACGCCAAGAACCTATCAAGCTAGCCTTCTCGTTGACGGTTAAAGGTTCTTCGACATAGCGATGGATCGCCTGATTCTCGACATCGAACTGTTTTACGTCGCCCTTTTCATCGAATTCGAGAGTAAGCTCGTATCCTTCGTATTGAGTCCCATGGACCAGATATCTCGATTCATCCTGCTTCTCTAAGTAGAGCCGGCCTTCCGGCCCCTCCAAAATCAGGTAGCCATTCTCGACCTTTATGAGATATTTTTGTCCTGCCTTGCCATATGCCCCTATGAGCTTTCTCCACTCATCCGGGACAGTTTGTATCGCCTTTGGATTAAACGGAGTCTCCCCGGCTACGATGCGTAGTGCGGTTGGTGCTGGAGGCCTCCAAGCGGTGCCATCGTTTAGGTTGCTTAGCCAACAAACACCGATTCTTAGATCGGGATAGAAGGCCACATGGTTAGTGAAACCCGGTACGCTGCCTGTGTGCGAAAGCATCATGTGACCGTCGTGTATGTTTCTAAACCAGCTCAACGCCATGCCACTTCGAGAACTCCCTGCACTCGCTTGTAACTTGTGCATCTCCTCGATAGTCTCTGCTCTCAGGATTCTGCGCCCCTTATAGACGCCACCGTTCAGATGGGCGATGAGAAGGTGGAAGAGATCTATCACAGTTGAAAAGAGGCTGCCGGCTGGATCCTGAGGAATAGTGCCTAGGATGTATGGCTTAACCGGCTGAATAGGCTCATCTGGTCCACCTGTCCGCTCATAACCTTGGGCAAACGATTCCTCAATCGCCTTCGTCAACTCGAAATCGCTTGAATCCATCTCCAATGGTTTGAGAACGTTTTCCCTAACATAGTCATCATATGGCTTTCCCGAAAAGAGTTCGATCAGGTGACCAACGACAGCAAAGGCGGTGTTGCAATAGGCATAGGATTTTCCAGGGAGCTCTACAGTTCTTGCAGCTTCTGAAAGATACTCCTTCAGAATCAGTGCCTCTTTCCTATCATAATATATGGGCGGAACACGCGTAGGCATACCTGAATAATGGGTGAGCAGATGCCGTATGGTAGGCTCCTTCTCAAATCTGGTCTGAATCTTCACATCTAGATGAATGTTCACGGGATCATCGAGGTTAAATTTGCCTAGCTCCATCAGCTGAAGAAAACCTGATGCCACAACAGGCTTCGTGACCGACGCGCATCGATAAACCGTTTCAGGGGTCGCCTCGACCTTCTTCTCCACATTGCGGTATCCAAACCCCTTCGCCCAAATGACCTCGTTGCCCCTAACTACCGCGAGAGAAGAACCGGGATGCTTCCTACTCTCCAACTCGGCTAAGATGAATTTTTCAAGTTGCTCAAACACAAATGCTTGCTCCTGAATAGCTACGTAGCCCCGACTATGGAAGATCCAAGTATAAGCATTTTCGACTTGTGGGGAGGTCGCAGAGTTGCTGGTATCGCTCTAGAGTCGGTTTCAGTGGAAGACGTTATCTAGCCTCCGTGCAGCTAGTACTCGACACGACTAAGACACTCCGAACCATGCAGACCTGAGAGGTCAAGATTGATGGTCTCCGTCATCTTCGACTTGGAAGGAACCTTGGTGCGAACTGTCGAGATGAAAGAGGAGATAATACTTGAGTTCAGACAGCAGACACGCAAGAAACTGATCGAGCTTGGCATTCCAGCGGAAAACCTCGCTGGCATTGAGGCGTCCACCCTGATGCGGAACAAGGCAAGCCAATATGCAAGCAAAAACCTGTCCGACCCAGAGAGACTTAAGCTGGAACGGGAACTGAACCAATTTTTGTTAGAGTATGAACTCAAGTGGGCCAAGGAGTCGACACTGTTCCCGGACACCATACCAGTGCTCAAGACGCTCAGGGAACAGAGGATTCGCATGGCAATCGTCACCAATACCTCAAGGCAGGCCGCTGAAGCGATCTTCGCCAAGCATGGGCTGTCTGAGTACTTCGATGTGGTGATAACACGAAACGATGTTTCGCAACTGAAGCCTGACCCTCAAGGCATTCTCCTCGCGCTTAAGAGGCTTCAGGACAGGAACACACTGTTCGTAGGCGATATGCCAGTCGACTTGGAGGCGGCTGAAAGGGCTGGAATCAAATCAATACTAGTCAAGAGAGGACGGTTACCCCACCTCTTCTCATCCGATCTTTCGGCAGATTATACAGTTAGATCACTTTCAGAGATTCTCGAGATCATTGGGAAAGACGCCATCTTGTGACATCATGGCTTTGTGCAATTTCTTTTTCCTTAGACTTGAAACTGAAAGAGGTCTAGAACCGTGCCCTGACCTTATTTATCGACCGCACAGTTTATCCACTTCATTTTGCTCCGTTAAGATTGATCTAAGATGGAGAGAAGGACTCTCGGACGAACCGGACATAAGAGCACAATAGTCGCGCTTGGCGGCGCCATCTTCATCGGAAAGCCAGAGCAGCGAGACGCGGACGCGTTCATAAAGCTCGCTCTCGACCATGGTGTGAACCATGTTGATGTCGCTCCCACATATGGCGACGCGGAGGTCAAACTAGGCAGATGGGTCAAGGAATACCGGAAGAATATCTTTCTTGCTTGTAAGACCAGGAATCGCGCCAAGAAGGAGGCCGCCGAAGAGCTCAAGAGAAGTCTTGAACACCTACAGACCGACTACTTCGACCTATATCAGCTACATGCGCTCGACAAGCCAGACGAGCTGGAAACAGTGCTTGGGCCAAATGGTGCAATCCAAGCAGTTTTGGAAGCGAAGAGGCAGGGCCTCGTCAAGCATATCGGCATAACGAGTCATAATCCGGTCAACATTATGAGGGCTCTGAAACGCTTCGACTTCGACACGGTCCTGCTACCGATCAACTGCGTATTGAAAGCGCACCCGCAACCAGAGAACGACTACGAACCAGTACTCGCCCTCGCCAAGGAGAGAGGGTTAGGAGTGATAGCAATGAAGGCGATCGCAAAGGGACCATGGCCCAGCGAAAGGAAGCCATACAACACCTGGTATCAACCGTTCGACACTCAGGAGCAAATCGACGAAGCGTTGTGGTTCACATTGTCCCAAGACGTGACGACAGCCACCGCTTCCTCCGACATTCGAATAGCCACTATGATGATCAACGCAGCAGAGCGCTTCACACCCACGAGCAAGGAAAAGCAGATGGAACTCGTTTCAAAAGTCTCCTCCTTTAAGCCCCTGTTCCCACGGCAGTAACCTACCCTCGTTGTTTGTAGAAAAATAGAGCTGCAATAGTGCAAATAGTTGACGTAGGCAGCATGATTCGGCCACCACATACCGCATCAGAAGACCTCCAGAGAGTACGGCAGAACTGCGTTAATATAGAGAGATTCACCGTACTAGTAAAGAGTAAAGGGATGGATCTAGTGGAGGTCAACCCAAGGAAACTCGGCGGAAAGCCTGTGATTAAAGGTACACGGATCCCTGTCGAGCTGGTCCTTCAATACGTTAACGACGGTGCAACTCTGGAGGAGATACTCGAAGATTACCCGCACCTCTCCAGAATAGTCCTTCAAGAGATTCTGAAATTGGCAAAGATGACTCACGAAACAGTGAGGTATGAGAGGCTCGTCGCGGCCACGAACTAGCCTGTGAATCTCTCCACGAGATCTATGCATCAAGAGAACGTAGCACCCCGTCTCTTCCTGATCGCTCTGATCAGAGTTTCTAGCATCTTGGTCCTTGAGGCTCTTCCTATGCACTGCGGGTGCATGGTAAGTAGGAAGTAGGGAACCCTCTCCGCGTCGAAAAGTTTGCTGTTTACACGTTATGTTGGCTCGTTGGCTCTCAACGCCTTTCTGCAGTAGATCTTGCCTTCCATTCTTCGAATGAAGCCGGGGCATAACCCGCACTCGGTTACTAGGACTGGGAGGCCGTCTTGGGGGCAGGCAACGACATCTATCGAGATCACCCGGAAACGCGGTGGCTCTGGCTCAACTCCGTAAGTCCTTAGGAACTTCTCGAAGGTAAGCTCAGGGTTGAACAAGTCTTCGGTATCCACAACTATCCTAACCGACCGGATCGGGATGGACGTGTGCTGTAGGGCGGTCTTAGCCGGCAAATTGGTCAGGCTCTCTTCCCCTCTTGGATAGGATGTCCAGCCAAGGATTGTCTTGGAGGAACGAGGGGAGTCGTTCCGGTTTCTGAGGTTCAAATGCAGTAGGACTTTCTGGTCGCGTCCTCTTAACCTCCAGCTGTTCAAGCCTCAAGGATTTGATTTTGGATAGCTCCGAGACTAGAGTCTCGACGGTTCGTTCCAGAGCCGATATCCGACTCGTCAACCGCTCCAAATCCACGTTCGTTTTCGTGCTTGTGGTCTCATGTTCGAAGAGGCTGGCCGGCAGCACCTCTTCAACCCCTTTCGAGTCGTACACGACCAACCCGAGACCTCTCTCACGAAGGATTGCCGCGTCCAAGATAGCCGCCTGAACCTTTGGAAGAGCCAGATACACTCTATTTGCGACTGGTATGTATGACACTGAACTGAGGGCGGCCTGCAACAGTGTGTTCCTGTTCTGGAGATCATCCTTGTCAAAGACTTTCAGGTATGTCGTGGTTCTTCCGTCTGTGAAGGCCAGGTCTGGCTTCTCTTCCTCGCGTACCGGCATCGTATCTCGTGAAATGGGCCTTTGTCCCTTTGAAGCGAAGAATTCTGTTAGAAGCGTGTTTACTCTTGCCTCTGTCATGACTCATACCGGCGCTAGAAATTCATCCATCCCTCAAACCTTTCCCAAGACCAAGAGAAATCCACGGGAACAGCGTAGCCGTAGACTATGCAGCCCCTCCAGACTGAGTACTGGGGGCTCTGCGCCATTAACACTGTGGGGTCTGTGATCCCTTTCTCTTCAAGTAGGAAACGTGTCTTCGAGGCGGCGTCGATGGCTACATCGCTCAACTCGGTAGGTGCGTTCCATGCAAAATTTCCTCCGGAAAGTAAGATCTGCCTGTATAGGTATGGCTGGAGCTCAACTGGGCAACGTTCAACCGCCTCGACGATTGCATCGCCGAAATCTAGCATGCCTCTGAAAAAAGTATCGCCAAACCTCACGTCTCCCGGCTTCCTCAGACCTCGAGAAAAGTAGCTCTGGAAGAGTTCGTGGTTCGGGTCGAACACGTATTCTCCGATTAGGAAGCGCATCCAAGAGTTCTCAGCCAGATCAATCGTTATCCTAGTTCCCGGAGCCCTGTAGACCGCCTTGAATCTTTCAGGATCGTTCTTGGCGAGTTGTATGGCGGCGTCCAGATCTGAAGGTACCAATCCAATGTTCTCCTTCACTTTTCGCACAAATGACTCTTCATGTACTAGGTCGCCGTAGCCACAGTCCTTCAAGATCTCAGCCGTTAAGGCGTTTCCGTCTCCTCCGCCCCGGTTGATAGCCACGACTGCATCTCTAATGGGGTAACGGGAGATGGGGCAGGTCTGAGAGTTCCCATGGCCCGATTCTATAACGATGCATGTCGGAATCTTGTGAGCTATAGCGACTGAGAGGGGTTGCGGAATTATCGTCGCCGACTCTATGGATCCGAATTCACTATTGATCTCTCGGAATATTTCGAACAGTTTCTCATACATGTAGCGGGGCGCCACTGCGGAAAGGGATGCGACTAAGTAGAATCCCGTGAACTCGGACTCAGGTGGCCTGAAGGATTCCAACGCGAACTTTGTGAGTTCTCTCACGACGGCCCACGATCGTTCGTCATCCTTTTCGACTATTCCGTTCCGCATAGGGTAAACGAGTCGGGTTGAGAGATCTTCTCGAGCTTCAAGGTAGAGTGGGATGTCTTTTCCGACAATGACTTCCTTGACTGGCCCACTGATCTGCTGAATGATCGAGGTCTTGTCGGTGAAGTATCCTCGGTTCTCGATGATCTCAGGCCGTTCTCCGGACGTGATCGGGCCAAACTTGAAGTCGCTTGTGCCAAAGTCCATGCCAAAGGTGTATCTCTGCTTGTAGGCCTCGCTCATTCATACAACCATTAGAAGGAACGTCTCATATCGTATTTAAGCCGAAGAGATAGAAGAAAGTATAGGAATAACCTGTCGCATCGATCATATGAGGCTTCAGGCTTCAAGAGCATGCCGAATAGGGATTCAAGCAGTCCCAAGTCATACAGAATTTTGAGGTGCTTGATGTCTTTTGGGGCTGTTTAGGTAGGTCGATCCCACCCGCCAAAATGTCTCCAACCCAGATCCTGAATCTGTCTCCTCGGCATGTTCCTCAGATCTAGGATTATCTGAGGATCACTGGTCGCGACGCCTATCCTGTAGAGCTTTCCCCCAACCCGTTCAACCGCGTCCAACGCCGCAGTCCACTGGTCTTGGCTGATCGCGTATATGAGCTCGTACTCCTCTCCGCCTTCATATAGCGCAAGATCAACATAGTCCACCTTGTTGATCAGCCCGAACTGCTTGACCTCCTCGGTTGTTGGCAAGTTGTCCACAATGAATCCTACTTTACTCATCCTTCCGAGCCAATGCAGCGACCTCGCTAGACCATCGCTGCTATCTATCCCGGCGGAAGCTACACTTGCCTCGGCTATCGCGTTTGCCTCAGGAAATCTAAGCCTCGGCCTATACGCGGCCTCGAGAGCTCTATCCCTTATCTGAGGCGTCGCTGTGACTCCCCGAAGCAGAATCCTATATGCTATGCTCGAAAGGCCAAAGGGGCCGGTTGAAGCAATTATTTGGCCAGGCTTCACCGTGCTACGCCGCAACAGCTTCTGACGATCAACCATGCCAAAAACCGTTCCAGCAAGGAAGAAATCATCTGACTCGCTTGTGTCGCCACCTGTCACATGGATACCGCACTCTCTTGCAGTTCGATTCATCCCGTCCGATATTTCTGCCAGGATGCTGGCGTTGTAGTCGCGGGGGATACCCCAACAGAAGACCGCTGAGCGGGGCTTCACACCCTTGGCGAGGAGGTCGCTCATATTCATCACGACCGCCTTCCTACCGACATCGTGGGCGCTCATCCCAGGTAGAACATCAGTCGAGGCAACGAGCGCGTTAGTATGCATCACAAGCAACTGTTCCTTCGAGATCTCAAAAGCCACGGCATCATCCCCATAGCCCAAGATCTCCGACATATCCTTCTCTAGGCGGCTGCTTATGAGATCCCGAACCCGATCCTCGCCTAACTCCACAACAGAATCCGACAATCCCAATCACTTCACAGAACACTCTGTATATGCCAGCGAATCCTTAAATGAGTGCTTCGGTCCTTCAGCAATTGGCAAAGCCTCGGTGGCTCAGTGGTAGAGCGGCGACCTCGTATGAATTCTAGGGAGAGTCGCAGGTCCCGGGTTCAATCCCCGGCCGGGGCTCCTACTTTCAGAGAGGCACACGCTTCGCATGGTATTGTGTTGAGAAAGTAGAGATTACTTTGAACTCATGGAGCTAGTTCTCTTATCGTGTTTTTCCTCGCTTCGGTTTTAAGTTACAACGGTTTCATCTGGATCTTCATGTGGGGGCACTATCTGCAATGTTGGCAAGGGCTTCATGAACATGGAGATCCATACGGCAAGAAAGAAGATCGTGTGAGTTAAATTGACAGAAACCTTCAAGAAAGAAGCTCTGCGACCTCGTAGTATTCATGGCTTCTTGACGAGATCAAGGCGACAAACCTAATTACAGTGGCCTTCCAGAATAGCTCGAGATTCACGTGATCATTGAATGCTAGACTACGTGGGTATTCTCGTTGCAACATTGGGCATGATCGGTCTAGCTGTGATGATCACGGTATTTTTCAAGCGAAGGGCGAAGCTGCATTCCACTAGACAAACTTCGGATGATCAAGAAAAAACGTCTGTCTCTCAGCAAACGACCGTAGAAGCGAAGACGCCCGAACCTCTCCTCGATTCTGCTCAACTTCGATCCGATGATGAGGTCGAGAAGGCAAGAGAGGAACTTAAGGCTCTGAACCTGCAGAGGCAAATAACCACATCCGCCCTGACCGCTATCTTCGAGGCTGAAGCTCAAGGAAAAATTAGTCGAGCCAGCCGTGACGGCCTCGTCGAGACATATAAGGCTCAGTTGAAAGCTTTGGATGAGCAGATAGCTGAGAGAAAGAAGATCACTGAGCTTTCCGATCTGTTGAGTGAGAAGGAGGAACTCGTTAAGAGCTTCGAACAGAGACTCGCAGAGATTGACGAAAGGCTACGGCAGCTGAACGCTCCGTCAGTATTGATTCCTTCAATTCCTCCGCTTGGAAACCCGTCGCAGGAAGCCGTGAAGATGGAGAACCCGACGACTGAGCTCAGAGGCAACGATAGCGGCGAAGAGAGAAAGCCCAAAGAGAGAGTCAAGAGTCGGACCGAGGAGCGCATAGACGCCATAAGAGAAGAGGTCTTGAAGGCGCTGGAACGGCTGGAGCAGATAGAATCGGAAGGCTAGTCAATTGAACGAATATGAGGCGGCGAGGCGTTTGGCCGTCATGAAGGCTGCCGAGCAGATTGGGGATGGATATGTCGTTGGATTGGGAAGTGGGAGCACTATTGCCGGGGCAATAGAGGAGATAGCCAAGGTACTGAAAGAGCGAAACATGAAGGCTCTATTCATACCTACCTCGCATCAAATCGAGTTAGCCGCGATAACCCACGGCCTCAAGCTCGCATTGTTCACTGAGTACCCAGAACCTGACCTTGCAATAGACGGGGCTGATCAGGTAGACGAACGGCTCAACCTGATCAAGGGTGGCGGTGCAGCACTCGCACGGGAGAAGGTCGTCGATGCCTCAGCGAGAAAGCTCCTGATAGTTGTTGACGAGCAGAAGCTTGTAAGGAAGCTTGGCGAACAACAGCCCGTACCCCTCGAAGTTCTACCCTTCGCTCACCAGGCTGTAATCAGGAGGATATCTAAGCTCGGAGGGAAACCGATGCTTAGAGAAGGAAAGGGAAAGGTTGGACCAATAGTCACGGACAACGGAAACTTCATCGTGGACTCAGACTTCGGACTTATAGATGATCCTGCTAGCCTTGAGAGACGACTCAAGTCAATACCGGGAATCATAGAAACAGGACTGTTCGTAGACATGGCTCACTCGGTCTACGTCGGAAAAAAAGACGGCACAGTTCAGGCCCTTGAAAGAAAATCTCGTTGACACAACCGGAGAAGAGTGTTCAGCTAGCGGATTCTTGATGTCAGAGCTAGGGCTATCGAATTGTTGCGCTTAGGCTGCATGGGAAGACTTAATCACTGGAGACAGCATTCTATCCACATGCCGGTCGCCGGGATGGCTCAGCTGGTTGAGCGCCAGACCGTCTGCGGTGAGACTCATAATCTGGAGAGCGAATGGGCCCAGAGGTCGAGGGTTCGAACCCCTCTCCCGGCATCCGACACGACGCTAAGCCGAGGTCCAGTGTGTACTGCCGCATTGAAAGCCTAGGTTAGGTGAGCAGTCCTTAATTTCCGGTGGGGGAGAGTTCATTATCCCCGTTTGACACTATGCCATACAAAGGAGGAAATCTGCAGATGAGGACCGAAGAGTTAGCTTCTAGAAGCTGGTATTACTTTAGGATTGGATACAACACGTACCTTGTGTTCCTATTAGGCTACGGATCGACACTCGTGACGATTTACTATTTGGCGATTAGGAACATTCCGGAGCTTCAGAGCCTGTTCCAGAGGTTCTGGCTGTTCGCTATTCTGGCGACGGTCATAGGGGTTCCAGTATCGGTGATCATAGGATGGGTACATACGAAGAGGAGCAGCTTGTGGAAAGCTGAAATGGATATCTCCGTTGAGGCGAACCCATACTACTACAAGCTTCCACCTGGCTTCTGGAAGGATGCTGCCTTCCCAGCATACCTAAAGACGCTCAGGCTTGTCAGGGCGCTTTCTGAAAGAGCGAACATCCTCACCACGGAGGAGAAGGCAGAGATTGAGGAACTTGAGAAGAAGTTCAAGATCCTGCTGGAAGGGGGATACGTAGGAGCTCCTAGGAGAAAGCTGAATCTCTAACACGCTTGACCCTAGGAGTTTGGAAAGCGTTTTATGATTTGCATCCTATAGGCACGCCTGAGGGTCGAAGAGGTTGGCTTCAGGAACGAGGTTCCTACGGATGGACGACTTCGACCTTGAGAATAAGGCTGTGCTTCTACGTGTTGACATAAACATTCCTCTTGACCCTTCCACACTGCAGATACTGGATGATACGCGGATAAGGGCGATCGGGCAGACGCTTTCTGACCTACGCGGGTCGAAGGTTGTACTCGCTTCACATCAGAGCAGACCCGGTCGAGCCGATTTCACTTCACTTGAGCCGCATGCAAGAAGGCTCCAGAGATACTGCTCACAAAGAGTGAGGTTTGTGGAGGATGTTGTTGGTCCCCATGCTAGGCAGCAGGTTAGGCAACTTCAGAATGGCGAGATCCTTGTTCTTGACAATTTGAGGTTCTGTGCTGAGGAGAATATGGATTGCCCTCCGGAGATGGCAGCGAAGACGCATCTGGTGAGACGCCTCGCTCCTCTCTTCGACCTTTTTGTGAATGACGCGTTCGGAACAGCGCATAGGTCTCAGCCTTCACTCGTTGGGTTCGCTGAGGTTCTGCCAACCGTTGCAGGCAGGCTCATGGAAAGGGAGCTGAACGCTTTGAACACCGTGTTAACGAAGTCAGCAAGACCATCGATTTTGGTTCTTGGGGGGGCGAAAGTGGAGGACAAGCTTCCAGTCATAGAGCACATGCTCAAGAACCGTAAGGCTGACGAGATACTCCTAGGAGGGGTTCCGGGGAAGGTCTTTCTGAAGGCAAGAGGATTCAGGTTAGGTCCAAGGAACGAGGAGGAGATGAAAGGCCTCGAGAAGTGCGTCGAAAAGGCGAGGGCTATGCTCAGCGATTTTCCGGGTCACATAGAAGTACCAATTGACATGGCAGTTCTCAAGAACGAGAAGAGGCAGGAGGTCACGGCTAAGGAACTGCCGGTAGGCGAGAGTATCCTAGACATCGGTCACAGGACGACCCGTCGCTACGTGGAAGTCATCAGCAAAGCAAAGACCGTGGTCGCCAATGGACCCTTGGGCGTATTCGAAAAGAATGGGTTCGACCATGGAACGAGAAGCACGCTTGAAGCGATCAGTGATTGCGACGGCTACACAGTGATAGGCGGCGGCCACCTTGTGGGACTGGCTTCAATAATGGGAATGGAAGATCGATTCTCCCATCTCAGCACAGCAGGCGGCGCAATGCTTGCCCTTCTGGCAGGAGAGAGGCTACCGGTCGTGGATGCACTGGAGAGGGCAGCTGAAAGACATGGAAGCGAAAGAACTGCCAAGCAAAACCCTTCTCGATAGCCTCGACATCGCGATGTTCGCTGTTGAGGTTAGAGCCAACGAATGTAAGTCCTGACAGCCAATTACTTCCTTCAGGTTGCGTTCACAGATTTGAGAGAACTCGATTAGCACGGTTTAAATCCAAAATGGCTTCATATACGGGCGCTCGAGGTTCCAAGGATGAAGAGCTGCCTGAAGCTTTACGGTCCGCGGATTGCTGACGCATTGTCGGCATTGGAGGAGATGGTGGAGGAGATTCGAGAGGACACATCGATGAGTCGCATAGTGGTGGCAATAGATCCATCCATGGATCTTATGACAGAGCAGATGATAAGCGATGGCACGCAATCCTTGGGAGAATACGATTTTGTGATAGAGTGGCGCTCTGCGCCCACATCGAAAAGCCTGAGAAAGCTCATCAGAAAACTGGATGCGGTCTTAGCGCCAACCGGATGCAGATACACTATTACCACAAAATAGCACCATAACACCGTTCAGAGCAGATGAGTAGTTAGCGATATACTCGACGAGCCACTCTGGGTTTAGCAACATGGCTAATAAGTCTGAGATGGAAATCTGGGTGAGGGTTGGTCATGCGTGAAGTTGAGACGTGTCATATTGATCCGAAGATTCAGAAGACATTAGCCGCGCTTGAGAGGAATGGTTTTCAAACATTCTTTGCGTCAAACAGAAACGAAGCCTTGGAAAAAGTGTTGTCCCTCATCCCTCCAAACGCTAAAGTAGGAATAGGGGGTTCGGTCACTCTCCGAGAGATCAATCTTGTGGACATCCTGATCAGACGAGGAAATACCATATTTCAGCATTGGCAGCAACCCGAAGAAAACGTGGCGACCACAATGAGGGAACAGTTGAATTCAGATGTATTCCTAGCCAGCAGCAATGCTGTCACAGAAGATGGGAAACTAGTCAACATGGATAAGGCAGGCAACAGAGTTGCGGCGATGATATTTGGACCGCGAAAAGTCATATTGGTCGTAGGAATGAATAAAATCGTCAAGGACACAGCTGAAGGAATCAAACGCGCTAGGAACGTTGCGGCACCTATGAACGCCAGACGGCGCGGTGACAGGACTCCATGTGCTACCACTGGTGTCTGCACAGACTGCGACGCACAGGATAGAGTCTGTCGCGTAATCACAATAATGGAGAAAAAGCCGAGCAGAAGTGACATATCAGTGATACTGGTAGGAGAAGAACTTGGCCTCTAAGGGCTACCTAGGGATAAAACACTGATCTGTATCATTGCCCGGAATTAGCTTGGTGCTAAAGTTCTCATTCCTTAACGATCATTAAGACGTCGCTTGGGTCCAGTTCTATTTACCTTGTTATGACGTGGTTTGGTTCCCATCAAATATTCTGGGATTCCAAATAACGTTTTGGAGCCCCGAGCAGGCTTCAGACCTCGGGTTCACATCCCCAACTGCTCTGGACTTTGATTTGGACTCGTTACCGACATATTGTGCTAGGATTCCTTTCTGTTTTGCGGTTGAAACTCGGCTAGTACGCAGACTCTCGTCGAGCCTGCAAGCCCTATTGGCTTGAAAACAGATTCTGAGATTGACCGGTGGCCCAGTGTCTCGGTTTGGTACTGGGCTCAGTTCCATGCTTCCTCCTCTATGGCGAAGAGATTGGCGGGTAGGCTGCGACAACCATCCATTCGGGAACCAGAACCAGGCCTCTTGAAGGAGGCTCACAAAAGCCAAGACGAACGCAGGTCTTACGGTTTTTGAACAAGCCACACTTAACATGGTGGGCCCGGATAGCTTCAAACTGTCGTTTAAATCCCTCAACCAAGCAGAATCCGAGCACAAACCCAGCCGAAAACAAGCAGCATGAAAGCTCAAGATCAGCACTTTCGGGTCCATAACGACTGAGTGCCTGTTAACCTGCCGCGCCTTCTGCTCCAGCGGCGGCCTGCGCGGTCCTGATGCGGAACAGCTTTCAAGGAAACTCGCAGCTATGATAAGGGTCAGACTTCTTGTCAGCAAGTAGCTCCAAGTGGATGAAAGGCGCCAATCTCATAGCCCTCACAGTTTTCTCTGTCGGCGCAGACTGGTAGAGAGATGTGGCGTGAGCAGGCAAAGCTACATGGCATGGACCCGCTCAAGGTCAAGATAGAGAAGCAACGGGAACTGAAATGAGAGATAGGCCAAGATGAGGAAAGAGAAGCGATACGGTCTGAGATAGCTAGGTTAGCAATCCAGCCGCAGAAACTGAGAATGCCACCGATGCATCAGAAAACCAAGCTCGTCACGGAAGAAGAGTTCACAACATACTGTAGTTTCCCATAATTACAGTATGGGAATTACCATGTAACGCATCTTACGCGATGCGAAATTATTTCGGGAAATGAGAGCCCGCGCGAAACTACCGTAACCTTATTATGTGACAAGCACGCCCCAGCCTTTGAGGGTGGAAAGAACTGAAGATCTTGGTCGTAAATGCTATTGGCACTGACATCTACAACGAAACGAGGCTAAAGATTCTCAAGCAATATGCTCGACCTGACACAGAGGTTACCATGACCAGCCTCCAGGATGTTCCAGAACAACTTGAGCATCTCTCCAAAGAGATGGTGATCATTCCAAAGGTGGTTGAGAAGGTGAGGGGGGCTGAGGCGACTGGTTCGAGCGCAGTGTTAATCAACTGCGCTGTTGATCCAGGACTTCATGAGTCAAGGGAAATCGTAAAGATCCCTGTTGTTGGTGCAGGTGAAGCATCTATGACAGTAGCTGCGATTCTGGGATCGAAATTCTCTATTCTGGTAACGAGTAAGAAAATGGTTCCCACTATAGAGAAAAACGCGAAAGTTTACGGTCTGGACTCTAAACTAGCTTCTGTCAGAGCGATTGACATATCTGTCGCAGAAGTGCAAAAAGGATTGGATCCAGAAAGGGTAGCATCATGTCTGATAGAGAAGATAAAGTACGTAGTAGAGAACGATGGGGCGGAAGTAGTGACTATGGCGTGCACTGGATTCATAGGACTGGCGAGCAAGATTCAGAAGAAGGTAAATGTTCCGATAGTCGATCCTTCAATCGTTCCCTTCAAGGTGACTGAGATGTTTGCGGATCTGTATGAGAGAACAGGGCTGAGCCACAGCAAAATAGGGGCATACTTACCTCCACCACTGCTATCGCTCAACGTTGAAGCATAGGCTCTTCGCATAACAAGGGCTGACGAGGCCTAGACAAGTCCTATCAGAACAAAAGCTTCAAATACGCATCGCGGCGAGTTAGACAGTGGGTCGGCATCATGAAATCTTCTACTTGGAGTAGACCAGTAGCTTTTATGGTCGTAGGTATACTGGTAGGCGCAGCGATCGGTTACCAGATCGCCAGTGCAATTATTCCGAAGCCAGTGGTGACGACTACAGTAACCGTCACAGCTACCCCAGCCCCAGTGAAAGAAGTCCGTCTGGGATACCTAGTTGGGTTAACAGGTGCAATCGCTAGTTTTGGCCCTGACATGAAAGCGATGGCTGAACTAGTCGTAGACGAAGTAAATGCTGCAGGAGGAATCAAGTCACTAGGTGGAGCCAAAATACGTCTGATAGTCGCAGACACGGAGAGTAAACCTGACGTTGCCAAGGTTCAAACGAGGAGACTCGTAACCGAAGAGAAAGTTCACGTTCTAGCTGGAGCCTTTTGGAGTTCACTTACATTCCCAGCCAGCGAGGAGGCCGAAAGCCTGGGGATACCATTTGTCTGTGATACGTCGTCAAATCCTGATCTCATAGAAAGAGGCTACCGAACATTCTTCAGAGTTTGGCCCGGCGATGATATGCTTGCCAAACAGCAGTTGGAATTCCTAAAGTGGATGCAGCAAGAAACTGGCACAAAGGTACGCAGGATCGCTCTGGTTCACGATGACACAGCGTTCGGCATTGGGTGCGCGAAGTTTTGGAAACGCTGGAACAGCGACCCAGACATCGGCGGATACGAGATAGTATCCGACATAGCTTTCACTCCTGGCGTCGCTGACGTGAGCGCCGAGGTACTTGCTCTCAAAGGAGCCAATCCTGAAGTGGTCTTCTACGCGTCATCTCCTGCAGGAGACGCCATACTGTGGATGACCTCCTTCAAGAAGTATGATGTCAACCTTAAGGCGATCATATCATCCGGGGGCTTCATGCTACCTGATTACGTGAAAGCCATGGGAAAGGACGGATGGTACGCAACAGCAAGGGACTTCTGGAGCCCAGATCTGCTGGACATCAGCAGCAAAATAAAGGGACTCAATGAGAAGTTCAAGGCCAAGACGGGAGGAAAAGATCTTTACCTACACCCGCTCTCGGTTCACCCGACAATACAAACAATAGTGAAGGCGCTTGAGAAAGCGGGATCAACGGAGCCCTCCAAGATCATAGATGCTCTAAGAGCCGTGGAAATAGGGACCGATGAATTGGTGGCACCTTGGAAGGGAATTAGATTCGATCACAAAGGACAGAATGTCTACGCGATAAACTTCATGGTTCAACTAATGGAAGACGCGCAGTATCACATAGTCTGGCCTAAAGAAACAGCAAGTCGAAAAGTAAAGTTTCCTATGCCAACTTGGGCAGAACGTCGCTAAGAGACATAAAAGATCCTCCTGGTTTTCTCTTACAATTTCTCCTTTCTTGTGTAGATGCGAACTGAGTCTTAGTAGTTTTGTTAGATCCAAAGAAAACAAGTCTTTCTAATGCGGAATGGCCTGGATGTCTTTCCACACGTTAGAGGATAAGTGCGTAAGGCATATCTTAGTAGCTTGGATTCTGCTATACTGAAAGGATGATCATGAATGGACCATGTAGCGTTGCTACTTCAGCTTGTGATCAACGGAGTACTGATGGGCGGAGTCTATTCGCTGATCGCAGTCGGTCTTACTCTGATCTATGGCTTAATGAGAATAATCAACTTTGCTCACGGCGATTTTCTCATGTTGAGCATGTATGCCACATTTTGGCTTCATGCACTGTTGAACCTCGACCCTTTGGTGTCAGTTTTGCTTGTTTTCCCTACTTTCTTCGGCCTTGGATATTTTGCTCAGACAAGTCTAATAAGACCAGTCCTCAAGGCCCCGACAATCACTCAAGCGTTAATAACTCTCGGTCTGAGTCTAGTTATGCAGACTTCAGCGCAGACTTTGTGGACCGCCGATTACAGACGAGTTTCAGTTCACTATGGCGCGGAGATTGCACAGCTCGGCATTCTGAGAATAGAAATTGCGAAGTTGATCATGTTTGTAGTTTCTCTGACTCTGTGCCTCGGACTATATCTCTTCCTTAAGAGGACCTTTGTTGGCACCGCGATGAGAGCGGTAGCTCAAGATAGAGAAACGGCTCAGACTCTTGGGGTCGACGCCGATAGAATCTATGCGATAACCTTTGGCATCGGGATAGGTCTAGTCGCAGTTGCAGGAGCCTTGATGAGCATCCTGTTCTATGTCTATCCCTACGTTGGCACAACATTCGTACTCATTGCTTTCGTCGTTGTAGCTCTAGGAGGCCTGGGAAACTACGTAGGAACCTTGCTTAGTGGATTCATAGTAGGAGTTGTAGAGTCAATTTCGGGATATTATCTCTTGTCCTCTCTTAGATACGTACCCATCCTTGTTACATTCATATTGATACTTCTTCTAAGACCTGAGGGGATCTTCGAAAAACGTCTGAGGCGTACCATATGAAACTAAAACAAAAAGATTTATCGTATTATCCTTCAATTGTCGTCATCACACTCGGATTGGGTCTACTATTTGGCGTGCCACTCTTCATAACCTCTGACTTCATACTTGACGTTTTCTTGATGAGTTTTCTATTCGCTTACCTATCATCCGCTTGGAACATAATCGGTGGCTTTACAGGTCAAATCTCAGTCGGTCACACTTTCTTTTATGGAATAGGTGCATACACTACGATGCTTACCAACTTGCGAATCGGCTTGAGTCCTTGGTTCGGGTTACTAATAGGGGGACTTTTGTCAGCCTTTCTAGCGCTTACTTTAGGCTATCCTCTGTTTAGACTTAGAGGCAGATACTACGTACTGGCCACTTGGGCTGTTGCAGAAATATCCAGGCTTATATTCCTAGCGGCAAAGGAACAAACGGGAGGCGCGATGGGACTGTGGCCTCCAGTATATCCAGATTCATGGTGGCACTTCCAGTTCCATGCAAGTCGGGTGCCTTATTACAACATAATGTTGATCTTACTATTGGCCTGCTTGGTCACATCATGGAAGATTAGATACTCTCGCCTTGGAAGGAACATGCTGGCTGTGAGAGAAGACGAAGACGCCGCGGAATCTTTAGGGATAAACACCTTCAGATACAAACAGATAGCAATAGCGATAAGTGCGTTTCTCACTGCAATTGGAGGAGGTTTCTATGCCCAGTACAGCCTCTTCATAGACCCTGATACTGTTATGTCGACGCAAATATCAGTTGACATATTGTTCCCAGCAGTACTAGGAGGAATAGGGACCGTCTATGGGCCCATTGTTGGGGCACTATTGCTGGTGCCCGCATATTGGTTTCTGAGAGTTACTCTTGGCTACAGCAATCTGCACGTGATAATTCGCGGGGTATTGCTTATGCTGATTGTGCTCCTAATGCCCTTTGGGATCGTTGGGAGTATACTTGACAGATTTTCCAAATGGACTCAGAAAGAGATGATCCGATGGAGCTCATTCAGGTCGAAAATCTGACAAAGAAATTCGGAGGTGTGGTTGCACTCCAATCTCTTTCTCTAAAGATAGAGAAAGGACAACGACTTGGCCTTCTCGGTCCTAACGGTGCTGGCAAGACCACATTCTTGGATCTTCTTTGTGGCTACTTGGAACCGGACAACGGAAGCATATTGCTTGATTCCGTTCGAGTGAATGGATTCAAGCCATACGAGAGAGCTCGATTGGGGATATCCAGAACTTTTCAGGTACCTCGCATATTCAAGAGGATGAGCCTTTTGGAAAATCTGTTGACGTCAGCTGATGATGTTAGGCTTGCTTTAGACTTCCTTGAGAAATTCGAGATCGAACACCTCGCAGATCAGTATGCGGAAAACCTGTCTGGTGGTCAGCAAAAGCTGCTGGAACTCGCCAGGGCTCTGGTTCGAAAGCCAAGGCTTGTCGTTGCCGATGAGCCTACAGCAGGCCTCAGTCCCGCCATGATGCAAGTGGCCATGGAAATGATTCTGGAGCTGAATAAGAAAGGAGTTACTTTCATAATAGTTGAACATAACATGGCTGTGATAACAGCCTGTTGCGATGTGTGCGTATTCCTGAATCAAGGTGTCAAGGTTGTCGAAGGTGAGACATCGGACGTGATCACTGACCGCAGAACGGTGGAAGCGTACCTTGCACGGTAAATACATACTCGAAGCGCACAACATTGTATCCGGATATGGCAGGATTCAGATTCTAGATGAGGTATCCGTATCTGTCAGCAAGGGCTCCATAACTGCATTAATCGGGCCAAACGGCTCAGGGAAGTCTACACTACTTAAGGCCATCTATGGCCTAATACCAATCTGGGCAGGGGTTGTCTCCTTTGACGAGAGGAACGTAACGGGTATGAAGCCAAGTGAGAAAATCAGAATTGGAATTTCATACCTGGCCCAGAGACGATCTGTTTTTCCATTGCTGACAGTGGAAGAGAACTTGAAAATGGGGGTATGGATGTTCAGAGGCCAAGAAGAAACAGTGAGAAATAAAATCGAGGAAGTCTATCAAAGGTTCCCGCTGCTTGAGATGAGGAGGACGATTCCGGCAGGGGCGCTTAGTGGAGGTGAGCAGAGGATGTTGGAGCTGGGCAGGACCCTGATGACCAACCCGCATCTGATAATTCTAGACGAATTCTCAGCCGGAATGGCGCCAAAAGTGGCGATCGAACTATATGACCTTCTGGTAAAGCTAAGAGACAACGAAGGTATTTCGATGCTGGCCGTAGATCAGAACGTTAAGCAGATAGTGAACATGGCAGACTACGTCTACGTGTTGAAGCTGGGAAAAGTTCGAGAAGAAGGTTTCGCTGCGGAAATAAACAAGAGACTCGATGAAGTGATTGCGGATTGGTTAAGAGCATAGAATATCGTTTGTATCCTGCAATGAATAGGACGCAAGTCACCGCAGCAGGAAACTGAGAATGCTCGAAACAAGCAAGCCGCCCTTGCCTAACTCCAAATTGGGAATCTCGGTTCGCTGACCTTGGACAGTTTTGTGAAACGGTCTTCTTCGTCTGAACTGTTTTCAACATCTAGGTCTGGTTTTGACTCATGGATCACCACACATATTCCTGCTGTACCAGTTTTCCGAAGCAGTTTTAGGGCCTATTGGATCAACTGCTTCTCTAATCAGTGTCTTTGAATCACACGAGGTTTTGGTTCTCATTGCTGGTGAGAGTCTTCAGATATGATCCGTACCGAGACGTCAGCGAGAGATTCGAAAACTACATGATCCCGCACAGTAAGGCCATGTCTGTTCTGGATGTGCTCTTGTACATCTACGACCACCACGATCGAATTGCCTTCAGATACGGCTGCAGGTGGGGTAAGTGCGGCACCTGTGCGGTGATGGTCAATGGGAGACCCGTGTTGGCATGTAAGACCACTGCACAAGACCCGATGACCGTATCACCTCTCCCGAACTTCCCCATAGTTAGGGACTTGGTTGTTGACCGTTCAGGATACGACTCGAAACTTGCCAGGCTAAGGCTATTTTTGGAAAGGGTCGAGAGACCACAGACGGCTCCGGAGAAACTCCCACCAGGGCAGTTCACCGATTTCAAGAGAACAAGCAGATGCATAGATTGTCTCTCTTGCCTCGCCACTTGTCCAATCGTCAGTCAACATCCCTCAAAATACATTGGCCCCATGGCATTTCTCAACCTGTCCAGATTCGCTTTTGATCCGAGGGACAGAGGAGAAAAGATCAAGACCGCACTCTTCGAAGGCCTTTATCACTGCACCATGTGTGAGAAATGCCGTCAGGTCTGTCCTCTTCAGCTTGACATCCCTCAGATCGCTATCGAGAAGCTTCGGGGTGCCGCGGTGAGGAGAGACCTAGGTCCGCCGACAACGCATAGGGAAATTCGAGCGCAAATAATGAGAACTGGAAGAGTTGTCCGAAAGCGAAAGCCATCATTACTGGAGTTGACTAAGGGAATATTTGAGTCCCCAAACTCGGTGGCTCGCGCCGGATTATTTGTCGGCTGCTTAATAGATTGTGACGAAAGACTGCAGGACATAGGTCGCGACGCGATAGAAGTGCTTGCTCAGAACCGCATGAGCGTGCTATTGCCCCGCGATCAAGTTTGCTGCGGTTTACCTGCAGGCACTGTCGGATATAGCAATGTGATCGAAACCCTCGCCCACCGCAACATAGAGAGCTTCGGAAAGCTCGGTGCGGACCACCTAATTACACTGTGCGCTGGATGCGGTATGGTTTTGAAAAAACACTACCCAAAACTGGCCCGTGAAAAGGGCCGATCACTGCCAGAGATCTTAGATCTAGCTGAAGTTCTCACCAAGGACATGACCACCAGTCGTTACTTGGGGTCAAGGCTTGAGATGAGAGTCGCATATAGTGATCCATGTCACCTTTACCGAGGGCAGTCCGTGTTCGATCAGCCGCGAACCTTGATCAAGTCTATCCCGGGAGTCGAGCTTGTGGAGATGGAAGGATCGGACATCTGCTGTGGCGGTGGAGGAGGACTTCGAATCAGCAATCCAGAGCTCAGCCTCTCCATTGCCGAGAAGAAAATTGATATGGCGCTGCGTGCGAACGTGGACGTTATAGTCACGTCCTGTCCAACGTGTATTCTGCAACTGTCCGATGCGGCGAGACGCAAAGGCCACAGGATCAAAGTGTTGCATATCGCATCTCTTTTGAGGATGGCATATCGAGGAACGGCTATTGAAGGGGAGCGACTAGCATGACTGAAGTTGTTGAGACTGATGTGCTAGTTATCGGCTCCGGAGGAGCCGGGGCCAGAGCGGCCATCGAAGCTGCAGAGCATGACGTAAGGGTTCTCTTGACCTGCAAAGGACATTTGGGAAGAAGCGGAGCCACTCCTCTGGCAAGAATCACCTACTGTGCTGTCTTCGCTCACGAAGATCGATTAGACACAGTGGATAGTCACTTTGAAGATACAGTGAGAGCTGGCGTCTATCTCAATGACCAAAATCTGGTCGATGCCTTGGTCAGAGATGCTCCAACCAGACTCATAGACCTTGAAAGCTATGGAGGATACTTCGAAAGAATTGATGAGGACAGATTTGCAGCCGTGAAGTTTCCAGGCTACAGTCATTCGCGTGGACGCTTCTACGACCATGAGCTCCAAGAAACCGGCCAAATGATGATGAGCGCTTTAAGAAGCGAAATCATCAAGCGCGATATCGAAGTGATGGAAGATGTGATCACAACCAGCCTATTGACCTCAAACGGAAGGGTAGTCGGTGCCACAGTACTAAGTTGCTTGGAAGAAAGATTTGTTGTCTTAAAAAGCAAATCAACCGTTCTAGCCACAGGAGGAGTAGGTCAACTCTACTCACTGACCACCAATCCTGCAGAAAACACAGGCGACGGGCTAGCCATGGCTTTCAGAGACGGAGCGGAGCTGATCGACATGGAGATGGTTCAATTCTATCCCTTAGGCCTTCTTCATCCAGGTCCACAGAGCCTTCAAGGATTGAACTTGGGATATGAGATACTTCTGCCAGCTGGAGCCGTGCTTCGAAACAACGAGGGCGAGCAATTGCTACGGATGGAACCAACTAACAAACCAACGTTTCCCACCCGGGATGCACTATCCATAGCGATCTCCCGAGAAATCCTTGAAGGAAAAGGTACGCAACACGGCGGCATTTACTTAGATCTCTCACCAGTTCCTCAGGCTATAATAGGATCAGATCCAGTCGCCAAGATGCTCTTGGACTTCAGTATCGACCCTAAGGAGACGGCCCTTGAAGTAGCACCTACTGCTCACTCGTTCTTGGGCGGCATTGGAATCAATGAGTCGTGTCAGACCTCTATTCCAGGTCTCTTTGCAGCCGGAGAGGTAACCGGGGGGGTCCATGGTGCAAACAGGATCGCTGGAAATGCCTTGGCAGAGACACAGGTATTCGGGGCTAGAGCCGGAAAACACGCTGCAGAATGTGCAGCGTCCACTAAACCTCCGTCCATAGATAAGAAGCAAGTGATGCGCGAAGAGAAGCGTCTCTTCGAGAGCGCCAGAAAATGCCAAGCGGTGAAGAGAGTTCGGCCAACTCATCTTAAACGGGCTTTGAGAGATGTGATGACAAGATATGCAGGGGTCATCAGAAGTTCAGAAGGTCTAAGGAGAGCTCTGCAGGAACTTGCTCTCATAAGAAGAAGATACGAACCTCATGTTTCCGGTGAGAGTGGAAGGTATTGCAGAGAAAGGATTGAGGCAATTGAATTCTCTAATCTTCAGACCGTCGCAGAGTTGATCTTACGAAGTGCACTGGCTCGAACCGAAAGCAGAGGCGTCCATTATCGAGAAGACTTTCCCAGAAGAGATGATAGGAATTGGTTGAAGCACACCTTGGTAGCTGCGAGACTTAGTCGGAGGGTCATTTCAAAACCAGTCGTTGTCACAAGGACTGTGACTTAATCTCACACTGGCCGCTGATGGGAAACTTTGGAGAAATCTTTGGACTCACAAAAAGTGCTTTGGTCTATGAAATTCTCTTCAGAAGAGCTCCGTACTCGTTGATAGTATGTGGGTATTGTATTTTCCGAAGCGTAGCCCAGAAGGTTGCTTGGTTTGACGTCACTACTGGCTTACCAACCTCACGCTCTAGCTTCTCAATCACATCGATCGTTCTGAGGTTTGTGCAGCTTATGAAGATTGCATCCGCATCTGGAGTGTTGACTCCCTTGGCAAACTCATACACAGCCTCCGGATCTATCGCAGCCACTTCGCTGTTCCTCGTTAGGCCAAGGCCTTTCATAGCAACCACTCGGAAGCCATGTCCCTCTAGAAACTTCTTTTCCTCTCTGTTGACATGCTCTGGATATGGGGTCGCCACAGCTATCTTTCTTGATGCCAACGATTTCAAAGCTTCTCGAACAGCCGTGGAAGCAGTTACCGCCTTCGTCTTTGCTTTCTTCTCAATGATTTCAGCAATCGTTCTGTCGTAATCCAGACCCTTCATGAAGCTTCCTGCAGTGCAGCAAAACGCTGCAACACTGACTCCCGCTTGTCCGATTTCCTGTGCCGCTATCGCTAGGTTTTTCTCCATCACATCAGCGGCGCCGATTTCGCCAAACTCTAGCACCCTAGCCACATGAAAAATGAGTCTTTCCCATCCCATTTTGTAGAACTCAGGTTCACAAACAGTGTTTGAAGCAGGAACGAGCAGACCTACTTTCCGTGCGAAAAACAACAGATGCTCCTCTCTTAGAAGTCCTCTCAACATTGTTGCAAAGTTGGCGCCTCATTGATAAGTTTTCCTTTCATGGCGTGTTCATTTGAATTCATGAAGTCAGAGCCGCTTTGCGAATCAGGTTCTGATAAGATGACGGGGTTTACGTGGTGAATTTTGCTGTTGGTGCGGTGAAGCCATAGAGCCCACCTACAGAGGGATGGAGTCAAGTCTGCAATGGCTCAGTTTACAAGATCCTCAAGGAGAATGGCCTAACCGTCAAAGCCTACGCATCCCGAAAGCAGAGAACCTACATACGCTGGCAACGTCCGCATCCAGGCAGCCTATGGCAAACCGACATCAAATACTATGCCAACCGCTACCTCATCTCTCTCCTAGACGACCACAGCAGATACGTTCCGGAGGCCGCCCTCTTCACAACGCCACAACAGACAGAATCCTACGCCTCCTAGAGAAAGCATTGAACCATGGAAGAGCCCCGCATCAAATCTTATCCGACCACGGCGCACAATTCTACAGCGACTACAGCCCAAGCCAATTCACAGAGTTCTGCGAAAACCATGGAATAGAGCACATAATGGGTTCCATTGGAAAACCTACAACCCAAGGCAAAATAGAACGATTCTTCAGAACATTCAAAGCCTACTATCCAAGATTCAACAACATGCCAGAATTCCTGCACCACTACAACCACGTGAAACCACACAGAAGCCTAAACTTCTTAACACCAGCCGAAGTATGCTTCCAATAACCACTGTGCAAGATGTCTCTGTATCCTACAATCACAACCGCGAATCACAAGCGTTAAATAAAAAAGTACGGGCCTACTGTGGGGTGAAGTGGGAGAATCGTCATGTTAGTTACTGGAAGGGTTTTTCAACTCGTTCTTCTAGTTGTGGCGGTGTTGTTCATATATATCACTTGGCGTAGATCCAAGAGCGGCGTGCTTCCTAAGATTCGGGAAATCGCAGGTCTGGAAGCAATAAACGATGCTGTCGGGAGAGCTGTCGAAACCGGCAGGCCTGTGATGGTGAATGTGGGCTGGGGAGGCATCGTGGATGCGCTAAAGTCCCAACAGACCTTCGCAGGAATTGATGTGTTGAGTCACGTTGCAAAGCTGACAGCCAAATATAAGGTTCCTTTGATCGTACCAGCTGCCGAAGCAGCATCGGTCCCGCTCATCGAGGCAACTGTTTACGAATCATATCTTGCGGAGGGATGCCCAGATGCCTACAAGGCCGAAAACATCCGATATCTTACTGATCTTCAATGGTCCTGGGTATCTGGCACTTTGGGAATGATTAAAAGAGAGAAACCGGCGGCAAACATGATGTTCGGATATTTTGGCGGTGATACCATCATGCATTCTGAAACGGGACAAGCCGTAGGAGCAATACAGATAGCAGGGACCGCGGAGATTGGTTACGTGCCTTTTTTTGTTATAGCATGTGATTTCGCCCTCATAGGAGAGGAGCTGTTCGCCGCAGGAGCATATGTAACAAGAAACGCTGAGCGACTCTCGGTAATCGTTTCAGAGGATTATTTCAGAATTGTATTACTAGGGATAATCGTGATAGGAGTCTTGGCAGCAATCGCAGGTTACAGTATTGTGCCTCTAATTACTACGTGAGGGTCGGAATATGTCGGATGTCTTGAGAAGAAGGGAGATTCCAGTTGCAATAGCTTTCGTCATAGGACTGCTTTTGCTCGTGGAGTATTTTGTCGCAGTCCCGGAAATGACGGCGGTAGCAAGAACAATCCAGTCTTGGGGAGTGGTATTTGCTGCTATGGCACTGGGAGTTGGCGCATTGACCCTGGGTGCGTATTATTACGGACACATACGAAGAAGGACCCCAGGCACGTGGTACCTGTGCCTGTGGTCCCTACTGGTGATGGTTCTGACGATAACCATTGGAGTGCTTGGAACGACTCGTCACCCGATGTACATTTGGCTCTACAGCAACATTTACTTTCCTCTTTCGGCAACAACTGTTTCTTTGCTGGGATATTTTGTTGTTTCCGCGGCTTTCAGAGCATTTAGGGCAAGAAACGTTGAGTCAGCTCTCCTCCTATTGACAGCCATCATAGTCATGCTGGCCAATATTCCCTACGGACGGGTCATTTGGTCAGGCTTCGAGGCCGTTAGCGCGTGGGTGCTAAACGTCGTGAATCTGGGTGCTTTTAGAGGAATTCAATTGGGAATCGCGGTCGGTGGCATAATGGTTGGAATTCGGAGGTTGGTGGGACGGTAGGTAGGTGTTTCGAATGAAGGGTTCCGAATCAGGACTCACAGCAAAGATAAGAAGTAATCAACCCCAGGTCATCTATGGCCTCCTTTTGATTTTCATCATTGTGCCCATACTGTATCCAATTGCTGTGCCAATGGCGGTTACTGAGGATACAAAAAAACTCTACGATTTTGTTGAGAAACTACGAGATGGGAGCCTAGTCGTTGTGGATGGAGGGGTCACAGTTGGATGGTGGCCTGAAATGCAACCGGGGGCCGCTGCCATAAGCCAGCATCTATTCAACAGGCCCGTGAGAATAATCTTCATAGCCTTTATCGAGGATACGTCGATACTTCTGCATCAGATGTTGACTGGGCCTCTGATTGACAAGAAAGGAAAGAAATATGGCGTTGACTATGTGGAACTCGGATTCATGGCAGGTGGAGAGGCTGGCATGGCGGCGTTCGCCCGAGATTTTCACGCCGTGCTCAAGTCTGACTACTATGGAGAACCGATCGATACATTACCCATCATGAAAGATGCGGTGAATGCGAAAAGTTTGGCTTTGTGGATCCCCCTCGGAGGGTGGGAGGTAGAGTGGGCGCTCAGGCAAGTCGGGCCCCACGGAACCCCTATCGGGTGCGTCTCTTTGGCAGGGAATGTTCCCGGCTTCAAACCCTTCCTCGCTACGGGTCAGCTCGTTGGATTGCTGAACAGCGTGAAAGGCGGAGCTGAGTATGAAATCTTGATGAAAAAGCCAGGTCTTGGAGCGGTATACATGGGGGGGATCTCACTCTCCCACATTGTCACGATAGCTCTGGTGATACTCGGTAACGTCATTTACTTCGTCAGCAGAGGGAAGGTGAAAAAAGAGAAATGATGTCAACTGATCCTGGAGTGTGGATTGCGGCAGCTCTAACAATATTCGTCTGGAGCTTTCTCTTCAAGGAGAATATCTTCTCTAGATTCGCCGAGTTTACCTTTGTAGGCATGATGACTGGACACTTGATAGTTATGGGAGTCTCAAACATCAGGAGTTATGCCTCGGTTCCACTCAGCAGAGGGGATCTGACCGTCATCGTTCCAGTTATATTTGCTCTCATGCTATATGGCGCGGTTTCAAGAAGATACTACTGGCTCAGCAGGTGGCCCACTGCGCTCTTGATGGGAACAGCTACTGCGCTCGCTGTGAGAGGATTCTTGACGGCATACATCGTCAGTCAGTCTGTTGGCAATATCAACGCCGCTAGGGCGGTAGTAGGTCCAGATATAATGGCAGCATTGAACAGCGGGATAATAATCGTCTTCAGCATATGCACGTTCTCGTACTTCCTGTTCACTATCGGGCTGAAGGGAGCGGCAACAGTGGCAAGTCGACGAATAGCTCGACTCGCGATGATGGTAGCCTTCGGTGCTGTCATAGGAAATACTGTCCTCGCATACATGACTATGGTTCTCAATCGAGTAATCTTTCTATTCATCGAGTGGTTAGGACTGGCCTAGGACATCCTTCATATAGATAAGCTCACTTCACATCTTTCTTTTCGTCTTGGCTATCAGATGTGATGGATCGTGAACCATTCTGTGCGGTTGTGAGACCTGATAATCTTTCTGATCTACCTGAAGACGGATCTCACAATCCTCCGAGGTCAAGAATCCTGCACATGCTCGCAAAGAAATTTATGCAACATACAACGGTGAAACCGAAGGGTTGCCGTATACGATGAATCGAGAAAGGTACCGGTTAGGCATAGACATAGGAGGAACATTCACGGACCTAGTTCTTTTCAACGAATCGACAGGAGCAGCTCATGTGGCCAAGGTGCCAACAACACCCAAGGATCTGTCTCTGGGCTTCCAAAACGCTCTCAAAACCATTGTGCAAGCTAGCGGAATTGCTCTAGGCGATATTTCCTTTCTGGTGCATGGCACTACGGTGGCAACCAACGCAGTGATAAAGGGTAGCGGCTCGAAAACGGCTCTTCTAACTACCAAAGGGTTCAGGGATATCTTAGAAATCGGTAGGCAGGTTAGGCCCGTGTTGTATGACCTACAGCTGGACAAGCCAAAACCCTTGATTCGGCGAGCGCTGAGGCTTGAAGCCAAGGAAAGAATCGGTTCAGATGGAAAGATCCTTGAGCCGCTTGATGAGCAAGATGTGGTAGACGCTGCAAGAATTATGAAGCATAATGGTGTTGAATCTGTTGCGATCTGTTTTCTGCATTCGTACGCCAACCCTGTGTCCGAACTCAGAGCAGAAGAGACCTTGCGCAAATCTCTTCCTGGGATATACATCTCTCTGTCCTCAGAAGTATGTCGAGAGTTTCGGGAATATGAGCGAACAAGCACAACTGTTCTGAACGCATATGTCTTGCCCATAGTGGCCAACTACTTGGAGAGACTCGTGGCAAGACTGAAGGACGTAGGTATACCTGCAGATCTGCAGATAATTCAGTCGACAGGGGGAGTCATGTCACAGGAAGTAGCCCGGAAGAAGCCTGTTCACTTGATAGAATCTGGACCTGCCAGCGGCGTCATGGCCGCGGCATACTTGGGGAGGATGACAGGACATGATAATGTAATCTCATTCGATATGGGTGGGACTACTGCGAAGGTAGCCTTGATAGAATCTGGACAGGCCAAGATGACGACAGACTACGAAGTGGGGGCGGCAGCACACAGCGGGCATATCTCGAAGGGAAGTGGTTATCCCATCAGGCTTCCGATGATAGACCTTGTGGAAATCGGTGCCGGGGGAGGAAGCATTGCACGTGTGGGTGCTGGAGGGGTCTTACATGTGGGGCCACAAAGCGCTGAGGCTGATCCGGGCCCAGCATGTTACGGTCTTGGCGGCACGGATGCAACGATCACAGATGCGAATGTAGTTCTGGGAAGAATTAATCCGGACTATTTGCTCGGGAAAGAATTCAAACTGAATCCACAGTTGGCAAAAAAGGCTGTTGAAGAGAACGTTGCATCGAAGCTTGGCGTCGACATTCCTTACGCCGCTAGCGCTGTACTCAGAATCGCAAACACGAACATGACTCAAGCGGTGAGACTGGTCTCTATAGAACGAGGATACGATCCTCGGAACTTCGAGTTCGTAGCGTTTGGAGGCGCTGGGCCACTCCACGCAGGACCGATTGCAAAAGAGATCGGTATACCAACAATCATTGTACCCAATAGCCCTGGGGCATTCTCAGCTTTCGGCATGTTGTCAGTTGACGTGAGACATGACTTCGCTCTAACCTCGGTAGCAAGAACAACTAGGTTGGACCTCGGGATGATATCTAGACTTTACGAGTCTCTCGCAGAGAGAGCCGTTCAAGCTCTCAAGCAACATGGAATACCGCGGGATGCTATGGTGATTCATAGATCAGTAGACGTGAGGTACGTTGGTCAAGCCTATGAGGTCAATGTGCCGGTGCCAGAGGGACAGGTGTCACCCGCAGCAATTGAGAAAATTGTTCAGGAATTTCACGGAAAGCACGACAGGCTATATGGGCATAGCTCCGAAGAGGAACCTACTGAGTTTGTCACCTTGAGGGTAACCGTCATTGGAACAGTTCCTAAACCTCAGTGGCAAAAACATGCGAAGCTGAAGAAATCCCCCGAGGCGGCAGTCAGGACCAAGCGAGACGTTTTCTTCGACGAAGAGGATCGATATGTGACATGTTCAATATATGATAGATCGCGACTATTGCCCGGGAATACCGTTGAAGGCCCATGCGTGGTAGAACAGTACGACTCGACGACTGTGGTGTATCCCGGCCAAACAGCTGAAGTAGATGAGTACCTGAATCTGCTGGTTACGGTTGAGAGGGGTTGAGGCATGTCGAAGATTGACCCGATATCCATGCAAGTGATCAACAGCTACTTGGTCTCCACAAGTTTGGAGATGGGCGTAACCCTTGAGAGAACTGCCTACTCGACAATAGTAAGGGAGGAAAGAGACTATTCTTGCGCTCTGTTTGACAGAAATGGGAGGCTGATAGGTCAAGCTGATTTCATTCCAATACATCTCGGGTCTATGGAGTTCGCTCTTGGAGAAGTAATGAAGGAGTACAAAGGCGATATCAACGATCAAGATGTCTTCATAACGAATGATCCGTACACTGGCGCGCAACATACACCGGACATAATGATGTTCTCACCGATCTTCTACGAACAGGAGTTGATTGCCTACGCTGGAAATGTGGCTCACCATTTAGATGTCGGAGGCAAGGTGCCTGGCAGCGTGGGAGGCGACTCTACCGAGATTTTTCAGGAAGGCTTGCGTCTTGCCCCGATAAAGTTCTTCGATAGAGGTAAGCAGGATCGGAATGTCACTCGGATTGTTCAAGAAAATGTTCGTATACCCTCCGCCGTTTTTGGTGATCTAAGAGCTCAAGTTGCGGCAAACAGAACTGGTGCCAGGAGATTCATTGAACTTACCAGAAGATACGGTGGACGCAGTCTAGAGGACTACTTCGAAGCATTACTGAATCATTCTGAGAAACGTATGAGGACTGAGATTGGCCAGATTCCAAGAGGTAAGTATGAAGGCGAGGACTATATGGATGATGATGGCATCTCTGAGAATCCCGTAAGAGTCAAGGTTACCGTTGAGGTGAATGAGGACAGTCTAACAGTTGACTTCTCAGGATCAGCTAGTCAGGTGAGAGGACCGGTGAACTCCATTCTGACCGCTACCAAATCGACAATCTACTATGCTGTTAGATGCATTCTTGACCCATCTATCCCACAGAACAGCGGGTGCTATAGACCAATTGAGGTGATCGCTCCAGAGGGAACAGTGGTCAACCCTAAGTTTCCAGCAGCTTGTGGAGGACGTACACAGGTTTGCTATCGGATAGTTGATGCCTTTATGTCGGCTTTATCTCCGGTCATACCGGAAGAAGTCGTAGCGGGAAGCTACGGAAATGTCGTTGTCGCGCTTGGAGGCGTCGATCCGCGCACAAGAGAACCATTCGTTTTCTTCGAAGTCATCGCAGCAGGGGGAGGCGCGCGGTTCTTGAAAGACGGCATCGACGCCACTGACAAGCATCTGGCAAACTGTATGAACACGCCGATCGAGGCGCTAGAGCTTGAGTATCCAATACTAGTTGATCGCTACGAACTCATATCGGATTCAGGCGGACCTGGAAGGATGAGAGGCGGGCTTGGTGTAAGAAGAGACCTGCGAGTCCTAGCTTCAGAGGCAACACTAGCGCTGAGATCAGACAAGCATCGAACAGGCCCGAAGGGAATCCTTGGGGGTGAGCCGGGAAGACCTGGCGCATTCATTCTCAACCCCGGAAAGGCCGATGAGAGATGTCTTCCCTCAAAAACGAGCCTCAGGTTAGCAGACGGCTCTGTGATCAGGATTGAAGCTCCGGGCGGAGGAGGACTTGGAAAGCCATCGGAACGCGAAAAGAAACTCATACTCGAAGACATTGCCGATGGAAAGATAACGAAGCCGCAAGCAACGCAAACTGGGTCTAGCACAACGCCTCTCGATATCTAATGTGACATGAGTCAAAATACTTAGAGAAGATGTTTGCCAAGTTATATTGAAGCCGCGCCGAACGATCTCCCGTCCAGCTTCTGCCAAAATCGTCACTAGGTTTCGCCCATTGTTAATAATTCTGTCCTTATCTGTTGCTTCATGTCCGTGGAACAGGTTCTTCATTCTAGCCTCGTCTGACAAATACGCGCCCTTCCTTCATAACAAGGTGTATGTTCTTTCTTTCACGTAGCAAGCTGACGCGACGTAGCGGATTTCCGTCGACCACTATTATGTCGGCCAGCTTTCCTTCCTCTATAGTACCAATTCTGTCTTGAAGCCCTAAGCATTCTGATGCGTTCTTTGTTGCAGATAGAATTGCGTCCATCTCAGACATTCCGTAGTTAACCATGTGCTCGAGTTCGATTGCGTTATCTCCGTGCTTAAGCCAAGGCATGTGTCCTATTGTGTCAGTTCCTAATGCAATCCTCACACCGGCTCGGTGTATTTTCTTGAAGCTTTCAACCATGTGTGGATAATCTTCCTTAGCTTTCCTTATCAGGTGCTCGGGAACTCCATCTTCCACTTTTGACTCCATATTTGCGTGCGTCACAGCAAGAGTAGGAACCACGGAGATGTTCTGCTTTTTCATCAGCTCGACTGTCATCTCAAATTCCCGGGTGCCCATCTCGTCTATCATCCAACAATGCTCGATACTGTCAATACCGGCTTCTGCTGCATTCCTAATTCCAACGGCCCCTTCGCAGTGAGCAGCCACTCTTCTGCCGACTGCGTGTGCCTCGTCCACCATTGCTTTCAGCTCTTCCAAAGTGTAGTTCCTCCACCTAGGTTCCTCCCCTTCACCCGCTTCCCCCCCGCTCGCACATGTTTTGATAAGGTCCGCTCCTTCTCTGCAGAGCAGGCGACGTACAAGTTTGCGTACTTCCCATACGCCATCTGCTGTGTCGTCCGGTCTTCTCGGCCAAGTAGACGGTGCCATAGCGAGATCTAGGTGTCCTCCGGTCATGTTCACCCAGCCAGAGACAAGAAGCCTAGGTCCAGGTACCAAATCTCTTTCTATGCCTTTCCTTAGTGCTACAAATTCGACATTGTCTAAGTTCCTAAGAGTAGTGAAACCCGACTCCAAAGCGTCTTTGGCGTGTTTTGCTCCATACAGTATTCTCAGAGGTGAGGTTGCTTTCAGACTCGCCAGTACAACGTTTTGTTCTTCGGCCGGAGGTTCTATGAACAATCCGCCGAGGTGCACATGCACGTCAATTAGACCTGGCATTATGGTTTTTCCTTCGGCTTCTACTACGTCAGCGTCACCCGGAAACGGAAGTTCTTTTCCGACCTTCTTGATCCGATTTCCCTCTACCAGGATCACAGCATGATCTATCGGGGCCTGCCCAGTTCCATCAATTAGAGTTCCGCCTTTGATGACCCGGACCGATTTTTGCAACAATTTTTGTTTCTCCAGAGTTATTTTCTCTGTGTCACACAAACTATATCAAACTTTCACGATTGCTGAGTGAGCTTCCTACCTTGATAATCCCATCAGTGAGAGAGGCAGTGCAGTCCAGAAGTTGAGCCCATAGGCTTCACGAGAACAATACGACTCCAAGAATGAGACTAATCCCTTGTACGAACAAATGTTCTTCGGCCATTCACATCAAAGACAGCTCAGTTGATTTCTTTGTGCGGTTGCGCGGTTCCCATGAGTCTTCCGCAGCCTCGCATGCCATCTGGCAACTTGGCGAGTCTAAGGAGCATCCACAGGGTGGCCTGGTTGCTTGAGACGACGGGCTTACCGAGATCCTGTTCGAGCGTATCTATGATCTCCATAGTTCGAAAGTCGGTACAACTAATTAAGACTGTGTCACTGTATGGTCTGTCCACTTCTTTCACCAATCGGTAAACTTGTTCGATAGCCACATCACCTGTCCCTTTCTCCAGACCGAGTCCCCTAATGGCGACGATGCTGAAACCATGTCCTTCAAGAAAGCTTCTTAGCTTCTCATTTAGCCATTCTGGGTAAGGTGTCGCAACAGAGAGATTCGTAGCCTCCAGTAGCTTGAGGGCTTCAACGACTGCCGTGGACGTCGTTGTAGCAGTTATTCCCGTAGCATCTTCTATGCGCTTTACAATGTCTTTGTCGTAGCCGACTCCGCGCAGTAGGCTACCGGTTGTGCAGCCGAAACCAATCACATTCACGCTGGCATGCGCAAGTCTCGTGGCCTGATCTTCTAGGTCCACCGACATTTTCTCAAATTCTTCTGGAGCGTCCTTTTCGAGTCTCAACCTTGCAAAATGAAGTGAAACTCCCTGTGGCGCCAGTTTGTATAGCTCGGGTTCGATAGTTGTGTTCACCGAGGGCACGAGTAGACCCAGTTTAGCTCGCCATCCGATCACGCAGATCTCCACTACTACTTTGACCGGCTACTCTCGTTACATATAAGGCATGCTTGGTCGGAGCTGAGATAATGCAGAAGCTAATGACATATTGCACAGCTCTTGCAACGCAACAGAAGAAAGTACGGATGAAGAGTCTAGAGACAGCCTAGGAGACCCCATACCACCCATCATCCACCAGAAGACACTGTGACGATAGGCTAATAAGAAATAGTGTTTATGGGAACATGTTCAATGAAGGGAGAAGCGAATTCGTATGTTTTTTGATTTGCAACAGCTAAGGTCACTAAGTGAATCTCTAGATCTCGACGCTATAGTCGCGACTTCGGAAGAGAACTTCCATTTGTTGACAGGTTTTCAGAGCAATGTCATGGGATTGAGAGGCGGGGGAGGAAGAGCAACATGTTTCGTGGTGATCCCTACTGATGAGTCGATCGAACCGGCATTGGTTGCAAGTGACGGAGATGAATGTCCTCAGCTGAGAGGATCGTGGATAAAAGATCAGAGAATTTTTGCATCAGGAATGTACATTGAGAACGGCTCAGAACGAGAAAGGCTCTACGCAGATCCATTGAAGGCTCTGACCGACGTTCTCTCAGAAAGGAGGCTCGATAACGGAAGACTTGGTGTCGAAATGGGGTCTCTGTCAGTGACTTCGTATGGTGACCTAAAGAAGTTTTTTCCCGAAGCAGAATTGGTTGACTGCACAGAGATCTTGAAGAGGATCCGAAGCATAAAGACAAAGGAAGCAATAGATCTAGTAATCGAGGCCACGAGGATAACCGACAGAGCAACAGAAGCTTTCCTCGAGTCAGTCAAGGCTGGGATAGGAGACCGAGAACTAAAAGAGATTTTCGTCCAGACAGTGTCCAAGGAAGGAGGCGATATCTACCATCCCGCACATCTAGTTGTTCATACACGATATGGCCCTGTCTTGCATCGGGTATCCCAGCTGATCAATTTTCGGCTGAGGGAAGGAGACATAGTCCGCATAGACGCAGGAGCAGCTTATGAAGGATGGACATCAGACATATGCAGGGTCGCTGCAGTAGGAAGAATGCCAGAAAGATGCAGAAAAATCTATGAAGTCTTATGTGCAGCACAAGAGAAAGTCATAGACAACATCAAGCCAGGCGCCGAAACATCCGAGCTTTTCCGAATCGGTGAATCTCTTGTCAAAGAGAAATACCCTGCCTATGTTCGCTATATGCTTGGACATAGCATTGGCCTGGAAATACACGAGGAACCTCTGATAGCTCCTTCGCCGCGACATCAGTTGAAGCCAGGCATGGTGCTTGCGATTGAGCTTCCTTTCTACTCCCAGGCTTTTGGCGGCCTGAACATTGAGGACGTTGTTCTGGTGACTGAGGATGGACACCGCGTGCTTTCTGCGTGCCCCAGAAACGTCTAGTCCAATCTCAACCGATTCCGTGATCTGATTTTTGCTCCAACATATCGGCATGGTCTTGAGAGGATCTCATTCGCTTGAAAACGCGTAGTACCTTTGGCAAGTGACTACGCACCAACGCACTGGGGTTAGATTAGGACTTCATGAGCCATGAGGGTGTATATCTTGGTGGCTTCCACGATTTTTTGTATCTCAGCATACTCGTCGGTCGTATGCGCTGTCTCAACGATACCCGGACCAAAGATGGCCGTTGGAATTCCGGCTTTGACGAGAAAGTGTGCATCTGTTGTCGCGTCCTTTCCGCCTATTGTAGGCTCGTGCCCCATGATCTGTGCTGCAGTCTTCCGAAGTGATACAACTACGTCTTCGTTTGGCGAAATCTCGAAAGGTGGAGTCTCATTGATGGCGGTCCACGATGCCTTGAATTTGTCATTTCTGCCGAGTTCCTCAAGGATGTGCGCAATCTCCAACTTCGCTTCTTCTATGCGCTCTGCGGGAATCATTCTTCGGTCGATCGTCATGGTACATCTGTCGGGAACCACATTGACGCTTGTTCCTCCACTGATCGTGCCTATGTTGATCGTGGGGCTCGACACCAAGGGGTGCTTCCTGTTGCCAAACTGGTCCTCCAATCGTCGGATAGAGTTGATGACATCGGTCATCATGTATATTGCGTTGATTCCTAACCAGGGCCTCCCGCCGTGAGCTGCTTTTCCCTCTGTTGTCACTTCTATCCAGAGATGCCCTCTGTGTGCGATCTCAATTCTCCATCCCTTGCTTGGATCAAGGTAGTATGTTGGTTCTCCGATGATCGCCATGTCAGCCATCAGGCCCTGATTCACCAGATAAGCAGTGCCAGCTGGCCCTGTCGTCTCTTCGTCTACGACCGCTGCGATAATCAGGTCACCCTTCAATCTGGTCTTCCCCGCGACCAGCGCTTTGGCGGACAACATCATTGCTGCAAGCCCTGACTTCATGTCTGAAGCTCCTCTCCCGTAGATCCTGCCCCCGACGACCATGCCAGAGAATGGTTCAAACCTCCAGCCGTTTCCAGGAGGGACTACGTCAATGTGACCATTGTAGAGGAGCCTCGGTGATCCTTCGGATCCTTTCAGTAAACCTATGACGTTCGGTCTTCCTTTTTCTCGTTCAACGAGTTGCACTTCAAGCCCCAAATCTCTCATGGCTTGAGCAATATACTCAGCGCATTCGATCTCGGTCCCTGGAGGGTTTATTGAGCGCAACCCTATCAGATCACGAGTAAGTCTGACAACGTCATCCTCTTGGACAGATTTTGTGATCCTTTCTTGCTCTGAATCCAGCTTCGGCCCCATAAACCAACACTCATTGTCTTACAGTTACTTGATTGCCAAAAAACGCTTTGGTCCAAGGTCGCACATATGGCATCGGCTTTGCTACGCAACCTATAGATGAGAGTAGCTTACACCCACCAAAGCTTTAAGACCATATACTCAACCGTGAGTCATAGGTCGCTGGAAATGAGACTTGCAGAGAACATTTTGGAGCTGATTGGGAACACTCCAATCGTCAGAATCAACAAGCTCGCAAGGAATACTCAGGCCAACGTCTTTGCGAAGCTGGAATATCTGAATCCAAGTGGGAGCTTGAAGGATAGGATCGCTTTGCATATGATTGAGCAAGCAGAGAAAGACGGGAGTCTGAAACCTGGTTATACCATAGTGGAATCGAGTACCGGCAATACAGGCACCGCTCTCTCGTTCGTGGGTGTTCTGAAAGGATACAAAGTTGTGATCTACGAAACGAGACCTAGAAGCATGGGAGAAGAAAAGGCCAAGCTCATGAGAAACTACGGAGCTGAAGTGAGACTCATAACGCCGAAAGAAATGGAGGAGTTGAAAGAGAGCAGTGTGGCCGGCGCAGAGATAGAACTTCCAGGAAGAAGGATATGCCTCGACCTAGAGAGAAGTCAACCAAATGTTTGGTGGGCTCGGCAATTCAGTAACCCGTACAACACGAAGGCTCACAACGAGACCGGAAGAGAGATCTTGTCTCAGCTCAAAGGCAAAGTCGACGCGTTCGTAGCTTCGATCGGAACAGGAGGTACACTCATGGGCATCGCGGAAGTGTTGAGAGAAGCTGTACCGAATGTCAGAATAGTAGGAATACAGCCAGCAAGTTCCAAGGTCACTATGATCCCTGGCAAACCGTACCCGAGAAGCGAGATACAAGGAGGAATAATTTCCGACATGACGGAGAGAACAGGTTTGATAGACGAAATAGTGCGAGTCTCGGATGAGGATGCGGTGAACATGACCCGTCGACTTTGGAAAGAGGAAGGATTGTTCGCAGGTGTGTCATCTGGAGCAAATGTCCTCGTTGCGTTGCGAGAAGCAAAGAGACTGGGCAAGAACATGACTGTTGTCACAATCTTGCCAGATAGCGGAGACAGATATTTCACGGAAGAGCACTATGTTACCTGAGCCGTCAGCATGAACCTGAGCACAAGGCACAAGAGTGGGGCAGATCACCTTTCTTCATAATTGGTCCCACTGATCATAAGGACTTATTAGGACATCATGTGGGACTGATCACCGCCACTTGTGGTGAGCAGAAATGCTGCTGAACAGGAAAAGAGCGGAACAGAAGATGGTGGAACACAACATTAGGGCGCTGGTTTCAACATCTCCTGCCAACGTTTTCTACGTTAGTGACTTGTGCCCGTATGGCAGATGTATTGCCCTCTTGCCAGAAGATCGGAATATTGAGCCAGCAGTTATAGCTCCTATCAGCGGTCCGACTCCGATCGTGCTAATGTCTGTTCCTTGGATAAGCGATGTGCGATACTACGGCGAATTCTACACCATGACACGTTGGGCAAAGGAGCCCTTGACCAGTGCTGAGCGAAAGCTAGTGGAAGCTCAGGAATCTTGGGAGAGAACTAAGGAGGCTGACCCAAACAAGATACTTATCAAATTACTAATGGAGCGCGGTATCACGAAGGGCAGGATTGGAGTTGATGAAACCTATCTGCCATCAGACAGTCCGTTCTGGCATGAAATCAAGAATGAACTTCCGGACATCACGGCAGTGCGAGCTCGAGACATACTCAGGGAGATACGTCTGGTTAAATCTGAAGAGGAAGTGAGACGGATCCAAGAAGCAATAAGGATCACCGAAAAGGCTTGGGAAACGGCTCTCGAAGAGGCCAAGCAAGGTATATCTGAGTGGGAATTCGCAACCATATACGAGCATACCGTGTTGTCGGAGCGAGGCAGAATCGTTTCCAAATTGGGAATGTATGGCGCGCCTATTGGGTTTGGGCGTCGCACCGCTTTTGTGGACATATCCCTTCCATCCGACTATAGGTTAGCGAAAGGAGATCTTATCCGACTCGACGGTGGTTGTAGCTACATGGGTTACCGCTGCGACATCGGACGCAGCGCAGTCCTCGGAGTGCCAAGTGAGAAACTGAAAAAATACTATGAGGCCATGTTCCAAGGAGAGCAACTGGCTATCGATATGGCAAAGCCAGGTGTGAAGGCCTCCGCAATCTTCAACGCAGCAGTTGAAAAGGTCAGGAGAAGTGGAATCCCACACTATGCCAGGCACAATACTGGTCATGGCTGGGGTGTCGAGGGCTACGATCCACCCACCATAGGCCCCAAGGACGACACACAACTCGAAGAAGGAATGGTGATTTGCTTTGAAACTCCATACTACGAGGTAGGGTGGGGGGGACCGATAATTGAGGACGCAGTTGTGATCTCCAAAAACGGAGCTCGTTTCCTCAGTAAGTTCAGTAGAGAGCTGTATGCGATATCCGGATAGACACTTTGAGTCATGATGTTGGTTGTTGTTTACGCTGAGCTGCGTCCTCCTGAAATCAGACATGTTGGCGCGTGCTAGGGTTTGTGGCAAGTCCTGCGCCTTCAGGACATTGCAGAGAAATCACGATGACATTCCGATGCAGGGCAATTGACGACGCAATCCTATGGGCCGAAGCACTCTGCCAGCTCCCTAGCCGAGCGTATATCTTCCAAGCGGCTCACTTTCGCGTCGATTTCTTCAGCTCTCTTTCTCCCCAAGGTGTGCGTTACCAAGGCATAGAACTTCTCCCTCAGTTCATCGTCGGTCAGAGGATTTTCGGGTTGCCCTTTCGGCGAATCCTGCCTAGCTTTGCGAAAGCTTCCATCTTTCATTTTGAGTTCAACTATGGCAGATCGCTTCTTAGGCATCAGCTTGTCCAGTTCGGGATCTAGAATCACATCAATCTTCTTCATGAGATCCCTTATCGTTGGATCGAAGAGCATCTCTTCGGTCATTTCGTCGGGTGTTAGTCTACCAAAGATCAGAGTCGCCGCTGTTGTGTATTGAAGGCTAAGCGTAGCACTAGTAGTGGTCTTGGGTGATGGATCATCGCTTTCATCTAGGGCAAGGGCGTAGGTTCTGATTCGTACCCTCTCTATATCGTCTGGCTTGACAGGTTGTTTTCTCAGCAACTTCAGTACCGCGTCTATCGTCGGAATTGCGTGGCCGCAGACTGGATAGGGCTTTATGTAGCATTCAGTAATCTTGTATTGTTGAGCTAAACCGGATCCGGTCTTGGGAAGACCATCTGTCAGAGCTTTTGGATCATGTTTATCTGAGAAGGCTTTGAAGAACCCCTTTTTTCCCTCGAAAACCAGATGCGGCCCGCTAAACCCGTCTCGAGCCAAGAAAGCAGCAAGCACACCATTCTTGGCTGCGTTCCCAGGAATCAGATACTTGCTCATTGAGCCGTCCGATATGTACTCCATTAGTCCGGATGCCAAGGATCCTGCTGAGCCAAGCGCATTAGCCATCTGATTCTTGCTCAGCCCCGCAAGTATACCTGCAGCTACCGTAGATCCAAAAGCGCCTAAGGTACCTGTAGGGTGGAAACCTCTGCTGTTGTGAGAGGGGTTGACGGCTACTCCAACCCTCACGAAGACCTCGTACCCGAGGATCGTCGCTTTTATCAGATCTCGACCGCCAGAGTTCTGTTGCTCGGCTACAGCCAAGGCAGCAGGTATGACGGTCGTCCCGGGATGTCCTTGCGCATATCGGTGACCGTCGTCTATCTGCATCGCATGGCCCATCATCCCATTTGCTAGCGCCGCGTTTGGAGAGCTTACTTTTCTTCCGACGCCGATAAGAGTAGATTCCTGAGGGCCAGATAGGCTTTCGGCCAGTGCTATAGCAATCCTACCAGCTTTCGATTCAGAGCCCTTTATTGTGGCTCCCAAATAGTCCAAAATACATCGTTTCGCTTGATGAACTACCGCCGACGGAAAATCCTGATACTTGACGTTAACCAGAAACTCAGCGAGCTCTTCCGCAATCGTTGCAGCCACAGTTCTCACCATTAATGCCTGTAGATCCCGTCTATTAATGCTTATGATGCATGTTTGCTCGACTTCCACTTCAATATCGATCCTTGAGAGAGATTCCCATTTGACTCAGTGCTGTAACATGGAAACTTGCGGCAAAATTCGAAGAATGAGTCCTTTCGATCTCGTTCTTTCAAGCATCCCTTTACTGTGAGATTATGCCAAGGATTTGAGCGTACATTCGTACCTGATTTGCTAGAAGCGCCGTACTCATATTGTCATTCGCAAAAGTCGCTCTTGGGATGAGCAACCGTATCAAGAACCCGTGACTCCAAAAGATTTGAGGACCGACCTCTAGTTCTAGTGAATTTCTGAGAATCACCTCGGGCCACTATCTACACCCCGTTAGATCTCAAGAGTCTCCTTCCACATCTCTCCCAGAAAGATGTACGTATATGCGGGGCATCTTGCTGCCCTGCTTCCATCCGGAATATTCGCACATCCTCCCTAGTAAGCAAATCGTCCGGAAGAAGGCTGCTCTCCTTGATGTTTTTGATTTTGACCCACTTTGTTTCCAACGGGCCCTCATCATCGCTACAGTTTCTCAGCCATCGCCAAAATTTCTTGACGACTATGGAGTAGCCTCTCTTTGTCCATTCAGACCAATCCTTCCCGTTGATGGCCCTCATTAATTCGATTAGATGCTGTTTGGTGCATTCGCCAAATGGCCTTCGTAGCATTCGGGCTATCCAAGTGAGATGTTGAATGTAGAACACCTGTCTCAACGGACTGAAGCCGTTCGCGTCAAGCCAGGCCTGAAACTCGAGAATCTTTCTCTTGTTCTCTAGGCAGATGTCGCGGCATTCATTGAGGTAACGTACAGCATTGTTCAACTTTCTCGACGAATGATGTATGTCGAACTTTCCATCCTGCATTCCAGACGCCATTAGCGCTGTCCTGAGCCTATTTAAAGGCGAGAAGAGTAGGGATTTGAACCTCAGGTATGGAGCCCCGAGCGGGATTCGAACCCGCGAACTACGGCTCTCTCCGCCCCTGGCTTACAAGGTTCGACCGAATGCGTCTCGTCCGTCGCTGTGACCAGGCTCAGCTATCGGGGCTTCATTGAAAAACGGGGCGATGGCCATATTTCTATCTTGTGCAAGTTGACGGGCGATCCACTGAATTACCAAGAATTGATATGAAGAAGTCAGATCTATCAAGATGAGTATGTTGTCAGGCGGTGGCAGAGACTGTCAAGAGAGAAGGTTGTTAAACCCGCCGAAGGGGAGATCTTCGACATTGAGCTTGAAGAGAACTTTCTTGAAGCCAATAGGCGGATTGCAGAGAAGGTTCGTAGAAGGTTGGAGGAGAGCAAGGTTCTAGCGATCGATGTTATGGGCTCTATTGGATCCGGCAAGACCGCTCTCATAGAAGCTGCTGTGGAGAGGTTGAAGGGTAGATATCGAATGGCGATGATCGCAGGCGATGTGACTACAACCATAGACGCCGAGAGGGTTGAGCGACATGGAGTTCCGACTGTTCAGATCAACACTGGAAAGGAATGCCATCTAGACGCGAACCTCGTAGATAAGGCTCTGAGCCGACTGAGCCTCGACGACTTGGATCTCTTGTGGATTGAGAACGTTGGAAACCTAATATGTCCGGGAGATTTTCCGATCGGAGCGCAAAAGAGGGTCGTCGTTGTTAGTGTGACGGAGGGCCCCTACATGATAGTGAAGCACCCGCTGATATTTCAGATGGCAGATGTCGCCGTCATAAACAAGATCGATCTGGCGGCGGCTATGGGTGTTGACCCCGACGCACTCGCCAGCGATGCTCTAAGAATGAATTCGAGAATCAATGTTGTGAAGACCTGCGCAAAAAGTGGTGAGGGTGTAGGAGACTTCACCAGAGCGCTAAAGCTAGAGACCTGATTCGTCTACTCGCTTTCAGCCCGAACTTTGATGCTCCTAACTGTGCACTCGTTCCCATCAGTCACATCTGCCTCACTCGAGCCGCACTTCGGACACGTAAGGATCGGAATAGGAATCATCGAGTGAACCTCCTCACCGAAGTACTCCACATGCCCAACGTAACCGCATTTGGAGCAATGGATCCTCGCTCTCGTTCTTGTGATGACCACCTTAGCATTTTCCGCTATCGTGCCCTTGGACACGACCTCCATGCAGAACATGAGTTGCTCGTGGCTCAGAAACGTCAATTCCCCAACGTCTAGGTTGATTTGGATTATGCTTGACGCTTTTCTCGAATTCGCAGCATCGAGAACCGCCTTAACGATTCGCTCTGCCATGGAAAACTCGTGCAACCGAACCCCTCGATGATCACGATTTGACTTCTCGATTATCCTCGGTCAGCCTAGAGATTCAGGGCGCATCTTTTCAAGATTTCTCGGCTATCGCGGTTACACTCACATTCGGCTCGCTCATTCCTTCCCGCGTCTAATGCGATGCAAGTCGCAGTTCAGCGAGACTCCCGGTAGGACACAGTTTTGATGCCGATCATACGCCTAGGAAATCAGGTAACTCTTTCACACTGGGAATCAAGTTTGATCCAAGTTGCTTTATCTGTTCCGCTCCCCATGAGCCGGTTAGGACACCAACAAACCTGACACCCGAGTTTCTTGCACAGAGTGAATCGACCGGATGATCACCCACCATGACCGTCTCATCCGATTTGACATTCATTTTCTCCATAAGCAGATAGACCTGTGTTGGATCTGGCTTCGGATTGGCACAGTCGTCTCTTGCGGCAACCTCATCGACAAGTGCAGATAACCCCGTTGCCTTCAATACTTCATCGGCATACCTTCGGCAGCTTCTAGTCAGAATTCCAACCTTCACGCCCGCGCCCTTCAATCTTTTCAGGGCTTCTGCAGCACCTTCGATCAATGTTGCCTTAGACACATACTTCATCTCAGTATCAGTCATTATCCTGTTAATTTCGTCGACAACCTCAGGAATAATCTGAGATAGTCCATGTTCCTGCAGAATCTGAATGGCAGACCGAGTTATCTCATAGGTCGGCCTATTGCCATCCAACGGTTCTGAAGATGGGAGGCGCTGCTTAAGATAGTTGACTATCTTGGTTTTCATTTCAGGAAAGTCTATGCCGGACATTATGAGCGTATGATCGAGGTCAAATATCACAGCCTTTACCGCTTTCGCCTTCAAAGAGACGCCTTCAGTCCAGCACATTCAAAGGGACAAATATAGCTCTTAACCTTCGAGTGCTTTTCCCTTGAATAAGTTTCTCGGACTCGTCAGGCTTGAACGTCTTTCTTGAAGGCGAGTTCTGCATCCAGCCTAGATTTTCCTCTTTTTTCTTAGAACTTTTCCAGGGAGCGCTCCGGTATGCTCACCCTTCTCGATGACTATGGTTCCATTGACTATTACGTACTCTATGCCGTCTGGATATTGGTGTGGGTCCGTGAAGGTCGCCTTATCATTCACGGTTTCTGGGTGGAATATGACAATATCGGCGTACATGCCCTCTTTGATGAGCCCTCGATCCTGAAGCCCTAGCTTTTGAGCTGGCAGAGAGGTCATCTTTCTGATCGCATCTTCAATCGTCAGCAGCTTCTCATCCCGAACGTATCTTCCAAGTACACGTGGGTAGGTGCCGTAGCTTCTTGGATGAGGTTTTCCTCTCCCCAAGATTCCGTAGGGGGCTAGCGAGTAACCGTCAGTTCCAAACATCACTACTGGATGCCTCATTACGGCTTTGACATCGTCATCCAACATATTGAAGTTGACCACTGGCGCCTCTCCCTTTGCCTCCACTATAAGCTCAATTATCGCTTCAACTGGATCCTTCGATTTCATTGTCGAGATCTCTTTGAGCGTCTTGCCTTCGTATTCTCGGTTTGGTGAAAACCGCGTTAGTACCGCCCTCTCTGGGCCTCCACGATCGTCTAAAACAGCTCCAGTCTCCTCGACGATCTTTCTCCTCAGTTCAGGATCCTTGAGACGTTCCAGAAACTTGTCGAATCCGCCTTCATGGGACCACTTTGGAACCCAAGCCATGAACCCTGTCCCACTTGCGTTGTAAGGATACATGTCGCATGTTACGTCGACTCCTCTCATTCTAGCGTCGTCAACAATCTTGAGAGCGTCTTTCACTTTCCCCCAAGCTCTCCTTCCGAGCGCTTTCAGGTGAGATATCTCCACTGGGACTCCCGCCTTCTCTCCGATCTCTACGGCTTCTGCTATGGCAGCCGGATATGTGCCGCGATCACCTTCGTCTCTGACATGCGAGGCATAGAAGCCGCCATACTTGCCTACAACTTTCAAAAGTTCTACGACTTCATCAGTTTCAGCGTATGATCCAGGAACATACCTCAGCCCAGTGCACATTCCAAAGGCGCCTTGACGCATGCACTGCTCCGTCAGCGCCTTCATCTCCTCCATCTCTCTCTCGGTGGGTTCCCGGTTTTCAAAGCCCAGAACGCAAGCCCGTAAGGTTCCATGAGGAATCAAGAGAGCGACATTCAGCGAGACTCCTTGCCGCTTGATCCTCCTCATGTATTCAGCCATGGTCGACCAATTGAGGCTCAGCCCCAACTCTTTCAGGTCGTCTTTAACTAGCTCGACGGCTGCGCCCTTCAGCGGGGCGGGCCCTGTCCCGCAGTTCGGAAAGACTTCCGTTGTGACGCCCTGCCGAACCTTACTCTCCGCCTTCGGATTGACCAGTATGTCAAGATCCGAGTGAGAGTGAATATCTATGAAGCCGGGAGCGACAATGTGACCAGACGCGTCAACTATTTTCGCTTTAGAAGCAGAAGCTTTGCCTATACGGGAAATCTTTTCACCTGTGATCTCCAGATCCGATTTGAACCATGGGTTCCCAGCTCCATCAACTATCATGCCGTTCCGTATGACCAGCCGAGGCATCGCCGGATCCTCTCAGCCTGAGTTGCTTGGGAAGCGATAAAAGAGTATGCCCTGCCATAGATGGGAACAGTTTGTGCGTTTCCAGTTCACTGACAGAACTCTGCAGCTAAAGCCGCGTATACTTTTGCTGAAGCGACTAAATCCTCTATCCTCACGTTATCTATTGAGCTGTGAGCGAATCTTTCCTCGCCAGGTCCGAAGCCAACTGTGGGAATTCCCTGATTGGCGAAGTAGCAACCGTCAGTCGCAAAACTCCACACCTTGAACTTCGATTCTTTCACCAATATTCGATCCACCACTTTCTTGGTCATTTGAGCCAGGGGTGTGTCGGATTCCGTGTAGAAGGAAGGTGTCATCGCCTCGAACTCCCTAGCGTAACCTGTATAGCTCTTCAGGGTTCTCTTCGCTAACTCGACCTCAGCTCTGATCTCGGGATCGCTAGCTTTGGCCCTTTCCACTATGCCTCGAAGGGTCTCAAGGACGTTTTCAAGCTGAAAGTTTGGCGTGTTCCGAACATCCAATCCAATGGTGCACAAGTTCGGCACAACGTTCTTCACATTAGGCGTGAGAGAGATTGTTGTCGCCACCATTGAAGAGTTTCCGAGAACCGGGTGGAAGGGCAGTTCTTCTTTTATGAGCGAAAGATTCTGCAAGATAGGGATCATCTTGTAGAGGGCGTTTACTCCCCGTTCCGGAACGCTTGCGTGACAGCTTCGACCCTCAGTCGTGATCGACACTCCGATAGATCCCCTATGTCCCAGGGCCACATTGAGATCGGTGCTCTCACCGATGATGACGCCTCCGGGTCTCAACCCACTCTCAACAAGGAATCGGCTTCCAAGCCCATTGACCTCCTCAAAAACAACCGCAGCAATAATTATTCTTCGTTTCAGAGGAAGATTGAGGTCTCGCAGCACCGAGCCAGCCATCATCATCGCCGCCAAGGCGCCTTTCATATCGCAGGCAGCTCTTCCTACAATCACTTCTCCTGAGGTCCCGAGCGAAGATCCATCCCTAATCTCTGCAGAGTACGGGTCGGGCATGTCTCCAGGTGGAACATGATCCATATGCCCGTTGAACAGTAAGGACCCTTCATCCTTGAAGCCTCCAATCGATCCCAGGACATTTCCAACCTGGTCGATTCTAACATCGTCAAATCCCAAACTCCTCATCTCATTTGAAATGAGAGTTGCAAGTTCACCTTCCTGGCCGCTGAGGCTTGGGGTTCGAACTAATTCCTGCGTCAATCTGATCAGTTCAAGTTGACGCCGTTCCACCTGATCCATTATCCTTGATTCAAGACCTCGGTCATTGGACATTCTTATCGCCATTCCACAATTCAAGCATCAGAACATTAGTTGAAACCTATTCAGATCTGCCTTGCCCTTCTAAGAAGGTTGCTACAGACCAACATATGATCTTCCCGCCAAGAATCACCCAATAGACAAGTTCGATCGAAAGCGCTAACTTATGTAAACCAAGACACGTATCAATAATGCCAAAGACAACTAGGCGCACCGCAATGAAGGTATTGAAGACAGATGTTCTAGTGATCGGGGGCGGAGCCGCAGGGCTTCGTGCCGCGATTGAGGCTCGTCGAGCGAATGTAGATGTGCTTCTAGTCTCCAAAACCCCGGCTGGTCTTGGAAACTGTACCGCTTATGCAGGTGGAGGATTTCAAGCCTCATTCGGAAAGTTGACGCCTGAGGAACATTTTGAGCGGACTGTGAGGGGAGGAAAGTTTCTCAACGATCAGAGGTTGGTCGAGGTGATGACGCGTGAGGCTGCGGCTAGGCTTATGGAGCTTCGTGAGTTCGGTGTTTACATTGAAACTGGCAATGGAACAGCAAATGTCAGCGGCTCATTTGCGATGAACGGCGCAGGGCTCACAGTTCCTCTCGCCAAGTTCGCGCGCTCGTCTGGAGTCCAAATCCTAGAGAACGTAGTCGTGGCTGGACTGGAGAAGAGCGGAGACACCGTTGTGGGCGCGGTGGGATTCAACCGGCTGAACGGCGAAGTGATTGCGTTTCACGCCAAATCTGTGATCCTGGCTTCAGGCGGTGCTGGTCGGATATACTCGCGGACCGACAACCCTGTCGGGACTACGGGAGAGGGCTACGCAATGGCTTACCACGCAGGAGCTAGGCTTATCGACATGGAGTTCGTCCAGTTCTTTCCCTTTGGACTAGTTGAGCCTGGCCTTCCCATGTTTCTCTTTAACCCCGGCATAGTGGAGATGGGCCGGCTCGTAAACATTGAGGGCAAGGAGTTCCTGAAATCAGCGGGATTTAGTCCGGGCCGCGACTTTGTTGAGCACCGCGATGCTATGAGCAGACTTGTCTGCACTGAGATTCATGAGGGCAGAGGGGATCGGGACGCGGTTCTCCTAGATCTGAAGGATGCAAAGGAGACGGAGCATCCTTTGAAGATGCTTGGAGAGTTCAAGGAGATAAAGCGAAGGTGGCTGTCAAAGATTGACCTAACCAAGCAATGTCTGCACATCGCCCCTCTAGAGCACTACTTCATGGGTGGGGTCGAGATCGACGAGAACGGAGCTACAAGTCTTCCCGGCCTGTACGCCGCTGGAGAGGTGACGGGCGGCATAGATGGAGCGAACCGCCTTGGAGGAAACGCCCTCACAAATACAATAGTGTTCGGCGCGAGGGCAGGAAGGGCCGCGGCTGAATATGCCAAATCCTGTGAACGCTTTGAGTCTAGTGATTCAGATGCGAAAGAGCTGGAGAAACATCTCTCGGAAATAAGGACACGCCCATGCTTGCCGGGCGCCCGGCCAAGGGAGATTCGAAAAAGGCTGCAAGCAACAATGACTAGATGCGTGGGAGTTATCAGAAGTCCAGAGACTCTTCAAAGCGCTCTTTCATGCATTCAGGAGCTACGCAGGGATCTGTCTAGGATATACGCAACGACTGCTTGGGAACTCTCGGAGGCATTGGAGATCGAAGCCATGCTCACAGTGGCAGAGATCGTTACAAGATGCGCAGCTGAAAGAAAAGAAAGTAGAGGCGCACACTATAGACTCGACTATCTAAATGAGGACAAGAATTGGCTCAAAAACACCTTGGTTCAACGCTCGGGCCACGACATGAGAATCCAAGCGAGAGAGATAGCGGTAACAAGGCTGCAGCCCGAGGGTTGAATAAAAGCAAGAACGTTCTCGCTAATGAAGTTACTAAGAGGAGTCAAGGTTCGCCTCAGCCAACTGATAGATCAAGTTCACGCAGTTGGGATCATGAAAGGTATAAATAGAACCTTCTTGTTTGGAAAAGCGCTGTGGGGCTGTCTGCTAATCTGGTCTTCCTACTTTCCCAGAATATCCCGTAACCCACACCGGATCCGTCTTGACTCTTCATCAGAGTATTCCCGGCAAATGATCTCATCAAAGCCTTGGTTAACTGCCCCGCTTTGGCCAACCGAACCAGTGAATATCTCCTTGTAATGCATGCCTGCACTACTGTCCCTGTAGATGATGATCCTCTGTTCGTAATGAGGCAGGAAAATTCCTAGCCAAGTGGAAAGCCTGGACCTGAAGATCTTGTCGGAAGTATCAGTTAAGATAGTAGGCTTCGGAGGAAAGTCATAGCAGGCCACAGGATATTCGTCACAATGCTGGTACGGAACAATCGTCATTGGTTCACTGAGAACATATAAGTCCAAATCGTCAAGTAGGTCACGCATCGCGTAGAAATATGTTCTGTGGCTTTGGGAGACGCAGTATGGCTTCTCTACCGCACACGGCAAGAAGATTGCAATTTGGGATTGTGGTGTTACTTTCAGCGCTGTATTAGTGAAGAAAGACAAGACATCCCGATGATTCCAAATCGCGATTCCATCTTCCGGACTGTGAACGGTGAGATCGGGCTTAGCTACCGTTCTACTCCTAATAAGGGACGGGCTGGACGGAGGGCCAATCCTCTTCATCTCGTTCCGGGATATCAAAAAGCACTCTTCTCCTAACCGCAAACACATTGAATTAGGACATGTGGGTCAACATAATAACTTAGCCGTGCCTAACATCAATTCCAGCAGTCGTGATACTCGTGACAGTGCAAAAGCACTTAGCTCAACGTTACGAGTGGGACAGCAGCGATGTCTTGGTCGAGATACTTGCCCGATCACTGGAGGGTGGAAACTGGACCGTTGAAACAGCCAGTTCAAGAGGAGAGAGAAGGTACCCGACAGGAGATGGGTGTTGGATCTATCCGGATTTAGTAGCAACGAAACTGGAAACGGCCCTTTTTGCCGAGGTAAAATCGAGACTTTTCCTCCTGAAAGACCTGACAAGGAACCACATAACATATCACTTCGCCCCCTACCCGAGATGCGCAGACGCGTTTGCTGACCTCTCAAGCCGGGACTATAGAGACACAGGACCCGGCGAGTTCCTCAGGCTCGTGAAAGCTTGCAGATTCTACAGCCGGATATCGTCAAGGAACCCGTTGTCCGTAGTTATCCTCCCCGATTATGTGAAAGAATGGAAGTTGGAAACACTAATTGACGCTGTGAGACAGATGATTGAGATAAAGTATACTCCTGTAGAAGTCTGGGCTTTGTGCAAGCAAGGCGCCGCGATATCATTGAAGAAGATCATACAGTCGGATGAGCGCGTTGCGGCTCCTCCAATTCCCGAGATAACAGTCAAAGCAGTATTCTCCCGATATGATGTCACAGCGCCGACCTGAGTCTGGCTTACCTAGTGACTCATTCGCTTCTTCTTTGAAGCAGTGTAGGTTTTTCTTGACTTGTCCGCCCTTCACTTGGGAGGTGTTCTCTTGATACAAGAAGCGAAGAAGCACGTGTCAACTCACATTACATCGATAGGCAGAGGGTGGAGCCGCCGGCACAAAACTCCTCAAGGAGCAAGAGTTTTAATGATCCGATGCCATTTTTGCCGCCCGGTGGGGCTGTCTGCTAGATGATGCCAAGTTGGAGACAAGTCTCACAAGCACTTACGGGTGGAGGCAAAAAACCACCCCGACAAGTGGTGAAAAGACGACCAGCTCCAACAGAAACATCAAGCAAATCTGGTCTAGATAGTGGGATGAGTTGGCTAGGATAGGCTACGTGGCTTGGGAGAGGAAGCGCCTTCAGGAACCCACGTGATCCGGAGTTCAAATCTCCGCAGCCCCACCACTACCTAGTTCTATCTTGTGGACTCGGGAAATCTCGATGCGAGTATGAACCGAACCAAAGCTCCTTGATCTCCTCTGTCAACTACGCGTGAAATTCAGACTTCGAGAGATTATGGAATAGCAGCGAAGTGGTTGCAAAGCTTATCGAATTCGTCGAGTAGAATCCCTCAAGGTTGCCGTAAGGGGTCTATGAATTGCGTCGAGTCCTGTGTTGCTTAACCCTGCTGATCGCATCTACATCTCTTCTCCCGGTAAATGCTTGGAGCAATGGAGGCTGGAGTACTGACCCAAATAACCCAGCTTACGGGACCCATGATTGGCTGGCGCATCATGCCCTAGATTGGGTTCCCGACAACTTGGATTTCTGGATTAGAAACAATTTGGCGATTTATCTCTACGGTACGGAGCTGCCGGACAACGGCAAGGCGGTTCTAGGCGACGGTATAGGAGACACGACTCTCCATCATGTGTACTACCGCTCTAGTGGACAGTTGCAGGATGATGCGTCAGCTCGGAGAGCTCGAGAAACCTGCGATCGAGCCCTTTCATACCTCACTGCTAAGGACTATAGAAATGCTGCGAAATGGATGGGTGCCGCATCGCACTACATATGTGATCTTGCAGTCTTCGGCCACGTAATGGGAAGCGGCACTGATTGGGGATCAGAGAAGCACCACTCGGACTACGAAGATTGGGTCAACTATAGGACCAACAGTTACGATAGTCAATTCACAGTCTACCTCAGGTTTGACGGGAAGCTTGAGACCATTTCAGCGTATGACGCAGTTCTGCGACTCGCGCGGGATACTACCTTTGATAGTACGGGGAAAGGGCGAACAGCGAAGTGGATGGACGACAACTACAATCCAGCAAACCCGTCCTATCAGGAGCGAATCGGTGAATCACTGAATCTAGCGGTGAACCTCCTAGCCGATGTCATCTACTCAATATCTCAGACCGAGCAGATTACAACGTCGACAACCACAACAATATCGACCAGTACGACGACTTCGCCTCTCACCACGACGACAACCACGACCACAAGTTTGTCCACTAGCGGAACGACAGTCAGCACAACGACCAGTTACACGACACCACCCCGCACGACAACCTCAAGTTCAGTGATCACTACAGCAACGACTGGCCAGACACCGCCAACGTCATCATTCTCGACAAGCCAGACGCGATCGACTACGCCAACAGTATCGACGACCACCGCAGGTCCACCTACAACAACAACTCAATACGTGAGCGGCAGCGTAACCTCAACTCCTTCAGTCGCCACTGAATCCAAAACGGTTACGACTCAGACGACCGCCGCTGATCGTATGACATCACTCGGCGCAGCGATCTTTCTGGTAGTCATTGTCTTACTTGTCGCGATAGGCATATCCCGAATGAGAAGAGGGGGCAGGGAGACAACACCGGGGATTGTGTCTAGTGTGGCCAAAGCGGTCGCACCCGAACTGACAGCTGGCCAAAACTTCTGCAACCGTTGCCAAATATGGAGTCCAGGAAGCTACTGTCCACGCTGCGGCCAGAAACTTGCTTGACCTAGACATTTGCTGTTCCTCAAGGCGACATAGAGGCGGTCGTCTTTGTGGGGTTGGCTGACACCCCGCCATGGCGACGCTAGAAGACTCCCTCATAGACCCATGGATGGCATGGAAAGCTCCAAGCTAGACTACAATGGCCCTGCTGGGGCCTTCGACGGATCCTAGAAAACCGCTACAAAAAAGGCCTCTGACACAGAGTTTCCACCTCACAGCGAAACGAACAACCCGTCTGCAAGAAGAAATCTTTTCAGCCGAAACGGAAAGAGTCCGTGGCCAAATCACCCCACAAGAGCAGCATTGACCAAACGAAGTTCAAGCCTCACCTAGAAGAAACTTTGATGGCTAGCTGTCTGGCTTTAAAGCTCGCCGACAAATCTTCATGCCTCTTGGGCTAGGTTGGAGGTGCCTTCTCGTTTTCCCCGCGGCCCTGGGGGCGTGGCTAGCTTCTGGACGTGTATGGCTGCGAGTTGGGCTAAGGCTTGCTTGATCGGTATGCGATGGCGGATTTGTAGATGGCGTCGGTGGCAGTGTACGACTCTGAAGCGCCCTCTTCGATAGCTAGGGGTGGGTCGCTCATATTCTAGCCACCCCGATCGTCCGCATCTTGAGCAGATCACTTTCGTGGGCTGTGGCTTCGATCGATGAGGGCTTTCAGTCGTGTTGCGGGCTTCGGGCTGAGCGTGCGTCGTAGGCGTACGCCTTTCCTCTCCCTCCGGATGCCAAGGCTTTGCGCTTTCTCTTTGGCCTGTTGAAGTTGAATTCTTGTGGGGCTGGCGGCTGGGACTGCGACCGCAACCTTTCCGGGGTTTAGAGCGTAGAACCTTCTGAGGATTCGGGTTCCAGGAAGGTTCTCTCCGATCGCCGTCCAGGACTCCACTAGGCCTTTTCTGCGGAGGTGCTTCAAGGCTTCATAGACATCTTGATGCCATATGTGGAGCTTCCTAGCGATCTCTGCGCCTATGAGTGGCCCGTTCGACAGTGTGAGAAGGATCCTCTTCTCTAGTGGTCCAAGCCTTTCTCCTCGTCCGATCGAATGATAGTGGAGGCTGCGATTCTCGAGGTCGATTATGACTCGGAATCCAGTCCTCAGCTTCTCTAGATATGCCTGCAATGCTAAGTCGACCGCGTCCATAGGGGCATGATGTAGCTCTATCTCCTCCGAAGACTGCCTAGAGGCTCCCACCTTCATCAAGCCTCCCATAGCTGGAGCTCGAAGCTTCTTGCGTATAGGCTGTAGAGGCACTTGCGGTAGGCTTGGTTCTCGGGTCACGTGACGCTAATTCTAATATGTCCTAGCAAAGGTGGATATCTAACCGGGTTTGCTATCTGGACATGAGCTACCAACTTCGAAGCACCGGAAGGTTTGACAAGGATGTCGGTGGCCTTGATAAGCCAATAAGGCTTCGAATCGACAGGGCTCTGACTGAGCTGAGTAGAGGAGACCCCTACAAGGCCACGAAGAGCCTTCGCGGGCCTTTGCGTTGCAAGCGCAGCCTCAGAGTTGGAAAATATCGGGTCATCCTGACTATATGTGAGGAATGCCTGAGCACAACAAACTGCCGTGCAATGAATCATTGCGAGAATCAGAGCCACAGTCGAAACGACTTGCTTCTTCAATGGGTCGACCTGAGGGAAGAAGTGTACGAGTAACAGCCTATGCGGAGAAGGGCACGTACTGTCGGATTCGGCCACGCCTAATATCCTCAGCCGACTCCTCCAGCGCCTCCTTTGATCTCTTACTCATTAGAAGTGCCAGCGTCTCCTCCCACTCCTCATCGATCCGGAGCGTTCTGGCCGCTTGATCTCGCTCAATAGGTTTCAAGAGTATCTCTCCCATCTCGGCTTCTCTGACTCTTCTTCTATCGCCCGGTATGTAGCGGTCGTAGATCTCCTCCCTTACGACCCGTCCAGTGTCTAAGAGGAACCGTTCGACAACCCTGTCAATGAAGCAAAGAATCTCCTGGTTCTCTCGAAGTAGTGGAGCACATTCTTTGAGGACCTCCACACAGCGAGCTGTGAACCCTATCTCCGAAGGCTCCTGACTATAGTTGGCCAAGTCATTCTGTAGGAGCCACTCGAAGTCTGAAAGAGCCTCATAGCTGAAGGGGCCGTACTGCCATCTATGAAACTCGTAGGTAAGTCCACGAGCCCTCGCCTTACTCAGCTCCTCCTCCGCTGCATAGAGAAGCTTCAGAAGCTTTACCTTACCCGTCAGAAAACCTCGCCTAGAAGCTTTCTCAATGATGTAGAGCATGAGAAGCCTATTCGTCAATCGGTCTAGGGGCTCTAGAGCCATTCCCACGTCCTCTTCAGGGCCATATCTACGAACGTCATCTAGGTACTATATACATCCTCCTAAGGCTTCCTCTCTAGGCCTGGTCGAAAGCAGGCTGTGCTTCGGGGCAAATCTCTCGTTAGTGAATCTTTCGAAGATGTCACTTAGAACGCCCGTTTGATTCAGATTAGGAGCTCGCGCGCTAGAACTTTGAGCCCACGATTTCCCGAATCCGAGAACTTCCCGGCTAGCGGTTCTAGTCTTACCACCACCGAACACGACTGGTCTGTTCTGGTGTTTGCAACGCGTTGGCTGTCTGTCGAAATCGATCTTCGACATTATGATCGGTTTCAATCACTCTGGCATATAGAGTGATGGAAGCCAAAAGGTCCTCGTAAAGGCAAGTTATCGAGATGGGTTGCACCCAACGGTTCTGAAGGACCTCATGTGGAACCAAATGAGTCGCCCAAAACATATCCTGGCTTCCTTCTATTAGCTTGGGAAGTAACTCGATTCTAGGCCCCTTGTAGGCATGCCAATGTATTTCTCTACCTTGATTCTGTAGCGTCATGGGTTCATACAGATGAATGGTCCCATTGCGGTAGATCTCCCAAAGGAGATCCCCATGTTCCGTGTAATGAGGGTCTACCTTACCGAATATGTCGCGAAGGAAGGTCTTCGCGTACTCATGATATGCGAAAATTCTCCTACCCTGTCTATTCCTTCTACCATCGTAGCCATGATATAGCGCTCCGAGGTAGTCCACGTAGCTCAGGACTAGCTTTGGCACAGCGAAATAACCGCCCCTAGGGTCTCCAGGTCGGATGCAGGGGTACACATCATCTACTACAGACCGCCTTAGATCGTTTAGAAGATAGTCTACTATTTCATCGCGGGTCATATTCTTCTTGAGAGGCATGTGATAACTATTGTCTGCGTTGGATTAAAAAGTCTCAAACCTAGGCTGTGGAGTTCCCTCCAATCATGCATATTCGCTTCACGCTTCGCTCCTGTTTTCCTGAATCCGAGAAATTGAACTAGGTAGGTTCGAATCTCCGCAGCCCCACCACTACCTAGTTCGGTCTTGCCTCTGTTTCAAGGAATATGTCGCATTGGCGTAGTCCTCAAGGAAGACGATTTGATAACTGCGGGTCAACTGTTGAAGCTTCTTCTTCATCTCTGTCTCTCTTCTTCTGAAGATGGCGGTGCCTTCATGGAGCTTTGATGTCGCTATCACGTAGGCATCGGTCAGTGCAACTCCAAAGATACTCTTAATCTTCCCTGCCAGAAGGGCCAACTCTAGAGTTGGCTCGGCGACGGTCATGTTGGGGGTTCTATACAGCCAGTACAGGAGCGCTTCCGCTCGATCTTCGGGCTTCGTCACCTTCAACTTTTCATAGACTTTGGCTGCCACGTAGTAGGTTTCGGCGAGGACGGGATGAGCGATGACACAGAGCATTTTCCCTGCCAACACACTTTCAAATATCGCCTTGGCTTGGGGATGAAAGATTCCGTCAAGATCCATGTATTCAATTATTACGCCGCTATCAACAGAAACGGCCCTCAATCCCTCACACCCAAGGTCCTCAACAGCTTCTCTATCTTCTTCTCATCGATCTCTCTTGCTTCCTGAAGGACCGTTTCAACCACCTCGCCTCCGCCCCTCACAAAGACCTCCTTCGGTGGCTTCACGGCCGGCTGGATGAGAGCGCCTCTTCCTTCGGTGATCTCAAGCCTTAGTTTGTCGCCAGGCTTAAGGCCCAGTTTATCTCGAATGGTCTTCGGGATAACTATCTGTCCTTTCGACGACAACTTGACTTCCAAGATGTTCTCCCTATGAGCCGGTAAAGCGTGCGTCTTACTTAAAGTTTACCAGACCCTAGCACAGATCGTGTCACTGTTCTCGTACAGATGAGATGCAACGCCTTAGGAGCGGAGCAACCCCTCTTTATATGCAATCGCGTCATCGGGAGGTTTGCTTGAACGGAAGTGAGGGTTTGGAGAAGAGGAAGTTGGGAAGAACTGGCCTCAACGTATCTGTTGTAGGGTTCGGTGGGATACCGATCATTGAGGTGAGTAGGGAGTCGGCGGTTAGAACGGTTAGACGCGCCTTTGAGTTGGGTGTGAATTATTTTGATACTGCGAGGGCGTATGGTGACAGTGAGGAGAAGATTGGTGAGGCGTTGCATGATGTGAGGGATCAGGTCGTGTTGGCTACCAAGACGCATCAGAGGACGAGGGAGGAGGCTGCTAGGGCTGGGTTGAAGCATAGCCTCCGAAACCTGAGAACGGATAGGATTGATCTCGTACAGCTTCATGGTATTGATGATGAGAAGACGCTGGAGAAGGCTTTGGCTTCGGATGGGTCGCTTGCTGCCCTCAAAGAGGCGAAGTCAGCTGGGACTATAGACCACATAGGAATCTCGGGTCATCGGCCCTACGTGCTGGCGAAGGCTTTGCGGACAAATGAGTTCGACACGGTTTTGGTTCCGTTGAACATGATCACCCGTGAAGCAACGGAAGAGCTGATACCATTGGCGAAGCAACTTGATGTTGGAGTGGTGATAATGAAGCCATTCGGAGGAATAGATTTGAACTATGCTGAGAGGGATGCCCGCGCACCCGACCCGAAGGTGTTTGACAGGATCTTCGGAGGAAGAGGCTTAGAGAAGGCGCAAAAAGCGCTGAGATTCGTTCTAGCTCACGATGTGGCTACGACAATACCTGGGCTACGCAGTCCGCGGGAAGTTGAATATGCAGTTGCTGTGGCTAACAGGTTTCGCGAATTGACCGAAAGCGAGAAGAAACAATACAAGTTTGGGCAGCTTCCACCGGAGCCTTTCTGTAGAGAATGCGGCCTATGCGTGCCCTGCCCGGAAGGCATTAACATGCCGGCTATTCTCCGCTTCGAGAAGTATGCCAACTTCTATGGATTAGCGGCTTATGCCAAGGAGCAGTATCAACGGTTGAATACGAAAGCAGACGGTTGCACTGAATGCGGAGAGTGCGTCAAGAAGTGTCCATACCACCTGGAAGTAACCTCAATGATAAAGAATACACATGAAGCTCTTGCAATGGGCGCCTAGGGGCTTGCCCTTCAAAATCTTGCTCGCCCAGCGTTCTTCACTCGTTGGACAGGACAGTGTCGATGATGCCGCGGTAGCCCCTCTTGGCAGTGATCAACGCCTTAAGTTCAAGTCGCTCCTCGACGACGTGAGCGTCTTCTTCTCTGCCCGGACCGAAGCCGACAGTGGGCACACCCGCCACGCCAGCGCTGTAGGCGGCGTTTGTGCAGAAACGGTAGGCGCCGATCTTTGGATCGAGTCCTGCTATCCGTAGCCCACGCAGGCAGATCTGGACGAAGGGGTCTGTCTCGGGGAAGGCCCAAGCTGGTAGAAACTTCAGTCCGCACAGAACTGCGCCCGTGTAAGTGTGATACTCTCCAGTAGCGATTTGTGCGTGTAGGTTGATTCCGCGCAGTTCCGGCGACGCCGTAATGGCGCCTAAGATTTCATCAGGGATCTCGCCTGTAATGAGCCGCCGGTCGTATGTGACTCGGCAGCGGCTGGGAATCATCGAACATGCAGGGTATGGGTTGGATATGATGTCGGTAAGCGCGAAGACGGTTTGGCCTAGTAGCGAGTCTGTTTTCACTGGCAGACGCTCAACCGCTTCGACCACCTTCATCATATCATGTACGGCGTTGCGGCCGAGATGCGGTGACGAGGAGTGTGCTGGGCGGCCGATGGTTTCTAGGTGGATTTCTGCGCGGCCGCGTCCGCCCCGGTTCAGGTTCAGATCAGTTGCCTCGCCGATCGCCAAGAAGCTCGGGCGTACAGCCTCCATCACTGTTTGAAGGCTTGCGCCCTCTAGGCTTTCCTCCATAACTGTTGCGCTCACCACTACACGTCCGTTCAGATAAGAGCGATCCACAGAGGCGGCGGCATGGATCATCGCTGCCAGCGCACCCTTCATGTCCGCTGCTCCGCGTCCGTAGATGACGCCTCCCTCGATCTCACCTCCAAATGGATCATGTATCCATGGGACGCCGGGTGCGATACCTACCGTGTCGCAATGACCGTCCAAGAGGAGCGTTGGGCCCGGCTGTGCACCGTTGACTACTCCGATCGCACTTCCGTTCTCGTCCGTCCAGACCTGGTCAAAGCCAATGCTCCGCATCTCTGAAACGATCAACTCTACAACGGCGCCCTCATCGCCGCTGAGGCTGCGTCGGCGGATCAGCGCCTGCGCAAAAGCTACCAGTGAATCTTCAGCCATTGCCAATCTCCTGAAAACTCGCATGCTTCACGTCTACGGTGATTTGGCGCTACTTCCCGATGACAGTTTTGGCTAGTTCAGCTGTTCGCCTTCCCAGTTCCTCGCATACGGCGCGGTCCTTACTGTTGGGTTTGCCGACGGCTGCGGCGCCGTAATGTTTCCCTTTATGTCTGCCTTGAACGATCATTCCGTGTATGAGCATAGCATCGACTATTGAGAGCAGTGTTGTTTCGGCGCCGGACGCGGTTCCCCCAGAGCTTGTGAACGCCGCTCCTACTTTTCCTTCCAGTTTGCCATGTATCTTGACGGACCTATCGAGTAGATCCTTGATCCTCGCGGACATGAGTCCATAATAGGTTGGGGAGCCAACTATGATCGCGTCGGCGTTCAACATATCCTCGATGGCGACCCGGTCGACCTTCTTCAAGGTCACCTCTGCCTGTGGAACGCTTTCAGCTCCTTTCACTACCGATTGAGCCATCAATTCAGTATTGCCGGACACTGAATCATAAACCACAAGTATTCTTACCATTTGTTATCACCGCTTCCGAAGTCCAATTTGCCTGAACATATGTGACGGTGACCAAATATACTTACGCAGTCTAACTCGCGGTGTTCCGGGTCTAGAAGCCAACCCAGATGATCTCTGCACGCTTTCTTGAGGAGAGTGGGCGTGGCATTTTGGGATACCGGACCGCTAGGAGAGCCTTATCTAGACAGACTCTCATCTAGTGATTCCACTTGACTAAGGCTACGTATACTAGCGGAGAATGAGTGTTGCAGGAAAGTAGGATCGCGATTCTCTTTTTGGGAGTGGCTCATGCTCTGGATCACTCATTTCTCTCAGCGCTTCCTCCCGTCTTGCTCCTAATTGTCAACGATTTGGGCGTCTCGCTGGGAGAAATTGGTTTGGCCGCCACTTTCGGCTATCTCCTGTTCGGCGCAGGCGCACTTGTTGGAGGACCTCTCTCTGATAGGATTGGTGAAGGAAGGGTTGTTTTCATTAGTCTGGCCGTTTCCGGCGCCTCAACATTGGTCCTCCTAGTCGATCGAGGATTTCTAGGGTTGGTCGCCGCGCTGATCTTGATGTCAGGGTGGAGCAGCTTCTATCATCCCACTGCGAACAGCCTAATCTCCAAGGCGTACCACGGAGAAGTGGGCCGCGTGATGGCGATCCACGGGGT
>Ga0315310_10000079_pt1 | contig 65442 bp, 104 predicted proteins | sample TDP5_MG_FD_203630 | JGI IMG/M metagenome (GOLD analysis project Ga0315310, IMG submission 203630) | Freshwater sediment microbial communities from Lake Towuti, South Sulawesi, Indonesia - TDP5 | ecosystem: Environmental > Aquatic > Freshwater > Lake > Sediment | place: Indonesia: South...
ATCTTGTCCTGAATTTCTTGCAGAAGAACATAGTCTCGAAGTGCGGCGTTACGCCGCAATATTGGAACAACGGCAGCCAAAGACTTTTCGCCAAACTTCCACGGTTCACCTAACTCGTAGTTTTCAAGGATGTCTTCCAACATTTTAATCACGGGGAAAGGAGAGTAAAGTAAAGCCATATAAACTTTTCCTTAGATATAAAAAAAGGTGAAAAAGGTGATTTTCTGATTAGATTATCATTCTTCTTCTTCGCCTTCTTCCTCCTCTTCTTCCTCCTCTTCATAGGGCATGGTTTCACCTCCGAGTGCTAATAGTCTAAACCCTTAAATATTTAGATAGCTAAAATACTCTTGGCCACGGTTGGAAGAACCTATCTATTGTCGGCCCACGCCGTCCGGCGAGTGGCTTTACACAGCCCCGTGGCCTACACAACTTCTAAAAAACTTAAATTCTTAGACTACAAGTTATAATGGGGGCAGAGCACTCCTTTCTCGCTTCAGCAACTAGCCTTTTCAGCGATGAAGCCCAGATTCTAAGAGTTTATCCACTTGTTAACTGCAACATGGCTAACTTTTATTCCAAAAGTTTCATGAATTAGGGCGGCGATATCTCTTGTAGAGAATGCAGGATCGGTCTTTTGGCTCAGTGTCTTCGCAAACTGAATAATCTCCTTGGGATGCTTCATTCTAGAGTCATAACCTATCCTCGCTTCACGAAAAAGCCATTGCGACAGCTCCTCGCAATCTGCCGGTTTACAAGCTCGAGCCTTCAAATCCTCCATAAATAGGCAACGAAAACAAGGAACCTCCATGCTCGTAGCCTTCTGTTTATCCATATAAAGATTTTTTTCTTCTCTGATTGTTAAGAGGGTTGCGGACAGGGCGGACATACCGGACAAAGAGAACATTTCGCGGAGAAAAATTTAGATACTTCGACGACCCTACTTTTAATGCCCCTGCGGTAACTGGGAACGTCGACTCCAGAGGACCTGTGGCAACACAGACTCCTCCCAAAGGGGCGTCTTCTTCGGTTAAATATTCTTAACGGAAACCTTTTTATGTCATACTACTACACTCTGTTGTGGTTGTGACATAGCATGGTCAAAAAATCTGGACTTACACCTACACGAATAACTCTCCCTGATAAGCTGGTCAAAGAAGCTGACGAGGCTGTTGAAAAAAGCACGTTCCCAGGAGTCCGAAACTTATCTGGCATCTGTGAATATGCTCTAAATCAACTGTTTCACCCAGCGCCATCTCCAGAGGAAGCAAAACGTAGATTCCTTATTCTTAGAAGAGTCTTCATGCTCTACAATAAAGGAAAATATTCTAATTCAGAAGTCCTCAACTTTATCGCAGGATGGTGTCATTTCGCTCCACAAGGAGAAGAAGAAGAAAAGCTTTTGGTGGGAGTATGACGCTAACTGAACAAGTTAAGGAGATCGGAGATCAAATAGAAAGATACAAGGAAAGTATTCGCTGTTCCAAGGATCACATAAAAGATATACGCGAGAGCATAACCTTCTGCCGCCAAGAGATTAAAAGGCTTAAAGAGGAACGCCGGAAACTGATTTTCGGAAGGGATAACCTTGAAATTACATGAATTTATGTCCCAGTCGTACACTGGTAAAACGCATGCTGTAAATCCGAAAACAAAAATGACCTACTGTGGAAAAGATCCTTATGGTCCAGGTTGGCACTTCCTTGATGTAATCCCTTCAGACGAGCATAAACCAACCTGCTTAACATGTTTACGTCACTACGACGATCCTTTAAGGGAAGAGCTGTCTCAAATTGCTAAAGACCTGAAAGAAAGCATAAACGAATTTCTCTGCACCACCGTGATTCTTAAAGATACCAAGGCTCTTGGACGCTTCACTGAAAACATAGCCACCTTCATGCGAAATGAGAGAAAGATAAAGGAAGCGAATAAAAATGAGCGACCTTGTGAAACAGATCAAAGAAAAGATTAAATGCTGTTCCTGCGGTGGCAGCCTAGCCGATAGTGAAACAATTAATACCGTCTGCTTAATGAAAGAAGCGGAATGGTCACACCCAACCTGGGGAAGTACTGCTCTCAGTGTTTATGGCTTCGCCACCGCAATTATCTGCGATAAATGCCTTAAAGAAAAGAAAAAACCTAAGTGGGCCGTCGAGTGGGACCAGAGAACTCTAGCAGCTAAGTATCATCCAGTTGAAAAGTTGAAGAATGTTCCTCGAGAGATCTTCCTTCCCTTAGCTTTACTCGACCTTGAATATGAATATGGGAGGCATGGTATAGCTGGTTAAATATCCCATGGGAATAAAAGGTTGCCATAAATGCACGGAGCAGGCCAAGTGCTCCACAGAAGAGAAAAGGAAATGGAATATTCCCTGTCTAGGCTTCAATAAAGTACCTAAAAAACCTCCTGGAGGCTAAAAGAAATGGAAACAGAGAAAAAGAAACCTAGACGTTGGCGACTCTGGCGCTGCATTGAAGGTCCAGAGAATCACCGGCGCGTTGAAGCTAGGGAAGAGATCTCCTGGCTGGAGAGTAAAGGCTTCAAGGCTAAGGTCTGGGCTCCATGTCCAGAGCATAAAACCAGTGGTCATACGCACATAGTTGTTCTCTCCACATTTGAGGAGTTCTGTGAATTAGGAGGAATTCAGGGGTAAAACGACATGAAAAAGTTTGCAGTCGGAATTCTCTATGAGCATATTCAGCCATACGAAAGGATAGTGAAGACAGATGATGGTTGTGTGAACTTCATCAACAAGGAAGGAATAACTGTTCTACGTCTCCAAATTCAGTCTGATGAGATATTCTCCGCTGGTCAATATGTAGATGTTCAAATTATCGAAGCAAATACAGAGCTTGAAGCAATAAAAAAAGTAATGGAAAACTTTCCTTTTCATATTTTACAAGCCAAAGCGATTTCGATTAAGGTGGAATTAACTGAAAAATGGAATCTTTAAAAAAGCCTAAACGATGTCGTTTATCCTTTGTTGGAAAAGGAAAATTCAGAAAAGCAATCTGCATGACTCACAGACAAGCATTAATGTATATCTATCAAACTTCAAATGGAATCCGTGCCCAGTGCCAAGTATATGAAGACCAATATGCTGATTATCTCAGAAAAAGAAGTGCCTTGAAATCTAATACTTCGGTTAGTAGGAGCTAAAAGACATGAAAGTTTGTCATCTTGTTCTTAAGCATAAATACTATGACCTTATCAAAACCGGAAAAAAAGACACTGAATACCGAGATAACACAAAATATTGGCGAAGGCGAATTCTTGGAGCCAATGCAAGCGGAAGTGACAAAGCCACTCATGTAACTTTTCATAGAGGCTACACTTCCGAAACCATGACATTTGAAATCGACTACCTTGTAGTGCCAAAACCAGAAGAAATCGACAAAAAAATCGAGATTCATCTTAATTTAGGAGGATAAGAGAGATTGGATTGGAAGAGCTTTTTGGAAGAAGTTAGGCGGGAACCAAAGAATTTTGCTAAAGCAGTGGTTGACCACCTTCGCCCTCCCAAATATGTCATTGAAGAGTTAAAGAAACTCAAATGGATGTGCCATTTCTGTTGGAAACCGCGAGTAGATGAATGTGTCTTATGTCATAGGAGCATTTGTGAGGAACATGTCGCTAAAACAATCATTGGAGAAAAAACCAAGCTAGAGTGGTATTTCTGTCCAGATTGTGTGAAGACTACAGAGGAGAAAGAACTCTTAGAGAAAGTTAGAACGGAGGATGAAGAATTTTGGCTTGAAGACCAAGAGATAGGGAGTTTAACTAAATGATGAGCGAAAGCGAATTTGTGGCTGAAGTCAAAGTAAAATGGACGTTTATACGACAGTGGCGCGGTGCCTTATCCGGCACGCCTTATTCTCTTTGGAGAAGCCCAGACGGAAGATTCGAAGTTGGAATCCACGACGTAGACAACGAGATCATCGGAATCCTCGACACCACAACTCAATTAATGCTAATTCCTGGAAGAGACGTTCTTCGCATTTTAAAAAAGGTAGTAGATGAAGGAGTTAGAAGTTAATGTCTGATGAAGAATTGGGAACTGTTAAACTAATGCGTTGTCCCATAGATACTCAGTGCGGAGGCTGCGGAGAACCTCTGCCTTTTGGAACATGGGTTTACTATGATTCTCGGTCTGGCGAGGCCATATGCCCAGAATGTGGAGTGGAGAGAGGATGGACTCCAAAAGAAAGAATCAAGCAGCTCATCAAAGGCCTCGAGCTCCGAGAGGACCTCAAGGTTCTAAAGGAACAAGTGAAAACCGAAGCAGACGCGCTGATCCTCCTGAAAAAGCAAATAGATCTACACCGGCTTGGTGAAAGAGACTTAGAACTCGAAAAACAAATTATCGAGTTAATGAACACGGTTGATGGCTATCTAAAACAGTGCGGCACACCAAAGGAAAAAGAAGCCTTAGACAAAGTATTCGATATCATACGGGAAACCCAAGAACTGCAGAAAGAAGTTAGAGAGCAGGTGCAAAACCGCTTATTTGTACTCGAGAGGAAGGAAGCAGCGGCTAGAAAAAAGAAGCAAAAAGCCTTCGCTTAAAGGGGTAAAAATGGAAGCCTGTAATTGGTGTACTCAATGTAGCTGCTTGTGCCTTATTCACCAAATTAAGTTTCATCACAAGAGGAAGGCAATAGAAAATGTTTGATGAGGATGCTATAGAGTTTCTGGATGCCTTAGGCGCCGGCACTAGACACGTTTACCAGCCCGGCTTAGAAGCCTTCTTAACCTTCTACCAGAAGGCAGGCTACGGAAAATCAATGTCAGACTTTTTGAATGCTGTTGAGGAAGATATGAAGCTTCCCCGACGTCAGAGAAAGAGGATTGCCAGAAACGTTTTCAAGGAGTTCGTGAGGTTTTGCGAGGAAAAAGAATACACCCCAAAGACTATCAGGACCTACGTCAGCGCGGTGCAATCCTTCGCCGGGTACTATGACATTAAACTCAGCACCCGGTACGTGGATCTTCCCAGCTCACTCCCTGTAAGCCACAAGTTTCCCTGGACCTTGGACAAGGTAGCTGAATTCATCGGCATGATGGAGGTTCCCGAGTACAAGAGCATAGCTGTAACAATATTCCAAAGTGGGCTAGGCATCTCAGATATTCTGGCCCTAATATACGAAGACATCAAATACGAGTTTGAACACGGGGTCACGCCATTGTGCGTTGATCTTGCCAGGATAAAAACAGACGTACCCTTCATGAGTTTCATTGGAGAATGGGGAGTATCGCTGCTTCATCAGCATCTCGCAGGCAAAAAGCTCAAACTGCAATCTCCGTTATACACAATATCAGCAAGATCCGTTGAGAAGCGTTTCCAGAAACTAGGCAAGAAATTCATTGGAGAATATACTGGCCAAAATCCCTGCCGACCACACACTCTCAGGGCAGCCTTCAGAACCATCCTTGGCGACGCAGATGCAGATAGAGACGTGGTAGAATTTTGGATGGGACATAAACTTCCTGAACAACAGAGAGTCTACCACAGCCGGACCCGTGACGGATGGAGAACCCTATACCAAAAATATGAGAGTTACCTAACCCCAAAGGTCTAGGACTAGGAAGGAAGTGCCTAAATGTCTGATGAAATAGAGTGCGGCTGTGAGGATTGTTGGGAGTGTATCTATTGGTCACATGGTTGTCAGAAAAACAAAAGGAAGTGCCTAAATGAAAATTTGGAAGAGTAAACCTTGGGAGCTGAGAGGAAAACCATACGATTTTCTACGGAAGCATCTAGCATCTATTGGTTTCGTTGTTTACCCGACAGAGATCGTTATTGCTGGCAGAGGCTGCGAAGGACCTAGTTTTCACCCTTGCTTAGATGTGGCAGCTACGAAGGATGGGGACTACTACGCTTTTGAGTTCAAGAGTGAAAGGGAAGGATTACATGATCGAGTGTTTGAACAGATTGAAAGCTATAGACATTCGTTTGATTTTGTGATAGTGGTTCTAGAGAGAGGCTACAGTAGAACTGCTCCGTATGGTGTTAAGCCGCGGGGTCCATTAACTCCAAAAAGCAAGTATTATTCAATCCTTCAGCAGACTGGTGCAGGCCTCTGGTGTATATGCGGAGAGCAGTATGTCCAAGTGATTGAGCCGCAAAGACAAACGCCAGTGGAACAGAACAGGACATGGATAGATGAAAAGTTTCATAGGTATGTTTTCAAAGACTTGCCTTTCGAGGTCACGGATCCAAATCAAAGGAGACTAACTCTATTTTTAAGGAAGGATAGATGTGAAAACTCTAGATGAAAAAGAGACAGAGAAGCTTCCAGAAGATTCAGGAGGGGAGAGCTTCAAGAGTCGACTAAAGAAGGGTATACTCGCAGAGAAACTGATTGTTGAACGCCTTGAGAGGCGTGGTTGGATCATTTCCAAGAGGGGTCTAGGAGCCGGTTCAGAGGGGGTATTACCTCACTCCTTCGCTAAGAGTCACAGTGAAAGGTTTAAGGCCGACTATCATTTATTGAAGAATAATCCATACGGACCACTAGAGGTCGAGGCCGAGTTTAAAGGCTCTTTGACAGGGGATCTTTGGATAAATAAATATCAGTTTGAGAGGATGAGTCCTGATGTTCTGATCATTGCGGTGGATCTACATTCTAAAAATATCTACTGTGCTCTGAAGGAAAATCTTGAAAAAGCTCCACACGAAGAGAGGCAGAGACCAGGATACGGGGGACCTGAAAGCAGGGCTGTTCTCGTATTTCAATTTAAAGATATGAAATTGCTGGAAGAAGTAATGTAACAAGGATCTGCACGCGCGACTGTTGTGAATCTTTTTTTAGTGGTTAAGACTAAAAGCGCATGGAGAGAGCCAGACTAAATTATTTAAGATTTTGACTCCAATAATAGATGGGAATGGCGGTCTAATGGAAGTTGTTCTTAAGCCGCGAGCTCCAACCTTACCTTCAACGTGGGGTTTCATAAGGAGTCGACTTCTCGTTGCAAGAAGTGACTATGCTTACCGGGTGTGGCAAGAATTTTCAAGATATCTCGTAGAAGAGTTTGGACAGAGACCACCTACATACGCATCCTTCGCAAAGTACTGGTGGATCCTCAAGCAGCTTGGACTAATCGAACCAGTTGGACGACCAAGGTCCGGACCGAAAGGAGGGAAACCCAGACAGTTCTACAGAGTCGTTCCAGGTAAAGAACGTGAGGATCTCTGGCCAGGGAACCCTCAATACGTAATGTACGGCGAGGCTGTCAGACTCGGAAGAAGAAGATACAGAAGAAGAATCCTTAAGGTACCACCCAAGGCACCGGGGAGACCAAGGAAAAAGAGATAGAAGGAATAGAACCTACCGCCGCAGAGCGACGGTAGGTAAGGTGAGATCAGAGTGCCGAAGCACTGAGAGGGAGCCACGCCCACGACTCCCTGAATTTCTTACAAGACTTCAGGTTATAAGACTTTCCAGTGAGAAACAGGGAAAATAAGGGAGAGAGGGGAGAGGAATCATTATCATATTTTTTTTAAAAAAATTTTTAAAAAAGTAAAACAAAGTAATTAGTTTGTTCGCGTTCTGTTAACTGAAATTAACCGAAACATTTAAATTTAAGTGTGCTTTTGGCGTATTTGTGCGTCATGGCAAAACGTGGCGCACAACATAGGCGGAAAGGAGTAAACCGATAACCAAAAGATCAAACCATTATAATGAAGGGTTTTACCGAGTAGCCCTTAAAGGCTGTCAAACCTTAAACGGTTTGGTGTTCCGCACAAAAACGCCACAAAATACGGGTAAAAGGCTAAAACGGTAAATTATAAGGGTTTACGGCTTAAAGCGTGTCGTATTTGCTCTTTTCTGTGCTGTGCCATACTTGAGGGGTTAAGAAAGGCTGTCAAGTATGGGGTAAGGGTTGAATACCCAAAACGACAAACCAGCCCTTAACAAACCGTTAAGGTTTGTGCATAGCTGTAAATGCTGAATAAAACCTTTCTGAAGGAAATAAAGCATTTAGAAATTGATTAGCTAAGGCTTCTCTAAACCGATGGCTTCAAGTTGTGAGGGAAAATGCTATATCTTGCAGTTTGCCGAACCTGCAATTTCCTAATGGTTTCTAGTGCTGTCGGACTAATAAAGGAATACATCGCCAACCACGTTGAGAGATCCCATAAGCTAGAGATGCCTCTATCAGTTTCAGAAATTCCGATAAAGGACTTTGAGGAATTCGCCACCATATTGAGAATAAAAAACCGTACTGATGTTCTAATGCTAAAACAATCCGTAAAATCTCCGCAATTCTGGAACACCTTTAGGAATCAGGTCAAACTAGCGGAAGCTAAACCATCTTCCCCCTTTCTCTGAAACAGCCATCGGGGAGATTGAGCCTTTCTGAAATCCTGACGGGAGACAACCGAGGGGTTAGTTTCCACATTAAAGGAGAGAAATATTTTGCCACCAAAACAAGCTAAAACAGAAACTGTGCCCGTAGAGGTTGATAGACAAGCCTTGCAGGAGGCTTTCATAGAGCTGGTCGGCGAGAGATATGGCTACTGGGTAGGTCGCAGACTTACTCAGCAAGATATGTCAAAAGCCACAAAAGACCAAGCCAAAGCTGTTAGCGACTTAAACAAGGGTGTGAACACGGCAATCGAGGAATACATAGTAGAAGCTTCCGATGACCTGAGAACCCAAATTCTCAACGGAAGGAAGGCAGTAGCCGAAGCTAAGAAAACCCTCAAGACAGCACGAGCCCCCTTCATGAAGAAAATGACTCCTCTTGCGAAGGCTGTGCGTTACTGCGATAATGTGGCGATTCCTGACTCCCTAAAAGAGTTGGGACACCCTATCCAGCCACGCTTCAGTCTATCCGATTGGGTACAGGCTGCCATAAAGCCCAAAGAGAAGTAAGGGTTCTAGCGAACCCTTTCAGTTTCCTCCTCCTTTTTTCTGTTTCCTGCTTAAGTCGTGCAGTTTCGCCTGCCGACGGCATGGAAAGGCAATCCCGACGTTTCTCCCGTCAAGACAGAACAAGGCTACATTATGTGGGTTCTCTAAAAGTCGAGAGAATAGAATTTGACCTGCTTCTAAGTGGGGCTGTGAAACTCCAGTTTATTCCAGGTTAGAGTTCAGGTTGCAGATTACTCTCGGCTGGAGCTAAACCCACAACAATTACGAAGCGTTGCGTTACTCCTCAAAGGTCTACCGTTGGGGAAGACCGTCGCCTGTGGGGACAGGCAACACCCCCATGATGTTCCAGCGGTAGGTAACCGATTAGGACTCAGCCGTCTTTTGGCCGAAAGGCTATAACTATGGGGTGACATGGCTGAGGCTCTCCTCGAGCTGATTGACGGGGTAAGCTGAGAGAGGAGATGGTAGCCCGTAAAACACAAAACAGAAGCATCCATTACTTCTTGCCTTATGCCTTGCAGAACCACCCCCAATTAATATTCTTGCAGGGTTCTCGAGATGGATATGTTATACATCTCCATGCTGAGTGGGCGGAAGCGGGCAATCTGTAGGGGCGACTTTACAGGTGAGGAAATGGGGCGAGGTGGCAACGCTTCACAGCGACTTTTGGGGTGAATCTACCTAATGAAAAAACGGTTTATAGGAGTTCTCTTGTTTGATGCTTCGACTACTTTCGAGGAGTTTCAAAGGATAATCTGTAACTTACTGGATGAAGATTTCTCACTGGAAATTGTTGCTGAACCTAAACGTAAATCTGTATCACCGCTCTATTCAGCATGGCAACTAATCATCAGCAAAATCGAAGAAAACTAAAATTCTCCCTCTTTTTTTGGGGTGTCCGAAACGCCGTCATTTTCTATCTCTCCTTATACTTTCAGTCGACGTTTTCGGACACTAAACCCCTCTTCGGGGTGAAGGTATGCCCGACGACATCATATATTGCAACAGTTTCGAAGTTAGCCACAGCAAAGAAGCCTTCTGTATGATCTTTAAGTTCCAGAAGCCCGACGGTAGCGGCGAGATCTCCATCTACGTAGTAATAAGTCCCCAAGGATGCAAAACCATCTTAAATCTCACAGCAGAAGAAATGGCCGCCTACGAAACCGAATATGGCAAGGTAGAACCTTGGGGCTCAGCGAAAAACCCTGGTAACAAGGAACCTCCGATATACACTTAAGTGGCAAATTTCCCCTTTTTTTCTCCCGGGGGTGCTTAAAAATGGACATGAGAGACTTCTTACGACAGTCCATTTCGATGACTGCTAACCGAACCTCCCTTTTTCTGTTCGGGGTGCACATTGTGTCGGAGTTGATAATGGAAATGCCGAAGTGCCCTGTCTGTGGACAGCCTACAGTTCGTGGAACCGGAGATAGTTGTCATTGTGGTCGAGCTAGACTTCTCACAAACGTTGAAGACCATTACCTAGGTTTCAGGTCTGAACCCAAAGAATGGCCCAAGAAAGGATGTCCCATTTGTGGAAGACCTATGAAGCCAGCAGGGAAGTTTACGCCCTTCTACCTCCCAGGCATGCCCGTGCCTAAAGGAGAAGGACTTGAAAGAATGCTTTGCGACCAACTGGACCACTATTGCTACGTAACAAAAGCTTGGTATGAGGAAAACAGGCGCTAAATCACGTTAGAACTCCCTCCTTTTTCTGTTCGGGGTGTAATTTGGCAAAAGAAACAATAGTTATGCTCTGCGAAGAAGGAGACTTGAGAGATCTCAGACGACACGGCTATGCTGCAGAGGAGAAAGATATTCAAAATATCCTCCAAATGGGACGGCACCCGTGTCAAGATTGATAAAAAGAATGGCAAAGTAACACTGATAAATAGACATGGAATTGATTATACACACAGACTTCCAGAGTTCGTCGAAGCGGCGAAAGCCATCGAGGGCGACTTCACCATTGACACCGAGGCCGTTTACATCAATCCCACTACTGGTGAAATAGAGTTCACACCCTGCCAGCGAAGATGCGCTACAACAGATTTTGCTGCAATACTCTGGAAACAGAGGCAGTTTCCCCTAATCGCTAAAGGATTTGACATTACGAACCTCAACGGAGAAGACCTAACTAAACGCCGGTACCTTGACAGAAAGGAGATTCTTGCCGAGCTGCTGAAAGGGGCGCCATCTACATTCCAATACACTTCCCACACTTTCGAGCTGGAACAAAAATGGGACGAGGTAAAAAAACGGGGAGACGAAGGTCTCATACTGAAAGACATAAACTCCGCCTACGAATACGAACGCTCGTACAAGTGGATGAAACTCAAAAACTGGAAACCCCCAGAAGTCTGTGACGTCGTAGGCTTCACGCTTGGAAAGAATGCAAGAAGCTCGTTCTTCGGCAGCCTAGTGTTAGTGGATCCACTGACTAAGCAGTTCAGGGGTTGTGTGGGAACTGGCTTCAACGATTGGGAACTACGCCAAATTAAAGATCTCATAACAGATGCTAAGAAAGTCGCCAAACCCTTCGACATCGGGGAACCATACACCGCCCTAGACTTTAAACTGCGCGTTGAAGTAACATATTACAAGCATACCGTGAACGGAGTCATGCGCTTTCCAGTATTCCTTAAAATAGTCTCCTAGCTTCTCTCTTTTTTTGGGGTGCAACAAGAATGAATGAAACTGTTGAAGAAGTCGAGAAACCTAAACGTAAAGCTTGGAAAATCATTGTGCCAGTAATTGTGGGAATACTAATATTTTCTCTGGTAGGAACGTATCTCTACGCCGATCATGCCATCAGTACTGCCCTTTCAGAATCATTCGAAACCATACATCTCTCCGACCTACGAATTACAAACGTGAACCTTTTTCCGCCTTCTGCGGATTGTATAGCAGAGTATACAATAACTAACCCAACAGATACAGACATTCGGTTGAAAAAGGTTTATTTTGACATCTGGATAGATGGAATGAGTATTGGAACATTAACTGCTAACGACAAACCTCTGCCTTCAGGTGGTTCTACTGTATTAACTTGTACTCTCCATTTAGGTTCCGCAGTATTGGGTGTACTGATGAATCCTCCATACACAATGAAACTAAGTGGAGAAATTGTTGGTTCCACTACCATATTATTTCTAACAATATCTCGTACATATTCCAAAACAATAACTCAAATAGTCTCCTGACTCCCATCTTTTTTTGGGGTGTAATGATGAAAGAATATGTCTTAAGTGAGGTTATAGCCTCGTGGGTGAGTTTTCCCTCAAAATTGAGCAGACTAAAAAGCCTACTTTGTGTGCACACTGATACCGCGGTTACGAACATACTGCTAAGAAGCCATCTGCCCTCTAAGGATAGCGCCTACATTCATCATTATCGTCTACGAGTTTGGAGATGTAAGCATTGTAACAGAGAAGAATTCTGGCTCCTCCGCTGCTTAAAGGAAAGAAAACACACCTAAGTTTCCCTTTTTTTGGGGTGAAATCCATGGGCATGAAAATTGAGATGCGCGACGCCCAACATCTATGGATAACCTTTAATCCAGCCGAAGGAGATCCACGAGAAATAATCATCGACCAAGACAAGGATGTGCGGATCTGCGATGGACGGTCGGTAGTGAAGGTGCGGTTTAAGGACAAACAGATTCTCGGTGTGTTGCGAGACGACATTTTCCTCCAGCCGGCACCGCTAATCCAAGAGTTCTATCATGATGTTGAAAGGGTTCTAAGCCATGTTCTGCAAACACCTGGTTCTCTGGACCATGAAAGTAAAGCGGCTGAGATTATACAAGCAAGAGACAACCTAAGAAAATTGATGCTGAGAATGGGCTGGAAAGGGCAATTCTGACATCCTCAAATTTCCCCTTTTTTTGGGGTGTAAAATGCAGGGTGCTTACAAAAAACTGTTAGCAGAAGGTCGTTGCTGGCGAGCTTTCCGAGAATGTCCAGGCGGTAAAGAATTTCTGAAAGAACTATATTCTTGGAGCGAGTTAAATCCACTGCATCCATGGCTAGTCTGGAAAGTATGTGACCCCTGTGAGTTTGGAGTTGAATCCGAACAAATAAAACGCTTCATAGGAATGAAAATCGGCGTGTACAATACATCTGGTAAACTTGACGAAATAGTGACCGTAGTTGACATCCAACCAGCAGGACAAGATTTTAAACGAGGAACTCTAACAGCAAAACTGGATGACGGAAAGAAAATCACCGCACACATCGCCAGCTTCCAAAGATGGCTTGAGAACCAACCCTCTTTTTTGGGGTGTTAAAAACTTGATTGCTAAATTCGCTGTCTGCCCGTACTGCCGCGAAAGAGTGCCTCTTTTCATATATGCGAAGCACGTTCAAGTCTGCAAACAGAAACACATGAAGATGGAGAAACCAAAATCAATCCTAGATCGATTCCGATGGTCAAGAAGAAGGGGTGCTTAGTCCTCTTTTTTTGGGGTGTATAACTATATGAAGGAACTACAAATTCGATATACGGTTACGCTTCCAGAATACCTAACGCTTGAGAAGATATTTGATATGTTCCGTTATAGCGGGGATAGAGTCGTAGAACGGATAAGTGAACATCCCTTCAGCTTTGTAATGGAACATACAATTCGATACGAGGATGCTGGCCATCTCAAACGCTCTAAAGCCTTCTTTGAAAAACAAATCCTTGGGCGATGGGGAAACTTTGGCTGTAAAATATCTAATGTTGAGGAAAGGCCCTCTTGAATCAACCCTCTTTTTTCTCTGGGGTGTAAACTTTGAGGTTTCAAACCTCCACCTTAGACGTTGAAGTGAAATACAAGAAAGCCGGCAACGAGCTGCTAGTGCCTAAACCCAAAATCATAATGAGAACTGAAGACGGGAAACTAGTTGAAGAAGTGCGTGTTGTAGCCGACAACAGATTTCAATGGAATGGGAAGAACCTAGCATCGGAGATACGATTAATCGACCCAGACACCGGAAACCAGGTTCCCAGCTCCGAGGTCCTCGAGATCTTGGAACACTACGCATACAAGTATCTCGATGAGGAAGGCAACGAAATAAAGAAGGTTAAAGACGAAGAAGGGAGACTGGTGCTGCCAGTCCTCTACTATGCGGTGCAGGAAGACGGCTCAGAAGAAGAATGTAGTCCCTTCCCGCGAACAGATGTGATTGACCTTCAAAACGAAGACTATTGGGTTCCCTCCACGAGCATAGACGGCTTTGAATTTGACAGCGTATACGAAATCTTCTCTGACAGCCCGGTAGTTGCGAAGCGCCTATTTGAAGAGGCCGAAAAACGTTTGAAGGCAGACCAAATAGGCGTAACAACCTTCTCTTGGGGAGGCTTCATACAATACTACGCATTTCTCTGCCCACTCTTGAAAGATGGAAAATTCGTGTGGCTAATGAAGCTCAGCGTCACAAAGCTCCTCTACAACCATCTTCAAGAACCACCAGAAAAGGTCAAAGTACCGATCAGAGAGGCACCGACACTTAAAACTTTGCCACCTGTCCAGCTACTCGTAGCTGTTGCCAAGAAAAAGCAGAAAAAGTGAAACAACAATTCTCCCCTTTTTTTTCTGTTTGGGGTGAATGAATTGATAAATGATAAGCACATGAGTGTAGTGGCGCCCTCGCCTACCTGTGCCTTCTGTCGTCACACCATGACTTTAGCTTGGCGTGGTGAAACACCAACGGGCGGATTTCTCTACGCCTACGTATGCCCAAACTGCTTCTCCACTCGGTTCTACGGCGACATAAACGATCCAACCTTCATAATGATTAATAAAATCCAAAAAGCCTTCATGGAAATATGGAAAAGAAAACAACATTAACCTCTTTTTTCTATGGGGTGATAATATGTCTGAGAAATGTCCACGGCACCAGATGTTCGAGGCAGTATGCGCCGACATCCTGTTGAAACTTAAGGAAACTAAACAGATCTACATCGTTGGACACGATGTACCTCTCAGCATTTCGAAACATCTATTTGACATACTTGACGCAAGAAGAAAGGCGGAGGCAGCCAAACTAGGAGTACCCGAGGACCAATACGAGTTCGAAGACATCATTAGTTTGTTTCTTGGTATCACATAATCCTCTTTTTTTGGGGTGACAAACATAAAAGAGCTGATCTATTCCGACGAGATAAGGATCCTTGGCAGCCCAAAACAACTAGAGAAAGCTCGGAGTATAATAGATGCCCTGCAGCCGCTACTCAAGACCGAGGCTCAAGCCAGATTAATGATTCAGGATGCCATTGATGAACATCATCTGAATGCTTCAATACTGTACAAGGGGAACCGAGTGTGGAGCAGAAGAAAAATTCTGAGGAACCTTGAACGTATAATGGAAAAGGGTGCTCTGTATAGGGATAAAAATAAACGTGTCAGATGGCTCCGGGTTAGCGACACTATCTGTTTACCAAAAACACCCGCCAACTTCAAACCAATACTTTCCAAATACTTCTATGAGTTTCTAATACTCTGCTGTGGCAGCTCAGCCCATTACAGCCGGGAAGGATGGATTGGAATCTATCCAACATTAGAAGACCTCAAGAGTTTCTTCCAGAAGAATGAACACGGTAAACCTGTTTCAGAATGGATTCCAGAGTGGAAGGCAGACGCAAAAAGAATAGTCGACGACATAGAGAGAATGCTTTACCCCTTCAGGAGCTATGTGAAGAGCAGACAGAAACGCCAAGGATCCTAATTTCCCTTTTTTTCGGGGTGTAATGCGCTCAGAAAGAGTTGGAGGAAAAGCCAAGCGAAGTTGAGTCGAGCTAAGAAAAGGACAGATCAGAGAAGGCGAGATGGGACCAGTTAAGATAAGATAATTAATTGAGGAAGAATAATAAAGACTAGGCTTTTTAATGTTTCTCTACTTTTTGGGGTGAAAATTGAAACCTGTAATCTACGAAGGAGAACCTCGTTTCTCGCTTGAAAAAATGCGGGCCATACCGCCCTACAAGGGACCAAAACGAGCCTTAGTCGAGCTTATGGACGAAGTTGAGAAGAAGGTGCACCATTTCAGGAAAGAATGCTGGAACATGACGATAGAGCTCCTCGCCGACCACTTAGGAATAATAGAAAATCCCTGGAAGTACAGCCTTCCAAACTTCGAACCAGCCAGCGGTTCAGGCATGTTCATAGCCAAGGCACAAAAACCAAATTACCCACAGTTCCAAGAGCTCAAGAAACACATTCAAACAACCGGACTGATAGAGGCGTACATTGAGGCTGCTAAAAAGGAACCATGGGACTACCTTGGCGACGTATTTGTCGAAGAAGAATTGGCTGGTAGAGCGAACAGGATGGGTCAATGCCTAACACCCAGATGTATAGTCGAGTTCATGATTGAAATACTGGATATCGGTGAGAAGAAGCAACGTCCACAACCGGACCCAATAACAGAAGCTTGGTTAAGCGTCGAATCCATGGCATATGACCATAAATTAGATCCAAATCTCTTCGTGGAACAACAACGCTTACGGTACTTTTCCAAAATGGAACCATTATGGACAAAATACACCATCAAGCCACAAACCGTGATAGACCCAGCAGGCTGCGGAACAGGCCGATTCCTACTCGGAGCCACCTGGCACGCACCTAAAAGCCCTTTAGTGCTCTACGGAATTGAGTTGGATATCTGGCTTTACAGGGCATGCTTAACGAATTTAGCACTTTTCAGCAACCACCCGTACTCCATTGTTTGCGGAGACGCATTGATGATTGACACACCTTATTGTAGTCCAGGAAGCAAGCTCTGGGACCTCGGTAATATGTGGCAACCACCTGATATCTCACCATTCTATATCAAGATAAAACCGCCATTCAAGTTCTCGCTTGCAGCATTGGCGAAAGCAAGAAAAGAGCAGCCGCCAACGCCTATTCCAGTACCCATCGTTCCTCAAACATCAGCAGCCTTCTCTCTTGCGAAGTTCATTAGGGCAAAAAAACATTAACTATCCCTTTTTTTCTTTCGGGGTGCAAAATGGAAGACATCATCAAACTGTTCCGTCAGTCTCTGCTTGCCGCCTTCGACAACTGGCTTGAAAAGAACAAGGAAGCCATAGGGGAAAAATCGTATAATTGGTTTCTTGAAAAGAGGGGAGAGGCAGGTGACTGCGACACGGCCATAAAAATTATGGCGACTAGTATGTGGATGTTTAACATGATAGCCGATTGCGGAGTGCTTGCTGGTATTGGTCCAGACAAAGTGAGCATACATGGAATACGGGAAGGTTTAGACGAGCCATCAACAAAAAGACTCCTACTCGTCATCTCAAGTTGCATGAACCTACAATATTTGCCATCGGATGTGATAAATCAACAAATACCAATAATCTCAGCAAAACGATTCAGCCTGAAAGAATATATAAGACAGACGTCACAATAATTCGCTCGAGACTCAAGCACTCGCACATACCTTCGCCCAAACAGACAATCAGCCAACCAATCCACGATCCACCTTTTTCTTTCTCTGCGGGGTGATTAGATATGCCGAGTGAACAGTTACGTGTCCTTCTCGAGCGGATCCAGCAGCCGAGAATACTCTACCATCGAATACACCCGGAAGAACCAGCCAAGTTAAGGAAACGACCAAGGAATATCAAAATCCTTTTGGAAAGAATTGCAATTCGAAGGTGGCTTAATGTAGTTCAAGACCAACTGATGGAAGCCGTTGCCCAACTAAGACTCGAAGTAAAATTCATTGAGCATCTGCCAGGTTGTTGGCGGTGCAAAATGATACTTAAGCTCGATGTGGAGCGATACCTAGGGAATCATTCATTCTGGTATCTCTGCCTCGAGAACAGCGAATATCTTGAAGCGCGATATCCAGGCTGTCCGAAAGAAAGAAACTATCACATAGGCTCATACTGGGAACAACTTCGACATTACGAGCAATATGGCAACACGAATGTTCCAGGCGAGAATACTGTAGAGTTCATTCTGGACCGGGCAAAGTGGGCATACAAAATAATGGGAAAACAGATAAGACTACTACGGCGACTGCTGCGTCTTGCTAGAAATTGGAACTTCAGCGAAGAGCAAACCATGGAATTTCAGAGACTATACGACCGACTTGGAATGTATGACATAGCACTTCCTTTCGATGTATAAATTCCTCCTTTTTCTGTGGGGTGAAAAAAATACCAATTCTTAGAAGTCTGTTCTCCTTTGAGCAGTTCGAAACAGTGATGCAAAAACTAGCACATAAAATAGCTATCGAAGCGGTAACCAACCTAAAAAGCGGCGAAATCTTAGTGAAGTCCCACTCTCCTGGTAGACTTTCTGAAGTGAATACTGGAGTCCATACTATCAGATTCTATGCGAACCATCTCAGTTTCACATATCAGCCTAAAGGAACATGGGATGACCCTGACACCATAAGCTTTGATGTCGAAGAAAAACTGTATCTCAACAGCAACCACAGCACCAAAATATCTTTCTACTCCCCTGAAGTCGGAGTAACGTATGACAAAGGATGGAATAGGTCTATAGATCAAGAGAAAACCGAAGCAGAGAAGACAAGACGCGAAAAGAAAATACTTGAATTCATTGACAAACTCATGGCTGAAGCATCAATAAAGCCTATTCCACGCTTTGCGCTGGCTAAAGTCGCACATTCCAAATAACCCCTCCTTTTTTCTATTCGGGGTGAAAATTGAATACTCTTGAACTTCGACATCTTAAACGCCTCTGTGACAAATATGGGTTAGACTATCAAGAAATTGATAACTCACTGACCTACTGGGAAAACAAGAAACATCTATGGTCCTTAATCCTCATGCTGTCTCAGACATCGGACGTATTCGAGATGGAAAGGATGGCTGAACTCCAAAAAGAGTACATGAAGAATCACTTTCTCTGCTACTACATAACATGCCAAATAGCCGGAGAAACCAAATCTAAAGACGTTGGAGAGGTCAGTTCTGAGCCGCAGACGTTCTCCTTGAAAGCTATGGCTATTCTCCTTAAACATGTCTATAAAGCATAAAAGCAACTCACACCCTTTTTCTCTACATAAATACATGGGGTGAACGAATGGCTGGTAGAAAAAATGAAAAGGAAAGATTTACCCTCACACTCCCACCCAAGCAAAGCAAGAAACTCAACGACTACTGCATAGAAGTTGCCAAGAAACGAGGAAAAATGCCACATGCCATAAAAACTAAGATCCTGAGAATGTCCCTTGACGAATGGCTAGAGGAACACGGCAGTGACTACGACATTAAGTTCTAATCTCCCCTTCCCTTTTTCTCAGATGGGGTGTAAATTCTCTTTGAGGTGACTCAGATGGGTGTAGATCTTCGGGGTGATATATTGAAAACAAAAACAGTGTTGAGCCAAAAGAATTGGGATAAGGCTCCAGCTCGTATCGAGAAGATTAGTGACCTGACATTTGATTGGAGTCTCTACCCTCGCAAAGAAATTGACCATCAAGAAGTGGTTAGAAACTATGCCAGAGCTTTAGATGCAGGCTGTATTTTTCCAACGATTAAGGTTGGTCTCTTCCACGGAAAGAAAATCATTGTCGACGGTGTTCATCGTGTCAATGCCCGAAAACTTAAGAAGATCGAGTATATCGATTGCTCTGAGTTACCATTTGAAGACGAAGCGGAATTATTTGCTGAAGCTGTGAGACTCAATGCTGGCCATGGAAAAAGCTTCACAGAAGCAGAGCTGAAAGATAACATTCGGCGCCTCCAGAAATTCAAGTTCAGCGTCAAAGATATCCAAACAATTACTTCTGTTCCAGCTTCTGAAATTTACAGGGAATCCGCTGCACCGATAATAACTTTGACGGGGCCGAGCGGGCGAAAGATTTACTGTAATATACAAAAAGTTGATTGTAATGGACAGCCCAGTACACACGAACTGATACAATTCAAGAATGCACTAATATTAATCCGTGATGTGGCAAAGAAAGGCTGCATCCCAATTGATGACCCATATTTCAAGGATTTGATTGCTCAGTGTCGTTCAGCTTTGGTGAAGCTACGGTTTAATGTTCAAGGTCACGGCAGGGCATCGCGGGGCAGTGTTTAGTGTGGTCCTGTTCTCTCTGGCAAGGCATGGTATTTCGTGGCTAGGTATTGTCCTGCGAAGCTGGGTGATGAATGGTGAGCCGCGGTACGGTCTTTCTTGGCGAGGTCGAGTCCTGCGTGGTCGGGTACAGTATGGCGAAGTCTTGCACAGTAAGGCACGGCATGGTACGGCGTTACGCGGTCTGGCGTCGTTAGGTCTTGTGAGGTCCTGTCCTGCTAGGCAACGTAATGTAAGGCACGGCATTTCTTGCCGAGGTGTGGAATGGTATCGTGGTGTAAGGTCCTGTCCTGTTTTGTGTTGTAGTGCATGGCAAGGCTTTATCTTGGTATTGCGATGCCTGGCATTGTATGGCACGGTTCTGTCCTGTCCGGTTAGGTTGAGCAAGGCATGGTTTTTCGAGGTATGGCATGGAATGGTGGAGTGGGGCCCGGTCCTGTTGGGTCAAGTGGTGCTTTGTTCGCTAAGGCACAGTAAGGCACGGCGTTTCATGGTGCGGTGGGGTCCTGTCCTCTTGGGTCAAGTCCAGTTTAGTTCTGTAGGGCAAAGTAAGCTTTGGCGTTTCTTGGTGAGGTCCGGTTGCGCTGGTTGGGCTACGGTGGAGCGGGGCTTTGTCTTGTATGGCAAGGTAAGGTTTTATTCTGGTATGGTTTTGCGATGTCCTGTTTGGTGCTGTGGGGAGGGTGGGGCACTGTACTGTAAGGCAAGGTCTTATTATGGTGTGGTGTGGCGATGTCCTGCTTGGTTGTGTGGGGTTCAATGGGGCACTGTACTCCAAGGCAAGGTCTTATTGTGGTACGGTTTGGAAGGGCGGTGTGGAGCAAAGCGAGGTTCGGCACAGCACGGTTCGGCAGAGTTAGGTGTTACATGGTATGGTGATGTTCTGCGGTGCGGGGTTTTGCTTGGTTTGTCATGGTTAGGTAAGCTACTATGCGGTGTGGTTTGGAGTGTTGAGGCACTGCACGGTATCGTGAAGTTTTGTCCGGTGAAGCACTGTATGGCAGGCTTAGGTGTCACTTGGTTTGGTGATGGTGATGTTCAGCGGGGTGCTGTCAGGCCAGGCGTGGCAAAGTATGCTAAGGCGTTATTGAGGTTTGGCATTGTTATCCGTAGCACTGTAGAGTCTGGTTTGGTACGGTTGGGTGCTGTTGGGCAAGCTTTGCTTCCATTTGGTGTGGTCCGGAGTGGTGAAGTGTAGTCGTGTTAGGAAAGGTGGGGTGAATGCGAGGCAAGGAGGTGAAAATATTGAATGAAAACCAATACAAAAAGATAGACGTGGTGATTAGAGGTCTGACGCCTCTGCTAATGAATCGTTTGAATCCAGAGAGTCTAAAATCGAAGAGTAGGATGAGAACGGAAACCTACCGCACGGACGAGGATGCGAAAAACAGCGCGTACATGGCGGTGATAGATGGCGAGAATCAGCTATACATTCCTAACCAAGCAGTGTACAGCATGATCATCAACACGGCGAAGCAATACAGAGTGCGAAGAATAAGCCTCTCCAGTTTGCTCGCTGGTATGATGAGAGTGGAACCTGAGAAAATCCCGTTAGGCACAGACAAGTATGAAGTTGACGAGCGAGCAGTTGTGATCCAGAGACAGCGTGTTCTAAAGGGCAGAGCCAAACTGCCAAAGTGGAGTGCAAAATTCCAGATTGTCTACGATGCCAAACGTCTCCCAGAAGGAATCGAGGAAACATTGAAAACAATCTTAGAAGACGCAGGAACCAGAATGGGTTTGTTAGACTACCGTCCACAGCATAAAGGCTGGTTCGGTACTTTTGCCGTTGAGAGCTTTACTCCAGAAGCTACGAAAGAGGCATAGTCGACCACTAATAGACATATACCTGAAAGGTCGAAACTAATAAAAACCCATAATTCCCCTCTTTTTCGGGGTGCGAGGTAGCCCAGCTAGATGAAGAGATGTTGGAGACTCTCAAGCAAGGTAGGGTACTAGGCTCATAAGATTGTAGGTTGATGTATCCCGGGTAAGGCAGGTTATGTGGGTTCGAATCCCACCTTCAATCTTCAGTCTGAAAAACCTAGGGGTCGCCGGTTCAAATCCGGCCCTCGCAACCAATATTAACAGATCTGTTAACGAATATGCTCAGCATAATTGAAATGGGGTGAAAACTTGACAAAATACCGGTTGCTCATTAGAATGTGGGTCAAGCAAGATCCACTCTACGACACCGCGAAAGCAGCACACGAAGCCGGAATGAAGATCGCGAAGCCAGAGGACATATCAGTAGAAAGAGTGGATGAGTAACCTCCTTTTCTTTTTCGGGGTGATATTTTGGCTAAACTTAGTGAGCGTATGCGCCTCATCCTTACCGTGCTAAAGGTCTTTGGTCCCCAACCGACAAGTAACTTGATGAAGATAGTGTTTCCAGGGCAAACCTGCTACTTAAGTAGGCAGGAACAGTATATGCTTCGCACACTACATAGTTTGGAAGAACGGGGGCTAATCGAAAAAGACGTCACGGGGATGCTGTGGAAAATCACCGAAAAAGGCAAGAACATTTAATTCCAATCCCTTTTTTTGGGGTGGAATAAAATACTAGAACTTCTATTCACAAGAAATTTAAGGCTAGAGAGTGAGCTTTCTAGTCATGGACGTTCTAGATGAAATCCTTGAGGGTTTAAGTGATGGAAACTGGCACAGCCTCAACGAATTAAGCACCCATGGAGAACTGGAGAAACTTTCAAAGACCCAGCTTATGGTTTTCGTAAAATTCCTAGCCAGATTTGACTTTATTGAACTAAACTGTGGAAAGCGCATCGTAGAAGCTAAGATCCATCCAAGTATCAAGGTTTTCATTAGAGAAATGAAGGAGCTAGAACGACAGGAAGAGATAGGTGGAAAGGTTTGATGGGAAGTTTTGCCGTCTGGCCACGGCAAAAGCGCAAAGGGAAAGGATTCAGAATCCTATTCTCCTTTACCTTCAGCCTTCCCTCAAGCCCCACAAACACTAATTTATGTATTATCACATAGAGAATAATTCTATAATTATCATTCATAAACATATATTAATATCCTTTACTTTTTTTAAAACAAGAGGAAAACTGAATGAAAAAACCGTCACATGTAGCCATGTTGAACGCCCTTCTATCTAATTGTAAACAAAGCGACCGCAACATCGCCAAAATGGCTAACATCTCACAGCCGACAGTGACAAGAATGAGAGGAAAGCTAGAGGCAACAGGGATGATTAAAAACTACTTCGCTATTCCAGATTATAGAAAACTCGGCTACGAATTTGGCGCCGTAACACTATGCGAGACCGATACAAGGACAATAGACCTCTCCGCACACTCCCCAATAGTGATAGCCTCTGCCATTGCAGGGGAAGGCGACTACATCCTCATAACGCTACACAAAAACATGGAAGACTACCTAACCTTTCTAAAGAAAGTCAAAGCCATAACCGTTGTGCTCTTCAGCACAAGAAATTTAGAAATCAAGCCAGTCCAAGTTAAATTGGATTAGGCTCCCCCTTTTTTTAGGAAGGAAGATAAATGTTAGGCGAACTCTACAAGCCGAGAGGTCTCGCGTTAGAAACTGCTCAAGTCGTACTGGAAGTGAAGGATCCTTACGCTGTGAATGTTGCTTATGGCTGTTCAAATCAGTGTGCCTATTGCTACGTGCCCAGGTTCACACGTCGAGGGAAATATAACCAAACTGTTAGGCTGCCAAAGAAATCTCCAGTTGAGCTTGTGCGTCACCAGCTTGAACATCAATGGCGTTTTCATTGGAAAAGCGACCTCGGTGTTTTCTTATCATTCTTAACAGATCCATTTTTGCCTGAAGTACATGCTACTGACGATTTAGTCTACATGCTTACTCGTGATTATGGAATAACAACCGCAACATTGAGTAAGTTACAGGTTCCAGGACTTAGCGGTGTAAGGGCTGGAATGACGATTGTTTCACTTGACGACGAGTTTATGGAGAAATATGAGCCTAATACTACACCGCCATCCGCTCGGCTTGTATCTCTCAGAATGCGTAAGCGAGAGTTTGGTGATTATGTTTGGGTTTCAATGGAGCCTTACCCGCCCTCCGCAATCTATAAGCAGAACCTTCGAGACTTACTGGAAGAACTTAAATTCGTTGACCTGATTGTTTTTGGAAAGTGGAACTATGATCCCCGGGCTAGGACTAACGAAGCTAGAAGCGAGTACGAAGAGAACATCGAGGTTTTAACTGATTTCTGTAAAAGCAACAGCATAAGATGCCACGTAAAATCTGATACCCTTAACTTTGCCAGAGGGAGATAAAATGGAAGACTATGAAGACTATGAGTACTGTGAGCATGAGGTTCATGATGAGCTGTGGGAATACCAGGAGGTCGACAAGGAACATAATATTTGGCAGCGAAAATGTCTAAAATGTGGGGCAGTTGAAGAAGAGATCTTAATCGTCGAGTACTGGCCAGACAAGTTCATAATCATCCATGGAAAGAAGTTTAAAGCTCTAAGGAAATGGGGTAACATAAGCCTCTGCAGTGAATGTGGAGAAGTTGTGTGGGAGCCACTAATTCTATGGGACTCCAAAGATACATCAAAGGCCCTAACCTTTCATTTCCGTTGTGCTGAAAAACTTGGAATTTTAGATGATATTGTACGGGCTGCTCGGCATATGTGAGATCGTAACACCAGCATCAATCGAAAAATTTAAGCCATTAGCGACCGCAGCGGCTTTAGCATCCTTTATTCTCACGGAAAAATTTGGAGGAAAAGAGGGATAGAGAGACAATGAAGCTCGTTACCCTTCATAGATCCAAAAATTGTTGCCGTTGCTCCACTGTAATCCAGCCTAGCCAAAAAGCTTGGAAGGTGATTAGTCGCAGGAATGGCAGCCGCAGCTACACGAGATATTACTGTCGTCGATGCGGAGATAGGCTGCTAAATTAAAAGGATGACTCGCCATGGAGAGATGCTGGAAATGTGGTGCAGTTCTCATCCTTAGAGGTCTAAGAGGACCAAGCTGGGGTCTCTTCTGTCCTAACTGTCGACAATTCCGCAAGTTCAATGTTCCAGTAGAATGGAGGAACGGTGTCTTAAGAGTGAGTAAAGGGTGAAAGGCGTGGGCGTCTTAATGAGAATAACTCGGTTGAAGTCCATTAAGGACGGAAACCTGATAGACGAGGAGAGACGTAAAGAACGGAATTCAAGAAGCCTACGCCCACCAAACATTAAAGTTTACTCTCGATTGACTGTTCCGCCACAAACAATGCAGGGCATATCTACACTGCAGGGACGTCCTCTTCTCCCACTTCTATGATGGGGCTTCTTAATTCGCCTTTTCCCCTGACCGTAATTGTATCTTAAAAATATCGTCTTACACCTAGTGCATTTCACCCAAATCTGAATCAATCATCTTTCCCTCTGCCTATGAAGTCATAGAGCAGAGGTGCCTCCAACTAGGTGCATGGAAAAAGGAAAAAGATATGCAATATTTAAGGATTCTTGTCAGGTATAGATTGATTAGATGCCTCCAATCCAGCCTTCTGACCACGTAGCTAAATCATCCACATAGAAAGTTTGACCGCCCGCCGGATATATCCGAGTAGGATACATCTGGAATCCATAGTGTTGAAGTTGACCGGAAGGTATAGGATATGCTGTCGACCTTACCAAAGTGCCGTCAATTTTCATTTCTACCTTGTTAAGCGTTTCAGAGGCTAGGAATTCGAGGAGATACCACGTATTTAGAGAAATAGCCGAACCGACGTTGGTATCTCTCAAGTTAAAGAACCATGATGTTCCACTTTTAAAAATACCAAGTCTGATTGCATAGCTAAAGAATCCCCAGTACGGAGCTTCTCTGAACCATCCCGCATTAAAGACGTAGTAAAGGCTATGACCTGGATAGCCTGGAAGCAGGAGGTAGAATCGGAAGTAAACAGTTCGCATCGAAGTAGGAAACGATTTTACAGCGTAAGGGTTTGCATTATTCGGGTATGGAGGCGTGTAGACTTTCAAAGCGTAAGAACCTGAATGAACCGGCGAGTCAACGTAGCTAATGCCTGCCTCAAACCTTTTATCAAAGAATGACGGGTCTTGATCCTCGAAACCATACTCTGTGAGAGGAAGAGGTACCGTTCTTGGGTATATCGGACCATGGCGCATTCGCCCACGTATCGGATCTCCGAAGGGCATCTATCTTTTCTTCCTTTTCCGCCGAGGTGGATTATGAAAAACATCCCACAAGCCAACGCTGTGCAGTGACACATCTATCACCTTTGGACGCCCACCCACACAAAGACATTACACAGAAAGCCAACTAGAAATGATCCGTAAAATTAAGGAATTGAACAGTCGCTGTTTACAGAATTCTAAGACACCCATTTTAGTCTCCTCCTAGCTAAACTGTAAAATGGACAGTAACTCTCTCCAAGCTTGTAACCCCTCTGCCGTTGTAATACCGCTAAGCCTAACCGCCTGCTTACCCGCAAGATACTCGGCCAACCTTGGGAAATCTAGAACTGGGATCCTGAAACGCCGAGCACCCCTCACCTCTTGAACATCGTGCCAATATTCATGAGCAATCGACCACCTTAAAGCCGTCTTCGTCTTCTCTTTATCTATAGCCCATAATACGGCTACCTTCTGGGGAACCAAAATTTTTCTTTCACGGTGATAGTATTGGGGAGGCCACACAGGACCCAGATCCCATGATGGAGGCTCCTCCATATCAGGAACTTTAGCCAAATACTCACTAAGTAGGTCGTTAATGAAGTCTCTAACTTCGATTGTGGCTCTCTCCAGCTCGCCCACAGTTATGGTGACGACCATCACTATACCTCTTCAATCTTCAGAAGGTACGTCTTCTTCTCTGCAGCCCTGATTTTCCCCTTTATCCATGCGATCGTGAGCCCGATAGCATCAACTTCTTCGGTGGTTCCATCTGTAAAGATTAACTTGAACTTCTCAGCCACGCGTATCCCAAATCTTAAAATAACAATCATAACCTAAATAACAGTTGTGAATCTTATTCGGCGCTAACTTCTAGTTTCGAGATAATGAGGGTTCCATCCTTGTAAAGAACCCAACGGAGTTGGTCCTTGTCCTCGAGTCCTAATTTCTTAAAGATCTTGCTCGGGATTGTTGTTCTATGACGATAGCCTTTTGCCGTTACTCCTGATGATTCGATAAACTCTATTTCAGACATATGTTCTCACTGTATTGAAACAAGGCTTATTAGAGATTAAAAAACTATTGGTGGGGTATTGGATGTAGGATAAATGACTCTGGGCTTGGAACTACTCACATTTCTATTTATAATGGCCTTCATATGTGAACTAATCGACACATCCATCGGGGGAGGATACGGAACCATTCTGACCCCCGTAGCCATATCCCTAGAAATATCGCCCGCAGTTATAATTCCAGCAGTATTGTTCTCTGAGATATGCACGGGATTTGGAGGTGGACTCTTTCATTTCAAATTCAAGAACATGGATTTTAAGTTAGTAGGGTTAGATTTTCTACTCGGGTTTTTTGGAATAGCGCTAGGTGTCCTAGTTGGAGTGAATATTCCCACGTTCTGGTGGAGATTCTGGATCGCATTTATAGTACTAGCATGTGGAATCCTAATGCTATTTACACTCAAAAACCGTTACATAGTCAAAGGTGAATTTAAATTAAGGAACGATGTCCCTATCACTCTTTTGTCCTCATTCGATAAGGGACTATCCGGAGGAGGATATGGACCCGTAAGTACCGCCGGGTTAATTGCTATAAAAGCAGATCCCAAGAAAGCAGTAGGCTCCACAATATTGTCTGAAGGACTAGTTTGTCTCATGGGATTTGCAATGTTTGTTTTGTTAGGAAAAGCCTCTCTCTATTTGAACCCATTAACAATCTGCATAACTGCAGGAGCCCTGTTGGCAACTTACCCAGCGGCATGGATTACCGCTAAGCTGAATACAAACAAACTAAAACTGTTAGTGGCAATTATGGTAATTCTTCTAGGTATTTGGTCATTCTATAAGTTGGTTTGACGATTTCAAAACCTTAGGCTTCTAAAAAATAAAAAAGGGAGATGGGGCTAGTCGAAGTAGCTGAGGTCACTCAGACATCTTAGCTTTCCAGTTTGTGGCCCATTTGGCTGCGTCTACGCGATGTGTTCCAGCATCGACGCCCGAGTTATAGTTAGCTTTCCTCGTTGGGCCAAACGGCATGGCACCGTACCCTGTCTTCATTCGACCTTTCGCAGCGTTCCAGCTCGAGGACATCGTTGCGGCTTTCCTAGTCATCTTGGCTTGGCCAACAGAAACCATTTCATCAAGAGTGCGTGGCATTCCAAACACCTGTGTTCAAACTCGCTAAATTCAACCTTATAAATCAAACGTTCATGTTGCACAAAAAATAAAGGGAGAGGGAGGGGTAATTTAATTGAGAACCTATGGAACAGGAACAGAGTGAGGCCTACAACAATGTCCTAACCGTTCTTTCCCACGACACAGACGGTCACGTGAAGAAACTATTAGAGAATATAGTGGAGTGGGAGAGAAACCATCCACCAAAGAACGAATTCGACGGGTGGGGCTGGTACGACACGGGTGGAGACCCACGCACCCTCAACAAGCTGTCTTGTCTGCCCAACCAAATCCTCAAAGTAGTTTTTAAAAGCAACAAGTATTGCGCCTATCGCGCTCTTGACCTCGTAGCCCTAGAGAAGGCCCTAGCCGACTACGAAGGCACATTCACTCAGGAAGCCGTAGCCCTAGCCGAACAGATGCCCTCAGATCTATTCCGGTTTGTTGTTGGACATGAAGATAAAAAAGACATACTGCAAAGAAGCCTCAAGGCCGAGAAGCCTGTCCACTGTTTACTATGGGGATCCGTTGCATCAGCTAAAACCTTAATACTCGAGGATCTTGCTAGGCTACCCCACAACCGGTTTGTGCTTGGAAGCAGTTTGACCAAGGCAGGCTTATTCGATGTGTTGTACAATGAACGACCAAGATACTTAATTTTAGATGAACTAGACAAAATTGGTGACGCAGAAAATCTGGCTGGTCTCCTCAGCTTAATGCACAAGGGATACATTACTGAAACAAAATATCGCAGACATCGGACTCTCAGGTTGAAAACATGGGTCTTTGCCTCTGCTAACGAAATATCCCATCTCCCAAAGGAACTTCTGAGCCGATTCTTACTCCTTAGATTTAGGGACTACACCGACGACGAGTTCTACGAGGTTGTAGTCAATGTTCTGGAAGACCAAGAGAGCATACCCAGAGATCTAGGAATTTACATTGCAGAGAAGGTTCTAAAAGAACTCTCCAGCCGAGATGTTCGTGACGCTATCAAATGCGCCAGGCTTCTAAAATCAAAAACTAAAGAAGAAGTAGACAGCATTGTGTCAATTTTAAAGCGGCAGAGGTAGTCAGTTGAACGACACTGAATATCATGCTTCAATAAAACGGCTACCTATAGGTGAAATTCCCAAAACTCGCAGACCATTAATGAGCCAAACTGAAATGAACGAGCTCCTTACCGGGGAAGTTTGGGTCGAAGAGAAGCTTGACGGAAGGCTAACCTGGTATCCTGCCAGCGCACAACAACCCGACATATTTTATGAAACTCTCAGAATAAGACATAGTGTATTCTATGATAAACTGCCAACATGGGACATCATTCTCGATGTTGCTGAAGGAAACAGGGTTTTAAGTCCACCTCTAAGAGAACAATTTGGGATACCGCCGCCACTTATTGAAAGAAAGGAAAACATGACCCCTCAGTATTTCCTCAGTCGACTTCCACTCTATCTTAATAGAACCTCAGCCTTCGCCACAGAGAGTAAGATAGAAGGGGTGGTGGTCAAGAACTATGCAAAACAACTCTTCGGAAAAGTTGTTAGCATAGAATTCTATAAAGGGATTGAAGCTGCTGGAAGTTATCTAAAACGGCGAATAGTGGAAAGAAACCGTCTTGCTCCATTCGCCTTTAACAGGAAACTCTAATGCGTTCTGAAAGTTATAACCGTCATGCCTAAAATTTCTCTTTTATCAATTAGAACCCAACCCAACTTTCCAACAGCCTCACGTATGGAAGTTTCCACCATCCGCTCTGAAGGCTCAACCCTTATTGTCATCACACCCGGTTCTCGCCTCAGCGGACCCTTAGGAAAAACATTACGGAACAATCCAGACCCTTCTCAAGAAGATTTTACCAAAAACCAAGAGGCCAAGCGCTACTAGGATAATTATGACAAGTCCCCAGAATGCTTCACGAGGAACCTCCTCCAACAACTTAACCCGCGCTTGCATCCTACGCTTAAAATAGCCTTCAGGAAGCATCTCCACCCTCTCACGCAAAAACGCAACCGCCTTAGCACGATCATCCCCGAAAGCAGCTACAACGTCGGAGCGTAATCCGAATAGGCTCATCCTCAACCCCAAATACCCATTCATTTTCACAAAAGATAACACTTTTGGAAGAATTCACGAAAAAATTACTTCATCATGGCAACAATCCAAGCCTCACCCACAGACAAAGCTTTCGGATATGCGTTACGAATTATTGCTTCTCGGATATCTGGTCTATCAGGCGGAGCCCAAGTTGCCGCTAAAGAACTAACCCAACCATCAGAAAGCATCAAAGCCTTTTCAACCAAGCCTTCAGGGTAGCCTTTCCCCTTCCACTCCCGCTTCTTAGCCTCTCGCATAGCCTCCAACTCTCTGTCAACAGGCGGGTAAATGGCAACTTGATCCCGAAACCGTTTAAAAAGACCTCTTTCCCGCAACATCTTCCTAAAAGGGCCTTCTTCAAGTATGCTCATTTTCTAGTCGCCCAGCCCTTTCGAGTATCAGTTTCGTAAGGATCGATTCCCTGTGTGCGGAAGAATTTGAGACCTTTAACCATGATTTCTTCAGCGCTTGGAAAATCTTTTGCCTCTATCACATACATTATTGTATAAAATTCTGTCTTGCCACCTTTAGCTTCAGGAGTGCGTTTTAGGACTCCTTTCTCCCTCAATAGTTTCCGTATTGGTCCTTCTTCGAGAAAGCTCATCTTGGTTTTACCTCCTTAGCGACCCTTCGTAACTCTTCCTCGAACCTGTGCAGGGGATGCATCTCATAAATAACCCTGCGTGTCTCAGCAATAGCCTTCTTCGCAATCCGCCTAAAGGGACCAACATCAAAGATTCCAAACGGTCCCTTCTCCGGCATTCTACCTACCTCCAAAAATTTTCTTAGACAATTCTCGCCAACTCCGCTTTTATATCCTCGACAAACCGTCTTAGATGAGAAAGGTGGGAAAGTTCATCAGAGGACATCTTTCTAAGAATTTCTGCCATGGGGTGTAGGCCCAAAGCGTCAGCCTCGAGGGACATACGTTGATAGTAGTTCGCCGCTTGCTCTTCATCTGGAATGTCTTTTTGAGTTATCGCCGTTAGGAGGGAGTTAAGCCTAGTCTTGCGGGCATAGTCTGGGATCTCCTGACGTGGGAGAGCTCCCTCAACAACGGATTCCACTAGACTTCTGGAACCTCCTCCAGTCAACTCCCTGCGAAGAATCCCAATGTTCCGGGTAACCTTCTCAGCCAACCGCAAAGTTATCCCCTTCTTGACTTTTGTATGCAACGTTCTCTCATCTGGATTATTTGGTCACCGGACAGCCCAAAACGAGCACCTAGTTCAGCCGCAATGAAAGCACAATTAGTTTCACTTTGTCCCGCGAGATAGTCTCCAAACCTATCCATGACATCCATAAGCTTTCCAAATTCATCCCCTCTAATTTCTGGGGAAGTCTTTGTGATCCCTTTCTCTCTGAGCATTTTCCGTATTGGTCCTTCGGGAAGACCCATTCTATCGTCTCCTTGGCGGTCTGGGTGGTCGTACTGGTGGTGGTAACGCCGTTGGAGCCACTTTCTCAGCAACTCGATGACTGACCGTATAGACACAGCGTTCATACTCTGGTGTACCAGGAGTAAGCCCCACATAGCCTGGACCACAAACTCCCTCAGCGAGACTACGAGCCCAAGTGGATGAGGCAATGACTTCTATGGCCTCTTCCCGTGATACCCTATCGATGACTGGCACCTGAGCAAAAGTTAAGTCGGGGTCGATTCCAATGATATCAACAAGCTTCTTGTGGGGAATTAGAGTTTCTCTTTCCTTCAGGTATGTGCGGAATGGTTTGCGCTCTAGAACCTCAGCCATAAGCTCACCAGAGTACAGTTAGCAGAATTGACTTTTATCTTTTTCAGCGGTGAAAACGTTTTAAGCGTTAAAGTCGAATTTTTATTTGGGGGGAAAAACATGAACATGAACTCGGATAGTCTAAAGAAAGTATCTAAAGTAGTCCTGTTGGTGCTGATACTCACCGGTGTAATGCAGGGAATCTCTTTGGCCATGGAAAAGGTTCCCACAGAAGATGTGCCAGAGCTTGTTCAACCATGGTGGATATACGCTTTAACGATCATAAGTGCTGTACCCTGGGCTGCTTTAGTCGGCTTCGGGAGAAATATTTGGGGCTATGTGCGAGTCTACTATAGAAACGGAAAGGCACTTGAATATGCCGAAAATAAATTGAAGGAAACCATGGCGTTATATGGAGGAATCATAACCACAATCGTAGCAGTGTCAACCTACCTACCAGATCCGTATGACAAACTCTTAAAAGGGCTCGGCACAGCAGTCTTCGTCATCGTCGACTTGATCTTCAGCGAGATCCGCCATCTACGTGAAACTAAAACTTAACTTCCCCTTTTTTTCTAAGAATTAGTGAGAAATCCCATTTACAGCGAGGTATGTTATAACTGCTGCCGATACAGACATAATTATTGGAAGGAAAACGGTTTTGACAAAACCTGTAGCAGATTTAATTTCCTGAACATCTTTAACCAGCCCTCCACGCATATCCTCCCCCACAAGCGCAACTTTCATCGTCTTAAGTTCTTCTCTAAGACCATCCACGATTTTAGCACATTCAACGTGAGTCACATACTTAGAAGAAGATTGTTTCGGTCTTTTAGCCAAGCAATCACCGATAGAAGAACTCTAAAGCAAAGCTTTAAAAAACTTGCCTAGGAGATGTGGCTTCCGCAACAACAAACGAACAACAGCACGCCTCAACTCCTTACCAACCGACATTGTTTTCGGTCTAAACCCCTGCATAACCCTGATCAACTCATTAAGATCTCCATCGCTGAATTCAAATAACACTTTCTTTAGTCTATATCTTCGATTATTCTGTTTTCTCAACCAACCAATGTAATCATCGTAGTGTGCCGGATCTCCCTCAGCAATAGCTCGACCAGCCGCCTTCCCAGAAGCAATACCCTGACAAATCCCGCCGCCAGTTAGAGGATCCGTGCTAGGTAGAGCATCACCAACCAAGATAACCTTACCGTATATGCCAGTTTCAGGCATCCTCGCTGTCGGAATCTGCTTAGCTATCGAACTCACTTTCCAATAGTCACCTACCTGCCTCCTAATGAAGTCCCTCAACAGTTTATGTGCACGCCAACCTCTCCACACTGGAACACCTAACCCAATTCTGACTAAATTATCTCCTCCCGGGAAAGCCCAAGCGTATCCTTCAGGCGCCACATTACGTCCAAAGTGAAGTTCAATAGTGTCCTGCGGATAGTTTTCCTTTATTATTGTTTCTTGAACTCCAAGATGTACGTCGCGGTTCGACAGTTTGGGAAGGTTAAGCCATTGTCGGACAACCGAAACAGGTCCATCTGCACCCACAATATAATCATACTGGCTTTGCCAAAACTCTAAGTCCTTAGATGACACTAAATGCCCTAAGACAATCTTGCCACCAAGTCCCTCAACCCTCTCAGCCATGGCTTGCTCAAACCTTGTTCTGTCTAAAATATAACCATAATCCTCGTTGCCTTTCAACTCCCAAAAATCCATGTTCGGCCCATAAATCCGAACCCTCCTAATCTTCGTCAGAATACACGATTCTGGAACATGGAAGCCCACCTTCTCAACCATGTATAGGCTAACACCGCCCGCACACCTCGGATTCTCACCAACAAACCGCTTCTTATCTATGACCGTAACATCAAACCCAGTAGTAGAGCCTACTAGACTATGTATCCTCTGCTCCAAAATTTGTCCAGCACAAGCCAAACCGGAAGGACCAGCACCAATTATTATGACTTTCATCTTCTCTTCCTGTGAAAAGACTTTTATGTCCTCGAACAGAAATTAGTCTTTTGGTGAAAATTTATTGAACGAACACGAAGAAGAGGAAATAACCCTCGAAGAAGAAATCAAGATTCTGCAAGAACAGGGTCTTCCACCAGAAAAGATCGTCGAAGAAATTCTAAAAGAAGACATAAACGCCGACGTAAACATCCTTGCTAACACCTTGAAGATGGACAAAATGGATATTGGACGTATCAAAGGTCGCCTCTCTTCAGCTAGAAAAAGGCGAGCGGCGAAAGCGGCTCCTGCGGCAGGAGAGAAAGCCGCTGAGGAGGAGGGGCCTCTCTATAAGGGTGAATTGGACACGACACGTATTCTCAAGGATATTTTGACGAAGCATCCAGATATCCCAGGGAAAGTTGTTGAAGAAGTCTGTAGCTGGGCTGAATATGGACCTATTCATCCGACGCAACTCGTTTCTCTCCTGCAAAGTTTTCGTGGAATCACAGCGACCACAGCTTACATTGTGGCACAGAAGTACGCCCTTGCTCTCCAGAAAGCTCAGCTAGAAGGTAAAGTTGCGCCGATGGTTGTTGGTGGATCAGTCACACCACAAGCAACCCCTCAAACACTGGGTTTCTTTCCAACTGGTTTGCCTGGAGCACCAATGTCAGGTGGTATCCCTCCTGGAGCACCATCTGGTATACAAACGGGAATAGCATCTGGAATACCATACGGTGTACAACCGGGTGCAATACAGTACGGAGGATATCCTACTCCAATAGATCCGCGTGCCTTGGCCCGAGAGGTAGCGGCAATTCTGGATGAAAAACGCCCGAAAACTCCTCCAGAACCAGAAGGAGACGTGGTAATAGAAGACCCCGTGCGGGACAATGAAGGAAACGTAATCTTGGATCCAGATGGAAAGCCCATCTATAAGCGTATCAAGGCTCCAGCAGGTCAAGCGGGCCGTTTTAGTTCACTGGAAGATCCAGAAGAAAGAGCCTTACGAAAGATGAAACAGTACAGGGACTTGTTCGGGAGTAAAGAAGAGCTGACAGAGAGCAAGATCCGATCAATCATAAAGGAGGAACGTCCTGTTGCTCCCACGTCTACAGAGACGCCCATCACACTTGAAGACGTTAAGAAAGCCTCATCTGAAGCGGCACATTCAGCCGTAGCGACGATCGTTGAAGCCCATGAAAAAGAGGACAAGGAAGAACGGAGACACAAAGAATTATTGGACTCCAACAGAGCCGTTATTGCTGCCGTAGAAAGAAGTACTTTAGCTAAGGCGGTTGAAGGCTATAAAGGTGACGAATACCGCATCCTCGGTCAAGGCTTAAGTGAAGTAGGCGGTGCCATTAAAGATAGAAGGCCAGTTGAAGTGATCATCAAGGATGGCGGACGACTTCTGTTTGGAGGAACACCAGAAAAAGAAGTGGAAGCAGGCGCAGGAGAAGGACTACTCAGGAGACTTAAGGAACGCGGCTGGGTGGTGGAGCAATAAATGCAGTACGTTCTTGTGCTTTCGGGGAAGGGAGGAACAGGAAAAACTCTTACAGCCATTAATCTAGCCCATGAACTTTCCAAGAAGAAAGGTTCGGTTGCACTTATTGACGCGGATCTTAGCAATCCCAACGCCGCAGAACTGTTGGGGGTTAAAAACGAGATTGAAGTATCATCGGGGTCTTTCACACCTCTTACGGTTAATGGTATAGAATTCTTCTCCATGGCAACGGTCAGTGGAGATAGACCTGTAAGCATGGATGCAAGCGAATACGCCCAAATCTTACGTGACGTCCTTAAGCACTCCAAATGGAAATCAGACATCGCAGTAATCGATATGCCCGCCGGAGTCCACAACGAATTTTTAGAATTACTTACAAACTTCGGCGAAAATCTGTTGGGGTCAATTGTCGTGTTGCAACCTGCCCATGTAGGATCAGCACGTAAAATGCTTCAGCTCCACAAAAGTGAAGGTGTCCCAGTCTTAGGCGTTATTGAAAACATGTCCGACTTCACTTGTGAATGCGGTAAAATCTATGATGTTTTCGGCAACGTAGACCTTGAGGCGTTATGTAAAGAGTTTGAAGTTGAGCCTTTAGGATCCATTCCGCTTTCCATGAAAATTCGTCTGGGCATAATGGAAGGAAACCCGTTCCTACCTGGGGAACTAGCCCAACCAATAGTTAAAGGCATCGAAAAAATCCTTGAAGCCAAACCAGTTGGAGTCAGCTTCGTGGAGAGATTGAAAGAACGACTTAAGGAGATTGCCCGGGACACTCTGGAGTACTTAATGTTTGCGGTAGTCGAAATCTCCAACACCGAAATTGGTATCCCAGACATACAGAAAGCTTACGGCTTCCCAGGCGGAAGAACCATCGAACTAGACATAACAGACGAGACTCTACGCAATGCCAAGATTCAAGCATTCTTCAAAATAGAAAGTGGTGAGCTCAAAATGATAGAAGTTAAAGACCGGCGAAAACCACCAAAGCCAGATGATGAAATTAGAATTTGGGAAAGAGCCCTAGTGTGGTGTTTTCTGGGTCGAAGACCCGACACCAACACGCCCTGGGACCTCTTCGACGCATGGCTGAGCGGCAAAGTCAAATATTATAGCAGCACAGGCGGAACACCACGTGCCCTACAATTCATGCGAAGTGTCTGGTCAAACGTAAAAGACACACCGTCCTTCAACAAACTAAAACCTATTTTGGAGAAAATCGCATAGAAGGCTCTAACAATGCTTCCTGAGATACTGGGCGTTAGAAGGGAAATAAAAGCTAGAGTCGATGAGATCCTTAGGTGCGGAAATAACTGGAGTAAAACAGCACAAGAACTCACTGAGGCCCTGAACAACCTTACCAATGCAATTATATCAAGAGATCCCAAGCTAAGCGGAACAAGTGTAGTCCGCGCTAGTAGAAAATTAGCTAAAGAAACAAAACGGTTGACCAAGGCGTTTGAAGATCTCGATAAGACGCTTGAGAAGAACCTGCCGAGGCTAAGTTGATTGGGTTTAAGGCATTGGATTGAGTTAGCTCGAGTTCATACTGCCGGTTTAACGACAGCCCTATTTGTTGGAGGCTACCTGATAGCTGGAGGAACCGTTCTATCCCTCCCCTTCTTTCTATGGTTCATATGTGGCGTTCTGTATCATATTTGCGGTTTTATTCACAACAATATTGCCGACCTACCCTACGACTCAGTGGATCCAAGAAAGAGCCATTTTCCCCTTGTGTCTGGAGCAATCAACTTTAGGATGGCAGATGAAGTCGTTAGATATCTAATGATCCTCTTCTGTTTCTTTACCCTTTACTTAACAAAGTTACAGCCAGTTCCCACCTTTTTTCTGTTGTTCGCAATCAGCGGCGGTTTACTGTATGATTATTTCAATAAGGTGACTCCGCTTGCAGTTCTAGGCGTAGCTACTGCTTGGGGGATCCTGCCGATTATATCCTACTACTCAACGACGTCTGGCTTTAGTCCTATTATAATGTGGGTTACTATCTACTCCTGGGTTCAAGTTTTCGTGCAAATATCGGTTCTCGGGTGGATAAAGGATATTGAGGCCCCGAGAGAAAATAATCTGATGCGGAAATTTGGCTGCCGAGTTGAAGGAGACAGGTTCATCTGCTCGTTTGTGGCCTTCTCATTCGCCACTTTTCTCAAGACTTTTCATATGCTTCTGTTACTTGTAGTGTTACTGATTTCAAACTCATCTCCATTAGCTGGGTTGTTAAGTTTACTATTCTACACGGTGTCTTGGATTCCATACAGGAGGCTCATGAGTCCAAAATGGGAGAGAGACAAAGTTTTAGGCAGATGCGTCCTCAACGAAGCCTTTGCTTTTTTCGCCGTAATGCCCGCTGTACAAGGAGTGATAGGTTGGGGACCCGTTTTTCTGATGCTTGTGTATCCGCCAATCTGGGTTTTTGGTTGGATGAGACTACAATGGCGTGAATGGAGACTTGGGCCAAAAGTCTAGGATGGAAAACGTACCGGTGATAGACCTAAAGCTCTAGCAACAGCAAGGTGCATTTTATACCATCCAATTCTCATTATTATAGTCGCCCTTGTAGTTACTCTTCCCTTCTCAAAAGCTCTTCCGACACCGATAAACCTCAAGTGAGAAGTATCGATTCCGTACACATTGGCTCCACGCCAAACGAACATTCTGTCCGGTATGACCCATTCAATATGTCCACCAAGATCTGTGTTTTCACTTGCCCATTTGGCAGCCTCATAGAGAGTAATTACATCTTTCGGGGAACTCATCATGGCTACTGTTCTATGATAAGTGGCAGATAGTATCGCTTTTAGGTAATCCGTGAAGGCCTCAGGTTTCTCAGGAGACATCTACTATGCCTTCAAAATGTTTCCTTACCCAACTTAGGATTGGAAACTGGGCGCCTTCCACGTCTAACAAGTCAGCTAGCACGGATCTTGCAGTTTTCCTAAATGGACCCTCGAAAAAAATGCCCCAACTTTCAAACAGTCTTCTACTCATCTTGCTTTTCCTCCAACCTTTCCAATATCCTACCTAGTATTCCGAAGCCCAAAAAACCTTTTCGGTCTTTTGACAACCCTAACATCTCTCTAAGTGTGGTTTCCCGTAATGGCTTGTTGAATAACTTCTTGTCCAATATCTCTCCGAGTGGCTTGTCTAATAGAGGAAGCGGAAATTCCATAGCTTCTTTAAATTTGACGAGTGCTTCCTGCAGTCCGGTTAGGTCGTCTTTAGTAAGCTTTGTAAGGTCAATTTCTGTCCCGAGAATCTTGTTAATCTCCTCTGAAAGCTCCTCTTTCGTCTTATCGGGCATACAAACACCAAAAGTTTATTCTAGCGACTCATGTATTTAAAAGAGTGGGTTATTTATGGAGCGTAAAAATAAGTTAAGAGAAGCCCTAGGAGAAGTAAAAAAAGATATCCAGGAAATTTCTGGAGAAGCAAGAGAAACTGTCACTGAGTTGAAAGAAACAGTAAGGGAAGCTGTACCTCGACCATTAAGGCGTAGAATTCAAAAACGAGTGGACGACATAATCGGTGGAAGGAGAAGAAAACGCCTTGGGTAGATTAACTCGCCAACTTGAAAATGTAATGCGCGGAAGCGTCGCCACACCTGTGATAATCAAGACAAAACATGAATTTCTTCCTAAACTGAGAAATGAGCTGCTACTAGACTTTAGACTTCACGGCCTATCAATTCCTCGCTTCAGCATGTTTGCCACGGTTCTACCCAACGAAATCATTGATGAAGTTAAGCAGCTCAGCTTCGTGGAAACCGTTTATCTTGACAGAGAAGTGCGGATTCCAGAGGTGAGAGGCGCAGGAGTCACCTTCGAACCTATCAAAAGGCTTCTACTTCGTCTAGCTGAAGTTAGAGCTCGCAAAGCAGTGACCGTACGTAAACCAGAATGGGTTCCCACCTCGGAGAGTCGCAAGCTTCTCGAAGCAGATAGAGCAGGAGTAGAAGGCTACGAGGGTCAAGGCATAAAAATAGCTATAGTTGATACAGACTCAAGCCCAAGATACCAAAGCCACGTTCAACTAAGAGGGAGAGTAACAGGACACACAACCATCGAAGAAGTGAGCGACAAAAATGGTCATGGTGGACATTGTAGTACGACGGCTTTCGGAGGAGAATTCATCAGTCGCCTGTTAGGTTTGAAGGCTTGGGGAGTAGCACCTAAAGCCACAGGCATAGGCGTAAAAGTTCTAAGAGGTGCAGTTGGTATGGGCAACACATCAGACGTTATCAAAGGAGTGGAATATGCCGTTCAGTGGGGTGCTCAAGTTATTAACCTAAGTCTAGGAGGACCACCGACCAGAGATCCTGCAGAAGACCCGATGTTTCCAGTTTTCCAAGAGATAAAAGACAATGTAATCACTTGTGCTGCCATAGGTAATGAAGGGCCAGACGGTGGAACCACTTCAGCACCGGGAAGTTTACCAGATGTATTGGCTGTTGGAGCCGTAGACAAAAATGGCATAGTTGCCGAGTTCAGCAGTAGAGGTCCAACTCCTGATAACAGAATTAAACCAGACGTTGTGGCGCCAGGAGTGAACATCTGGAGCGGAATCACGATGGACACGTACTTGGATTATGTTTCGGACTTTCTAGGTAATGGCTTCACAAGTATCAGCGGGACTTCAATGGCTACGCCTCATGTGTCTGGACTTATTGGGTTGGCAGCTCAACTCTTCAAGGGGGAACTACCTGAGGTTAAGTTAACAACCGACCTGGTCTTCAGAATATGCCAAAGGTATGGTCAGGCAAAAGACAATACTTATGGTTGGGGTCAAATCAAGTGGAGCTGGTTCAAAAGCTACGTGGAGGAGCGAGTTTAGGTCGGACATAGATTTGATGTGGCTTTTACAAAGAGCCTTTAAAGCCTCTGTCCATACACAATATACATGAGTGTGTTAAAAATGAAGCCTTACTTTAGGCTTCTTCGCCCTGGGACGCTCGTTGCACCTTTGTGTGGGGGCTTGCTGTTTGGTTTAATGGGTATAAGAATTGCAAGTATACCCTTCACTTGTGACATAGTTTTACTAGGTTTTCTGAGTGGTTTTCTTCTTGCTTGCACCAACGCAATTTCTAACATAAACAATCAGGTTCACGACAGAGAGTTAGATGAGCTGCAACCCCTTAAGAAGAACCGACCAATCCCGTCAGGCGAAGTCGACATAGATGACGCATTAAGCATAGTCGTCATTTTAATGATTATAACTTTGGGTTTAGCTTGGTTCTTCTTCCCACCCTTTTACGGAATTGTTTTATCTGTTATCCTTGCGTTCTCATGGATGTATAACAGTCCACCTCTGTCTTTGAAAACCCGATTGTTCTGGAGTAACTTCGCTATAGCTACACCTCGTGGCGGCCTTGGAATTATCGTGGCCTATTCAGCCTTTGCTGACCCTCTAGACTCTAGAATTTTGATTCCAGCCATAGCCTTCGCAGTTTATGTTTTTGGAGCGAACACCTTCAAGGACTACGAAGACTGTGAAGTGGATAAGAAGATGGGTGTGCGAAACTTCTGCACGGTCTTTGGGAGGGAAAAGGCATCCATGATTATTTTACCGTTCCTTTACATACCTTTCCTCATCTTCGGGTTAAACAGAAGTTACTTGACTCTACTGGCTTTTCCTTTAACACTAGCTATGACAATGATTCTAAGAAAGCATCCCACCCTAAAAGACCGTGGTGTCCTAATGTGGAAACTCTTCTATGCACAGTTCGCGTTGATGATGCTACTCTACGCGCTTCCTTTCCTCGGTAAGCCTTATTAAAAAAAGGATATCACTTATAGTTTGGGATTTAAATGTTAAGGTCTTTTGTAGCTGAGCGACTTTCTCCACTTAAAAAACGTTTAAAGTTAGACACGCCGGTAATAGAAGAAGTTCCAGTCACCGCTCGTGTCATGAGTAGTCTAGCAATAGAATTCCCAGAAGCTCTTGGAGCAATACCCGTCATAGTTAGAGGAAAAGCTTATGGAGACTCTGCGGGAAGATGGTATCGCGTTCCCTTTGCCAAAGCCCTATCTGAACCATCCATCGTCGCTGTGGCCGAAGGTAGAATAGGAACTATCCCCCGTGTAGCGGCTCCAAAAATAACTATCCCACCCGTTGGAATTGCCAAGACTCGGGTTGAAGTACCCGCAGCAATTCCTGTTCCCGCTCCAACTACGGCTGCCATTCCAGTGACATTAATTCCCTACGTAAACGAGAGTTTTCCATACCTTGTGAGCGACGTAGCTTGGGTTCGTGACCAAATCTGTAAGCCAGTTAATAGTATAGTCGCGTCTTTATATCGTGTCCAGGATAGACTTAATGATGCTATCGGCAGGATAAATGACGGATTTAGCAAGACGAAGAAATTTATCGAGGACGGTTATGGCGCATCTAAAAAGGCCGTTGATGATACAAATAAATCCATAAGTGACTTGAGATTAAAGTCTGAAGGTGCTATCAATACCGGCTTGAAGGATTCCGGAGATAACACTCAAAAAGCTCTGAACGGCACGGTAGTAAACACCGAAGATTCTGTGAACCAGGGACTAGCCAGCCTCATACCTTCACTTTACGCGGCTTGGGGTTTACCTTCGTCGATGATAATTACTCCGATTCATGTCCGCAACGTAACTTCCTTCGGATTCGAGTTCCAAAGCTATGGAGAAACGACGTGCTACTACCTTGCAGTTGGAAATAGACTCTAGAATGGTATTACGACGACTCTTCCCCAAAGTCCTAGAGCAGTGAAAATAAAGGCGACCCTAGTTCCAGCCACAAGCTCCTTCGTAAGCCTCTGAACCCTAAATGTCCCAATTAACACGCATTTACCGCTCGCAACAGGCGCTTTTGCTGGAGTGACGTACTTCGGAGCCGAAGAACCCTGGTTAACCCCACAAACTCCAACGTCTTTTACGTTGATTATTCCGTCGCCGTTTAGGTCGCAGTCCGGATTCCAGTTGGGGTCACCTGGCTTAGCTCCAAACGCAGCCTTCAGTAGGTCGAGATCCGTGGCATCTATGTATCCGTCCCAGTTTACATCCCCCTTAGCATGGAAAGCTGAATCAATAACTGTGACCTCTGCCTTCACTGGTAACACATAGACAAAGCCTCTAAGGTCAAGTTCAGGCATGCTTATCACAATAAGTTTTTTAAGCACAATAGCTGATTTAAAACTAGTGGTGTTTGTATGCCAGAAGTTGCAACAAAATTGAAGACGAATGTGAGAGACCGAATTAACGCTATTCCCGTTCTCGTAACCAAGCCCCTAGACACCGTGGTGGCAAGCGTCGAAAAACTAGCCTCGCTACAGCCCGTTAAAGCCGTCACAAACCTTGTTGAACATGCCGGAGATGGAGTTGTCAGCTTCGTCAACACTCAAGCCGACATCACGAGGAGATGGATGTAATGGCAATGGCAATGGGCGAAACCATCAGAGCAAAAGCTGAAGACCTGAAAACCCGGGTACGCACACGAATAGAAGAGATACGTGGCGGAAGCTCAAGCTCCAGCGGCGGAATCTTAAGTGGAAACCCCGCAATCCTCAAGGGTCCTCTAGCCACTGAAATCAAAGCGAAGGGCTTAATGGCCACAGCCAGGACACGCCTTGAGAAGTTCAGAGGCGGCGGAGGCCTCCTCGGATCTTCTACCAGCATCGGAGAAAAAGTAGCCGTCGAAAAAGATACAGGCGCACTTAAGGTCCAGAGACGTAAAATAGCCATAGAAGCTTAGTTCTAGGGCTTTGTCGGCGGTTCAACAGCGATCCTACTTCTTTCTAATTGTAGTTTATCGTATAGACTAGCTTTTCTAAGAACCTCATAAAAGGCTATTTCCTTAGTTTCATAGTTTTTAGCGACTTCTTCCCATTGTTCTTCAATGCCTGAGGAAGCCCAGATTCTGATAACATCTTTCTTTCCCTTTGGAAGTTTATACCCGCAGCGAGGACACTTTTCCAAAATTTTTCACTCTAGGATTTGCCAATTTTGCTAATTAAGATTAAGTATTAAAAATTTCTGTATAACCCTTTCGGAGGAAAAAATTGAATGCCAATCAGCATTGAACAGTTAAGAACTGATATGGCTGACGCAGAAGCAACAGCAAAAGCGTTAGGTCTGGAATACGAGAAACTCAACGATGACGAGCTAGACAAGTTTGGCAGAAGCTTTGAACGACAATTCGTCTTGAACGAAAAATACAGAGAAGTAGTTGACATTCTTAATCGCCACCGCGCAGAGATCCTGATGGGCGCCATGGTTGCTACAAAGCAAATGTCCAAGAGGTTTGACGGAGAACGACCAGAAGCCGGCAAATTCGGCATGGTTGAAATAAGAGCTGGCTTCTTAGGAATAGGCGACGACTGGGAAAGCAACCCCTCCGTCACGGGAGGAGCCCTAGCCAACTGGATCCACAGCGGCACAACCATGATGGGTGGAACCACAGGAAACGCCTTGAAAATCGGCAAGAACGCTGTTCACGTCGTCGTAGCCATCGGAGACTACGAGCTTGACCCAAAAATGGAGTCTATAAAACTCACTATTGATGGCAAGCCTAAGCCGGGAATAGTAGTTAAAAGAGCCATACTCCTCAGTGATTATGGGGTTAAGGAGCTCGACGTCGCATTCATCCTCAAATATGGCACAACCATCAAAGGGGAAATCTTCCAGAGAGCAACTGGAACCTCATATCCATACCTCATTGGTGCAAGCTTCGTTCCAGAGAACATTCTCAGAGAATACGTCGACCCGGCTAATCTATCCGCCGCGGCAGGCGTAACCGCTGACGTGATCCTGACGACTTAAACACCGACATAACCATATAGCCTCTACGAATGGTCAAAACCGTGAAATCGGTTACCATGTGTATGTGGTGAAAGTATGGGAAGCTTAGTAAGAAGAGCAATTAGAGTTGGCCTATTAAGAGTGGATGGAAAGCTTGAGGTCGAAACTCGAGACAGCCCTATGCGCTTCACTGCTGACGGCGAAGTTATAGACCTTGACTTCCGCAATGAGTTACTATCCGCGCTCGGCACCACAAAAGGTATGCGACTTAGAGGAGATAATAGGCTCACCGCAACCGGAACGATCAGGGTACTAAACATTGAGGGAAGAGTTGCAGCAAGCGTTAATATTGGAACAATGAGGTCGCTAGAAATTGAGCATTACACCAAAGGCGGCTGCACAATAACAGAGTTTTCTGGCCTACGCATCAAAGTAGAAACTGGCGCAGGAGACACAATCACCAGCCTTTTCGGAATAGACATGGAGTTTCAATTGCTTTCCGGAGCAACTTACTCAGCGGGCATAATGATGAAGAGCACAAGCGGACAAGTGGTAAAGTACGGCATTGACATGCAAGGTGGAGATGGAACATACCCGCTTACGCCAAGCGAGGCAGACATAAGACTTGGCATGGCCAACATTGAGATCCTCTCAGGTGCAGGAGCCCCAACGATGTCTGCACCGCAGGGCTCACTGTATTTGAGAACGAATGGCTCCGGCACAACTAACAGAGCTTACATCAACACAGACGGTGGTACTACTTGGACGGCGATAACAACCTCGGCATAAGAGGATGATTGAAATGTCTGAAGAAATTGAAGAAAAACTTGCGGAGTTATTTAAGGCAAAGCCAGACCTGACATCGGGTCCAGAAAATGACTATAACCCGCCTGAATACGACAACATCAACGCTGAGATAGTGAAAGTATTTCAGGGTTTCACAATCGAAGACCTGCTTGCAAGAGTGCCAAAAAGTCCTAGAGAAAGAGACCTAGTCGGCGCAGCACTAAGAAATAAAGTGTTAGCCGGTCAAACGATCACTGTCGACCAATACAACGAGATGAGGTCCAGAGGACTCAATATTCCGTTAAGGTACAAGCCACCAGAAGAGTAAGCGAAGCTTAACATCCAACTCAACCCCTCTTTTTTTATAGTAAGTTTTTTAAAGGTTCATCTCTTAGAGATTGCATGAAATATAAACTAAATATTGAGGAACGAATTGCACTTTTGAATGTTCTGCCATTCCAGGGCGATGTGATTACTCTTAAGATAATCAGAGATCTCCAAAACAGCCTTAGCTTCTCTGAAGAGGAGATGAAACAGTTTAAGATGAAGAACATTAGGAGACCTGACGGTAGCACTTTTGCGGTTTGGGACTCAGATTTCACTAATGAAACAAAGGAAATCGAAATCGGTGAAGTTGCTGAGGGCATAATAGTGGGGCAGTTAAAGATGTTGGAAAGTAAAAAGATGCTCCGAATGGAAATGCTTACACTCTACGAGAAATTCGTGAAGCCCACGAGCTCTTAGAAAATGTTATTAGGTTCTAGAGATAATTTCTAGTTCAGAAGAGAAAAGGTGATCACATGCCAGAAAAAGGAATCGTTCCTATCGTAGAGAAGTTTTTGCTCAACAACCAGCTCATGGCTCTAGAATTTGACGAAGGCTTCATTTTTGCTAGGGTTGTTCGCCGACGTATATGCCACTATAAATACTATAGCCTCATCGACTCTGCTGGCACCACTGTGGACATAGCCGCTACCTCAGCACAAGCTGAACTGTGGCTTAGAGACTCACGAAACACCAAAGTGGACATAATCTACTTGGACAAAACCACAGACGATGGATATCCTTGGCTGCTACACGGTGCCATAGGATGGAAACCCCACCAGATCCTCGTTTATCCACGTATCCCAGAAGGCCATGATATTCCAGGTAAGTTACCAGAACTGGATCCAATTCGACCAAGTAGCGGTGACTTGACAGGCTACTACAGCGGAATCGAATCTCCCTATGACCGACCAACAGACTTCATGGAATACGTGATTCCGCCAAAAACCCATATTGGACATGAATTCTATAACAAGGATGACAGAGCCCACAACCCAGTGGCCAACATACTGTTCGCGCTCTACCACTTCCAGATATTCACTCCGATCCTCGTAGGAATTGGTCCTCACAACCGCATAATCCGCGACATCGCTTTGCGCCACATTCCAGCAGCCTTCTTCACAGTAGGATTCACCAGCACACCCCTAAGCTTAGGCACAACACTCATGGAAGATTGGAAGACATCCCCGATAAGCCTAGATGCGGCAGCGGGCTTGGAGGTTGGTTAAAATGGCTCTCACCAAAGACCAGATTAGAGAGAGACTCAAATACGTTCAGAAAGACATTACAAGCACCAGAGCCGACTACTTTGCTGCCGCTATTTCCGAAAGGATAAAGCGAAACATTTTAGGGATACTAATAAGCGGAGATGGAACAGCTCGCACAATAACTTTTGAGAAGAAGACTGAAGCTGCAGCCTATGAGAGCATATTCAAGAGTGTTCAAATCCCAGCAACAGGGAATGTTTGGCTACCCATAGACTCCAACTACAGCCTAGAAGATCCAATATTGGTTTTAGAAGGTGGAACAAACATAGCAGGAACAGCATCGGCAGGAACACTACCCACAACAATAATCTATTACGATGACGAACTCTAAATTGGGCGCTAAACAATGGCACTTCGGCAACTGAAAAAAGTGAAAGAAGAAGCTTTACTAAATGAGAGAATCCCTCATCCCTACCGTGAAATACTTGCAGAACTTAAAGCCATACACGCTTTACTGGAACAGCCTAGGCCAGCAGCCGTAGGTGTCCCACCAACTATCCGGATCCCCGGTGTTCCACCCGCACCAGCACCCCGCGACTACATAAATGTTGTTGCACATGGACTGAAGACGTATGGTTCTCTAATATTTGCGGACGACCTCTACGTAGAAACCATAGACCTAGCAACAGACAGGTCAACAGATGCTAAAATTCAAGAGTTTACAACTCTCAGCGGAATCGCCCTAACAATTTACCGATGCGACGGAACCTTTGACCTTTACCTAAACAAAAAAGATGACTATCACAAGATTACCGTCGACGCGTTAACCTATCCTCAAACACTCTTAATCGACTGGTGTAAAATCAAAACAATCTATATCGGTAACGCAGTTCAAAGCGGGAAATCAGCCAAGTTAATAGCTTGGAAGTCTGTAGTTGCGCCGCCAGAGGTACCACCACCAAAACCGCTATTAGCCATAACTCCTGGTGACTATGAAGCTTTCCATAAGCTAGGCGATGTCAACAGAGATGGTGTCATAGATGATCGTGACCTCGCGTTAATGAGGGCTGCGTTTGGAGCTAAGCCAGGTGACCCCAACTGGAATCCGGACTGCGACCTAAACGGCGACGGAATAATCAACGTAAAAGATGTTGGACTAGCTTCACGGAACTACGGCTTAACAATAGAGAACTGGAAAGCGGGAAGGTAAAGAAAGCAGTTGAGTTGAATGCCTCTTGGACATCCTCTATGTAGTCGAATGCGCCATGGCTTGTTTAGTCCGTTACTCTTAGATTATTGTTTAGGCTTTGGACAAGAAACAAACAACAGAGTTGGCCTCCCTCTTTTAACAGATAAAATATACGGAGTTACATTTATCATCTGGTTTAAAACAACCGATGTTAGCAAATGGATTTCAGAATGTCTTTGGTGGAACGGTAATTATGCTGGCGGGAATGGCTACGGTCTATATGCTGGTGGTAATCCTTCGCCACGAGATGTTAGATTTGCTCTGAACGCTTATGGAAAATGGTGGACTGGATGGTACACGGACTGGGATTGGACTCCTAATAAGTGGCAACATATAGCCGTCGTTTTTATCTATCAAGACGCAACTAGAATAACCGCAAAGTTTTATCTGGATGGCGATCTTATATCAACCAGAATCAATTTAGCTAACCCCGTAGTGCCTACTACCCAGTCCGTTATAGGATATGGCGGTGCTAATGAATGGCTTGGTTTTAACAGTAGATTCGCTTTAAGTACCTTCGTTGACAATTTCAGAGTCTGGAATCGAGTCTTAACTGATGACGAAATAAAATGGGATATGTTTCATAAAACACCGGATTTCGAAGATTTAGTTCTGTGGCTCCCAATGGACGAGGGTCAAGGAGGCATCGCCTACGACAAAAGCGGTTACGGCAATGACGGAACTCTTTTACCCGATTATCCTACAAATGCACCTATATGGGTGACAAGGTAAATGCCTCTTAAAAGTAGCTTCTCCGAAGCCTGTAAAGGAAAGGGTATAGTGACCATTGGGCTTAGTTCAAGTGTTCTCGGTTGTAACATTCAAATTGTCGTTCAAGAAAATAGCACTCCCAATACTACCCACATGGTTGTGATTGACGGAGTAAATTACAAACATGGAGACGTAGCTACCCTCAACTCTGGAATACACGATTTGACATGGGCATCAGGAAATGGAGGTATATTCAGTAGCTGGTCGACTTCCGGAAATATAGAAGCTGCTGACCCCAGTGCTGAGGAAACAGAGTTGGAAGTAACCTGTGGAGGAACTTTAACCCTTAACCTTGTGGCTTGTCCAAGCGGCGAACAAATAACTAACGGCGGATTCGAAGAAACCCCTGACTTAACAGGCTGGTCGGCGACTGGACCTGTTGCTGTGACAGATGCATACGCCCACTCCGGCAGCAAGTCTTGTTTCGTGTACTCAGGTGACCTACAACAAGACGTGAATATACATCAAGCATGTATAACTTCCTTTGGTTTCTGGATCCTTGCACCACACGGTGCTCCCTACGGTTACGCTGGGATTTACTACTCCGACGACACTTATACCCAGGTAACCATCGACTCTAAACCCTCCTATGACTGGGTCTACTATGACCTGCTTCCTCTAGTAGAGGCAGGAAAGAAAGTAGTTAAAATCTACTTCTATGGGTCGACAGCTAATCCTTATTACGTTGATGATGTAAGCTTGGTAGGAAGCTAAACAGAAAGTTTTATTCTTTAGGGATTCCTACTCTTTGTTGGTGAACCCTTTTGGCTGAGCGTCCTGTTAGGGCTTTAAGGTTCACAGGCTTCGGATTGGGTTGGAGATGGCCCTTGGTCAACATAGCTCTCGAAATTATGGCTAAACATGGACTCAGGTCTTCCATACGTGGTAAGGGATCCCTCGCACCCACTATGACAAACACCGAGAAATGGGAATGGACCGACTATCGAGGGCGTAAAAGGGAACTCATTATCCATAGAGAAGTAAAAGAGTGAGTTAATTGGCTCAGCCCGGGAAAGAAAAACTTAGAACTCCACCTGAAGCCCCTTCAGTCATATTATTAGATGAGATTGCTGGGCGTCTAGCTGACTTAACTGAGACACAACAGAAAATTCTTCGACACCTCGAAGAAACCACACCCCAAGGAAAAGATGTTCTTATTTTTGAGGGCACGGTAGATCCTCCAGGGAAATTTGTCGACTCGGTTAAGAACTATCCTTACCATCCACTTTTTAAAGCTGAAGTGATAAATAAAGGGGCCAACACGGTTTATGCTAGAGTCAATGAAGAAAAAGAAATGCCTATAGAAGCTGAGGAAAGTATAGTTTTTGAAAAGCCCAAGGCACAGATAAAAGGCATTTCTCTCCGCTTAGATGTTGCCACCACAGTAAAAATATTAGGACGATACTAACACTCATTTTTGGTGATATTGTGGCTAAACGTACAAGTGAAAGAGAAGTAATGATTGGAATAACGACAGGTGGAGTCCGTGTTCCGGTACAGGTCACCGCCGATGGAAAGTTAGTCGTTGAACTCGGCTAACCCATAAAGGTTGTTATAGACAGAACCGCTTTAGATCTTGAATACGCTCCGCTTATTCATGCGCTTAGACATTTGGCTGGAGGAGAAGATGCTTTCCCTTGGGGTACTGGTGGAGGATTAGATGTTGACCTTCTTGATGGTAAACACGCTAATGAAATCGGTTTCACCGACCCTTATTATGTAGTAACAAAAGCCTATGCACAGTTAGTGAACGCTAAAATCCACCCTAACACAGGTTCTCCAAACTACAATGTTAAACACGAGTTCACAGATATTGAAGGCATAATATCGGCCGCTCAACACGGTGTATTCACAACTGGTGACCTTCATCAAGACTACTTACTCGCAAGCGGTGCCCGTGCTTTAACAGGAAACCTTGCGTTTTCTTTAAATCAAGCTCTTGATCTGGTTCTTGAAAAACGAACCACAGCCCCTGGGCTTCGTGAATACCTCAACACAGGCGACACTACCCATGCACTGATATATAGCGACACATGGGAGTCACAAACGTTTACTCCCTCCGTTAAGCATACAATAAAGAAAGTTCGGCTTAAGCTTGCGAAGGTTGGAAATCCAACTTGGACTTTAACTATCGGAATAAGAGCTACGAGTGCTGGTGAGCCTGTAGGGAGCGACCTCTGTTCAGGAACTCTAGACTCATCCACGTTAACCACCACTCCCACATGGTATGACATTTCTCTCGGCGCAGGAACCACACTTGAAGCAAATACACAATATGCGATTGTTGTGAGATTGGCAGGCGGAAATGGGTCCAACTATATTACTTGGCGTCTATCAATTGCTGACCTATATCCTGGTGGAGCGTGTGTTTGGTCTATTGATGGCGGCCTTACATGGACAATTGCTCCCACTTACGATTTGATGTTTGAAGAGTATGCTGACATCGAAGCCCAAATATGGTTCAGAACCGACTTAGACCGCGTAAGCTATTCACCTGATGGCTTGGTTGTATGGAGAGTTCCTAAATCTATCGATGGCATCGACGTTGACTCTCACGTCTCAAGACATCATTCTGGCGGAGCCGATCCCTTAGCCTTAGCCAGTATAGCAGGGATTATAACGGATTCTCAACATGGTAGTAGAGGCTCAGGTCTTCATGCGGATTCTCACGTTAGACTTCATGCTTTAGATTCAGCCTTGGACCACAGTGGCACCATTACGGACGCTCAACATGGAACTAAAACAACCATTCCAGATGCCCATCATGGTAGAAGCCATGACCATAGTTTAGCCGCTGATGGTAGTCCAATTGCCGTAGCAGGAGTACCTAGTTTACCAGCTTCAAAAATTACCTCAGAGCGCTTTCCTATGCCAAGAATGCCCGATGGAACAAGTGGCTATGTTTTAACCGCTAAGGGATCAGGTGTTGATCCAGCATACGAAGCTCCAGTAGGCGGAGCGGCTCATGATGTTAGTCATGTTGAAGGAACAACCGACATCTCTAAAGACGCTATTGGATTCACGCTTATGGACGACATGACCATAACAAAAACTTTTGGTGCTCACAGGAATCTAATCTTCTTTAAGGCTGGCATTCAAGCAACCGTCATAGACACACTCGGTGAATTTAGGCTTAGAATGGATGGAGGTATTTTATGTGATAATCAATGGGCGGCTCCTCAGCAAGGGGCCAACGTTCCTCAGATGGTTTTTATCTACTGCACCAATGTTGTATCTGCTGGCTCACATACCTACGAGATTCTTTGGCGCAGGTCTGCTGGTACAGGACAATTATGGAATTACTCAAGCAGTATTAGGTTTAGGCGCATGCTTACCGTCATAGAACTCCTATTATGAGCTTAAAATAAAAAAGAGGAAGTTGTTGGTCCTTACCATCTTTCGAAGTATATTGCGACTACGCCGATGTCTTTGATGTTGATCTTACCATCCATATAAACGTCTGCTCTATACCACCAGTTTGGATCACTCTCGCTTTCTCCAAAATGCACTGCGATTACGCCTATATCTCTGATGTTTACTAGTCCATCATCGTTTATGTCAGGGCCGTTTATTACTGGGTTAATTCCGAGATGAGTTGTGTATGCAAGAAGTCCATCATTATCTAACTCATATCCCTCTCCTATGAAGTTTGGTTTGCCATTTCCATTATCGTCCATCCAAGGTGTTTCCGTTATATCCGCATAGAATTCTTTTGGTCTAAAGTGCCAGTTTACAGTCATAGGGTCGTTGACCCGAGCAAAGTCAAAAGCTTCTAACATGGTGACAACACCATCTTTGTTTCTGTCAGCTTCAGTCTTGTTCACTCCTAGAGCTGAAATAAAAGCATAGCCCCAGAAGCTCATATCATAGTATATCGTACTGTTATAATATCCCTGTTCATCGAATACTCTTTCAAACCTTCGCATAGCAGGGGAAGTCTCGTTTGATGGAGTCATGATAATCCTGTTTGGAGCACTTAAGTCATCTATGTAGCCTCCAGAGAAACAGTGAGCTGTAGAGTTCTCTCCACCTATGCATCCCACATAGACAAAGATTAATCTGCTGTAATCTATTCCAGATAGGTCGTAGGCAAGTTCATCGTCAAGGTATAGCTCAACATACTGGAGTGTTTCGTCTCCAGATGAATAATTCAGAATCATGCGTTCATCTACGCCTAGCCAAGTATCATCTATAACACCATCTTTATTGTAGTCCCACGCAGGAATAATTGAGCTTTCTCTGACTTCATCTCCTTCGTCACCGTTTAAGTCAATGGCGCCTCCTTCCAAATGGTTCGGCAATAGCCAGTAATCAGGAGCATACAACATGTTATAGCCTCCTCCATGACTCATAAAATAGATGAAAACTATGTCATCTGAGTCAGACCACTGTGCAAGAGTAGTATTAAGCGCACGCCTCACGTTATCCTTTGTCATCAAAGCATCAACTCCATTTTTTGAAGTATTCACGTTCAGATAGTAGATGTCAGTGAAGTCGTAATACGTCGTTAGAGTTTCATAAAGAAAGTCACTTTCTTCCGACAGATCTGGCGTAGCACAAACTATGACAGCCCAGAGATTTCCTCCAGTTGCCTTCGACGTTCTTATTGGCGATAAGCTTATTGAAGCGCAAAGAAGCAACATAAGAATAAGGATAGCTGCCTTCTTCATCTAAGACACCTCAATGCCAAAGCGGAAGCAAACATAGACTCCTTCGCCTACTGCTACGTCATAGAAGCAAACATGTATCAAATCGCTTGGAGTGCCTAGCTCTGAAATCGAGAACGAAGCATTGAAAGTGTAGCCCATTCCTGTTTCATAGGTACAGGTATGGTACGGACTTGCAGACGGAACCATTATGAATGGACACCATAGCATACCATCTCCACGAAGTAGTCCTGGAAGCTTTGTATTCACTGGATAAAGCATAATTCCGACATCTTCCAAGTCTCCGTTACTGTTGCGGTCAAAGACCAGTCCCAAATAGTCTCCGCCAAACTCTCCTGAATCGTAATCGTCATCATTGATTTTGGCCAAGATCGAAAGATTGCCCTCTTGCAAAGTAAATGTCAGCTCCATTCGTAATGGGCCACTCACAATACTCTGACACCAAGGTAGAAACTCAAAGATAAACGTCCTAGTCTTATTAATATGTGCAAGCTCGTTTTGTAAGCGGTTAATCTCGCCTTGAAGTTCATCAATTTGGCTTTGCAGGGTTGAAACGTTGTTCAGCAGCGAATCACTCTCATCTTCTAGGCTGGAAATGTTCTCCTGCAAAGAATCCACTCGACTTTCTAAGCTAGAAATTCTATTGCCAATGAATGTCCCAATTAATGTGCCACCCACCGCTCCGACCAAAACCACAATGCAAAGCAACCCTAACCAAAACTTTTTGGAAACCATTTTCTTTCTCTCCATTATTCATTATGAGAAAAAGTCTTATATAAGTTTATTTAGAACAATCTTCTAGAGAGGGGTGAAATGAATGCTAGGAAAAAACCGAACCGCATACGACCTTGTACAAGAGATAGTTGAAGCTTGTCTACAACCTTCGACATTATTTGACCTATTCCACAAAATTAAAACCTCGTATACAATTTTGAATGATAGGCTAAACATAGCCCTACACTTTAGATTGGTCGAAAACCTAGGTGAAAAGTACCGCGCAACCCAGAAAGGCATCAACTTCCTAAACGCTTGGGCGAACGTTCAAACCTTCCTAAAGGAGGAATGAAAATGGGTAAGATTTGCGCTCTCTGTCTTAGTTGCAACTGGGACGGTCCTATCGCTGATTTAAAAAAAGTTCCAGTGCGAAATTCAACCATAACATTTCTTCACTGCCCAAAGTGTGACGGAGAGGACTTTGAACTATATGAAACAGAGGATTCAACATGAGTTTCGAAATAGGGCGTGTTCTAGAAACACAACAGCCCTTTGCCCTAGATATAGCCAGCGTTATCACTGGCCGAACCTTCATGGCCTCAATTACTCGTTGGGGAAAAAGCTGGACAGCCCGCAAAACAGTGGAAGAATGTTTCGGCCACGCTGGAATAATCATTATTGATCCTGAAGGCGAGTATGCTTCGCTTCGGGAGAAGTATCCTTTCTTAATTATTGGCAAAGATATTCCAATCCAAATCGAAACCGCGGAGTTCATGGCAGACAAAGTCTTAGAAACCAAGATATCTGTGATAATTGACCTGTCCCTAGTCGAAGAGGAACTCGGGAAAGAATACGTAAACGCCTTCCTTCGCCGCTTTTTCTTTCTTGAAACCACTGCTAGGCAACCCTATCTAGTTGTAATCGAGGAGGCTGAGGACTTCGGACCTGAAAAAGGGGTAGGGACAACAACATGTCTAGGAATTATTGTAAATCTAACCAAAAAAGGCGGAAAGAGAGGCATCGGTGTTTTACTAATAGCTCATCGTCCCGCATGGGTTTCCAAAGGCCTCATTTCCCAGTGTGCAAACAAAGCCTTAGGTAGAATTGACTGGCCAGGCGACTTGGATGTCCTTGAAAAATATGCTCGCGTTCCACATGAAAATATAGAAAAACTACCAACTCTAGAAAAAGGAGAGTTCTGTTTTACAGGGGACTGGGTGAAACAAACAATCTTTGTCAAAGTTGGAAAAGTAAAAACAACACATCTAGGCTACACACCTGAAGTGATTCCTCCTTCACCTAAGGAATTACAAGGGGTTATCGAAAGTCTACAAAAATCTCTGCCAGAGGTTATTGAGAAGATAAAGCCCACGGTTGTTTCTACTGCTGAACTTGAAAGTAAAATTAAAGCTGAAGTTGAAGGCAAATACAAAAATAGAATTGAAGCCATCCTTAAAACTGCTGATGAGAAAGCTGAACGTAAATTCAAGGTTAGAATCGACCAACTTCAAGGGCAGCTTGAACAATTATCCCGGTCACAAGCACTCCAGCCAACCGTACCCATAACTGACGTTCTTGAACATCCCATAGTGAAGGCTAGGATGCTTCAACTTGATGATAAAGCTCGAGATCTACTAACGTGGATAGAGCGGGAGCCAGGGCACACGCGAGAGGAATTGGCTGCCCGAATGGTCTCGTCCAAAGATGTTATTGCCGGTACGGTTGAAAAAATTAATCGTACTTTCCAACTACAAGTAATAGTTGATGATGGTGGAAGACCCCTTCGCTACAGGTCGATGCTGAAGAGGCTATACATAACTGATGTGGCTAAACGAGAAATCCAAGAAATAGAGCGCCTCCAAAACGAAAAGGAAAAGTTGAGGCAGGAAGTTCTGAGGCTTCAACCATTTGAGGTTCGATATACTGAGCAGCAAACAAAGTTTTCTGCGGACTTGAAACAGAAACTAGAAGAGATGAAGGCACAATGGAACAAGGATTTCGAGGCTGTAAGAGCAAGCTGGCAAGCTGAGACGAAAGAACTGAAAGACTATAACGAAGCTTTAGTGAAGGAGAATGAGGCTTACCGCAAAATTAAGGAAGGATTCCAAACGTTAGGTATCACAGCACCCAGCGTAGACATTGAAAAACGATTAGACACCTTCAGAAAAGAAGTCGTCCCTGAAATCCTTGCTGAAGTCAAAAAAACAGGTCCAGGTTCCATACCTATCCCAGCCACCCCTATTGATGAAAAGAAACTCGAGGAGCTGATAGACCGAAAGATGAAGGAGATGGCTACTGCTCCAAGTGGAGGACCTGTTCCTACGTCTGTTGAGCTTGAACATACAGTAACACATTTCGATTATCAAAAACTGGAAGAACGTTTACATGTTGACACAACCACGTTGGAAGGCCGCTTAATTTTCCTCGTAATGAAAGGGTTCTTTGATAGTCGTCATAACCGGAAGGAGATAGCCGTTGAATTATCCAATAATGGGTGGATCCATGAAGACAAAGAAATTGATGCAGCGCTGCTTGAGCTCTGTGCAAAAGGAATTTTCTACCGTAAAATTAGCACGGGCCGGCTTTATTGGTACAATCTTCAAGAAGGCGCTAAGGAACGAATCCACGCTTAGGAGTTATCTAGGTTGAGAAGAAAGTTATCGTTGAAGTTGATTCGGATAAATGGGCTGCTATCGAAAAAGAATTGGAAGCAGAAAATAGGAGGCTGAATAAATGAAACTCATAACCCTCTACCTTCCTGAACCTTACATTAGGGACCTAGACAGGCTAGTTCATGAGAAGAAGATGTATGGGAACCGGGCGCAAGCGATACGTGAGGCCGTTAGAGACATGTTGAAAATAGAACTTTGGGACCGAGAGAAAAGAGGTTGAAACATGAAAAAGGAAGAGGTTGAGAGAGTTAAGCGTAAACAAGACGTACGATTTGCTTTAACTCTGAAATTCATGGACGAATCACCAATTATTCAGAAAGTTACGAAGATGAAGCCTTGCGAACTTCAAGCCTTATCTGAAGCAGAACGGAAAGAGATACAATCCCTTGTTTTAAACGCTATAAATGTTGCCCAAGAAAAAGCCGCCATGATTGTTGAAGGGGAATAGAATGAAAAATCGTTTTATTGGTCTAATAACTGTTATTTTTCCAGATGGCTACGTAGAAGATTGCATAGTTAAGGAAAAGGCTGACAAGGGCAGAGACCATTTCATAGATGTTCTGAAGGAGAATGTCACCAAAATTTTAGAACAATGTCCAGACGAAGAAAATGTTAAGGTTAAGTACAAAGGTGATTTTGCCGGAGAAATTCATGATGGGCTTTTCAAAAGAAGGGATGGAGGTGGGTAAACCAAAGATGATGAAAAGAGCGAAGTGGGTTCACTTTACGTCAGGGATGATTAAAGGTCTTGAAGAGGCTGTTAAGAGAGGTTACGCTTCGGACATGAATTCTGCTATAAGGGATGCTGTACGCGACTACCTAAAAGAATTAAAACTGTGGTAAACCCCCTTCTTTTCCACTGCAAGAATTTAGAGAAAACTATTAAACTATTTTGAAGATTAACTTTAAGAAGGCAGCCCGACCAAACCTGACTTTCGCTCATTTCCTCGGTTGGGATGAGGACTGCCAGACTTTACTAATAGTGAGATAAGGGTCACAGAGCGTATACGCAAGTTCCTTTGGCAGTTCCCAAACTCCAGCCCAAAAGAGGTCTGCCGGATCTTAAACTTAGACTACAAAAAATACCGCAACATGGTTTCCGTCGAAAAATGCAACCTCAAACGATGGACACGCACTAAGATTTATGGGCAACTCCCAAAACCCCTTCTTGCTGCTCATAGAGTTGAGTGGGAGCTTGAGAAGCCGTTAGACATGATTACGTTGAGTATACTTAGCGTTGAGGCTGGGAAGTGTAGGCCGAAGTTAAGTGATCCTCGTCCGGTTGACAGGTGGTACGTGATTCCGAACCGGAATAACATGCGTGAGTTCCATAACGAGTTTGTCACTGTACGGGTTTTTCCTAAGAGTGGTACTGTCCGGATCCTTGCCGGTCAAGAAATGGATTTTGAGACACTCCGCAGACACGTTAAAATAGCCTTCTTGAAAGGCGGTTTAGACTCTGACACTGCTGAAATGAAGTCACGGCTGCTTGTTCCTGCCGAAAAACACAGAACTTTCAAGGTTGGTCCTGTCACCCCTTTCAAGATCGACTACTACAAGGATCCACTAGGCTTAACCATCAAAGCTGACGGTTCCCATCCAGAACACATCGAAACGGTTGAAGGCTGGCCATCCTGGGTTAAACCTTTAATTGAGTCTCAGGGAAGGCAGACAGAGGCGATCACCGCCCTAACTGAACAGATTGAACTGCACCTTGAAGTTATGAAGGGCATAAACGAGGCTGTTAAGGACCTCCGGGTGTCAACAGATCTGCTGAGAGAGAGTTTAGTGAAAGTGAAAAAAAAGAAGTCTAAATTCTGGAAGAGACTTAGAAAGGCATGGTGAAGACTTTTAAGCCATCTTACACTAAGTATCCCAAAATGGGAGTGTGGAAGAATGGAGCGTGAACTTAAGAAAAGAGGAGTTCTGGGCTCAGACCGAAGGATAACTATTCCCAGCGAATGGAAAGACAAAATTCCAGATGGAACCTTCTACGAAATCGAACTTTACGGTAGCGACAAGGCCCTGATCACCTTCTTTGTGGTTGGGAAGGAAAAGCATGACTAAAATTATTAGGTTGGTTGTTGGGCGCGGTAGAACCAGCCGTCCTTCAGACCAAGAGGAATGGACCAGGGAATACTACGAGTTAGAGGCAGATGTAACGGACCTAGCAACCGAAGAAAGCCTAGAACAAGCAAGGGTCAAACTTGAAGGGAAACTCATTAGCTGGCTTTCAGAACCAACAGCTCCTCAACTCCCAAAATTAGACATGGCTGAGGTGGAGAAGCTTCCATGGACGAGGTACTCGGATAAAATGCCATGTAAACCCGGAGATTCTGGTTGGGTTCTCAGAAAAGTGGAAGGGACTGAGGAATTGGTGAAAGCGATTAAAGCGGCTCCGAAGGAGAAGCTGGAGCTATCGCCATATCAGTTCACGTTTTCGGGAACGGAAAAACAATTCATAAGTAGAAAGGCGATAAAGGAGAAGACTTAGTTGGACGAATATAAAGAGATTGAAATTGATAGAATAGAGTGGAAAGACCCAGTTAGATCTGAGATAACGAAAGAGGACATCCAAGCCATGGCTACAAGTTTTATGACACACGCCCAAATCGAACCCATCGTTGTTAAACCCATGAACGAACACGGAAAATATGAAGGGGTCATTGGAAGACTTAGGTATGAAGCCACTAAATATGGAAACAGGAAAACCGTGGAGGCGAGAATACACTATTTCCGTGATAAGTCCGAGGTCAAATCGTGGCAACTGGCCGAGAACTTGCACCGCGTGAACCTTAGCGTGGTTCAAAAAGCGGAGGCATGGGCGGAACTCTACGAGCGAATAAAGAAAGAAGTTCCTGGAACCAAGACGGATGAACCTATCGTAGAGGCTATGGCTTGCTCCGTCCACGAGATGACGGGTATTGAACCAGCAAAAAAGACTATACGAGAAAACCTTAGAATAGCCTCAAAATTGGGAAATAAGGCTAAAAATCTTCTGCGCGGGCAGAAAAAATTTGGGTCGCATTCGGCAAATGCGCTTCTAAAAATCGAGAATGAGGACGACCAAGCGGAGATAGCCAAAAGAGCCATTGACGGAAGATGGACGGATTCACGTACCAAAAAAGAAGTTGATGACTACTTCAAGGTGGAAGAATCCGCCACAGAGAAGGTGAAAGAAATCCTTGACAAAGGGGATTTAACCCTTCAACACGCGGCTGAGATTGCCCGGTTGAATGAAGAGGTCCAAGAGAAACTTACTGACGTAGTGGTGTCTGGAGGGCTTAAACCCTCAGAAGTTAAGAAAGTGGCTGACTTCGTTGAAACATATCCTGAAGAAGTTACCCCACTTTTCAATAACACTCCTGAACAAATAGTGAAAATTGCGGAAGGTAAAGAAGTCCTTAAAACAGCAGAAGACGTCGAGAAGTTTTTCAGAGGAAAGAAAGGACAAGCAACTGTTGAAGAATTTGCCTGTCCAGGATGCGGTCGAAAGCTTGAGGTAAACTGGTTCAAAGGAGAAATCAGTTGGAGCTCATAGCCTTCCAGTTCAGCTACAAAGGAGACGAATCCGCCGAAACCTTCGATTTTTATAATAAATACATCCGCGGTTTCATTAGATGGCATAGGACAGAGGTAGTCTGGATCCAAGGATCTTTAGTAAAAAGAGAAGCATACATCATTATGCTGGAGTCCCTAGTTGAGAGCTTCATGAGAATGATGGAAAACTCGGTGAAAAATGGATATTGGGCTACCACCCAAGTGAACGTTCACAACGTTATTAAAGAAGCTTTGGATCTGAACCGACGAACCCGAGGCTACCTCAGTTATGGCCTGTACCAAGTCGGAGACCCCGACGAGAATTATTGTCCCGATGACGACTACCGAAAAGTAAGCATTGAGAAAGAGTGTGAAGCTTCTGAGGATCAAGCGAGGTGTTCATTTTGGAACGGCTGGCGCTGTCAATGGACATGGAAAAAAACACACACATCCAAACTAAAAAAAGAACATGTCAGAGACTTCCTCACACCTGAGAGTGCTCAGAATTATTTAACACAATTAAAGGAACGAGGCGACGAACATCAATACGAAATAGTTGAGGGGTTTGAGCCCTATCCGATCGAAGAGAAAGTTTGGAAACTCTACAGAATCCTAGTCGAAAGCTAGACTAGAGTGTTTGGTGAACTTTGTAATACCGCCTCACCAGCATCACCAAAACTTCGGCTGCCAATGTATCTAATCCACACTTTTTAGCCTCTTTCCCCTATATGATTTGTCTCTGCTTTCATGTAGCTCCTTTAGGAGACGAGCTCTTCAAGTTTTGGCAACTTTAAAATACGCCCTAGGACTATGTTAAATTGTCTTGATGAAGGGGGTCATACTATAGTGGACCACGGGCTAAATCTGCAAGTTGGGGCTTAAGCATGGTAAAAGTAGCTGAAAAGGTTGGAGTTACCCTCCTTCTAAGGGCAAGCCGTAAGGGAGGCGCCGGCCTCTACCTCTATGTTCCTGGTGATTACGCAGACACCTATAACATCAGGTCAGGCGATAAGGTTGAGGCTAAAATTGTGAGGATCCACCGAGAGGTCCCTGATGTTAAGTCAGTTAACCCAGGTGTTAAAGACCTGTCTGAAGTTGGGAAGCGTTCGTCACGAGGAAAAAAAGGGGAGTAAGAAGTTCTCCTTCTCCTTTCAGCTTCAGCATGAGAGGTTTCATCCTAGCCAGGAACGGCGACTCGTCCGCCTCACTTGAAGAGGGTGTGGAAGTACTATTAAGTGTTAGGGAACAAACCCATATTGGGTGAAGTAAATCCATGGCTGAAGCTAAGCGTCGCTGCAAGTGGAGAGCCCGGCGGATTGCTTGGTGCCGAAAATATGGGAAGTTCTGTAATGCTCCCTTCGAATACGAAACCTGTCCGGGTTACGAGCCCATAGAAGGTCATGGAACAGCCCCAGGAACGGTTCGCCGTAACATCATGTTACTGAGAGATCAAATCTTTCCAGCGGAAACGAAGGGGTGGGAAGAAGCCTTCCCTGAGACGCTTAGACTCAAGCCGTTATTCGACATGCAAGACAACCTAATAGAACATAAGTTCCCCCACGAGAAAAGTGCCATCATTGATTGGATTATCTCATGTCCTGGTGACATCTATCGAAATATGACTCATGGGTATCCCGATTTTGCGTACGTTATGGAAAAATGGGAGAGATTGAGTTCGTATGCTGCAAGACCACCCTTAAGTAAACTACAATCGGGCGATTGGGAGGAAATAAGAAAGCAGATACAGGATCCCTCTTACAAAGCTCTGCGAAACCAGTATCTCAGTAACCTTCAGAGGCTACGAGAAGAAACTCTCAAGATACCTATGGACCCAAAGAGGTCCGCCGTAATGGTCGAGTCGCTTGACATGATAAAGGCTTTAATATTCTGGTTTGAAAGCCTAGACCCATACGCCCCTCCACAGCAGCAACTCGACAGGTTAACAGATGCAATAGCGAAGTATTTCCCTCGAGAGTTCTTTGAGACTTCCCGAGTTCAAATCCCACCCAGCACGGATATGTTAACCATGTATAACATCACCATGGCGCCCATTTTGACACAAACAACAGCAAGGGCGCCAACTCTCGAGTTGAAGTCTAAGCACGGCCCCGAACTCAAGGCTATGATTGAGGAAGCTCAAACTGAGGGGAAGGAAATAGGAACCATGATCTGCTACGACCAAGCCGGTAAGATGCGCCTAAGCCGAACCTGCTACGGCAGCCGTCATACCGTAAACGTTGCCAACTGCCACGACGGGCGACCCTTAGGCAGCTTCCACGTGCACCTACACGGATCAAGTAACTTCAGCGTACCAGACTTGGAATTAGCCATAAAGAAAGAGTCGTTGTCATGTTTGGGCTATGTGGAGGCAGGAGGCTATCCTATGCTGAAGTGTATAACACCAAAAAGATTCTACGAGCTTCCTTCTGAAAGCAAAGCATGGGTAAACCGAAGTTTAGACCAAGCAAAACAAGACATTGAGAGGGCTACCATCCTCTTTAGGTCAGCTCCTTCGCAACCTGAGGCCATAGCCCTTAGCCAAAGAGCTAAGGCAACACTGAGTAACATTGAACAGCTCTTAGGCGCATACGAGGTAGAACTATGACGAGTGTAGCGACCAGACCAAAACTTTGTCCATGTCCAAGAACCTGTACTCCAATCTATAACAGCATGGTCTGTGACTCCCGCATAAAGGACGAGGAAGCCGACATGAGCCAAGGATACTCGGGCGAATGCGTTGGCAAGATGAGTCAAGAAGTAGAATTCATATATGGCGGCGCCCCTCACAAAAATGATGTCAACCGTTGTGTATTTACACCGCTCAAAGGCATTATCCGATTCCAAGAGAACGCAGATGACTTGTGGTCAGTCTTGATCCTTGTTAGCCGCGCCCTCGACGTCCTAAAACCTTTACAATGCGTTGAATGTGGCGAAAACAGCAGACTACACACGCATTTTCATCAGCTTATTCCACCAGAAATTTTTAGACCAGACATGACCCCCGACGAATACAACAACGCCCCACGCAAAACATACTGTTCCGAATGTGCAGTACGACTCGGACTCCTAAAGCCATACTTCAAGAACTTTAGGGAAAGCAGCCTAGCCAAATATATGCAGAGTTATTAAAGAAAGTAAGGTCAGAACTACCATGTTGTATAGCCTAATATCCTTAAAATTTCTAGTCTACTTAAACGCTCTGGGTTTGGTGCGATTATCTGTGTTCCTCCCCCATGCGACGCTTCCGGACCTTGCTCTCTAACGGATATGTAGTCTTTATGGTACGTCACTATTAACCATAGTTTAGGCTTTACTCGAATCCTGACCTTTCTTTTTTCCTTCTTCATGTCCAACAACTGTCACTTTAAGGATTTTCTCGCCTTCCTGAAGGGTCATAGGATTCGCTACAACGTCATAATGGATAAGGTCTCTAGCCTTAAGGTTAAGTTGTTTAACGATGCGAGTAGGAACCATTGTTCTGAGGCCTTTCTGGACAATCATTGTGTTTGCACCATAAGGTCCAAAACCTACTTTGGAAAGTCTAGGCGTAATTTTATGTTTACCCAAGATATAGGCAAGTTGAAAGTAGGATATGTCGAATTCTTTTTGAATCTTTGTTTGACTCCATCCTTCTTCGTATGCTTTGATTATTTCTTTCTCCATGGTCGATTCAGACATTAGATTCCCTCTAGTTTTTCTACAAATTCTTCCTCTTCATCTCTTTCTTTATCGAAAATGCTGTCTACGATTATGCTATCTCTGAAGGCAGTCAACGTGTGGGGCAGAACTTTTTTCACTAAAATAAGGCCTTTTGCTCTGGATTGAAGCCACCTTAAGAATTCCGAATCAGTCTGTTCCTCAAGAGATAGACGGCGACCATTTAAGATAACATGTTCCAGCTCTAATTGCCTTAGCTCTCCAGGTTTAATCTTTCGCGGCTCTTCAGCCCCTTTTTTTTCTAAAAAGTCTTCACGCAACTTCATTACGTATCTGCCGACACCCGTACTTAGTTTAACTGTCTTGGTTGTGAAAGCTGCTTTGTAGTCTTTATAGTTAAGTGGTGGGGTTCCATCTACAAAGTGGAGGGTCACCGTTTCAATTTGGCAGTCATCAATACCTTTAGATACACAGACCTTCATGACGTCTTCAGTTTTGAATGGAGCCTTGAAACGTTCTCTAGAGTAGTTCATTGTCAAATCAACCGACTCCCTTTTCTTAAAACGCATGTAAGGCAAACCCATTGGAACGAACGATTCTGAACTCTGGCAACGATATGGTTTTGAAATAATTGTTTCAATGTGGTCGTCCAAGCTTTCTCCGACAGTATCTATCCACTGCCACAATGAGGTGAAGGGAATGATGGCAACGAGATATCCTTCGTCCCCTTTTTTCATCCTTTGTTCCTCCCAACATATTCGTCGGACCAAGTATGTCCACAATCAATGCATTGCCGTTTCTGAATATTTTTCCCACCCTGCACGGTTCTGAAGCCAATTTTATGGGTGTGGTCTGAGCCACACTTAGGACAGGTTCTTTTAGACAAGGACTACACCGATACAAACATACATACAACTTCCTTAATAAAATTAACCTAAACTTATGAAGTTAGCTAAAAAAGAGGGGTTAGCTCTCCGCAGCGCATTGGAGAGCTTTCTTTCCTTCTGGAGTAAGGCGGTAAGTCTTTCTTCCGTTTTCCAGTCTAGTCCTAGGCTCTAGCAGCTTTAGAGATTGTCCTTCGTGAAGGCGTTTAGCCAAGGTCTTGGTGGAAAGGGGAATGATTCCCTCGAGGTCTTTCCAAGTCATAGTCTTGTCTGTTAGAGAGTTGAGGATCTGAAATGAACCTTTTCTTCTAAAGTAGCCGTCGATTAGTTCTCGGGAAGGAGGTCCTGCTGTGGTTGTAAGGAATGAAGGGATCGGCTGTTGTTCTCTAGGTGGAATGGTTGATCGACCTGGATATCTGAGGCGGATAGGGCGTTCAGGTTGATGGCTAAAATCCTCTTCGTCTATTCTGAAGGCTACAAGGTGAATCATCATAGTGTTAAGAGTTGTATATTCTCCAGCGACTTCTTTTCCCTTCAAAGCATGTGTAGTTGAACGCTCGTTCTTGTAAACAACATCGCCTGGAGTCTCAGCTAACTTCTGGATGAAGGATATGACAGCT